>Ga0210391_10001589_pt1 | contig 20460 bp, 19 predicted proteins | sample IncBWC12OmetaG_FD_160573 | JGI IMG/M metagenome (GOLD analysis project Ga0210391, IMG submission 160573) | Forest soil microbial communities from Barre Woods Harvard Forest LTER site, Petersham, Massachusetts, United States - Inc-BW-C-12-O ...
CCCCCCCCATTCGCGCTAAAGTATTAAAGAATAAGGATTTAACTCCAAAATATTCATAAATTAAGGACTTAGCGGGTGAAGTATTTTATTGGGTCCTGAAAATCGGAAGCGGTGAAGACTGCTCGTACTATTTAGTTCGTGCTATTTAGATTATCAAAGAGCGCCGGCAATGGCTTCTGTGCGGCATCCGTCTCTTGGGACGGACACACTTCTGCCTGGGCTAATCAATCTTCATTTTCTTGCATGGTTCGCTGGATGTCTGTGATGGTGATCACAGGCTGGATGTGAGGAAAAATTGGTGAGCGACAAAAGAGTTCGGTGGTATGCAGCCGGTATCACCCCTGCTGAGGCTGTGATAATCCGCACACTCGGCAGTTATTTCCGTAATATTACAAAAGACAAACCGCGTTATACTTCGCCAGTGTAAGTGGCAGATCCTTTTCCGTTAAGCTCACTTCTTCTGGAGGACCTGAAATGCGGCCTTTATCTAGTATTGCTTTTGTGTGCGCAATCATAGTCTCGTCTTCTGTTGGCGCGCAAACGGCGCCGTCGCAGGCCGCTCCTCCACAGACTGCGCGCCAAGCGCTAATTGAAATGTTTTTTGGTGAAGCGCCGAACCATGTTGAAAAGCATCTTCCTGATGTTACGCGCCAAAGCTTTGAGAAAATCGAAGGAACGAATGGTCAGAACGTTCGAGGGTTGTTCTCAGGGCTGGCGGAGCAGGCCAAGACCGGACGGGCGAAACTTAAGACCTTCGAGGCGGGCTCGACGTTTATGACCTTCGAGGAACCGGCTGGCGGATTTTTCGAAAAATTAGTCTTGACCGTCGAAAAGGATGACCTGGCGGGCGACGAGGATCATATCGAACTGGTTCCGCATATGTTTAAAGACGGAAAGGAAGAAGCTCTTCTTCCCATAATTGTTCGGCTCAGCTTTGCGATGAAGATGGAATCCCAGGTTTGGCGGTTGAGCCAGGTGGATGCGAATTTTCATTTTCCTCTGGAGGATCCAGTTTTTCTGAAGGGGATGGAAGAACATCAGCTCCGCCAGAATGAACAGATGGCGCTTTGGTCGATGCGTTCGGTGATTAATGCCGAGAGGATGTATCAGGCCGCGCAAGGTGGATTTGCGTGCACGCTTCCCGCACTGGGAGGCGGCGGCGAAGCGGGCGCTAAAAAGCGCGCCTATCTTTGGGATGCGCAGTTAGCCAGCGGCAAGAAGAACGGCTACGTCTTCACCATTTCGGGGTGCGATGCTTCCGGCGATAGTGCGCACGGTAATTCCCACTATCGCATCGCGGCTGAGCCTGTGGTACAGGGCTCGGGCCAGCGGGCATTTTGCGCCGATGAAAGTGGCACGGTGCGCGCCTCCGCCGATGGGAAGGCGGCTACTTGCTTCGCTCGGGGCGAGATTGTTGAGCAGAAGGTTCCTAATATTGGCGGTCTTGGCGCTGGCGCTTCTCCTCAAAGTTACTCGGCTTCTGGAACATCGGAAATTGCTGGACGAGTCCGTGTTTCTTATGGGGTCTCTGAAGGGCTCCTCGTCACCAAGGTGGCGCCGACTTATCCTGACTTGGCGCGCAGTGCGAGAATCCAGGGCACCGTGGTGATGAAGGCGCTGATCAGCAAGATGGGCGAGGTCGAAAGCCTCGAACTTATTTCGGGGCATCCGATGCTGGCTCCGGCGGCGTTGGAAGCGGTGAAGCAATGGAAATACCGGCCCTACATGCTGAACGGAAATGCTGTGGCAGTGGAGACGCAGATTAAAGTAAATTTCGCGCTCAGCGAACAGAAATAATGCTCATCGTACTGATGCGTTAGAGAGCCCAATCGCCAATGAAGAAAACGAAAGACCCATTCAACATCAAGATAGTTCTGCGCCATCCCTCATATAAGCCGACGGACATCTCAAAGGCCTTATCGCTGAAGCCTGAATTCTCTTATGCAGTTGGTCAGAAGTTCCTTAAATCGTCTGCGAATGGACGCGTTTCTGCGCCTGTTTGCAAAAGGGCAACTATGCTTCCGAGTATGGGCGCGCGTTGACCAAAGTTGTTTTGTTCCTCGAAAAGAACTCGACATTCTGGACTGAGTTCATGGTAGGAAATGGAGAGGTGGAGTTGATTCTGAACCACGAGATATCGCCACAATGGGAGGAAGGAGACAAATGCTTCGAGTTATCTCTTGCTCCGGCCCTACTGGCACAGCTATCCACTCGGGGTATCGATCTGAGAGTGCAAGGGTGGTTCAAAGCAGACAAGTCCCGTCCCTTGCGGCGGTCTCGGCATCGCAATTCCTCGTAACGGGCGTGTGGATGCAAATCAGAGGGGGCGGACGAATGCGTCCGCCCCTACGTGATTTACAGTTGGCTCATCTTAGCTAGGAACTCGCTGTTAGTCCCCGCTTTGGCCAGGCGCTCGATTAGGAGCTCCATAGCTTCCACTGGCGACAGCGGGTTCAGCACTTTTCGCAGAACCCAGATACGCTGCAAATCTTCTTTCGGAATCAGCAGCTCTTCTTTACGCGTGCCGGAACGCTGAATATCGATGGCTGGGAAGGTTCGCTTATCGACCAGCTTGCGGTCGAGAATGATTTCCGAGTTGCCGGTGCCTTTGAATTCTTCGAAGATCACATCGTCCATGCGGGAGCCAGTGTCAATTAAGGCAGTGGCAATAATCGTCAAAGAGCCGCCTTCTTCGATGTTGCGGGCTGATCCGAAGAAACGCTTGGGGCGCTGCAAGGCGTTGGAATCTACGCCGCCGGAGAGCACTTTGCCCGAGGGTGGGACGATGGTGTTGTAGGCGCGCGCCAGGCGCGTGATGGAATCCAGCAGAATGACCACGTCGCGCTTGTGCTCGACTAATCTTTTCGCTTTTTCGATTACCATTTCCGCGACTTGTACGTGGCGGGCGGCGGGCTCGTCGAAGGTGGAGGAGATTACCTCACCTTTTACTGACCGTTGCATGTCCGTGACTTCTTCGGGGCGCTCGTCGATCAACAGGACCATCAACACAACTTCAGGGTGATTAGTGGTGATGGAGTTGGCGACATTCTGCAGCAGCATGGTTTTGCCGGCGCGGGGTGGGGAGACGATTAGGCCGCGCTGTCCCTTGCCCAGCGGTGTCAGCAGATCCATGACGCGTGCGCTGATATTGTCGCGCGTGGTTTCGAGTTTCAGGCGTTCCTGCGGATACAGCGGCGTCAGGTTGTCGAACAAAATCTTGTTGCGGGCTTCGTCCGGCGACTCAAAGTTGACCGCCTCGATCTTGACCAGCGCGAAATACTTCTCGCCCTCGTGTGGTGGGCGAACTTGTCCGCTGATGGTGTCGCCGGTTTTCAGGTCGAACTTGCGGATCTGCGATGGCGACACGTAGATGTCGTCGGGCCCGGGTAAATAGTTGTAGTCGGGCGAGCGCAGGAAGCCGTAGCCGTCGGGAAGGATCTCCAAAACACCTTCGGCGAAGATGTGTCCTTCTTTTTCACTTTGCGCCTGGAGGATCTTGAAGATGAGATCTTGCTTGCGGAGGCCGCTGGCGCCGGGCAGTTCCAGAGATCGGGCGATCTTGGTCAGCTCGGTAATATTTTTTTCTTTCAGTTCAGCAATGGTCATATGTACCTATGTGGGTTTTTCTTCGGGAGGGATTTTCTTTTTCTCTCGCGGGGATGGATTGCTTTGCCGCCGTGCGGGCACACGGCGGAGCCGCTTTAAGCAGCTCGCCGTTGTGCTTCGGCAAAGTTCTCGGGTTCGCTCAGGATGTCGTGACGTTCTGCATCGGCGATCTTGTCAAACACCTGATTCATGGTTTCCTGGATGCGGGTATTCGGCTTGTGAAACTTGCGCGTTGCCTTGGAGGCAAGCTGGCAAAGCATATACCGATTCCGCAAAGTATGTAGAGCGTCAAATACACGATCAGAACGCATTTAAGTCTTTCTCCTTCAACATGAATAATTTAGGCCGCTAATCCCGTCATCCCCGCTGGGATGGTCGCCTACGATGAGCCAAACTTGCAATTTGGGCCAGATTCAAAGGAATCAAAGTTCAAAGGAATCAGGTTCTAAGGGATTTGCAAGAATCCACTCAAATAGATGCCCCGCCTCACCCGAAAGTTGCTCAATTCTTAAGGAGATGCCACAACACGGGCGGAGGTTCGAAGGGACCGGCAGAAACTGCTTTAATGTCCCGGAGAACGCCTAAGTATAGCAAATCAAAGAGGGCAGTCAAGCACAATTAAATGAGGGACAGGCGGTTTGTTATCACGAGTGGGTGGGGGCCACCTGGATAAGCGTAGCGACCAAAGTGGGGAACGACGCGCCCACCCAGATCGCTTTGAATGCGCTTTCCGGCTTCCACGCCACGGTAAATGGGCCAGCGGCTACTACGAAAAGAAAAAACAATCCGGCATAGAGCGGCCAATTGAGGTCTGGGAGAGGCTGTCCTGCGGCCACGAGCTTGAAAAAGCGGAGAAGTTCGGGCAGGACCGCACCAAAACAGCCCCACCAGAACAATTGGGAGTTTTTCATTTGGCGTCGAACTTAGCGGTTCAAGGTAGTGTTTAAGCTGCTGTCCGAGCTAGTGTCCGAGTATGTGACCTGGCGACATGAAGTCCAGTACCTGCCGAACTTCGCTTCCACCGAGCATATGGATAATTACAAGCGCCGCAGCCAGAATAAACGGACTCGAGAGTACGATCTTGCGGTGCCGGTCGATCAGGCTAAACAACGCGTTCCCACTAGATAAGGAAAAGCGTCCATTCGGATTGTCAGCGGTATGTGAAATCTGTGTCATCCCAAACTCCAGGAGCCGGCACGATTCTTGAATCGGCCTTCCATCTAAATCATCCGCCCGCGACTTTCTGCTGTCAAGCCGTTACCCGTACAAATAACCGCACGAACGCTCCATTTGTCGGGGTGCAGTTTTTAACGGACGGCAGGTGGCGCGCAACAGGATTCCCAGCCCTTTTACTTCAGCGCGTTCAGGCGAGCCGACAGCCGTGACTTGTAACGCGAGGCTGTATTCTCGTGCAAAACACCCTTCTGGATGGCCTTATCGAGCGCCGACACGGTTTCCCGATAGGTCTGGCCAGCGGCGGTCTTATCACCCTTTTCGAGGCTCTCGCGTAGCGTGCGAAGAGCGGTGCGCAGTTGGGATGTATTGGCCCGGTTGCGGGCGGTTCGCTTCTCAGTCTGACGGGCGCGTTTCAGCGCCGAAAAATGATTTGCCATGCCTCTTGATTACCTTCGTTGTCCTAGATTGCACTAGGAAGATATTTCCGGTGGGAACCGAAGCTATGATTCTACGGGAGCAAGTTGCGTCGGGTCAAATAGATATGAATTTACCGGCAAGTCCACTCGACCGTCTTAAGGTCCTCATCAACTCCTCCACGCCCATCATCGTGATGGAGACGGTGGAAGAACTGCGCGCAGTGCGGATGGTTCGTGTGGCTTGTACCGACCTGAACCTTGCCACTTTTGAGTGGACGATCGCCAGCGGTCTGGCGCGCTCCGGGACTAACTCGACAGAACTGCAGTTCGAAAACGCGTTGCCACCTGGTGGCTATGACTATGCTCATCGAACCGACGCCGAGCAGAACTCCAAAGCGATTTATAACAGCCAGGATCCGGCGCAGATGCTCGGAAACCTGGAGGCTGTGTCGATCGAGGCCACCTTCATACTCAAAGATTTTCATCGACACCTGGAGGACGCGGTCGTAATACGAAGACTGCGTGATGTGGCGCAGAAGTTTTCTGCAAACAGAAGAACGGTTGTCATCACCGGACCCCGCGTCGTGATTCCTCCGGAACTAGCTGGCTTAGTTGAATTCTTCGACTTGCCGCTTCCGGATCGTCAACGGCTGCGGCAGATCGTGGACGAGACTCTCGTCCGCATCGGCAAGACTCATACCGTGCAAAGAAAACTTGATGCCGCGGGACTCGATACTCTGGCGGCGAGTCTGCTCGGTCTGACCGAAGAGGAAGCGGAAAGAGCGATCTCGCAAGCTGTGGTGGCGCGGTATGCCCTCTCGGCGGATTGCATTACCGATATTCTGGAAGCGAAGAAGGCTCTGCTCAAGCGCTCCGAGATGCTGGAGTTCGTGGATGCCAGCAACGACCTGGCGAGCGTAGGCGGACTGGAGAATCTGAAAAGCTGGCTCGCGCAACGAAGAAATTCCTGGGACGCGCAGGCCTTGCAGTTCGGCCTCGATCCTCCGAAGGGAGTCATCATTCTCGGAGTGCAGGGATGCGGCAAGAGTCTGTGCGCGCGAGCTATCGCCGGGGAATGGAAGATTCCTCTAGTGAAGTTCGACACCGCTGCAATTTACGACAAGTTCATTGGCGAGACGGAAAAACGAATTCAGAAAGTATTCAAAGTTGCCGAGGGATTGGCTCCTTGTGTGTTGTGGATCGATGAGTTGGAAAAAGTTTTTGCCGGAAGCGGTGCCGATTCCGCCTCTGCGGATGCGGGCGTTTCATCGCGATTGCTGGCATCGTTTCTTTCCTGGATGCAAGAGCGCAAGCCCGCCGTTTTCGTAGCCGCCACCTGCAACAACGTAACTGTGCTGCCTCCGGAGCTGATTCGTAAGGGACGCTTCGATGAACTCTTTTTCGTCGATCTTCCCAGCGAGGCAGAGCGCAAACAAATCTTCGCGATCCAACTAACGAAACGTAAACGGAATCCTGCCGACTACGATCTGGATCGAGTCGCGTCCGCAGCCAAAGGCTTCTCCGGAGCAGAAATCGAATCGGCGGTGCAAACAGCGCTATATGCTGCGTTTGCGCGCAAGCAGGAACTGAGCAATGAGGATCTGCTCACGGCATTGTCATCCACCGTGCCGTTGTCGGTTACACGGGCGGAGGAGATTGATGAGTTGCGGACTTGGGCCAAGGATCGCGCGGTTTGGGCCAGCGTGCAGGAGGCCAGACGAGGAAAAAGTGCGAGCGAAGCTTAAATACTCATTGCCCGCCGCGCAGATGGCGCTTGCCGTAGCGCTGATCTGGCAGTCCCAAATATGGTATGAGGCCGTTTTGCGTGTATCGGACATGCCTGGGCCATCCCCAGCCTTCACACTCTTGATTGCCGTCAACGCCCCTATTGCTTTGCCACGAACTCTCTGGTTCCGCCATGTTTCGTACCCTTGGGACACCCTGACGCTGATTGCGGCTGTCGGGCTGTTGTGGTATTGGGTGGCACTCAACGTCGATTCTTGGCATAAACGCAAGACAGTCTTCATGTTTGCGTGGAAGCCGCTGCGATTAGCAGGAGATCTGGCGCTCATTGCATTAGGCGCATTTTGGGGATTCGTCTGCTTGCAGGGTGAATTTACCGTGAGGTCGCTTACTGCCGCCGGGTTCGGACTCTTCCACCCATGGTTGCGAACACCGTTTCTGATTGCAGTTGTGGTTTGTTTGCTAGTCTGGTCCGTCACTTTGATTTACTTCCTCGGACGGGACCTCATTCAATGCGCGTACAGTAAGAACCCGACGAGTCGGTAGGGTGTTCAGCCCTGATGCCATCGCATCTTCAAGATTGCCGCCGCGTCCTCAATCTGCCGGCGCGACTGCGCTAGCTTTACCCATCCCAGCTTCGAGATGACTACATCCTCGGCGCTCGCGACAAAGATGGGAACGTCATGCACGCTTACACGTTGGCGACGCCTGAATTCCTCTTGGCTGAAAGCGCGCGACTTGCGGATGATCAAATCGATCTTCCATCCGGTTGCCAAGTCGATCGACATTGAACATGGACTGCCGCTTATGAGCTTCGAGGGCCGAATCTAAGTCGGCATAGTATTCGCTGTCGGAGAGTGCCTCGACGAAAGCTCGCAACTGCGCCGGAGTAGCTTCGATAACGAGGTCAATATCCTGTGTGGATCGCGGGGCGCCGTAATGAGCACTGGCGAATGAGCCAGTGAGCATATAGCCAATGCCCGCTTGATCGAGCGCCGTGGTGATTCTGCGGAATACGTCCGGAACACTCATCTCAGCCCGGCCGTCTTAATCCGGCCATCGTAGCCCGGCCGGTAAGGGCAAAGGAAGGAATGCCAGCCTTAACAGTTCCCGTGCGACTTGCACGTCCGTCCACTCGGGATGATCCCGCCGTATTCCTTCCTTCGCCAGTTCGCGGGCGAACAAGCTCATCTCGAATGCCAGAATCAGACGTTGTTCTCCCGACATGGTGCTCTGAATCTGAAGCTGGAGAGCTTGTGCCGCCGGGCTTGTATCGGTAGTCGCCACCACGGGCAGATGTTACCACGCAACTGCACATGCAAATTGGCTAGGTTCACGTCCGCGCAAACATTTCCAGCAGCGTGGCTGAAACATCCTGCGCAGTTTTTGCCGAGACCTCCCCTAGCATTCGCACCAATCGCTGCCGGTCGACCGCGCGGAGTTGGTCTAGGGCCACCTGCCCTCGTTTCCCCTGAAATCGTACGGCTACGCGCGTGGGGTAGGGGCGCGTGACGGTGGTCATGGGAGCGATGATCGCTGTTCGCAGATGCTGATTCATTTCATCGGGTGAGATGACCAGACAAGGACGAGTCTTCTGAATCTCAGACCCCTGAGTGGGATCGAGGACCACCAGCCAGACCTCATCCTGTCGTGGCGCGATTTGTGGCCCGCTTACCACCGCCATTCCTTATGATCGAACTCGTTGGGCTCCGCGATTTCGAGCAGGAGTTCGTCATGCGCGGCGCGACCTGATGCGCGGAAGGCATCGTCCCAGCCTTGGCGTGGCTGGCGTCCGGGAGAGATAATCAGGCAATCGTTTGCGATCCTCAAGTCGACGGTTTCGCCCAAGCCGCATTGCTCGATAAATGGCTTGGGAATGCGGACGCCGCGAGAGTTGCCGATGCGCACCAGTTCGGTCTTCATGCCGGAAATACCTCAGTAACTACATTGTAAGCACGGGACATTTGTTTGGCAACAGCCTCGGAATGGGCTGCTTCCAGACTGGATTTCACTTTTTTCCCGTGCGCTAGGTTCTGCCTCGAAAGCATCCTCGCACCCTCCCATTTGACTCCCCCGCCCGCCCGCGCTACGCTGGTTTCAAATGGTTGGTGACCGCCCCGTAACCGGGGTGCGCAATCCGGTCTGTTCCACTTCTTCCCTTAGCTATTTGCGTGCAAAAAATGACGGTACAACCCATCCTGCGAAACGACATCTGATATCTGCTGCGAAGTTTGCTACATATTTCGCAAACCTTGCAACAACGAGTGAGCCCAGTCCGGCTGCTGGAGGCGGCGCGTTAATCCCATCCTAAAAAAGATGAAAAAAAATATTGAACTCAGCTCTAATATCGAGGCCCTGTTCGGCACACGCGATGAAAATCTCCACGTGCTTGAAGATGGCCTGAACATCAATATCGATCTGCGCTCGGATCGTATTGAACTCGAAGGTGCGCCCCGCGACGTGGCTCGCGCCGAACAATTATTCGCCGACTACGAACATCTGCGGAAGACCGGGCACCAGTTCGTCAACGGCGACCTGAGCAGCATGTTGCGCGTAGTGGTCAGCGACCCCAATGCGACTCTGCGCGGACTGGCCGAGGCCGGACGTCAGCGTTCTTTTGGACGTCGCACCGTTCAGCCAAAAAGCCCCAATCAGCGTCGCTATCTTGAGGCCATCGAGCATCATGACATGGTCTTCGGAGTCGGCCCCGCCGGAACCGGCAAAACTTATCTCGCTGTGGCCATGGCCATCTCGGCGCTGCTGAATAAGCAGGTTAACCGCATTATTCTGGCGCGGCCGGCAGTCGAAGCTGGCGAACATCTTGGCTATCTGCCCGGCACGCTGCAGGAGAAAATCGATCCTTATCTGCGTCCTTTGTATGACGCGCTCTTCGACATGCTGGAACCCGAACGCGTCGAACGCTATCTCGAAAAAAATGTCATTGAGATCGCGCCCATTGCCTTCATGCGCGGACGCACATTGAACGATTCATTCGTCATCCTCGACGAGGCCCAGAACACAACCTCGGAGCAGATGAAGATGTTCGTCACTCGGCTGGGTTTTGGTTCGAAAGCTGTGATTACCGGCGATGTCACCCAAATCGATTTGCCCAGCGCGCGCCGCAGCGGACTGATTGAAGCCGTCGACATTCTGCAGGGCGTAAACGGCCTGGCCTTTGTACACTTCGACGAGAGCGACGTGGTGCGTCATCACCTGGTGCAGAGGATTATTCGCGCCTATGACGAGCACAAAGCGCGACTGGCGGAGCAACAGCTGTCGCTGTTGGAACCGAAGCCTGTAGCTCCGCAGGCGGTGACTCTGCCGGCACCGGCAGAAGAACCACACGTGCGCAATTAATTAGTAGAACTTGTGGCGCGGGCACTTTTGCCGCGCCACATTGCTTTGTGCCTTGGTCTTTAGTCGCTGGTCTTTAGTCGTTGCTTCGGAGGAGAGAAAGCAGGTTGGTCATCTTTCAAAAGCGGGTCCCAGATCTGACCCAGTTGGCGTTGGATCGTTTCCTGGCGCGCGCGCGCCAGGCCGTGGGATTGAAAGGCACTGTCAACGTGCTGCTAACTTCAAGCGCCGAAATGAAGTCCCTGAACCGGCGTTTTCGCGGGAAAGACAAGCCTACCGACGTGCTTTCATTTCCCGCCGAGCCCGATGCTCAAAAACAAGTTGCAGGAGAAATCGCCATCTCGGCAGAGATCGCGTCGCAAAATGCGCGGGCCCTGGGACACTCGCCCGCCGAGGAAGTTAAGATTTTAGTGCTGCACGGAGTGCTGCATCTGCGCGGCTACGATCACGAGTGCGACAATGGGCAGATGGCCAGACGCGAAAAACAGTTGCGTGCAAAACTGCGCCTTCCACTGGGATTAATTGAACGGGCGATAAGGAAGCGTGCATGATCGGCGTCAGCATAGCGCTAGCACTGCTCTTCGGCTTGCTGACGCTGGTATCGTACGTCGACCGCCTCTATCAGGAGATCGGCAAATTCCTCTCGCGCGATTTTCAGGACAACATCGACGCTTTCGAGCAGATTGTCGAGCCGCGGCTCGGAGTGACTCGCGCGCGCGCCTCGCTGTCGATGGCGATTCTGACGCAACTGGTCACGGCGGCTATAGCCATGATTGTCGGCTTCACCGTTTTTCGCGATCGCGCCTGGAGTGTCTACGAAGTTCTCGAAGCTACGCTCAGCCTGATCCTGATCATTATCATTTTCAACCGCCTGCTGCCGTTCGTCTTTTTCTCGCGATCCAGTGGACGCTGGCTCAATCACTGGACCCTGCTCTTGCGCGTCCTCATCTACCTGGTATTGCCGGTGACGCTGGTACTCGGATTCTGCCAATCGGTTGCTGCATTGACTCGTGAGCACGCTGACGCGCAGCCTGAAACTTCCTCCGAAGCTGTCGACGCCCTGATTGAAGCTGGACAAGAGGAAGGGATCATCCAGGAAGGCGACCGCGACCTGATCCAGTCCGTCGTCGAATTCAGCGGCAAGACCGTCCGCGAGGCGATGAAGCCCCGGCCGGAGATGGTTGCTGTTCCCACGGATTATACGGTCGAGCAGATCGTCGAGTTACTGAGAGTCAAGCCATTCTCTCGCGTCCCCGTGTATGACGGCTCCATCCACAACATTAAAGGCATTCTCTACACGCAGGATGTTTTGCAAGTGCCCGACTCCGAGGCGCACACGCGCACCGTTGCAACATTAATGCGGAAAGATGTTTACTTCGTCCCCGAGAGCAAGTTAGTAAGTGATCTGCTGCGCGAGATGCAACGCAGTAACATCCGCATGGCAATTGTCGTGGATGAATACGGGGGCGTAGCCGGTCTGGTGACTATTGAAGATTTAGTAGAGGAGATCGTCGGTGAAATCGGCGATGAGCACGAAAAGGCGCAGGTCGTGCAGGAAAGCGACCACTCCTACATCGTCCCTGGCAACATGGATGTGGATCGTCTCGATGAACTCTTCGGCATGCGCCCCGAAGGCCACGAATCCTCTACCATTGCTGGCCTGGTCAGCGAAATTGCCGGACGCATACCGAAAAAAGGCGAAGTCATCGAAGACGAAGGCTTGAAATTTGAAGTACTCGACTCTACAGACCGCCGCGTGGAACGCGTGCGCATCACTACGGCTGCGCCGAAGCAGATGAAATTGATTTGAGAAAAAGGCAGACCGCCGTTTTGCGCTTTCGGGGGGCGGCTAAACACACGGAACGTGAATATCTCCAAATCATCCCCGCAACGAAAGATGTTCACTCGTCTTTCAATCGGTGCAGGAAATACATACCAAATCGCCGGCCTCGTATCCGCTTGCCTCTCGCTAGATCTGGCGCGATCCATACATTCAAAATACGCTGCCATCAGCGCTATGCTGGTCGCTTGGATCTTCCTCTATTTTTGCTGCCATGGCATAGCTCACTGGGCGGTCGGAAGACTTCTCGGCATCCGCTTCGCTTTCTACACCATCGGAGGGACCGGCAATCCCACAGGTTATCCCTCTGGCCTGCGCTGGCTGTTTGAGCATATGCCGTTCTTTGGAGTGCAGACCGAAAAGGTCTCGATGCAGAAAGCCGCTCCCATGAGCAAAGCGATCATGTGGTGTGCGGGAGTTACGTCTTCCGCGGTGACTCCCACATTGAGCGCGCTCTACGCCCATAGCGAGCATCTTCCTGGCAGCAGCGTGTTTCTGATTCTCGCGTTCTGTTGGGCGCTCGGAACACTGGCCAGCAATTGGCGGAGCGGCACGGGCGACTTTTCCAAGGCGCGCAGTGCGCTCCGCTAGGCGTAAACAATCCTCAGCTCCATATTCGCATTGTGCCAGCGTTCAGTCTGGAGCGCTCAGTGAAACGCCTGCAACGGACACGAAGCCACGTCGCCAGCAAAACCATCCAGAATCAGATAGATCGTACCGTCGAATCCGATTACGGGCTCATCGTCGGCGTCGAAGACTCCAGAAGCGCTGTCGCACAAATTGGAATTCGACCACTTCACCGTGCTGCTCGGATTCACAGCGAGCAGCGTAGCCGCGCCGTTGTTAGCATCGCCGACAATGTAGACCGTGCCATCGCCGCCGATGGTCGCTGGTGAAAAGAAATAGGAAATGCCAGCGGGCGTCGTGTTCCAGATGACGGCACCGGCGGCGCTGATCCGCATAAGTCCCTCCCCCGCGGTGCCCACGTAAATCGAGCCATCCGAGGCGATCGCGGGAAGAGTGAACTCTCCTCCATTCGGAGCATTCACCTGCCATTGCAGAGTGCCGCTCGAATTCAGCGCATAGAGTTGACCTCCACCCAGGCCCAGGACGTAGATGGTGCCATTGTCCGACACCGCGGGCGTACCGGCATAGGTTTTCGAACTCCAAAGCAGGCTGCCACTGGGACTCAGGGCAAACAGCACGCCCCCGGCATTAAATCCGTAATTGACGCCGGAGTAGATCGTTCCATCCGGCCCGACTGCGGGAGAAATTGTCGGAGCGCCGGCGTTGCCTGTGTCACAATCCTTGGCGAAACCGCTGTACGCCCATTTCGTCGTCCCATTCGGATTGAGCGCGTAGAACACTCCGCACTGATTGCCCGTGTAAATGGTGCCGCTGCCGTCGTTGGCCGTTGCCAGATTCGCCGGACTCAGACCGTTCGGGGGCGAGAAGGTCCAATTAACACCGGTCGAGGTGACATCGTAAAGGCTTCCGCCGATTTGCATCGCGTAAACGCTCAAATCCATGCCCACAGCGCTGGGCGTAGCGCCAATGCCTCCCGTGGGCGTCGACCAGGCTAGTTTGCCGCTGGTAGTGACGGAGTAAACGGTTCCGAACTCATCCCCTAGATAAATACCGCCCGTCGATGACGTTGCTCCGATCACCGGGCCATAGGGAACCTGGTTTTGACCCAATCCGTTGCTATAGCTCCACTGCAGTTTTCCCGCGTTAGAACTGGTGTTGACACCGCTTTGTCCCGTCCTGCCCGGACCCTGCCTGTACATGGGCCATTCACAGCCTGTGAGCAGCAACAGCAAACTACAAACAGCCAGCAAAGCCGGTTGCGCGGCCGTCAGTCGAGAGCGACGTTTTGAAGCGAGAGTTCGGAACATCCGCTGTATCGCTTTCATATAAGTTCTTCTCCATCCATAATTTTTTTCGCACGGCACCCTGATCTCGTGAAGCCCGCAATAAGGTGCGAAAAATCGCATGCGAGAGCCCAACCCTTGGACGCGGCAGCGAAACGATGAAGCCGTTGCAGGCGCGAAACGAAAAGCCAAAAACAGCCGATGGTTTGCCATCCGGTCGGGCGTTTGCCTGATGGACCCACCCAGGCGGCGATATTGCGGCAGGTCGCGGTTCGAGGCAATGGAGAGCGTCTGAAGATTGTCTGAATTCAGCTCAAGAATCTGCGTTCCTGGCCGAAGCCTCGTGAAGCTTTCCTGCCCGCCTTCATGATGGTGAAGTCGATTCGATTTTCGTTACAAACACACCGCGATCTCGCATCAGACTGGTGCTCCGACCCGAAAAACCTAGTACCCTATTCAAAGATGTCCTTCCATTCCGGATTCGTTTGCATTCTCGGCCGTCCCAATGCGGGCAAGAGCACGCTGTTGAATGCTCTGGTCGGTGAGAAGCTGGCCATCATTTCTCCGAAGCCTCAGACCACGCGCAACCGCATTCTTGGCATCATCAATGTTCCCAAGCAAAAGGGACGCGAAGCTGGGCAAATTATTCTTATCGATACGCCTGGAGTTCATCGTTCCGGCTCCTCGCTCGGACGCAAGATGATGTCTGAGGTGCGCGAGGCGCTCGAAGGCTGCGAACTCATATTGATGATCGTGGATGCGAAAAAGAAATGGGACGCTGACGATGACTCAGTTCTCGAGTTGGCCAAAAAAGCGGGCACTCCCGTTTTTCTGCTGCTCAATAAAATTGACTTGCTTGCCGACAAGAGCAAACTGCTTCCGCTGATCGCGCAGTTTCAAAAGCTGCACGATTTCAAGGAGATCGTCCCCATCTCCGCTCTGAAAAAGAAAGGTCTCGACGAATTGCTGGCATGCGTGCTCAAAGCGTTGCCCAACGGTCCGCGCTATTTTCCCGAGGATCAGATCACCGATCAGCCGGTGCGCTTCATGGCGGCGGAGTTGATCCGCGAGCACGTTCTTATGCAGACGCATGAAGAGGTGCCGCACGCGGTCTCAGTCATGATCGAGCAATTCGAAGAAAGCCCGAGGATGACGCGAATCGCCGCTGTGATCTTTTGCGAACGCGAGGGGCAAAAAGCCATTCTGCTCGGCAGAGGCGGCCAGATGCTTAAGAAAATTGGAACTGCGGCCCGCCTCGACATCGAGAAGATGGTTGGAACTAGGGTCTTTCTTGAACTCTTCGTCAAGATCAAAGCGGGCTGGCGCGACTCGCGAAACTTCGTGGAAGAACTCGATTGGCGCCGACAACTACAGCAGATCGGAGGCACTCCAGATCCGGAGTCGTGAAGTTTTGACCCAATCCGAATTACAAATCATGACGAAGCATCGTAGCGCAGCGGTCAATGAGCCATGGGTTTTCATGCGGTTATAAGCTTGCACTGACCGTCGTAACCCGCAGAAGTAACAAGAGTACGGTTGTATATGACCCAAATAAAGTTTGCATCTGGTGCGCTAAGCCCCTAGAATCTGTCAGCGCCATTCTGCATCTTAGTTAGAGGAAGGTTAGAAGCGAAGCCCGCAGCTGTTATGGAAGATTCTTCCTCAACATCCTCGAAACAAACGGAACAATCAAAGCAGTCGGCACCATCGTGTAACTTCGACGCCGACAAGCTCAACCTCAAGCTCAGTATCACGCTGGCTGCGGATCGCGATGCGGTAGACCCGGTCGTCCGTAGTGTGATGCGTGTGGTGCGAGAGATGAATTGCGCTCCCGGACGTGAAGACGATATCGAACTTGCATTAACCGAAGCTCTGGCCAATGCCGTCGTGCATGGAGCGAAAAACGATCCGTCAAAGATTGTTGAATGCGATGTGGCTTGCGACGATAAGCATGGCATCCTGATTGTGGTGCGCGATCCCGGCCCAGGTTTTGATCCCAGCAAAATTGCCGACCCCTGCCAGGGGGAAAATATTTATGCCAATCATGGCCGCGGCATTTACCTGATCAATCAGTTGATGGATGAAGTCAAGTTTCACAAGAACGGGACCGAGATCCACATGTTGAAGAGATAGGTTTCATCGGTCAGGTATTAGCTGTCGGAGTCGCGCCCAGTAGAAGTTTGGATTTCCTGAGGGCTGATGTCTGACCGCTGGCCTCACTCTTTTGCCGCGATCCCTAAACTTTTCATTTTGCGATACAGATGGCTTCGCTCTAGCCCAAGAACTTCCGCAGTGCGGCTAACGTTGCCATGATTCTCGTCCAACTTTTTGAGAATGTAGTCGCGCTCATAAGCCGCTCGTGCCTGATGCAGCGTGGAACCTTCGCTGCCCGCCACTCGTCTGCTGCCATCGCGATGTACCAGTGGTGGAAGATGCTTGCGTTCGAACCGCGAAGTGGTGGGATTCATGATCACGATGCGCTCGATCACATTGCGCAATTCGCGGACATTTCCAGGCCAGGCATAGCGCATTAAGGCGTCAATGGCATCGTCGGTGATCTCTCGTGGACGTCGGCCGTACGCTGATGCGAATTCTTTTAGGAAGTATCGCGCAAATAAAGGAATGTCCTCCTTGCGCTCGCGGAGCGGCGGCACCACGAATGGAACCACATTCAGACGGTAAAACAGATCCTCACGAAAATTTCCCTTATCGATTTCTTCTTCCAAATCTTTGTTGGTGGAAGCAATCACTCGCACATCCACCGTAACGGGATCGTCGCTGCCCACCGGGATGAAGCGCTGCTGTTCCAGCGTGCGCAATACTTTCGACTGCGTCTTCAGGCTCATGTCGCCGACTTCATCCAGAAATAATGTTCCGCGATCGGCTTTCTGAAACTTGCCTTCTTTGTCTGCTGTCGCTCCTGGGAACGACGACTTAACGTGGCCGAACAATTCGCTGTCGATCAGGTCTTCGGGAATCGCGGCGCAGTTTACTTCGACAAACATTTCATCTTTCCGCGGGCTCTGAGTGTGGATGGCATGCGCAACCAGCTCTTTGCCGGTACCCGATTCGCCATAGATCAGCACACGTCCGTTTGTGGGTGCCATCAGCGCAATCTGCTGGCGGAGTGCCTTCATTGGGACGCTGTCTCCAACGATTACGCTCTTCGCTTGCAGTTGCTTTCGCAGGTCGAGATTCTCATGTCGCAAACGCCGGGATTCGATTGCGTTCTTCACCAGGATGAGCATCTTTTCGAGGGAGAGTGGTTTTTCAGCAAAATCGTAGGCGCCAAGCTTGGTGGCCCGCACGGCCGTCTCGATGGTCCCATGGCCTGAGATCATGATGACCTCGGGCGGCTTCTCCATCTCGCGGATCCTCTCCAGCACTTCGAGGCCATCCATGCCGGTGAGCCATACATCCAACAGGATCAGATCGAAGCTGCTCTTGCGGAGTAGTTCGAGGCAATCTTCTCCGCTCGGGCTGACGCTGGTTTTGTAACCCTCATCTTCGAGGATGCCGCGCAGCGATTCGCGGATACTGGATTCGTCGTCGACGATGAGGATGTGTGCCATGGTTTAATCTTATCCGGCGGTCGTTTCGTCCTGGTCGTTGGCAGGCATAGGCCTGCTTTCCACGGGATAGAGAGAACGCGAACGACTGACGACCAGCAACTAACGACTCTCTCGCTAATTTCAATCGTTAGCTTAACAACCTCCTAGCTTGCTGCCGGAGCGCTGATCGTCTCAACGGCCACCGGCAATTCGATCACGAAGCGACTGCCGACTGGTTTATTCTCTTCTATGCGGATCGAGCCCCGGTGATCCTCAACAATTCTGCTTACAATTGCCAGACCGAGTCCGGTGCCGCGTTGCTTGGTCGAAAAATAGGGCAGGAATAACCGTTCCTTCACGTCGCGTGAAACTCCTTGCCCGGTATCGGAGACCACAAGTTCGACGGCGTCGCGGCTTGCCACCAACGAGGTCGAAATTGTGATCTCTTTCAAGCTCACGTCCTGCATTGCCTCGGCGGCGTTATCTACCAGATTCGCAACCGCGCGCTTAATCGCTTCTGGGTCTGCCATTACGGATGGCAGATCGTGTGCCAGTTCCGTCCGCACGCGAATGCCATCCAGGCGCCCATTGAACATGATGAGCGCGCTTTCCACCAAATTGTTCAAGCTTGCCGGTTGAGGTCGGGAGGCGGGAAAACGCGCCAGGACTGAAAATTCATCCACCAGTGCGCGCACGGTCTCGACAGCATGCTCGATCGTTACAGCGCAAGTCCGGATTATCTCAAGCGATGCTGCGTCGGGGGTGGTACCGCCCCGCGTCAAATGGCGATGAATGCGCTCGGCGGAAAGCGCGATCGGGGTTAGCGGATTCTTGATCTCATGCGCTACACGTCGTGCCACCTCGCGCCAAGCTGCCTGTTTCTGCGCGCGCAACAGGTCCGAAAGATCCTCAAATACGAGCACGTATCCCAGACCCTCGGCTGCATGACTTAGTGCGGAGACAGTGACGGCCACATTTAACTGGGCTCGAGGAAGGGCAAGCTCCATATTGGCCGCTGTAATGCCCATGCGATCCGCACGACGGAGAAGCGGCTCCAGATCTGCGAGCACATCGGCCGGCATCACATCGTGTAGTGGCTGGTTGATCAACGTCGCCGGACTCACATACTCGCTTCGCTCGAGATAGAACATTCGCGAGAAAGCAGCGTTTGCGAGCGTCACTCTCCGCGCCGCGTCAATCGAAATGACTCCCGTTGGAAGGCTCTCCAAGACCGTTTCGATGTATTGGCGTCTTCTCTCAAGCGCCTGGTTCGCAGCGCCGACGTCGCGGCCGGAGGCTTCAATCTGGTGCCGGCTGGATTCGAGTTGTTCCGCCATACTGTTGAAAGACTGAACTAGTTCAGCCAGTTCGTCAGTGGCGCGGATATCGACGCGGTAGTCCAGTTGACCTTTGGAAATAGCCTCTGTACCCGCCGCCAACGCCGCCACCGGGCGGTTGACCAACTTCGAAAGCAGGAGAGCGAGCCAGGTCGAAGCGAACAGAACTACGACAGTTAACAGCAACAGAAATCCGATGTAAGTACGTCGAAACAATTTTCGTTTTGCTGCCAGCTCAATGTATCGCTTCTGGCTCTCCTGAATCTGTTTGACGGTTTCAGAAAACTTTGGCGGCAGAGGCATAGCGACGAGCACAGCGCCATCTTTGAGCTGAGATGCCGCGACAATATAATCTGTCGGACCCCACTGAAAATGAGGATGCTCTCCGCGCAATGCCGGCTGCAACGGAAAGTGGTCCTTCATTTTGGTCCAGAGGGCAGGGGTATTTACACTGGCCACCGCATCGCCGCTCGCCAACGCCAGGACGAATCCTCCCTGCAGTGTTGGGATATGTTCCCGAAGTTCTTCAGTGGCCTCAGAGAAATCCCCACTGGCAAAAGCTCGGGTAAATTCTCCTGACTGCACAATCGATTGGGCTTCGGATGTCGCATTCTGCCCAGCGTAATCGTAGAGCAGGGCCGACATCGCGGCCGTATCTGCTCGGACTTCTTCAACCGGCTGTGAAAACCATTTGTCGATGGAACGATTCATCAGCCCGTAGGAGAACCAGAACATTGCAATCACGGGCAAAAACGATAGCAGCAGGCTGACGACTACCAATCGCGTCCGGAACTTTGAGCCGGCTACGCCTTGACGCCTCTCAGCATAGAGTTTCAGCAAATTCCGACCGAGAACGACCGTCAACGCGACAAAGGCGAAGAAGATGAGGCCGGTCAGTCCGAAAAAAAACAGAAGTTCCTGATTGGTGTCAGGGCTGATGAACTTCAGATTGAACGAGGCTTGCAGAACTAAGATAGCGAGCAGCACAAAGGCGCCAATCGCCAGCGCGGCTACAGCTTTTCGGCGGCCGGAAGTTTTGGGTTCATCGCGAATTGGATTCGGTGCGGCCAAGGATTGATGCCATTATAGAACCGTAGGGTAGGGAGTCGTTGGTCGTTGTCGCTGGTCGTTTGAGGTGACGTTCGCGGTTCGCCGCACCCAGCAAGAGTGCGGCACTTATCCGCCAATAGCTAACGACTAACGATCACCCATTAACGACTAGCAATCAACGACTAACGACGCCCTGCCTTCAGCACATTTCGCAGCGCATCATACGCGAGCTTAGGCTGGTAGTTCCGGTCGAACAGCAGCGCCGCGCCTTGCGTCTGCTTCGAGTGCGATCCGATCCACGAATATTTATCCGTGAATCCCCAGGTTTGAATCGCTGTACATCCGGGATAAGCCAAACAAACGCTGGCAATCTGACGATAGATGTCTGCCTGCAGTTGTAGATCTTCGGGACGGGCATTGCCCTGGGCATTGACCGGCAACGCGACGTCCAACTCGGTGATTTGGACCTGTACTCCTAGAGCGGTGAAGCGTTTGATATTGGCAGAAATGGATGCG
>Ga0210391_10001590_pt1 | contig 20451 bp, 17 predicted proteins | sample IncBWC12OmetaG_FD_160573 | JGI IMG/M metagenome (GOLD analysis project Ga0210391, IMG submission 160573) | Forest soil microbial communities from Barre Woods Harvard Forest LTER site, Petersham, Massachusetts, United States - Inc-BW-C-12-O ...
GAAGGCGGGTCGGACCGTGGCCTACGTGTGGGCTGGCACGCGGTTCGATGAGCGTTCCATTCGCGCGGACAGGAAATCGCGAGATCGCCTGCTAATTTCCGATGGATTGCGCCCCGGCGATCTGGTCGCGCTCACCGATCCGACGGAGGCGCCGTGAGGCTGAACCGTTCGCGCACATTTGCACTGTCGCTGGCCGGAATCGCGGCGATTGCGATCGCCGCGGCGGCCTGGGTGCGCGCGGCTGGGCGGACCCAGACGACGGGTCAGGAGTTCCCACTTGCCGCTGTACAGCGCGGCTTGATGCGCATGGACGTGTATGGCACAGGAGAACTGCAGGCCAGCCACAAGATGATGCTGACAGCTCCGGCGATCGGCGGCGACACACTGCAGATCACGAAACTGGTGCCCACCGGACAGCCGGTCAAAAAGGGCGGCATTGTTATGGAATTCGATCCGAGCGGACAGCAGTTCAAGCTGGAGCAGAGCCGGTCGGATCTGGAGCAGGCGCAGCAGGAGATTGCAAAAGCGCAGGCGGATGCTGCTGTGCTCGCCGCCAAGGACAAGGTCTCGCTGCTGAAGGCACACTACGACGTGCGCAAAGCCGAACTCGACGTGCAGAAAGGTGAACTGTTGAGCAAGATCGATGCGGAAAAGAATCAGCTGGCTCTCGATCAGGCCAACCGCGCGCTGGCGGAGCTGGAAGAAGACGTGAAATCGCACGCGCAGTCGGGACAGGCTGATGTTTTCCTGGCACAGGAGAAATACAACAAGGCGAAACTGAGCATGGACGCGGCCCAGCAGAACCTCGAGAAGATGCAGGTCGCAGCCCCCATGGATGGCATGCTGTCGATCCAGAAAAACTTGATGGCTTCCGGCGGATTCATTTTCAGCGGAATGACCCTGCCGGAGTATCGTGCTGGAGATCAGGTGCAACCCGGCAGTTCGATCGCGCAGATCATAGATCCGATCGAGATGAACGTTGTGGCTCATTTGGGCGAGATGAACCGCAGCAATCTGCGGACGGGTGAACCGGTCGAAGTGAGATTTTACGCGGTGCCGGAACAGGTCTTTCACGGCACTGTTATGAGCATTGCCGGTATGGCCTCCCAGTCGTTTGTCTTCGATTCCAATTCTGGAGGGAACTTCGACGTAACGGTGACGGTCCCGAAGCTGGATCCGCAGCTGCGTCCCGGCCTCACGGCAGATCTCCACTTTGAGGGTGACACAAAGAAGGACGTGCTGTTCGTTCCTCGCATCGCCGTGTTCCTGAAAGATGGCAAGCACATCGTCTACGTGCAGACCGGAAGCGGATATCAGCGACGGGAAGTGAAGGTGGAGAGCGCGAACGACAGCAGGGCCGCGATTACAGGAGTTGCCGAGGGGACGCTGGTGGCGTTGCGTGACCCCACGGCGGCGATCCGAGCTCCGGCGTCAGGAACCTCTTCGGCCGGAGGCGTTTTCTGATGCCGCTGCTCGATTCGACGACGAAGGCCTTGCGCATTATGCCCATCGCACAGCAATGGCTGCGCGATGCAGAGCTTGGTCTGCAGAACCTGATGGTGCACGGCCTGCGGTCGTTTCTCACCATGCTGGGTATGATCTTCGGCGTAGCCGCCGTCGTGGCCATGCTCTCCATCGGAGCGGGCGCGAAGCAAAAAGTGATGGCATTCATCGAGCAGATGGGGGTGCACAACCTGATCGTGGAAGCCCGGGAAACCACGGAATGGCAAGCGCACGCGAAGATTCGCCGCATCTCGCCCGGTCTGACGCTGGAGGATTACCGCGTCATTCAGGACGATGTTCAGGGCATCGCAGCCTCGACTCCGCGCAAACGCATGACGCCCTCGCGCATCATTCCGGCTTCGCAGCAGGATATGCCCGTGGTTTACGGAGTGAGCACGGCGTATCAGGAGATCGCGGGACTGCACGTCCTGCAGGGAAGGTTCTTCGACGATGAGGAAGACCGGCGGGGTGCGCCGGTCTGCGTTCTGGGCGCCGCAGCTCGATGGAATATTTTCGGCGCAGAGGATCCTCTCGGTCGGTGGGTGAAAGTGAACGAGCAGTGGTTCCGCGTAATCGGCGTAGTGAGCCCGCAACTGGGAGCACCGTCGGATGCTGCCGGCGCCGATGTGCCGACGTCGGATATGAACAACGTCATCTACACGCCACTGCAGGCAGCTCTTCTTCGGCTGGAAGATACTTACAGCGATGTCCGCGATGAAATTGATGGGATCTATATCAAACTGCGCGACGGGCAGGATCTTGGAACGGCGGCTCAGGTCGTTCGGGGAGTCCTGCAGTCTTCCCATCATGGCGCCACCGACTATACGGTGACCGTTCCAGCGGAACTATTGGCTGAGCAGCGCAAGACCGAGCAACTCTTCAACGCCGTGATGGTGGCGATCGCATCGGTCTCGCTTATCGTCGGCGGCATCGGCATCATGAACATCATGCTCGCGGGCATTCTCGAGCGGACCCGCGAAATCGGCCTGCGCCGAGCCGTCGGCGCCCGCCAGTCGGATATCGTTCGGCAGTTCGTCGTGGAGGCCACCATGATTTCTGTGGCCGGCGGCCTGCTCGGCGTGTTTCTGGGGTTCATCGTTTCACGGCTCATCGCGTGGCTCGCAGGTTGGTCGACCATTGTCACAGGCGGCTCCATTGCCCTGGGGTTCCTGGTGTCGATTTCAGTTGGCCTGATTTTCGGCATCTATCCCGCAACCAAGGCCGCGCGGCTCGATCCGGTGGAAGCCATTCGTTATGAATGAGGATGACACCGACGTTCTATTCCGTTTGCGCCGCCCCCGCAAGTGGCGATCTTCGCAACTGTCTTGTATCTCTGGAGCGTTCGCATGAGGTCTGTTGTTTCCGGGGTTGTCTTATTGCTTTATTTCGTTTGTGGTCCGGCAGTCTTCGGCCAGTCCTGGAGCAATTACCGTACCGCCCTTCCGCCGAGCGTGCGCTCAGGTGCCGCGCCAGCCCCGCAGCACGTGAATGACTACGTGATTGATGGCAAGTTGACACTGACCCTGCACGATGCCATCCTGCTCGCGCTCGAAAATAACAGCAATATCCGTCTCGACGAGTCGGCCGTAGAGAGCCAGAAGATGGCGGTACTCGGCGCCTTCGCGCCTTTCGATCCAATACTGCAGGCTAACCTGAACATCAACCGTTACTCCACGCCCGGCTATACCGAACTACAGGGCGTTGGCGTGTCGAGCAACGCGACGCTGAATTCGCTCTCGCAGTACGGCCAGTTGAGTTACACACAGACCTTCGTCACGGGCACGAATGTCCAGGCCAGCATTTCCAGCTCGAAGAACTCTGACAACAGCGGGTTTCTGTTTTACAACCCGTATTTCAGCTCCACGCTGAGCCTGCAGTTCACCCAGCCGCTGCTGCGGGGCGCGGGACACTTTGCCAACACCGCGCCCATTCTTATTGCGCGCCGTGGTCTGGCGCAGTCGCGGGCCGCTTTCGAAGGCCAGGTCAGCGACGCGATTTTCCAGGTGGTCCAGCAATACTGGAACGCAGTACAGGCGCGCGGCAATCTTGATGTGAGCAACCGCTCGCTGAAGCTGGCCGAAGCCAGCTACGACCATGACAAGAAAGCGCTGGATCTCGGCGCGTTGGGGCCTCTTGATATTTACCGTTCGGAGTCGGAGGTTGCGTCGCGCCGGGTGCAGATGATTCAGGCGCAATACGCCGCGCAGCAGGCTGACGAAGCCCTGCGGATGACGATCGGGGCGGATCAGGATCTGCTGATTCACGTGCTTCCAATGGATCTGAAAGAGAAACCAGAGAAAGGAGCCGATGCGGCGGCGCCGGATCTGCAGGATGAGATGGCAAAGGCCATGAGCGACAGGCCGGAGTTGCAGGCCGATGCGGCCGCGCTCGACGCGGATCATGCCAGCATTCGTCTGGCTCGCAATGGACTTCTGCCGAATCTCACATTCAACGGCTTCTACCAGAGCAATGGCCTGGGGGGCAATCAGTACAATCTGGTTACCCAACAATTGATTTCGCAGGGAGGATTCGGTTCGTCTTTCGGTCAGCTCTTTGCATTTGGATTTCCGGGCTATGGTGGAACGCTGACGCTACAGCTTCCCCTCAGAAACCACACTGCCGAAGCCGCGATTGGAAGCGCACTGGTGACTCAATCGCACGATTTGTACAGCATGCAGCAGACCAGGGAACAGATTCTGCGCGACGTGACCCTGGCGCTGGCCCAGATGGACCAGGCAAGACAGGCGCTCGAAGCAGCGCAAACCAGCTACGACCTGGCGCAAAAGTCGCTGTCAGCCGATCAGCGCAAGTTCGAACTCGGGGCGCAGACAAACTTCTTCGTGCTGGATTCGCAAACACGTCTCGCGCAGGCGGAACTGACCTTACTGCAAACGCAGATCGGGATGCAGATTGCTCGCGTGACACTCGGCCATGCTACCGGAGACATCCTTGACCCCTACCACGTGCAGATAAAAGACCAGTTCTCGAAATGAATAGGGTCGTCGGGTAGCGCCTCTCCAGGATGAATCAAAAGCCGGCTCTTGAGGTCTACTCTCGACGTGATGATTGCGCTTCCGGAGGCCAGCTGGCCGAGCGTGCGGCATGTCAAGCGCCCATCTTAGGAACCATGCCTCGCTCGTTCTCCGCGATGGGCGGTATCGGAACCAAGCGATTGAAGGATCAAATCGAGAACAGCTGCAGCATCATCCAGGCAATTTCGGCGTTCAACGATTGCCTCACACCGGGAGAAAAAGCGAAGCTCGATTACTTTCATTCATGGCTGCCTACTCCAGGGCGGGCAGGGGATACGTTATCGCCAACAGCGTCGATCAGGTGATGGCAGAGCTTGAATGATTTACTTTTGTTTATCAAAGCTCAGAATGAAATGGATCGTGTCATCATCCATCATTGCACCCGGACGAAACTGCATGAACATCGCGCGCGCCGCCGGATTGGAAGGCCTATCGAGCCTTTGCTGTTCATCACCACGTACCAGGGCGATTCCCTGCACAGTTGCCTCTACGACTTTCCAGGGTGTTGCCATTCACTGCTCTCCTGTGAATTGACTAGTTACTTTGAGATTCTACGATTGGATCAACCCCCTATCCCATCCCCCATGAGTGTCACGAAGTTCAAGGGTCTCCGTACCTCATAAGTACCATTATGCTGATAGCTATTGCGGCAGCGATTACTGTCGAGATCATTAACTTTGCCGCATAAATTCTAAATCTGAGATTCATTGCAAAGCGGTATGCGAACGTCCGGTACCGATTCAGGCAGGAAGCTTCCGAAGAGCGGTCGGTTCAAAACGGCTTCTCGGGAAACCCTTCGGGGCGACAGAGAAAAAAGCGCCAGACTTCAACTCGCAGTTGCTGCGAGAACTCGACTCAAAACTGACCGGCAACGAGTACGCAAACGATGGTCAGGAGCTCTGGTTGTGGGATAGTCTTGCGATCGCGGCGTCGACCGAATTCTTCAAAGAGCCAGGCTCGTTCTTCAGTTCCTGTTGCAGCACGCGATATTTCTCCAGGGATTCCTGCCGTTTCCCGGAAAGTTCCATCAGATTCGCCTGGATGAAGGTGCGGGCCATGAGGTGGGACTGCACATCTTCCGGCTTGTCGTCGAGCCAGAGATAGGTTTGCCATTCTTCGTCCGGAGGGATTGCGGAGAGGGATTCAGCGAGCTCCCCATGATCGGTGAATATGAGATTGAAGCAGAAAGTCAGAATGCGCATCCTGTGCTCTTCGTCGAGGGGCTCTCCGGATTTGCGCATGTCGTTTACGGCTTTCACCACTTCGGCTCTCGCGCCTTTTTCATCGAGATCAATGAGGCCGCCGAGTTGCAGCGTTCGCACGAAGGAACGTGCGTTCCCAGTGGAGACGGCGATGTTGAGATGCTGTATTGCTTCGGTTAAGCTTCCGTGGTTCTGTAGCAGCCAGTTGCCCAGCATCGCGTTCGCGTATACGTTCGACGGATCCGCGGCCAGTGCAGCGCGAAAATTCTGCTCGGCGCCAGGGCCGAACTCCCTTTCCGCGATGTGCTGGTTGAGCCAATGGGCCCAGCCAATATGGGCCTGCACGTCCGCGGCCCGGGTTCCTTTGCTTCGGGCAACGCCGGCGTCGAGGATGGCCATGATCTGATCCAGCGCAGGCCCGGCGACTGCGGCTGCGTTCTCGTCTGTCCCGACGAGAACATGAAAGTCCTCAATCCAGAGCATGGCCGTATTCAGTTGCGCGTCGAGGACGGGACGATCCAGGGGGTCTGCTTTGAGGAGGTCTCCGTAGGTTTGGATGGAAGCCTGGTACTCCCCCTGCTTTTCCTGAGCCTGAGCCAACGCCAATTTCGACTGCCGTTGGGTCTGCTGCCTGTGGTGGTTGACCAGCCAGGCGCCGCCGCCGGCGAGGCTGCCGAACAATCCGATCAGGGCGGTGATGCCGCCGACCCAGCTCATGACTGCAGGCCACGCTTTCCGCGCGCCTGTTCCCGCCTTTTGAAGTTCTTCGTTCATTGAATGCTCCAGAGGTGCGTCTCGCGGAACTCAATACGAACGGCATTTTCGCTTCCGGGTCACGGATCCCGGTCCGTGGGATGCAGCGTGAAGCTCAACGCGGATCCACGAGGCCCATGGCAATCATTCCCAGGGCCGTGATGCTGGGCAGGAAAAAGTAATCGCCCCCGCGCAGTTCGACAAAATCGGGAAGATGGCTGCAGATGAAGGGAGGATTCGCCGGGTTTCGATCGCCTTGCACGACGAATCGACCGTGGCCTCCATGATTGCCCATGAGCGGATCTTTGTCGTTGCCGAGGTGCGAATCGTTGCCGTATTGAACCCACTGCTGCTGCACGAATTCAAACTGCCGCGAGATGCTCGCATTCAGCGCCATGAAGATGACACCGCGATCCTCGGTATCAGAGACGGAATCTCCGTCGGCCGCGAAGCGTCCATAGGGCAGGCCGCGCCGGGTAATGCGGCGACGGTTGATGAGCCGGCCATTGAAGCCGAAGGCATCGCGGGGGTGAACGCGACGGATGTGCGCTCCGATTGGGCAGCGCGTGCCTTCCGCATCCGCGCCGTAAGTGAAGTTGGTGCTGCGGTTCTGATCCTGGGCGATGGAAGGGTCGGGATTGTCGGGGGCAAGCTCGAGCGGCGTGCCGTCTTGCCAGCGGCCGATGAACTTGGCAGCGAGTTTTTCTTTGCCGCCTGCGTAGGCCGCTGCTTGTCTTTCCAGAAAGCCACGAAAGGTGGCGACGTTCTGGTGCAGCTTCCGATAGACCATGAAGGTGCCGTTGCTGGCAAGCAGGTGCGGCACAGGAGCTACGGGTAATTCGCCTGCCTCGTCCGCATAGCCCAGCAGCAACTCGCCCGTTGCAAGCGGCGCCCACGAACCGTTTGGCATCAGTTTGCCTTGTCCGGGCTGCGAACTGCGATCGACGCCGAGATAGTCGGGATTGCCGAAGCCGTCGGTATATCCGAAGTGCTCTTTGGTGGTGGGCTTGCCATCGATAACCACGGCGGCGGCATCCTGCGAACCGAGCACGGTGGCTCCCCCGGTTTCCTCGATTGCTGAGATCAAGGCCGAGCAGCGGGCGTCCAGCGCTTCGGGCGTGAGGGCATTGATGCCCAGCCAGGCGTGGACACGATCTTCGCGCCAGATTGCCTCCCAACGCTCGGGGGCATTAACGCCGCAGTCTCCGAGGATCTGGGAGCGATGCCGCATGCCTTGCTGAAATTCAACGGGAAAGCTCAGCAGTGTGGCGTCCGGCAGTTCCAGATGTACGAGTCCGCGTTGGGTGAAGGCGATGTTCACAGTGCTTTTTGGTTTGGATCCATCCCAGCGCTGACCCGTGGTCACGTGGCTGAGCAGACGGGCGATGAGGCTGCGCGCCCGCGATGCGCTTTCAAAGTGGAGAAAGAGATAACGAGCGACCGGCAGGTTATAGCCACGGAGGACAAAACCCTGAATATCGGTGGCGTTGAGCTTACTCATTGTGTCCGCCCGTCTTGATATCGCGGAGGGACCCCATGGAACCCGGCCGGGGAATCGGCCGCGCCCTAAGCTCTGTCGCGAACTGAATGAATTCCCGTTGCAGCGTCGCCGGATCGTTGCCCTGGTGGGTCGCGATGAAGTCGGCGACTGCGGTTTGCGTCTGCAGGGCGCGCAGCGTGTCCTCGACAGACTTATCGTTAACGGCTGCGAAATAAAACGTGGTGTTGAGCTGGCAGGCTTTCATATAGTCGACGAATGCCTGGCGGTTGGCCGCGCCGGGATAGCCGACGCAGTGTTTCCAGATCGCATCGAGGTGATCGGCTATCGCGTCAGCGAGGCCATGGAGATAGCCGTCTAGGTCGCCGTCGCAGTTCGACTCAAAGATCAGATATTTCGACTTGAGATGTTCCTCGCAGGCGGGCATGCCGACGTAGATCACGTCGTCGAGGACCACCAGCCGGGCAAGATGAGTTCCTGGAGCGACCGCGAACGGGCTGTCTTCCCGGGTGGAGAGTTTGGCCAGGTAGTCGCGGATCTGCAAATCGTGAGAGGGTGTCGCCTTGTCATCGTTGATGATGGGGGAGAGGATCGTGAGTCCGTAGACGCTGCCGTTTTTGTTGGGCATGGGTGTGTTCTATCCGGCAACGGGAGCGTCGCCCGTCGCACCTAGATGGCATTGCACCTCGAGTACAAAGCGAAGGTAAGCATCGGCAAACTGCTGCGGGCTGGACCGTTCAGCCATCGCAGCGAGTTGATCGAGCGAGGATTGAACAATGTGCGCGGACTCGATGTCGTTCGCCGCAGCGTTGGGATAGGCGCTGTAGTAGTAGTCCGTGTCGAACTGGAGTAGAGCGATGTATTGCTTGAAGTTCGTGACGGGAACCGAGCCCGGGAACTTCTCGCTCCAGCGCCAGATGAGATTCAGCCCTTTGCTCAGAACCGCGGAGAACGCATCGATGTATTGATTCCAGGTGCCGTTGAAGTTGCTAAAGAACAAAAGATAGTCGTATTGAAGGTTTTCCCTCTCCTGGCCGTTGCCAAGAAAAGGAAACCCCCTGCGCGGCAAAACCACCCATCGCGCGAACTCAATGAAGGACAGATCAACCACGTCCTGTCGCAAACTCTTGAAATGCCCCAGCAGGAAGAGAATGCCGCGCACAATCCACGTCTTCCATGGCTTCATGGGAGTGATGGCATTCATCGCATAGACCTTGCCGTTGATGTTGCTCATGGCACCTCTGACGTCTGGGAAGAAAGATCCCCACCCGGGCCTGCTCGATAGGATGGCATTCTGAAGTGATGAAGAAGGGAGCGAGCAAATTATGTCACAAACGGTTGCGGCTGGACAAAAGAATGCCGTAATCCTCGGCTTCGATCCGCTTCGCAGCGCCGCCATGTCCCGTTCGACCGCCAGGAATACAAGACACGCCTTCCCGGAAGCGGGCAAATGACGAGACTGCATGAGAACCTCCTGGCGGCAAGTTGAGGGCACAACGAACAAGACCCGGAGGCGGAAGGCCTCCGGGTCTTGTTCGTTGAGAACCTGCAGTCATTGATTCAAGGCGATCAGTACCTGCTCAGGCCGGCTGACGCTGGCTTCCTCCATGTGTTCCCGCGCCTTCTTCTCGAGCTTTGAAGTCGGCAGGGATGCGGTCATGGACGCCGCCGGGCAGTCAATCTGGCTGAGGAAATACCGGTCGCCGATCTTATGGAAAACCAGCTTTCCCTGCGTGACGGTGCTCGTGTTCTCCGGCTGAACGAAGCTTACTGCCAGCTGACGCCGCTGGTCACCGGTGCGGAGCGCGATCAGCTGAGGGGACATCTCGGATATCACGTAAGTCCCCGCGGGGAGCCACGTGCGTCCCACAGCGAAGTTGAAGGGGACGGTTGCTTTGACTGAGTACGTCTGGGCCAGTCCGGTTCCAGTGGTGACAAGACTTGCCAGGACAAAACCTACGATTGAAGTGATCCGTTTCATGGCGATTCTCCTCTCTGATTCACGACTGAACTTGGTTTCCGACTCCTCGGACGAGTCGGACTTATGTTGGCGGGCCAGCTCTGGATTGCATTTCCGGAGCAGGCTCTTGCGCTGGGCTAATGCATGTGTCGTGCCACGCAATCTCAGGACGGCGTCGAATCCGTCTCCGCTCTGTAGGACCATTCTTTTCAGCGACATGGATTGAGCAGCCGAAGGACTGATCATCGCTCTCTGCTCTCGGGAAGCTGCCCGGAGTATCCGAACGGATACCGGGCAGGAATCATTCGGTGCCCAGGAAGGCGGCGCAGGTCCAATCGACGCCCTGGAATCGCCTCTACTACACTGAAGTGCCAGGAGAATGTAATGCCGCCTCGGCTGGTTGCCATTTCGGGTTCTCTTGCGGGCGCCATCCGGCATTTGGACGATGAACAAATATCCATCGGCAGAGATCCATCGAATGGCTTTTGTCTGGTCGACCCCTTGGTCTCCCGGAGACATTGCACAATTCGCAGAGAAGAGGATTGTTACGAGCTCGCGGACCTCGACAGCCACAACGGCACTTACGTTCAGGGCGTTCCGGTCACTCGCAAAGTTCTGGCCCACGGGGACACGCTGCGCATCGGCAACTCCGAGCTTTTATTCCTCACTCTGGACGAGGACGAATCCAGAAGCTCCCCAGGAGATCTGACCGATGACACGACGAACCTTGATCTGAAGCCCGTCGCAATCATGGAGCCCACAATCCCCATGGGTTCAGGGGTCGACGTTGGACACATGGCACGGGATCTGGCCGTACTTTTCAGGATCAGCACCGTTATCAGTTCGGTGCGTAACCTCGATGTCCTGCAACAGGAGCTTCTGCAACTAATCTTTGAAGTGATCCCCGCTGACCAGGGCGCAATTTTGCTCGTATCCAATCCCGGATACGACCTGGATTCCGTGAGCAACTGGAGTCGCCATGGCGGTACGAAAGCTGTCAACATTCAGCGCGACATTGTTCATCGAACTCTGTGGGAGAGATCGGCGATCCTGGGTTGCGCGGATCCGCAATCGAGCGAACAACAGAATGTGCTCTGCATTCCCCTTCTGGCTACAGAGAAAACGCTCGGGGTCATCTATCTGATCTCGTCGCAGACAGTCCCGCTGAGCGAGGAGCACATTCAATTGCTCAACCCTATTTCCAGAATTGCAGCAGTGACTCTGGAGAGCCGGCTGGCGATGGACGCCCTTCGCACTGAAAATCGGCAGATGCAGGAGCAGATTCATTCCAGCCAGTTGATCGGTGAGAGCCGGCAGATTGCGCAGCTCATGGACTTCATCGATCGGGTGTCGAGTGCTGATTCAACGGTGCTGATCCGCGGGGAGAGCGGGACGGGAAAAGAGGTTGTGGCGCGCGCGATCCATCATCATAGCCCGCGAGCGGAACGGCCGTTCGTGGCCATCAACTGTGCGGCGATTCCTGAATCCCTGTTGGAGAGCGAACTGTTTGGACATGAGAAAGGCGCTTTTACGGGAGCTGTCGCGACGAAGAAGGGAAAGCTGGAACTCGCGGAAGATGGGACGATCTTTTTGGATGAAATCGGCGAACTGGCTCCATTGCTGCAGGCGAAATTGTTGCGGGTGCTCCAGGAGAGAGAGTTCGATCGGGTGGGAGGGGTTCGCTCGGTACCATTCACCGCGCGTGTTCTGGCCGCGACCAACAAACCTCTTGAGGCGGCAATCAAATCCGGAGAATTTCGACAGGACTTGTATTACCGGCTGAACGTTGTTTCGGTCGTAGTTCCGCCTCTGCGCGAACATCGCGGCGACATCCCTCTACTGAGTCTGTTTTTCGCGGACAAATACAGGGCAAAACGCAAACGACCCTTTATGGGGATCTCGCGCGAAGCGCGTACCCTGCTCATGAACTATAGCTGGCCCGGCAACGTCCGGGAACTCGAGAATGCGATCGAGCACGCGATGGTGATGGGCATAACGGAAGAAGTTCTTCCCGAAGACCTTCCAACCGCTGTTCTGGAGGAGCAAGTCGCTGACCTCGTGGGCACGCGATATTACTCTGAACTGAACAACGCAAAAAGAGAGCTAATTACGAGCGCCCTTCGGGAAGCAAGCGGGAGTTATCCGAAAGCCGCCGCCTTGCTGGGCATCCACCCCAAGTATTTGCATCGATTAGCCCGCAATCTCAAAATTAAGGCTGCCGCCCTGTGATGGCCCGGATACGGCTCACCTGAACTCCACTCGCGCGGCGCCCCATTGCGCGATGCCAAACTCCGAGCTGACGCGCAAGCCATCCAACGATTCTCTCGATCCTGAGTTTGGCGGGCACTGCACGTTTCAAGCACGCACGGGACCCCTCATGTGCGACAACGCTACGGAGTCGCCAGGCGTCCCCGCAGCACCACGATCGACGCAGCCGGTAACTCCACCGCCCCGTCTGCCGGAATCTCTCGCCGCTCGATCGGACCGTCCGGTTCGGCATTCCCCCCGTGATACATAGCGGACGGATGATCCTCCGCCTCGGGCGGATGTGCGTTAAAGTCGCGCCCCGCCGGGTTCCAGTGATATTGCTCGCTTCCGAAAATGGCCTCTTGCACGGCCCCGCTGAAAGTCGCTCCCGCCCCACTGCCCCGTGCGAACTCAACCCGCACCCGATGACTGCTCTCCTGATCGCGATTCACCAGCATCACCGCCCACTCGCCATCCGGATGCTGCGCAGCATACGCCGTGACCAGGCTATGCCCCACTCCATCGTTCACATCGGAACCAGCCGCATACACATGATTGATTCCGTCCGGCTGCAGCCATTCGCGGTTAATCATCTGCGCCGCAAAGAACTGCGCCAGCGGCTGATGAATCGAATAATCCGCATTTACCGTAAACATCCCAAACGTCCCGGCAGAATCGTTGCAGCCCCGCTCCATTTGCAGCGGCAAATAATGGAAGTAGTAGACGCCGCTCCCTCTCTGCGTCAAAAACGATCCGATGTAATCCGCCAGCCAGAGCCCGCTGAACATGTCCATGTACGTCTCGCTCGTCGACGAAGACAAGTTCGACTCCGTAATGAAATAGGGCACCGCCGCCGGCAGGCCATCGGCACGCCACACATCCACAATGTGCCGGATTAGCTCTGGCTCATCGTACAAACTCGCCCACGTAATGTGGCAGGGATCGTAGGGATAGTGCTCGAACGAGAAAAAACTCAAATCCTGCATCCGATGGTGCTGCTCGAGATAAGCCAGGAATCTCCCGAACCATGAAGTGCGCCCCTCCGCATCCGGCCACACCTCGATATCCTCGTTCACACCCTGAAACGACGGGCCGCCCAGTTTCAGTTTCGGATCGACCGCATGCAGCGCCATCGCATACTCCAGATACAGAGCCGCGTAATCCTCCGGCAACATAAATTGCCCATCGGACTCTTCTCCCATCTCGATGTACGCCAGCGGATAGTGATGGTTCTCGAGATATTTCACCTCCGCAGCGGCGTTGTCCGGCGTGTCGTACAGCATCGCAATCGGGATCATCGCCGGCAGTCCGCGCGTCACGCCACTCTGAAAGAACAGATCGAAGCCCACCTGCGCTTCATTCTTGTTCACCACGCTTGTTTCCGCATGCCACGAATCCGTCGACGAAGCGTACGTTGCCGTCTGCTCCTGATCCGCCGTGTGCCGAGCCAGGTCGTGAAACACGCCATCCTTCGAAGTGGTGCCGAGATACAGTTCGCGAATCGCATACCCCACGCAATTGCGCGGGTCGCCCGCCCCATGCGTGTCGCAGGTGTTGGAGGACTCCGTCATCAGGATGCGCAGATAGCGAACCCGCATCGGGATCTCCGACAACGTGTGCATCGCCACACCACCATGCCCCGCATCGATCACGCCCTGCGGAAACGTCACCCACGCGCCGCGATTCTGCTGATGCATCGGATCCGCGCCCGTCCAGTACTGCAATAAATAATGCGTCGCGTAAGGCTCCGCCCACGAAATCTTTAGCGTATCCACCATCTCTTCGCGCGAAAGATCGATGACCACCCACTGCGGATGCGCCGAATCCGCTTCTCCCGTGTACCGGTTCGTCAGATACGGATTGCTCTTCCAGTACGTGCTTTCGTCGCCGTCCGTGATGCGCGAATATCCGTTGTTCCCCGTCCCGTCGTTGCGTGTCGTCCCGCGATGCGGCAATGCGTAACCGTAGGAGTGACGAATCATCCCAGTCGACGTCGCCGAACCCACAAAGTATCCCTGCCCCGCCTTATCGCTCCACGTCCCTTCCGGATTCCAGTGCCACGCCTCAATCACCAGGTCCGTGTTTTGCCGGTACGTCATCGGTTGCCAGCCAGACTCGAACACAGGCGCCAACGCTTCCTTCGTCAGGTCATGATCGATGGCTGCCACCGGAATACGATCCACTCCTGCGCCCACCGATTGGCGTGGATCGATAGCATTCACCGGGCTGCTGGTATCCACTCGCACCGTCTGCGCTGCAGGAAACAATGGCATCGCCACGATCAGAATGCAAAGGCAGCGGCAACAACCAGCAATCCAACCAAACAAGTTTTGCATTAGCTCTCCAAATCCTTCCGGTCCGATGCCGAGACGGAGTCATCAAGTGGCAGGCTCTCCGGCAGGCCGTAGAGCAGAAAGTCCATGTTCGCTTCGCCGGCAATCTCGACATCAAATCTCTTCACAAATCACCAGGTCAAATCCGCACGTGGTGCGTGCGCCCGTGAAACAGCCACGCACTCAAGCCCACCAGCGCCCACACGCTGCCCGCAATCAGCGCCAGATGGCTCAGGTTGAACCAGATGAATCCGCAAACTGCGAATCCCGCCAGCGACATCACAATCCATAACCACTCTTTGCTGCGATCGCGTCTCCATCCCAGCACCGCCGACGACAGGTTCACGCCCATAAACGCCAGCAGTGCGCCGTAGTTCAGAAGCTCCGTTCCCAGCTCGTAGCTCAGCACCAGCGCGCCGCACAGGCAGATTGCGCCAACCAGCAGCACGTTGTTGCGCGGAATCCGGTTCTTCGGATGAACCGCGCCAAAAAACCGCTTCGGAATCGCGCCGTCCTGCCCCATCGCCAGCAGCAGCCGCGCTGCGCCCAGTTGCGATGCCATCCCCGACCCAATCGTCGCCAGCAGCAGCGCCCCGTTCACGATGGCAAACGTGATCGGACCGCCCGCTCGCCCGGCCACCTGCACATACGCCGTATCCACATCGGCAAACGCGAGGCCACGCGGCCAAACCAGTTGCCCCAGATAAACCTCGATCGACGCCAGCACGCCCGTAATCACGCAGGTCGCCACAATCGCCCGCGGGATGCTCCGCTCCGGATTCTTCGCCTCGTCCGTGAGCGTGGAGATCCCGTCGAATCCGATATAAGTCAACACCGCAATCGACGTTCCCCGAAACAGCGCGTGGCTCGAAAAACGCGAAGGATCGTAAAACGGCGTGGTGTAGAACGATGCCGCCTGCGCCGGCAGATGCATCAGGTAGCGCAGCACCGCCGCCACCACAATCAGAATCACTACTCCCAGCGCCGCCGCCATCCCCGCGTTAATGCGCGCCGAAGTCTCAACGCCATTCAGGTTCAGCATCGTGAACAGCGCTATAAAAAAGAAAATCCAGAACACGTACGGCACTTCCGGCAGAAAATTCTGCGCCGCCTTCGCCGACCAGATGGTGCAAATCAGCGGATTCAAAATGTAATCCATCACCAGGCACCAGCCGGTCAAATACCCCAGCCCAGGATGCAACTGGCGCCCCACATACATAAACGCCGAGCCGCCCTGCGGATACACCCGCGCCATGCGCCCATAACTCACCGACGTAAACAGCATGGCGACCATCGCGAAAAGAATCGCCGTCACCACATGTCCGCGCGCTTCCTGGTAGATGACCCCGAAGCTGGGCATCGGCGCCGTCGGCTGAATCAGAATGATCCCGTAGAGCACGAGATCCCAATAGCGCAGGCTGCGCTTCAGCGTTACCGGCTGCGTGACTTCACTGGCCACTCAGGCGCCTCGCCAACATCCGAAACTTCTTCACCGCCGGCATCCTCAGCATAGGTGCGATTGTCTCAGCCATCGGAAGTTGTGTTGCAGGGCAACCAGCAGAATCCGCTTTCGCCCACACCTCAGATCCGGAACACGATCCTGCGGGCTATTGAATCGTTTGAATACTGAAATTATGCCCGAATCCGTTCACTTGTCAAACTGAATCTCAGCCCGCAATCGGGCGCCTGGGTTGTGTTCTGCGGTCCTGCAAAGCCGCACGGTCTACGGCTCTTTGCGGTTCGGCACAATCACCGGCCGCCGGAGCGGCACCATCGCCGCTCCCGGCTGCTGCGACATATGCTGCATCCGGCCCACCATCTCCGTCCGCACGTACTCCACAAAGTCCTGCATCTGCCGATTCATTTCTTCCATCCGCTCGCGCATCTGCAGCACGATGGCAATCCCCGCGATATTCACGCCCAGATCGCGCGCCAAATTCAGAATGAACTCCAGCCGCTCCAGGTCCTCGTCGGTATACAGCCGCGTGTTCCCTTCCGTGCGCGACGGCTTCAACAGCCCCTCGCGCTCGTACAAACGCAGCGTTTGCGGATGAATGTCGTACATCTCGGCCACCGCCGAAATCATGTACGCGCCTTTTGATTTGCGTTTTGTGGGCATGCTCGATTCACATTATGCACCGCCGCCAGTGCATAGACCATGACAATCAGCGCGGCTCCGCTCCTGTGAACAGATCCGCGACAGCGTCATCCACCACCATCTCGCCCAGCGCGATCCGTCGCGGTAACAGATTCTTCAGGTGCCCGCCGTAAATCCGGTAAGGGACCGTCACCTCGATGGCGTACCCGCTCTCTTCCTCGATGTTGATCACCACTGCGTCCTGGTAACCCTCAGCCGAAGGCTCGGCCAGACTCACATTGGCCGCCATCGCCACCGCCTGCACCGCCCCGCGCCGCGCCTGGCGCGCCATCTGCTCCGCCAGCAGCTTCCACAGCCGCTTCGGGTCATTCGGCAGTCGCGGAATCTCCAGCGTCTCGCGCGATATCTGACCTTCCTGGTCCATCGAGTACCCAAAAGGCCCCAGTTCCCCATACTTGCGCAGAATGAGCCGCGCAAACGACATCACCGCGTTCAGGAGTTGGTTCGCCCGGCGGCGTCCCTGCTCCTCGCCGCTGCCCTGGGGGCTCCTCATCTCCAGGATCTTGCTCACGACAACCCTTTCAGCGTCGCCAGCACCTCTTCGGCATGCCCCTCCGGCTTCACCTTGGGAAAAACCTTCAGCAACCGCTGGTCCGGCCCAATCAGGAAGGTCGTCCGCTCGATCCCGATCACCGTCATGCCGTACATATTCTTTTCCTTCAGCACGTCAAACTGTTTGCAAACGATTTCGTCTACATCAGCAAGGAGGGGATACGGCAAATCGTACTTTTCACGAAACTTCTTCTGCGCTTTGGGCGTGTCGCGCGAGATTCCCAGCACCACCGCCCCCGTGTCCTGAATCTTTTTGAACTGGTCCCGGAAACCGCAGGCCTCAATCGTGCATCCAGGCGTATCGGCTTTGGGATAAAAGAAGAGCACCACCGGCTTGCCGGCAAAATCCCTGAGGTGTACGGTCTTCTCCTCATCGTCCTGGAGCGTGAAATCGGCGACTTTTTTGTTCAGTTCCATCGTTTCCCCTTCGCAGTCAGCGGTTCGCGGGCAGCAAGTGCGCCCAGTTAAGATTGTTTCGTAGCAGTGAGGGTTATGTCACGCGTTTGGACAGGAATTCTGGCTTCGCTCGGCGCCGCTGCGGCTTGCGCCGTCCCTGCGCACGCCCAATACGTAGGCCACGTCGACACCAGCCAGCCCACGAACACCAATCACCTCCGCGCCACTGCGGTCCTCGAATACACAGGCGACCTGAACACCATCAAAGCTAGCCGCCTGGTCCCTATCGCTGTCTGGGACGGCGTCCAGTACCAGCCTGGCGGCCTCTACCTCGCCCAACCCGCCCCTCTGGCCGTCCTTTCCGGCACGCAGTATGAGCTTGAATCTGACGGCAAATCCACCGGCTTTTTCAACGTGAAGGATTCCGAAGATCTGGCCGGCCTCTGGATCGGCGTTGGCAGCTTTGAAGGTCCCCCGCCGCCTCCAGCCAAACGCCGGGCAGCCGACAGCGGCCACGCCTACACGGTCAGCGAGGTCGATCCCGACAAACCTCACTTCGCTCATCGTCCCCCGCCCGAAGCCACCAACCCCGATGGATCGGCCGCAGACTCGCCCGACCATCCCACCCTCCACGCCCGCACCGGCGACAGCTCTGCCGACAATTCCAGTGATTCCGGATCGGCCTCCACGCAGCCCGCCCTCGATTCCGACCGCCCCACCTTTCACCGGCACGCCGCCAGCCCAGCCAGCCAGATGGCCGTCGATCCTGACCGCCCCCGGCTTAGCCACACCACGCCGGAGTCGCAGCAGAAGCTGGCGAGACCCGACGCCCTCTTCGGCCTGCCTGCCGACATGAAGCAAATCGCCGGCGTTTCCGACAGCAATCCCGTCAGCACCCAGTCGTTCACGTATTCCTGGGCCAATCCTGAAGACTCCGCAACCATGCGGTCCGCGCTTGAAACCGTCGCGCAGCAGGCTGTCGCTCCGCCGGCCCCTCCCAAACCACCCGCCGCCAAGTCCGCCGCGCACACCACGCGGCACAAGCCCGCTCCGCCGCCGCCCCCTCCAGCCCTGGACGACGAAGAGTTTCAAGCCTTCGGCCTCACTTTTGGTGGAGGAGCCACCATGGTCCTCACCGGACACACCTCCACAACGCCGCAGAAATACGTCACCGTCATCGCCCAGCCAGATTTTTACGGGAAAGCCCAGATCCTGCTCAAGCAGGTCACTACGGATGACAGCCTCGACGTCTCGCCGCGCATGCGGCTCATCGATGCTGTCGACACTCAGGGCAATAGCCGCGGCGATTTGCTCTTTGAATTGCGTGGCCAGACCTACCGCCAGTTCGCCATCTATCGCGTTGCCGGCGGCCAGGCGACACAAGTCTTCGTCACCCAGCCCACATCGATCAATTGAAATCGTTGCGCTTTGTGCGGTTCCCCATCGGCCACCCACTGACAACTGACTACTGACTACTGTTACATCTTCGGCAGTTGGCTGGTGTCCCAGCCTCCACCAAGCGCAAGAATCAGCTGCACGCTCGCCGCATACTGGCGCGTCTCAATGTCTTCCTGCGTCCGTTCGTTGGTCAGCTGCGTCGTCTGCGCGGTCAACACTTCAAGATACGTCGTCACGCCGCCCTTATAACGGCTTGTGCTGATCGACAATGATCGCTGCGCCGCTGCCACCGCACGCGTCTGCACCACCGATTCCTGATCCAGAATGCGTAGCGCCGCCAGATTGTCTTCCACTTCCTGAAAAGCGTTCAGCACGCTCTGCCGGTAATTCGCCACCTGCTGCTCGTAGCTATCGCGCGCCTGCTGCGTCACCGCATGCCGCCGGCCAGCGTCAAACAGCAGTTCAATCGCCGATCCGCCCAGTGACCACATCTCGCTCGGCCCCTGAACCCAGGTCCCGGGCTGCCCGCTGGCGAATCCGCCCGATCCGCCCAGCGAAATGTTTGGATAGTAGGCCGCAATCGCGATCCCAATCTGCGCGTTCGCCGCATCCGCCTGCCGTTCCGCCGCTGCAATGTCCGGCCGCCTCTCCAGCAACTGCGACGGCAAGCCTACCGGAATCTGCGGAATCTGCTGCCCCAGCGGCATCGCCGGCAAACTAAACGAAGAAGCCGACACCCCCACCAGCGTCGCAATCGCATGCTCGTACTGCGACCGCGCCACGCCTACATCGATGTCCTGCGCCCGCGTCTGCTCCAGCTGCGTCTGCGCCAGCGCCACGTCCGACTCCGTAGCCACGCCGCCTTTGAATCGTACCTGTGTCAGTTTCAAATACTCTTCGTACGAAGCCACCGTGTTGTCGAGCAACTCCTTCTGTGCATCCAGCCCGCGCATTTCGAAGTAGTCCGTCGCCAACTCGGCGCGCACGCTCAGTTCCACATTGGCCAGTTGCGCCGCCGATGCCTGAGCGCTGGCTCGCGCCTGCTCCACCGTGCGCCGAATCTGTCCCCAGAAATCCGGCTGCCACTGTGCCTGCCCCGCCACCGAGAACTCGTTGTATTGATACTTCGTCACGCCCGGCAGCGTATTCGTCTGGTTGTGCGATTCCCGCGTGCGGCTAATCGACGGCCCCGCCGACAGCGTTGGGAAAAATTGCGACCGCGCAATCTGCACCTGCTCCCGCGCCGCGAAATATTGCTCCGTCGCCGCTTTGAGCGTCTGGTTCGAAACCGCGACTTTATCTTCCAGCCCGTTCAGTTGCGGATCGCCATAAATCTCCCACCACTTGCCGCGCAGCACCGCGTCGCTGGGCTCCGCCTGCTTCCACGTCCCATCCGGCGGATTTGGCGGCGGCACAGCG
>Ga0210391_10001591_pt1 | contig 20448 bp, 19 predicted proteins | sample IncBWC12OmetaG_FD_160573 | JGI IMG/M metagenome (GOLD analysis project Ga0210391, IMG submission 160573) | Forest soil microbial communities from Barre Woods Harvard Forest LTER site, Petersham, Massachusetts, United States - Inc-BW-C-12-O ...
CATGCCATTCGAGTACTGATGCGTGTCCGCCACGCGAATCTTCAGCTTGCCCCCAATCCCAATCGCATCCACCGCATTCGCGATCAGGTTCAGAATCAGCTGCCGCAGTTCGCCGCCCACCGCCACAATCGGCCGGCAATCGTCGAATTCCCGCTCCACCACAATCGAAGCCGCGGTCAGCCGCGCCTGATACAGAACCAGCGCCGAGTTCACGATCTGCGTCACAACCACGGCGCGCGGCTTGCTCGATTCACGGTAGAACCGCAGCGTCTGCGTCACAATCTCCGAGACCCGCGCCAACTCGCGCGCCGCAATCTCCGAATATTGCCGCGACTCCTCCAGCGACGAGGAACGGCTGATGAGATACAGCAAATTCGTCACCGATGCCAGCGGATTGTTGATCTCATGCGAAATGCTGGCGGCCAGCCGTCCCGTCACTGCCAGTTTTTCCGATTTCCGCAGCGCCTCTTCGGCCTTTTGCCGCTCCACCAGATAATCGCGCATCTGGCATTGCCGCAGCCGCGCACGCAGCGCTGCCCGCACCGTGCTGATGAACGTGTCCGGGCGAACCGGCCGCTCCAGCAGCATCAGGTTTCCCAGCGGCAGCATCTGCTGCAGCTTCTTTCGATTCTCGCGATCCACCGCGCCCCGAACCGTCAGCACGATGACCGGAAGATCGGACCATGACGGCTGCGTCGCGATTTCCGCTGCCCACGCCGCAATCTCCGCTGGGTCGAGCGCCTCTTCCGCCAGAATCACAGCGCCTGCGCCTGCCGGCAGTTCACTGCGGGCTGCCGCCGAGCTTGCCGACACCACACACCGAATCCCGTTGTCCGTCAGCAGACTGCAAATCAGCGGTCCATCCTGGCCAACCGGAGCCACGACCAGAACGCGGCTCATCATGGCGCGACTCCTGCCGCTCCATACGGATCCCGCTCCTGCAGGCTCTCCATTCTGCCGCGCCATGTGGGCGCTCCGGTCAGCACGCCGTCGAATTCCGTCAGAATGTTGCCTACCGTGATGGTGCCGTTCTTCATCACCAGTTCGCGAATGGTGCGCTCGTGTTCGCCGCTGCGCTTCTTAATCACGGAGAGCGCCTGCCGCACTTCGCCCGCTGCCTCGAAGTAGCGGAACAGCAGCACCGTGTCCGCCAGATAGCTCACGTCGATGGGTGTGTTGATGTTCGTTCCCACAAATCCGATCTGCGCAACCGTCATCAGCGTGGCCACGCCTTTCTGGCTCAGATAGGCCAGCAGCTCGTGCAGTTGCAGAGCCAGGAAGTGTTCGCCCGGCATCGCATTCAGAAAACCGTTGAGGCTGTCGATCACCAGCAGACTGATTTTGTTGTGCTCCACCAGCCGCCGAATCTCGTGCGCGAATTGCCCCGGCGACATCTCCGCCGCGTCCACCTGGCGCAGCACCAGATCGCCGGTTTTGACATGCGACTGAATGTCCATGCCCAGCCCTTTGCCGCGAACGATCAGCGTGGCCAGCGTTTCGTCAAACGTGAACAGCGCCGCGCGGCCGCCGTTTTCCACCGTGGAGACCGCATAGCGAATGGCGATGGTGGATTTGCCGCATCCCGCTGGTCCCAGCAGCAGCGTGCTGGTGCCGCTGTCGATGCCGCCGCCTAACAGCGTATCGAGCGCGGGAATGCCGCTCGGCAGCACCGCGGGCTCAAACGCCTGCCCATGTTCTGACGCAACCAGCCGCGGATAAACTTCCACGCCGCCGCGCAGAATGCAGTAGTCGTGGAAGCCTTCGCGGAATTGTGAGCCGCGCAGCTTCTTCACTTCGAGGCGCCGCCGCTTAATGCCGTATTCCCGCTCCGCGCTCTCCAGCAGAATTACGCCGTGCGCGATGCTCTGCACCTGCTGATCGTGAGTGTCGCCGGTGCGATCGTCCAGCAGCAGCACCGTGCATTTGCGTCCGGAAAAATACTGTTTCAGCCCCAGAATCTGCCGACGGTAGCGCAGCGAATCGCGCGCCAGCAGCCGCAGTTCGGAAAGGGAATCGAAGACCACGCGCGCCGGCTCCAGCCGCTCCACTTCCGTCAGCACCGCGCGAGTCGTGTCCGCCATCTCCACTTCAGAAAGATTGAAGACGGTGTTTTGCGCGTCCGGCTGCAACTGCGCCTCGTCCGCGGTCAGCTCGAACAGCTCAATGCCCTCGAGCGACCACCCATGCGACTCCGCAATTTCCGCAAGCTCCGATTCCGATTCGGACAGCGTGACGTAGAGACCCTTCTGCCCGCGGCGCGCGCCTTCCATCAGAAACTGCATGGCGATGGTGGTTTTGCCGGTGCCCGGATCGCCCTCGATCAGGTACAGGTGATTCCGCGCCAGGCCGCCGCCCAAAATGTCGTCGAGCCCGGCGATGCCGGTGGCATACCGGTCGGGCGTATGAACGAGGGGCGTATGCGCAATCGGCGCGCTTCCGTTGGCGGAGGCCGGTTTGGCCGCCTGAGTTTTGAAGGTTGAATCCACGATGAGCCCCCTGGTGGCGGTTACAAGTGCGCCTCTGCGAGCAAGAGTGAGGATACGAGCAGGGCCGGAGTCTCCAGCCTATGCGCCAAATCGCGCCAAATCTGGTCAGAATTGACCAGGTAGCCCAGGATAGTTGCGGCAGCGGAGCGGTCTGGGAAGGCGGCTGAAGGGCCGAGGACCCCACCCCCCGGGGGGGAGGGTGAATTGCCTAAGTGTTTGATTCCATTGGAATGGGCCCCAGCCGGGATCGTCTATCTATTTGATTCTGCAGTGCATAGGCCTAAGCATTTTGTTTTGTGATGCTTGCGGCGTGCGTGTCCGGCTTCCACTCCAGCGAGGGAGCGGAACACGAATGGATCGGCGGTGATCTCAAACAGCGGACGCCCAGGCCTGGGCCTGGGTTTTCAGGGAGCAGAGCGCGGAATACTGACGAGAGAAATCAGCGATCGCGACGCAGCACGCAGAAAAGCAAAAGCTCTGTTCGTGGGGAACAGAGCTTTCACCATTTTCAGGGTAGGGCGAGCAGGGATTTGCGGGCAAGAGGATTCGGGGGTGGGGGAGTTACGAAGGTTTGGGCGGGTTGGGCCAACTTCGGCGGCTCGGAATCATGCGGGTGCCGCATATCTGCCCGATTTTGGCAGATGGGTGAAACGCGCGAAGCGCGTCCGAATTTAAATCTCAACTCCGGAAAATTTCGGGCCCCCCACCCGCATTGGTGGATCGACCAGCTTTGACCTATCTGAGTCGATACGTTTCGAGCTTGGTCCCGTGGCTCTTGATCAGATAACCGCGGTCGCCGGCTTGCGCAAAAACTCCCACCGTCTTGTCATCAAATATGTGCAGTGGCAGTGACAGAACGACCCGTCCGTCCGGCACCGAGAGCACCCGCAGCGCGTGCCAAAGCATGATGCCAAAGTCGCCCGCGGAATCACTCAGGTGTTCCTTACCGCAGCGGTAGAGTTCCAAATCCCGTGTGCGGTTCGAACCCACATAATCGCAAGCCAGGCCTTCCAGGTTGTCGACCTTCTGGTCAGGCCCCTGGCGATACAACAGATCCTGAACATTGGAAAGATGAGCGGCCTCGATGAACGCTGCGCACGAATCGCCGGTTCGCTCAACCTTGTACGGAGCAGGCCAGGTTCCCTTCGGATTCGGCTCAGATTCTGTGGTGTATTCGCAGGTCGCCGTCGGCGTCAGATCCGGTAGCCTCAGAACTCTCGCGGCGAATTCAAAATCGCTCCCCGTCTTCGCCAACGTATCGAGTGTTAGAGCGCCGCCCCTGCCAAAGTACAGACCTCCGCCCGCTAATCCTCCACCGGCAACTGTCCTCACAGCTATGGTGAAATCGTGCAGATCGATCACCGCTACTACAATCTCAAACTTCTGCAGGTCCGACTCATTTTCCCCAACGTTGTCCAGACCGGAACGGATCACAGCGTATCTGCCCGTGGGGTCTACCAAAATTGGATCGAGAGAAGGTACGCCATCGTCGCGATCGGTCACCGTGTTTGCGTACGTGATCGTCTCAACCTTCGGCCTCCGCGTCTCCCAACCGGTCAGTCGCAATATCTTCCCCTGCCCGCCCGGTTCTCGCAGTGCGACCAGCAGCGAATTATCCGGCGTGACCGCTACGCGGACTTTTTCCCCGTCCCTGCCCTTCAGAACGTTCGGCTCGCGAATCTTATACGTCGCAACCGGAGCACTTTGCGCGAAAACGGGGAACGGGTCCGACGCCATCGCGAGCACACACAAGACACCTAACGTCAGGTGAAGAGAGCCGCACATCTTTACCGCGATAGTGCGAATCGGTACGGAAGCCATGTCCTCGTGCCCCCACACGCTCCGGTATAGCCCGTAGCGGGAGGGCAGAATCACCACTCCGTACACTTCCTGAAGTGATTTTCGACTTCCGGATCAAATTCGTCCCGCTTCCCCTCGCCAAACTGCGAAATAGCCCACCCCATCCGATTATCTGAGCGTAATTCACTCACTTTTCATCGCCCTGCCCCTTGACAACCCTCCCCCGACCGCCTTACCTTAGCAGTCATAGGGCGAAAGTGCTAAACAGCGCCACCGCAGGAGCCTGCGCTCCCCGATGACGTTCCGGCCTCCTGGGATTTCCCGAGCAGGGTCCTCCCCGAGTCCGGCGGTCGCCCCACAAACAGGACAAGCAACTCGACTCGCAACCTCTCCCCGCAGGCTGCTCTGCGGGAAAAACCATGCGGGACGCAAACGCGCCCCGGCCACACCCAGAAGAAGGAGACGCAATGGCATCAGCAACAGCAACGGCCACGACCACGTTTACTCCGCTGCACGATCGCATCCTCGTCCGCCGTATTGAAGAGGGCGAAACGGTGCGCGGTGGCATCATCATCCCCGACAGCGCCAAAGAAAAGCCGCAGGAAGGCGAAGTCATCTCCGTCGGCAAGGGCAAGTCGAACGACGAGGGCAAGACTTTTCCGCTCGATGTGAAGAAGGGCGACCGCGTCCTCTTCGGCAAGTACTCCGGCACCGAGATCAAAATCGATGGCGAAGAGTTCCTCATCATGCGCGAAGAAGAAGTCCTCGGCATCCTGAAGAAATAGTGCTCGCCGCACCGGCAGACGCGGCCTAGCCGCAAAAGCCAGAACCCACACACATCTGGAGCTACGGCTCCTCAAGACCAGGAGACAGAAACATGGCAAAGCAAATTCTGCATGGAGAAGATTCCCGCCAGGCCATTCTGCGCGGCGTGAATATTCTTGCCGATGCGGTGAAAGTGACGCTCGGTCCCAAGGGCCGCAACGTCGTCATCGAAAAGAAATTCGGTTCGCCCACCATCACCAAAGACGGTGTCACGGTGGCCAAAGAAATCGAGCTCCAGAACTCCCTCGAAAACATGGGCGCGCAGATGGTGCGTGAAGTCGCTTCCAAGACCAGCGATGTCGCCGGCGATGGAACGACCACCGCAACCGTTCTGGCCCAGGCCATTTATCGCGAAGGCGTCAAGACCGTTGCCGCCGGCGCGAACCCCATGGCCCTCAAGCGCGGCATCGACAAGGCTGTTGAAGCCATCGTCGGCAAGCGCAACGAAGACGGCACCGTCGAAGGCGGCGCCCTGGCCAAGTTCTCCAAGCCCGTCACCGGCGACATGATCGCGCAGGTCGGCACCATCTCCGCCAACTCCGATCACACCATCGGCAACATCATTGCCGAGGCCATGAAGAAGGTTGGCAAAGACGGCGTCATCACCGTTGAAGAGTCGAAGACGCTCGAGACCCAGCTGGAAGTGGTCGAAGGCATGCAGTTCGACCGCGGCTACCTGAGCCCGTACTTCGTGACCGATCCGGACCGCATGGAAGTCGTCCTCGAAGAGCCCTACATCCTGATCTACGAGAAGAAGATCAGCTCCATGAAAGATCTGCTGCCCCTGCTCGAGCAGGTTGCCCGCAACGGCAAGCCGCTCGTGATCGTGGCGGAAGATGTGGACGGCGAAGCGCTGGCCACTCTGGTGGTGAACAAGCTGCGCGGCACGCTGAACGTGGCGGCCGTCAAGGCTCCGGGCTTCGGCGATCGCCGCAAAGCGATGCTGGGCGACATTGCCATCCTCACCGGCGGCAAGGCCATCACGGAAGACCTCGGGCTCAAGCTGGAGAATATCAAGCTGGAAGACCTGGGCAAGGCGAAGCGCGTCACCATCGACAAAGACAACACCACCATTGTCGAAGGCCGCGGCGAGCACAAGGCCATTGAAGGCCGCGTGAAGGAAATTCGCAGCCAGATCGACAAGACGACGTCAGACTACGATCGCGAGAAGCTCCAGGAGCGGCTGGCGAAGCTGGTCGGCGGCGTTGCCGTCATCAAGGTCGGTGCGGCTACCGAAACCGAGATGAAGGAGAAAAAGGCGCGCGTGGAAGATGCCATGCACGCTACCCGCGCAGCAGTCGAGGAAGGCATTGTCCCCGGCGGCGGCGTGGCTCTGGTGCGTTGCGAGAAGGACGTGCTGGCCCTTATCGGCACCCTCACCGGCGACGAGAAGATCGGCGCGCAGATTGTGCGTCGCGCTCTCGAAGAGCCATTGCGTCAGATCGTCGGCAACGCCGGCGAAGAGGGCGCAGTGGTGGTGGGCAAGATTCTTGAAAGCAAGGATCCCCACTACGGCTACAACGCGCAGACCAGCGTGTTCGAGGACCTGGTGAAAGCCGGCGTCATCGATCCCACCAAGGTCACGCGCACCGCGCTGCAGAACGCAGCGTCGATTGCCGGCCTGATGCTGACCACGGAAGCCATGGTCTCGGAAATCCCCGAGCCCAAGGCAGCCGCGCCAGCAGGCGGCGGACACGGCGGCGGCATGGAAGGCATGTACTAGGACTAGCCGTCCAGGCACACGCGCCGTTGGCGCAAAAACGAAAGCCCCGCAGCGATGCGGGGCTTTTTGCTCATCACTAGCTTGACGTAAGCACCTCACCATCTCAAGGCACCACATCTCATCGACACGTAGAATTATTTGTAATAAATTCTCAGGCGGACCCCACATAGCACGAATCTTCAGACTCACATCTCCGACCAGTTATGGGAAGCCATTGAAGGTGCCTAATCTCATCGACACGTAGAATTATTTGTAATAAATTCTCAGGCGGACCCCACATAGCATGAATCTTCAGACTCACATCTCCGACCAGTTATGGGAAGCCATTGAAGGTGCCTACTCGGCGGGTAACTTTAGCCACGCAGTGCTTGACTCGCTGCACTACGTGACCCAGACCCTCCGTACAAAGTCTGGGATAGACGCCGACGGGGCGGCACTTGTCGGACAGGCGCTGGGCGGCGATAGTCCAAAGCTCCGGATCAACGCCTTCCAAACGGACACCGACAAGAACATCCAGCGCGGCATCGAGCAGATACTTCGCGGAATTTACACGGGGATCAGGAACCCGAGAAGCCATGAGCAGCTAAAAGATCAACAGGCGGATGCGGACGCGATTATCCATTTCATTGACTACATCGTCCGAATCCTTAATGCATCAAAGGAAGTATTCACGTGCGACAACTTTCTGAAAGGCCTGAATGATCCTGAATTTGTTGAATCCGAAAGGTACGCCGATCTTTTGGTGGCGGAGATTCCGACGAATCGCCGGGGAGATGCAATCGCCTCGATATTCCAGATCCGCCAAACGATTGGGATCCGTAAGGTGCGCTTCGTTGTCGGATCGCTAACAAAGCTTCTGAATGAATCTCAGCTGGGACAATACCTAGCGTTAGTATCAGAGGAGCTCCGAGCCACTGTGGACAGCGCAGCGATACGGAGCGCGCTACAAATGCTCACGCCCGAGCTGTGGCCTCGAGTCTCCGAAACCTCCCGTCTACGAATTGAAAACAAGCTTATACGCGAGATAGAGCAGGGCAGAGTCAACTCAGAGGGAAAAGTGAGCAGCGGATTGGGGACTTGGGCTAACAGCTTCTTGAGCAGGTTCACATTGCGGACTGAAGGGGCCAAGGTGCTGATCGACAAACTCGATAGTTGGGAGGAGGCAGAGAGACACTATGTCGCAAAGTACTTCTTCGCACGACTCCCCGAGATTTTAATTGACGAGGGCGAAATGAAGAGCGCCGTTAGGGCAATTAGCGAGGCGATCAAATTGCAGGATGTCCCGGTACGCGACGCAACAATCTCTGCAATTCGCAGTTTCCCCCCAGAGTGGCAGAAGGAGTTCGTGGAAGCCCTGAGGGACATGACAAACCCCTCCAACCCTGGCGTGGTACTTAACGACGGTACTCCGCTACTGGAGGCTCCTGCTGAGATAACCGATGACGATATCCCATTCTGATCAAAAATCACCATCCTGCCGAGCTGGCCCAGTTTAAAAGCGATTTCGCGGCCGCCTCATGCCAAGTGACGCCCCCTGAAGTCCTGGAGAAACGCCTCAGCGCTTTGCCGACAGCATTTCCGAAAGTAGTTCTCGAAGCCGCTCATACCCGATAGAAACATCCGCCGTAGGAAAACCGTGCACTACACGGTTTCTAACCTCAAGACAAGAAAGGGCAGCATCGTATTGTTCCATACTTAGCTCACCGGCTGAGTATAGCTCACGGACTATTATCCCCGGAGCTTGTCGGCTGGAAGGCAGATCTGCTTGGTTAGAGATAATTCGAAGAGTCCGTTCAAAAGCTATCCACAAAAGAAGATAGGCTGCCTCATGTTCACCCATACTTTTCAGTTTGTCAGCACTCCTTATGCCTTCCTCGACCTCGACCCAGGAGACCTGATTGTAGTCGTCGGGTAATCTGGCACCCGAGACGTCCCGATCAGTCACGAGAACGAACTGCCAGCCGCTGTGTCGTCTTACCTCTTCTACCACTTCACGCAAACGCTCGTAGGAGGCTTGGTTGGACGAAGATCTAACCTCGATGATTAGATTTGAGCCCCCCTTCTTGGCGATAAGATCCGGACGATAGCCCCGAAGGTCAAACGGAAACATCGAAGACTCAGGTCGTAAAATGACGTCGTATCCGGCCTGGCGATAACGATCTGCCACCATTTTCTCCAACCGGGACTGAGCCTGCGCTGCATAACTCATAGGTAATCCTCCAACGGCAAAGACGCCGACACCCTAACATAAACGCATTCTTGGCCCGCAGCTATTCCCGCGATCATGAGGTCCGGCAAACGGGTGAGGTCAAACGTGCCCTGGAGCGATCTTCTGTGGCTCCCCACGTCGGACACAAGGGCATCGTCAGAGAACACCAGCCCGACCAAAGCATCCTGAATGGGCTTCACGATGTTGTCGGTGTCTGGAGGCGCAGAATCGAAAAGGTAGACAAGAGTCAGCTCAAGGTCTCCGGCTGCAATCAATGTGCCATTCCACGCCTTTAAAGCTTCGCCGGCAACATAGGACTTCCAAGCCTGCAAATTGGCCCGATGCCTGGTCTGCAATGACACAGGGCGGCGTGGTATCAGGAACTCAAAGATCGGCATCCGTCTTATCCTCGGCAATGATAAATCGGCGGGCTATCGGAGGGCACGCGGGTGGCCCATTCAAGCCACGGTTTGGCTTGAGTGGATGCGCTGGGCGTACTCCATGCGAGATTTCTACGTAAATCAGCGCGTCTTCTTGTAAAGAGCTGGAGCTGCAGTCTGGACTTGGGCAGTCAGGTCAGCCGCAAAATTCTTTGCCTTGCATGGGGCAAACCATCCGACATCGTATCCCAGGAAAGCTCCGTCTGCGGCGGGAGTAATGGTCTCCAGCTTTCCGTGATCAAGCGGATCTTCGACCGCCCGCTCCTCGGAGTAGCCGCCCATGGTGTTGTGCGAGCGAAAGGCGTAGCAGTACGCCACCACACCCTTTTTGTTCGGCTTGGTTACGTAAGCGCCGTCCAGCACAAAAGACGGCGGATCCAGCATGCTGTCGTGAAGAATCGCGACCGTTTGTGCCGCATGTTGGACGGCATCCGTGGACGCGGATTGAGCCGCGACGGCGAAGGCGAACGCGACCGTCATCGCGCAACAAAAGAATCTCCGAATAGGCATACGACCAAGCTAGCGCGAAATCATCGTTGAGGTGCGGAGACACAACAGATTTCACAGTACTTTCGAGACGTTTCGTATCAGGGCACGACTTCAGTCGTGCCGCAAAACCCGGCGCGCAGCGCCATTCCTTGCTGCCGCAGGCCCCGGCGCAGTTCGAAGAACGCAGCCGGACACAAACTCGCCGGGGTTCGCGCGCGAACCCCCACCATATAGAACCGTCATGACCTCCGTACTCGACCCCATAACGAATCCCCTTGCTCCCATCCATTCGCCCCTCTACGCTGAAAAGCAGGAAAGCTCTGTTCCTCCTGGAACGGAGCTTTTCCTTTTGCGCCCCGCCCAGGCGGGAGGACCACGGCTCTTTTGAGATTTCTGGAGACCCTGCACCGTCCAGCCGGGACCGAATCGTCCCGCAAAGCGGAACGGACGACCCGATGTCAAAGTAGACAACATCCGGGAAGTCCGCAGATTCAACGGTTTACCCACTCGACCCACCCAGGGGGGGTGGGGTGGACTAGTCCAGGTACTTAATGAGCAGAACTTCGTTTCCCTGTTCGTTGTAGATGAGTTCGTCGACGGTGCCGGCAGCGAGGAGAAGGCCATAACCTCCAGCGCGCATCCCTTCCTGGTGGCGCTGCACAATATGCGCCGTGGGATCGTCGGACTGGGCCGCATGGGTGATGGCTTCCTTGCGGAATCCCGCGCCCGGATCGCGCACCCGAAACGTCATGGTGCGCGCCGTCCGGATCGCGTTCACCTCGACCACCTGATCGGGATTGAACGCGGCGCCGTGCTCCATCGCGTTGACCAGGATCTCGCGCAGCGCCAGCATGATCTCCTGGCGTGCGGTCTCCGGCAGCTGCGCGGCGAACTCTCTGGCAAACGACATCAGCCGATCCGCGGTGGCGAGCCGGCAGTTCACCCGAACCGCGATCCAGCCAGGCCGCGCGGAGATGACTTCGATGTCCTCGTTCGACTCGTCGCCGGTAGCCGCGTTGCGCGCCACGCAGAAGATCTCGTGTGCGTCGAACGGCGGCGTGAAACATCCGAAAACCCGCGCGCGAAGAGCTGCGATGATCTCGTCCGGCGTGCTGTGCGGTGCGAGCACGATGCACTTGAGATTGGGCCGTATCAGCCTCATCTCCTGAAGCAGAGCGAGATCTTCATCGATGACGCCGGCGGCGCTGGTGATGATGACACCGAAGGCACGGCAGCGCAGCCGGTGGAGTGCATCGATGTCGCCGGCGGCGTACTCGATCGGCAAACCATCGCCGCTCAGGAGTTCGCCGACTTCGCGGCTGACGGGGTTCTGACTGTCGATGATGAGAACTCGGCTCATGGCGATCTTCCGCAGGGCCCGGGTTGATTCTAGATCATTGGGCGGGCGAGGCTCGCCGTCGCCTTCAGGGCCCTAGTTTTCTGTCGGCCGTTCGATATGCGTGATGACGATCATGTCCGCGGAAACTTTCTGCGATTTCAGAGTCAGTCCCAATTGCTCCTGAAGCGTCGTCATAATCGCAGAGCCCACGTCTGTCTGCGTGTCCACGTCTGTCTGTGGGTCCGTGTCTGTCTGTGCGTTCAGGGGCACTTGCAGGTTGATGTCGTAATTCCCGCTAAGACCTGTCTCGTCGATCACAGGGCGGCCGAGTTCACTGGACAGGAAGACGACGAGGTTGTGCAAAGGAGAATCCTTCGCCTGGAAGGCGAACAGGAACGATCCACCATTGTTGTCGGAATGTTTGGATGCAGGAGGTTCCGGGGTCCCGGACATGTGCAGCTTTGATCCACCTTTTGCCACCATCAGTACGTAGCCGGCGAATTCTTTGGGTTGATGGTCCACGGTCAGCCCGAATCGCGCTGCCAGCAGCGATTGCAGCATAAGGTCAATTTGATGGGACTGCTCGCGTCCACTGAGTTTCTCGATTGCACGTTTCTGGGAATCAGACATTTTTGCTTCGATGTCATAGTGCTCCGAGCCGATCCAGCTCGGTCCTCCGGAAATTTGGTTTTCCGGAAGTTCGTATGCCTCGGAAATCATGCTCTTCAGCGAAATGTTCCTGATCCGGTATCCTCCCGGCTCTTTGCCCCCATACGTGCAGCAAGGGCTGTCCTTGTCATTCGGCTTAATCGACGCGACCTCGAAAGATGGCCGAGGCGCCGCAGTTTCCGCCGGAGATTGAGCAGAGTTCTGCGCGGCGGCGAATGAGGCCGGCACAAATGGCTGCGCCGAGAGAGGCAACGGATTGACAACGAGCAGAGCCAGAAGGGCTGCGAGGCCCACGGTTCGCATCAACTGTGTCGGCGAGGTTGTCATGATGATTACTACGCCGAGTTGTATGCAAAGGTTCCTGGTGTAGGCGGATGTTGACAGTCCGGTAGTTTGCCGGTCACTGGCAGGTCGCTGGCCCCGAAACCTCCGTATCGCCGGTGATACGTCAATTTGGCCGTGCGAGCCAACCCCTCGGGTAAACCCCGCGAATCTCCAAACGATTCCGATCAATGCGGAGTGACGCTGGCTCTCAACGCAGGCCGTGACGCTGACCATGGCTTCGGGCCAAGTGGGAGCGCGCACTGTATTGGTTGAGCCTCATTGGAGGTGCGTGAGCGTGTAGAGGATGATTGCGATGAGTCCCAGAATAGCTCCGAGTGTGAACGGGAGTCGCGCTTTTTGCCAGTACGAGACGGCGCTAGGAGTCCGGCTCTTTCCGGGTTCCTGGGATGAGTACTCGATCGGAAGTGCGTCGTCCTTGTGGTATGCCACTTCACTATCCGTAGCGAAGTCGGTCATGAAACCGCTGTAAATCTCTCCGTTGACCCAGTAACTGTAAGAGATCTTCCAACACCCCCTGTACCTGCCCTCGGGAGGAATCCACTCTGCGGAGTAGATGGTCGCCGTTGTAGTGCACCATTGGTTCTTTGTCCCCACGTTTCCCCTTAGATCCTGAGACTGATGATGCGCTTTACATTGGCGTCGGTGAAGCAGGAGTTCGTCTTGTCGGCGGAGCCCGGGATAGGACTACGGCGCGCCATTCGGCAAAGAAACCTGCACACCGACTTTACATCGTTGCATTTCCAGTTGCGGCCGTAATGTCGGCGATCTGGAAGTAACCTGATCCCGGAGTTCGTCCCGGGTTCGCGTCTCCGCGGCTATTCCCGTGTGAAAACAAGGATGATGGGCTTGCCCTGATCGGCAGGGTGCTGTGTCTCAGTCATCGTCTTCAGGTCGGGGGAAAGCTGAAAGTCGTCGGTGCTCTGGAACTGGCCCTTCAGCTTGTCGGTCAGTTCGAGGCGGTGATCGCTGATCCGGCGTCCAGAGGACAGCATGCCGGGGCTCGCATTAATCCCTGAATTCGGGTAATCCGTACCGTCGAACTTCAGGCTTTTATTGATACCCGCCACCGGATCGATGAGAGAAATGCCGTCACTCTGATACGGCTGGATCTGAATTTCGTAGGGCGAGACAAATACTTCGCTCGTACTTTGCCATGTCCCCTCAAAGCCTGAATCTCCGGCTTTGCGCTGATAGAGGTAGTCGATGGTGAAGGGCGACCCATCGGGCCGGAATTCCGTAAATGAGTCGTGAAGCGTTCCGCCGTCCTCTGACAGCGTCCAGGTCGCGGTGAGGAGGGTGCGCACTTTGCTCTTGCGGACCACCCTCCATTCACGAGGCCCCTGCTCCGTTACGGACAAGGTGGTGCCGGAGATACCGGGTTGGTCGGTCCCGTCGATGGCCACGGTCTCGCTATTGGGTTCGGAAAAGATGAATGTGTATTTGTTGGCGGACCCGGACTCCACCTTCATTGTGTCGGGGCGGAATTGGGACCGGGAAGAATCGAGCTTCCATCTGCCTGTAAACGGGTCGTCGGCGGCCTGTACGGTTCCCGTAACGATGCAAATGGCAATCAGTAGCTGCAATATGCGCTTCAACATTCCGTTCTCCTTGCAAGGTGAAGATTCCGATCCGCTGGGCTGATGATGACTGGCCAGCCCCGGCTGTTCGCATTGACGGGAAGCACGCGAAGGGCCATGTGGCATGGCCACATGACGACCTTTTGGTTTCACTGCAATTGCCGCATTAGCGGAATCAATTCCTCCTGTTCAGAAGGTTCGCTCAAAAACCGATCCGTTCACAGGCGGACAGTCGCGTCCGCATGCGGACACAATATCCTCATGAACTTCTATCGTTCAGGCGGTCACGGCAGGATCGCGGGTCGAACCTGAGATGGCAGCAAATAGACCTAAAGTCGGCGATACTTCCACTGCAAGGCCCAGTGCCGGAACCGGACCCCGGCAGACGCGTAACGACCGGGTTGCCGGTCGCCGTTCTGGGCAGGGAGGGCTGAGCCTCGAATGTTCCGGGTTGCCGGTCACCCGGCAGGAACCCGACACCGGCCTGATCGAAGCGAAATGGACTCGGCTGTTGGTTACTGCGCGTTCGGAACTCTCGCGTCCCATGACACAATCGAAATCTCGACCAACCCTGACTCGGTGCGGATGAAGTAGCGAACGGATTCAGCCTGCAATTTGGATGGTACTGACCCCAGCAGATCAGCTAGAGAGACGCGATAGTCCAAGATCACGCTCACGGTTCGCGCTACCTTGCAACCTCGCAAGTCGGCACCCATTTCATCCAATGGGTAATTGCTGAATGACTGACCGTCGAGTCTGTATAGAGCACCGGTGGCCGATGCACGCACTTCGAGAACAACTGGATTCTTGCATCTGTCAACCTCATCGCTACTCACGGATTGAGCCGTACAAATTGGGTTGCAAACCATCACGACGTACAGACTGCCAGCACGATGCGATACAACTTGTTCATATTGATCACCCGTTCGGCGATTGTACTCAGCGAGTACGTTCTGGCCGTATTGCCGGCCATCCGGAAATTTGGCCCAAAACGGGCCGGGCGGCGGCGTGCTCGGCTTTGAATGTTCCATGTTGCCGGTGATTCAGGTGTAACGCGCAGAACGTCCCGATCATCTCCCCTGTATTTTTGAGATTCGATTTAGCCGATGGCTGCCCAGCCATTCCAGCTTGGTTCCATGAGGGCCAGTTTGAATGGCAAATGATCGCATCGACTGTTCGTTTTTGGTCAGCGGGTTTCGATTCCGAACAAAGATCGCGTTGCCGATGGCCACCCTGGAACTGAATTTATATATGAATCAGTAACTTGAAAATTGGAGCGTTTTGGCTGGCTAAGTGCACAGGCCCACGCAGATCGCACCTCGTGCAGAGACCGATCAAAGGAGACCCGTGAATATCTCAATGTTCCGATCCATTGCTCGCGTCGTGGTTCCTGCCGCCCTGGTATTTGTTGCCGCCCTGGCGTCCTCGGCCAACACCCAGCAAGGCATGCCCAATCCGATCATCGCGTCGAATCCACTGACGATGACGCTATCCATTTTTCGCAGCAATATGCAGGACAAGATCATGAAGTCGGCGGAAGCGATGCCGGAGTCCAAATACAGCTACCGGCCGACGAAGGACGTTCGCTCGTTTGGCGAGATCCTGGATCATATAGCGGACATATCCTACACATTGTGTTCAAACGTGAAGGGGGAAGCGAACCCCATGGCGACTACCACGAAGGTTTCGAAGACCGAGATCACGGCCTACCTCAAAGGCTCGTTCGATTACTGCGATGGGGTGTACTCCGGGTTCGCCGATGCGCACCTCAATGACCCGGCGGACTTCTTTGGCGTCAAGACGAACAAGATGTTCATCCTGACGCAAGTCGGAAATCATGACGCCTTGCATTACGGCAATCTCGTCACATATCTGCGCCTCAATGGCCTCGTTCCGTCCGGGGGCTGGTTTTGATGGCCCAGCGGGCGAACCACTGGCCCGCCGCATCGACGTAACAGCCGCGAGATTTCGGAGTCCGGTAAAGGCAAGGGCTATTGGACTGTGAGCGATCCTGCGATTGCCTTTCCGTTCCGCTCTGGCTGTCCAATCTCTCCTTCTCCGTGTACACGTGGCACCAAATATGTCCTATTTGTGATTGAAGATGGGCCGTTTCCAACGGATCGAAGTCCGGTGGATGCGTTCCACCCCTCCGAAACGTCAGTATTCACTGCGACGCCTCCCACCTTTTTTTGTAACCAGAGCCGCTTGAAGCTTACTCTCTGTCAACGCTCGGGCTTGCGGAGAGATATTCGGGTCCACGAGAGTATCGCGAAGCTTTGCTATCCACTCATCACGCCCATAACGCGCGTTTACGCGACCTGCGAGGCGTTTAAGGATCGCGGCCTCTTCATCAGGGGTGAGCTTCCGGAGGAACATGGGGAAACTCTACAGTGTCGTCCATTCTGTAGGCGAGCGTTATGGAGACTCAGGATTTGGGGCCGTTGAAAAACCAGGTTCGGGGCTTCCAATTTCATCCCGAAGAGCCCGTAACAACCGATACCCACTCTCCCGCCATAGCTTAACTCCCTTATTAGAAGAACCTCTTCTAGCCGGGCCCCTTCCCGTTGTTCCCGTTTATGCGCTAGAATTCCGATCTCATGAGACAAGATCCGGAAGAATCCAGCACAATCCCTAACGTTAGTGAGAACCTCGACAAAGATCTCAGCGAGGCCCATACTGCGCATCCGAAAGCGATCGATAATGTCCGCACCACGGGTGTGGATGAGGTCGGCCTGCTGACGGAAAATCGTCAACCCAATAAACCTCCAACCGGAGGGTAGTAGTCGTTCGGGCAGACCGCGGCCTATTCCAATTGATACCGACTTCGCATTGGCGGTCTGGATCGTTACAGATCAAAGAGGCCAACATGGCAAGACGCTTATCGATTCTGGGTGTGTGGTCGGCGATCCGGATGTTTGGCCCAAAGGGGCCCGGCGACAGGGCGCGCGACCTCGAATGTTCCGGATCCCCGGTGATACACCCAGAATCGCGAGCCGGATCATTCTGCCCGCATTCTGCGCTGCTGGAATCTGGGACAAGCGACCGTGCGTTTCTGTGAACCGGAGTGTGTGCCGTGTCGAAACTACCGCTTGTCTTCACGTTCTATATTGCCGCCCCGATAGAGAAGGTCTGGGATGGTTTCATATCCAGAGAGGCGAACCAGAAGATCTTCATGGGCGCGGACTTCGAGGTGGAGTTGAAGCCGGGCGGCTCCATGACATGGTCGGGGCCTGGCGCAGGTGGTCAACCGACGCGGTATGTTACAGGGCGCGTTGTCAAGGTGGATGCGCCGAGACTCCTTGAGTACGACTTCGGCATGGGTATGGGCGAGTCCATGTCCCACGTCAAGATCGAACTGACGCCAGAGTCGGAGGCGGTCAAGGTCGTCGTGACGAACGACGGCTGGGCCGAGAGTGATCCAGCCTACACTCAGAACGCGGACGGATGGCCTCGCATTCTCTCAAGATTGAAAACCCTGCTGGAAACGGGAAGCACGTTTCGTCCGCACTGACGTCGCATCTCTCGATTTGATCCGTTGCCACAATTTCCGGTTTGTCGGCGATGCGGAAATTACCCGCTGACAAGCCCACTGCAACTCATCATGAGCCGACGATCGCAGGCGAGTCCCGGTAGTCAGAGCAAACACGCGCGAACGCGGGCGGCCCATTCAAGCCCGGGTTTGGCTTGAGTGGGTGACCTACGTGCCCAATTCATCACGAATCCGCTTGCTCCTCCCCCTTCCACACTTACAAAGAGAGGGAGGGGGGTGGGCGACTGTCGAATGCAAGCAAGTCCTGCGGCTATTTACGTTCTGACTGCCTGAGGCACGGTCTTGTTCTCTCGATGGACGGGAGCGTCCACGGGCTGCAATAGTGGGCAGATGGTTCACAACGTTGGCCTGGTCCTCGGTGGTGGTGGCGCTGCCGGAAATGCATGGCTGATCGGTATCATCGCAGGCCTGGCCGAAGCGGGTGTCGATCTCGCAGAGGCGGCTGATGTGGTCATCGGTACCTCGTCCGGCGCAACCGCGGCGGCGCAAGTCCGCAGCGGGATATCCCACCAGCCGAACTATTGGCTTCGACCTTGCCTCGGGCTATGCCAACGTCGTGGTGCTCTCGCCGTTGGGCGGGCGGAGCGGACCACTACCGGCAGGCCAGTTCGAGGGTTTACGCAGATCGCCGGAATGGGGCACGGACCTGCCGAGCCAGGTTGAGGCCCTGCGCAAGCAGGGCAGCCGCGTCGAGGTGATCACACCGGACGCCGATTCCCGAGCCGCAATGGGCACGAACCAGATGGATCCGGCAACCCGCATTCCGGCCGCCCGTGCCGGTTTTGCGCAAGGCAGGCAGGAAGCGGCCCGCGTGACGTTCCTCTGACGATTGGCGGGTGGGCCGCCCTCAACGCTCGGGTCCGGATTGAGGGTATGAGCTGGGCGTACACCCGAAATCTCTGCGTACGACTCCTGAAGCTGTCCTAGGCGTCAGGCGCATGGGGCACGAAGGTCGCAACGCGCGTGACCAGGTCCAGAGAGTCGCCCGCGCGCAGATAGTAGTATCCCTTGCCGTCGTGGTCCTTGCCGTCCCAGATCGCGGCGCGCCGCGGTCCGTTGCAGGTCAAAGTGTCGCCGTGGACAGTGATCGAGGTGCTCTGGTCCAGTCCGATCCCCAGCAACTCCGGATGCTGCTTCATGACCGGCGCCAGGTCGTTCTCGCGCTTGCGCGTATCCACGTGCTGATCGATGGTCACGTTGGTGATCAGGCCAAACCCAACCTCGTGTCCGGGCGCCATCATGATCGTGTTGTCATCCGGGTTCGACGAGCCGCGCACCATGTACGAGCCCTGAACTGTTGCACCCGCCGAACCGCCCATCACCACGCCGCCGCGGTCGAGCACGCCGAAGATTTCTCTCAGCGTCAGCGTGCCGAGGTACGCATCCGTCAGCCGCCAGTGTCGCCCGCCTTCGAGGTACACGCCGGTTGCGTCCCCGAGCGGAGCCACAAACTCCGCCGAGTCGGCGACCTTGCGATCGGTCGTATGCAGCACCGTGCACTTCATTCCGGCGAAGATCTTCGCGCAGTACGGCGGCAGCATCTTCTCGTCTTCCGGCTTTGCAATCGCCGCCGTCGGAATGACGACGATGCGCGCGGCCTTGCCGCCAGCCAGCGCGATCATCCGCGGATAGTCCGGCTCGCCGCCCGTGATGACCAGGTAGCCATGGGCCGGCCCATGCGAAGGCAATGGCGTCTGCGCTGCAGCACTCGCTGCTAACGCGACACCTGCCCATACCAGGCCCGCGACCATCCGCCTGTTGCGCCTTGCCTCCATTCGCGCCCTCCCGCGTTGCTTTTGACGTAATCTCACCACGTCCTGGTTGAATTTTCATCAGGCCCGGGAATGACGCGCTTTGGCGGTCAAGTATTCCAGAAGCTCTCCGCCGTGAGACGCTTCATCGGAAGTGTGCAATAGAAGACAGTATAGAAAGGAGGATTGTCCCCATAATTCATTGCGGTCCGAGTCGCGGCTGACCGCGATCCTCAAATGGGAGAAAGCAAATGACCGAAGAGAATCGCACCAATCAGCTTCTCGAATTGATTGCTGATGAAATGTTCGTCTTCAGGAAAGATAAGCAGGAGCAGGAAGATCAGGAATCCGGGCGGCCCAGCACATGGAGATCGGCAGGGGAGAGAGATGCATTGAGGCAATCGCTCGACTCTCGCAGGCGCTTCCTCGACCTCTCAGCCGGACCCCCGAGGAAGTCATCTGACCCGCATCAATCATCGTGACCCGTTATTTCCGGTTTGTCGGCGATCCGTCCAGAATCCGTTCGCGCCCCTGGCGTTCCGTCATCCGATGGCTGCAGTGAGGCCCGTTCTTGATACCGATTCCCCCGAGCGGGCCGCCTTGAGAGAAAGGCCGGACTACCGCGCAGTACATGCAAGCATCTTTGTTAGCTGAGGTACAACGAATATGCGGTTTTGGCTGAAGAACCTGGCCCTGGCCCCGCTGGTGGCGATTCTGGCTTGTCCGATGCTGATGACAGGCTGCAGAACTCAAACCACAACCGAGGTCGTTCAGCAGGAGCCATCGGATTACGCGCAGTGGGAACATGACACTCACCGGCCGCATGTGGTTCTGGAAAAGCGCAAACCGGACGAACAGAAGGAATACCGGGACTGGCACCAGCACCATTAATCGACGACGTCGACCGGGTCTTATGAACGCAAAAACGCTGTCGAGCCGCGGGGTGCCGGGTGACCCATCCTGGCCGCGCTTTGTGGTTGTCGGGCGGCCCATGCAAGCCTGGGTTTGGCTTGAGGGTGTGAGCCGCCCCACACCACTCCAGATCTCTCTGCGTGGCAGCGTTTCAGTCTGAATTTTGGCTATTGAGCGGGAGTAACGTTGCGCAGATCACTGCTTCGACCACGAGCGCGCCCCCCAGTAGATCGAATGGTGCTTTCCAGGAAGAGATGGAATGCCGAGCACAAAGACGAACATGACTCCGAAGATCACGGCGACTCGCCATGAGCTGATCTTCTTTGTTTCTCC
>Ga0210391_10001592_pt1 | contig 20442 bp, 19 predicted proteins | sample IncBWC12OmetaG_FD_160573 | JGI IMG/M metagenome (GOLD analysis project Ga0210391, IMG submission 160573) | Forest soil microbial communities from Barre Woods Harvard Forest LTER site, Petersham, Massachusetts, United States - Inc-BW-C-12-O ...
AGAACGGAAAATTCTTTGCTCCAGATACGGCATGGATTCACGCTGATGATGGATTTGACCGAAGTGAGCGGCCGTTCGAAGCGCATTACTTCCATTTAGGAGAGATGGCCGGTCTTGTCGTGCCCGTCGGCAAGATCAAGATCGATGCAGCGAAAGGATTCGAGTACAAGCCGGTTGTCCAAACTCTCGAAGTGCGGCCCGGAGATTCCAAGCGAGTTGAAATAAAGCTACTTCCTTTAGAGAACGGTTTGCCCGACGCAAAGAACTGGATTAGCTCCGACCTGCACGTGCACATGAACTACGGTGGCACTTACCAGGACACCGCATCCCGTCTGTCAGAGCAGGCAAAAGCGGAAGGATTACGTGTCGTTAGCAATCTGGTCGTCAACAAAGAACAGCGATTTCCGGACATCGCGAGCGTTGGAGAGAACCAAGAAACCTTCGATCCCGGGAGCGTCGCGATCGTTAGCGGGCAGGAATTCCACACGAGCTATTGGGGACACCGTGGACTCGTAGGCCTGCAGGGCTCCCTTCTCTTGCCGGGCTATGCGGGATATCCGAACACCGCAGCCGCGAGTCTCTATCCTATGAACGCGGACGTGTACGACATGGCGCACCTTCAAGGCGCGCTTGTGGGAGCGGTGCATCCCTTTGATGCAGAGCCAAATCCGTTTGCCAATCCACCGGAGCGGATTACGGACGAGCTTCCCGTGGATGCTGCGTTGGGAAAATTGGATTACATGGAAATCGTCGGGTTCAGCGATCATCGTTCGACAGCGGCGGTGTGGTACCGGTTGCTGAATCTCGGATTCCGTTTGCCGGCAGGCGCGGGAACGGATGCGACTGCGGATTACGCCGCTCCCATACGAGGGCATGTTGGAATGGACCGAGTCTACGTGTGGGTACCCGACTTACCACCGACGACCAGTTCCTGGAAAGAGGGATTGAAACAAGGGAGGACGTTTGCGACGAACGGGCCTCTGATCGAATTCACGCTTGGAGGAAAACGAGTTGGAGACGAGTTGAAGTTTGATGACGCGCGGACGGCTGTGCCGTTTACTGCGAAGCTGCGGTCGATCGTGCCGCTGGATCATCTCGAAGTGGTTTGCAATGGTCGAGTCGCACAAACGCTCAAGCTTGCAGGAGCGCGCGACTCCGCGGACGTCACCGGGGCGGTCCCACTGAGCGAAAGCGGATGGTGTGTGCTGCGAACTTCGAGCGACAGAGCAGAATATCCAGTGCTGGACAATTACGTTTACGCGACGACGAGCCCCGTGTACGTGACCATCGGAGGCAAGGCACCGCGTTCGCCGCAGGACGCAAAGTATTTTGCCGCTTGGATCGACCGGACAATTGACCCGACATCGCATTATCCCGACTGGAATTCTCCTGCCGAAAAAGAATACGTACTGAAGCGCCTCGCGGAAGCGAAATCGATCTTCGAGAAACTACAGTAACCTCTTGCAGTACACCAACGGTCTGCAAAAAAGAACGCCGCGGCTGAAAATTGCCGCGGCGTCCAAACACCTAAAGAAACTACACAAGACTACTCGACGATGTGAATCGCTTCCTCGATGTGATGGTGCGCCTTGTCGATGTGTTCGAGTGCGCGCTGCTGGAGTCCCTGGGCGAAGGCATTGTCTTCTTCCTGGGCAACGTCATTGTGAGCTTTGTTCACGAGTTCAAGCGAACGGTGGAGACGGCCACGCCAGTCGAGGCCAGCGTCAACCGCAGGATGATCGTTGATATCCTTGCCGTCGTCGATGGAAGCTTTCTTGATTTCGTTGATGGCTTCGTCGATTTCGTGAATGGCCTTCTTCTCCTGATCACGCAATTCCCCGCCATCCGGACGCTGCAAATGGGCGCGTGCATGACGGAGATCCGTCAAAGCGTGAAGATAAGCCGGATGCTCTCGCGGAGGCTGCGGCTTTGCAGAAATGAACGCAGGAACGAAGAGCAAAAGTGCGAAAACGGTGAACATCAGTTTGTTGAGGCTTTTCATCGTGCGTATGGCTCCTATTCAAATGAGATTGATCTACAAAAGTCCCTGTTAGGCTGAGTTCATCAGCCAAACTTAATACGATTGGAAGACAGCGAGCTCACGGCATGGAACCGTGTTTGATCCACCGTACCGCGAGCCAATAGAGCGGACAAGGAAGCGCTTGCGAACTGCCCCTTGTCGGTTAACTGACGCAATGGGCAGGCGAACATTTCTCGAAGAGAAGCGCTAGCGAAGAAAGCAGTCTGCATTACAATTGGCTAACATGCAGAACAGTTGAAAAACGCCTGCTATCGCCGTACCGCCATTCGTTTTACCGACCGAGTTACTAAATAAATCAAACACCATGAGAGAGGAAAAGTTGCGAGAATCAGTGAAGCAGCCGATGTAGAGGCAGGCTGCTGCGGCGATTGTTGCAGAGTGGTTATGGAAGAACTTTGGCCGCGGATAGACTGAAATTAGCGGCGAATCCGCTCGCGAAGCTGGGTTGGTCATGAAAACCCGAAAGTTACACCGCACGCACGAATCTCAGCTCATGCTTTATTCGCTTGCCAGAAGGCTGACCCAACCTAGTATTTTAATGTGAAATGCGGATGTGATCCGAAGGCGAATTAGAGACTCACGGGAAACTAAGATGGAAGGTAGAGCGAGGCGATCTGAAGGAATTACTGTGGAATTGCCGCACAAGGATCAGGGGTTGTTCGGATTTTGGAAGGATGCTAAAAGAAAAAGAAATTTAAGAATAAGGACGCTTGAGCCCGTTTTAATTGACACCGCAACGGGCAGCGATATTTGCTGCGGTGCAATCAGAAGCGAAGCAGCGTTGCAGCTGAGATTGCCAGTCGGGCAATGCAATGCCAAACGCCTGGTTTAATCGGAAATTCGAGAGAACTGAGTACGACGGGCGGCGGGAGGGAGAATGAAATTCTTCCGTGGAGATAGGGATCACACGTCTCGTGATTAGTTGACGCCCCTTGGTCGCCTCGGCGAGCCATTTTAAATAGTGTGGGGCGGCTTCTGCCTGTTTGAGTATCATCTGGGCGAAGTCATACCAGGTCGTTTGACCCGCCGCACTCATATGGTAGGTCCCACCAACTTGGGGAAAAACAAGCTTCACGGGATTCCGCTCACTTATGCCGGCCAGGATCTTGCACGTCGCGGCCGCCAGATCCGCGGCGCAAGTTGGCGCTCCAACTTGATCGCTCACTATTCTTAACTCTTCTCGTTCCGTCGCAAGGCGCAAGATTGTCAGTAGGAAATTGCGGCCCCGATTGGCATAGACCCAAGCCGTTCGAAAAATCAAGTGAGGCACATTGGAGCTGCGAATCGCTTGCTCACCGTCAAATTTCGTCTTCCCATAAACATTGATTGGGTTTGCGGAATCCGCCTCGTCGTACGGGACTCTCTTGGTTCCATCGAATACATAGTCGGTCGAGTAATGCAGCAACGTCGCGCCGATTTTCTTTGCTTCCACAGCCATCAGTCCGGGAGCTTCCTCGTTGATCGCTTGTGCCGTTGCGGGATCTGTTTCCGCCTGGTCCACGGCAGTATATGCAGCGGCATTAATGATAAGTTGCGGCCGAACGTCTAATATTGTTCGGCGGATGTCATCAGGTTTCAAAAGATCCATCTGCTCACGGCCGGGCGCGACCACTTCGCCCAATTGCGGTAGGCGCCGCAAAAGCTCCCCGCCAACTTGGCCGTTCCTGCCAGTCAACAATATGACGGGCTTCATTTCGCGAGATGCTCCGGTAGAAATCCGCGAGGCACTCGAGCGAGAACTGGAAACGCCGAATCTCGCCCTGAAATAATCGGAGATTCAACGCCCCAGCATATTTTGAGATCGGGGTCGTTCCATGCGATGCCTTGTTCGTCCTCCGGATGGTAGAAATCGCTACACTTGTATAGGAATTGCACCGTATCCGAGAGTGCTAAGAAACCGTGCGCGAACCCTTTCGGAACGTAAATCTGATTTTGCACTTTGTCAGAAAGAAGCACGCTGGTCCATTTTCCGAAGTTTGATGAGCCGACTCGTATGTCAACGGCAACGTCCAGCGCTTCGCCTTCCACGACATGACAGAGTTTCGCTTGCGGGTAACGTAGCTGGTAGTGAAGGCCGCGGAGGGTCCCTGCGCTGGAACGCGAATGGTTGTCTTGAACGAACGTGTCCGCAATGCCGAGGTCAGCAAACTTCGCTTGATGGAAGGTTTCGATAAAGAAGCCACGCGCGTCGCGATGAATAACCGGCCGCAGCTCAAAGACGCCTGGAAGAGATGTCTCGATTCGTTGCATTAACCCCGATGCCCGCTGGATGCGAAAGTAATCCCTCGCAAAGTTCAGTCAGAAACTAATGAGCCAGCGCTGGCAATCGCGTGAAGAGACCGTTCCCGATTTACATAATATTTCTCATAGTAGGAGAGATATTCGCCGCAGCGAATTCCTGCGAGCCACTGACCAGAATTCTTGTACCAGTCGATGGTCTGCCGTAGGCCATCATTGAGAGAGATGACCGGTCTCCAGCCTAACTCATCTTTTATTTTCTCGCAGTTCAGCGCGTAGCGACGGTCATGACCCGGGCGATCCTTGACATAAGACAGCAAATTCTCGGATTTCCCTGTGAGGTGTAGAATGCGCCGAGCCATGGTTATATTTTCCTCGAGGTCCAGCCCTCCAATATTGTAAACCTCTCCGATTTTGCCCTTCTCGAGAACAGTAAGGATTCCTCGGCAATTGTCCTCAACGTGCAGCCAATCGCGCTGCTGCTTGCCGTCGCCATAGACAGGAAGAGCCTTGTCGCCGATGGCGTTTGTGATCATAAGTGGCACGAATTTTTCCGGAAACTGATAAGGACCGTAATTGTTCGAAGAACGCGTGATGACCGCGGGGAAGTTATATGTGCGGACATAGGATCGAACCAAAAGATCAGCGCTTGCCTTGGACGCTGAATATGGGCTGCTCGGTTGCAATTGCGAATATTCGTCAGCGAACTTATCCTGAGGAATATCTCCGTAAACTTCGTCCGTGGAAACGTGCACAAGCCGGGAGATGGAAAGTTTGCGCGCGACCTCCAAAAGCACAAAAGTGCCCGTGAAGTTTGTTTGAATTACGGGCGATGGCTCATAAATGCTGCGGTCGACATGAGACTCAGCCGCAAAATGAACAACAGCGTCGCAACCGCGCATCGCGGTTTCCAGAAGGGGGGCCTCGCAGATGTCTCCCTTGACAAAGGTGTGGTTGCGATTCTCGGTGACCAGCTCGAGATTTGCCAGATTCCCGGCATAGGTCAACTTATCGTAATTGACGATGGTGTAGTGCGACCCAGTTCCGAGAATGTAGCGAATGAAGTTGGAACCAATGAACCCAGCGCCGCCTGTCACTAGAATTTTCATTGGCTCACGTTCCGCGCAGCAAGGGTAGCAACGCTGGCTTCAACACTCATTTTGTTGGCGCCTGTCTTGGCCACCAGTTGATTGGCCCGCAGGAGTGATTCGAATGTCCCGGCATCGGTCCACCAGCCGTCGAGCGTCTCATAAGTCAAACTGCCTTCTTGAACGTAAAAGTTATTCACGTCTGTGATTTCCAACTCGCCACGACCCGAGGGTTTTAAGCGACGAATCTTCTCGAAAACTGTAGTGTCATACAAATAGACTCCGATTACGGCATAGCTGGACTTTGGAATTCTTGGTTTTTCCTCAATGCCGACTACAAAATCCCCGCGAATTTCTGCGACGCCAAATCTTTCGGCGTCGGTAACTTCCTTCAAGAGGATTTTCGCCCCTCTTTTTTGCCGCCTGAATGCTTCTACCGCTCTGCAAATATTCATCTCGATGATATTGTCCCCAAGCACCACGCAGACCGGATTTCCATCGGCAAAGTCTTCCGCCAAGCCAAGCGCTTCCGCTATTCCGCCCTCTCCGTCCTGGTAGGTGTAGTTAAGATGTTTCAGGCCAAAATCACGTCCATTCCCAAGGAGTCGCAGAAAGTCGCCTGCGTTTTTCCCGCCAGTCACTAGTAGGATTTCCTGGATGCCCGCGTTAACGAGCGTCTGGATTGGGTAGTACACCATCGGCTTGTCATACACCGGAAGCAGGTGCTTGTTTGTAACCTTCGTCAGTGGATTGAGCCGGCTCCCTGTCCCGCCAGCAAGCACAATACCCTTCATATTGACCCCTTGTGATCAAGATCTAGATATTGATTTGAGATTTGAAATGTCTTCCAAAAGCAAAAATATATGGACCGATAGCTCGTCGAACACTCCGGTTGTAGTCGCTTTTATTTGTTCCTTTAATCCGCCATGGTTCCCGCCGCAGCCGCACGAGCCCTTCCATCCCCCCTATCACAGTCAATCTTTTCCAATTCTTCGAGCCGCAAAGTGGCTCGTTCAATCGCCCCTGAAAGAGAGCAACGAAACTCAGCGGTCAGCATATTCAGGTCTAGTGGTAAAGGATTCTCATTTGACATGCGGATTAAAGAAAGGTAACCCCAACGATGCATCGATCCGTTTATCAATTCCAGTTTCAGCTCCCATGGAGGCTCGACTATTTCGTGCGCGGACCAGGAAAAAAGCCAAGTTCCATCAGGCAGATAGCATATGGGCTGAAGCATGGATGAAGAAAACCCGTTCTTGCCCAACTTCAGAAAACGGACTGCGTCAAATCCGATGGGTTCAAGCGTATCCCGTATAATCTGACAAATCGAGCCCAGATCATGACACTCTCTCAACCTTTCCGCGGCTTGCCGGATGGCCACATGATTAGCCAAGATTTGGCGGCGTCGGGTCACCCTCTGCACCACCGAAACCAACTCTGCAAATTCCTGATAGCGCAATTGCTGCACTCCCAGGAAAATTCCAATTCCTGCGACGGCAAGAACCAAGGCGATGGCTCTCCGCTGCTGCAGCAGTACCAAACTTAAGAATCCAAACCCAGCGGTCACCGCGTAGAGAGTGAGTACCGCATTTCTCTGCGACAACCCGCGCTTTAGCAATTTGTGGTGAATATGGTGCTTGTCACCGTCAAACAATGGCTTGCCCGCCAGAAAACGCCGCAACACGGCGAGGACGACATCCAGAATGGGAAGCCCCAGAGATACGATAGGAATCGCTACCGCGACGATCGTCGGTGCCTTCTCGGATCCCGCAAGGGCCAATGCGGCTAACATGAATCCGATGAACAAGCTTCCCGAATCTCCCAAAAAGATCGACGCGGGATAAAAATTGAGCCGCAAGAAACCGAGCGTCGCTCCAGTTAGCGCGATCGCCAAAAACGCTACAAGTGGGTTGGGCACTATGAGTGACATTACAAAAACAACTATCGTTGAGAAGACCGCTGACCCAGCCGCCAGCCCGTCCAATCCATCGATCAGGTTGAACGCGTTTGTAATCAGCAGGACCCACAAAACAGTCAGCGGTAAGCCATAAATCCAATTAAGCTCTTGCCCCCCATGAACCAGTCCCAAATTGTGAATCCCGTAGCCTCCCGCATACAATCCAATCGCCGCTATCGCTTCGACCCCAAACTTCCAGTAGGCGTTTAGCGAAAATACGTCGTCGTACAATCCCAGCAGAAATACCATCAGCGCTGGCGCTAGCAGCCCTGCCATCGCCTTCACATGCAGCGGCGTCCCTTTTCCCAACAACTCGGGAATCACCATCCCCAAAATCACTACCGTCATGAACGAAAAATAAATCGCCACTCCGCCCAGCCTCGGCACCGCTATCGTGTGTACATGCCTCTCCGACTTCGGCTCGTGGATCCACCCCCGCGCATTCGCCACGTTCCGCACACACCACGTCCCCACGATCGACAAAATCAGACACAACAAAAAAGCTGCGAGATAAGCCATAAACTCCGGCCTTCCTCTCGATTCAATTTGGTTTTGGAATGGAACCGCTAACTACCCAAGTTGTATTTCGGTGTCGATTTGTTTCTTTACGTTTGAAGCTTCCTTACCTGGGAAGAACGCTTTGGACCAGGCACAGACACACAATCCATAGCTTTAGAAGCCGATCAACTGGTCTGATATATTCTAAGAGTACTCTCCGCCATCCGCTCTGCTGAAAACTGCTCCCGCGCTCTCGTGTAAGCGGCTTGACCGTACTTCGCCTGAGTCTCAGGGTTCTCGAGCAGAACTCTGACCGCACCCGCCAACGCTTTCGCGTCCTTCGGCGCAACAGTAATCCCTGTCACGCCGTCGAGCGAAACTTCCGGCACACCAGAATCGATTTCGGTATTCACCACGGGGATTCCAGCGGCCATCGCTTCTACCTGCACCAAGCCGAACGACTCCGCCCGCGACACCGACGGCAAGACCAGCATCTTCGCTGCTCTGTAATAAGACAATGTGTTTTCCACGTGCCCGAGCAGGTGCACTTTATCTACAATTCCCAGCCGTGCGATAGTACCTTTCAGTTGCTTCTTTGTAGGCCCGGTGCCGATCAACAGCAGCGTGGCGTCAACTTCCTTCATCGCTTCCAGCAAATACTCAAACCCCTTATACGGCACAAGCCGTCCTACCGCCACGATAATTCGTGGCCCATACTTCGCATGAATCGCTCGTACTTCCTCTGGTTCTTCATCTCTGCATGCTGCCATGTCGATCCCAAGGGGTACCACGTGGCACTTGTCGCGAAATCCGACCAACTCCTCCGAACTCTCAAGATATCGCTTTGACGTCACGATGATCGCCGCTGCGCGCTCCATCGCCCGCCGCACAATTGGGTCTACAAACCTCCGCAAATGCCGCCTTCCTAGCGTATCGGCGTGGTGCGTGACAATCAGTTTACCTTTATGCCCGCTCATCAAATACGCCTGCGCCGCCCACGGATTTGGCAGATGCAGGTGAAACATGCATTCGCCATGCCCAGTCAATTTCCACGGCAAGGACGGGCAAATAGGCTGTGAAGCCAATGTCCCGAAGGAAGCAATCCGCGTGATCTTCGCTCCGTCGCAAGTCTCCGTCTGCGTCGCCGCCCTGTCGTTCGCCACAACAACTTCAACAGACATGTGCGGGCTCTGGTGGGAAACCAGGTAATGAAGATGCGTCTCCATCCCCCCCACATGCGGCGCATAGTACTTACCAATATGCAAAATTTTTGTAGGGCCTGCCAAATTGCCTCGAACCAAGGAAGATTCGTCTCCTATATCAGATGTTGGATCTGCGTCGAGCTGCACTCCGCTATCCATCAATCGATGCTCCCACCCCGGGGGCGCAGCGGACCTCTAATCCAAAAATTCACAACCACTTTGATAAGATACCACCGCGTCCGCAGCTGACGCACGTGGCTCAAGCGGATATCCGTAACGTAATTTTACCGTTTACGGTAACACACCAGAGGTTCGTCAACGTGCAGTGTGGTTCCGAATGCGTTTAGAGTGCCAACCCGAGCCTCTGCAGTTAATTCTTGCGTAGCCCTCGCCTCTAATAAGCCGAGCGCCACGCTCGACAGGTCATTGAGCGCTCCAACGCCGATCTTGCAGAAGCTTGCTCGTGTTCTTACAAAACATCAAATCCATCTGCGCAAGAGCATTATCTAAAGGACGTCTGCACAAGCCGCAAACATCGTAAACAGTGAACTCGTTCCGCCTCAGGTAGTCCAGAACATCGAACATGTGTGCCGCTGGTCCATCAAGCGTGACAATAGAACTGACCTCGATAATGAAGATATCTATATCGTGGATAAGTTGACCCATGCCCTTCAACAAAGCTAACTCCGCACCTTGGACGTCGATTTTCACTAAGGACGGGGACACCAAGTCCGCTGGCTGAAAAATGGAATCGAATCTCTTTATCGGAACCGAGATTCTCTTCAATGAACCACTCTGCTCGACCTCCTCATATAGCGTCGACTCGCGAATATCGTCAGGCACACCAATCTCTAGCTCGCCATCACTCTCACCGAGCGCCACATTATGTACAGTAGCGTGAAGTGTTTTCGCCCATCTTTGCATATACGGAAGCGACTGGGGGACGGGGTCAACGAGAAAGTATTTGGCGCATTTAAACTCCGCATATAAGTCCTCCGTTCCATAGGCAACCCCGATATCAAATATCGTCGCCGGCTCGATCCCGAGTGCTTTGATCCTCCTTAGGGCAGGACGAAACCCAAACGAGTTCGGCTTCCGGACAATCTGAATGCCGAAATGTCCGAGTAGAAGATTTGCCGCTGAAAGCTTAGTCCTGGCTCGGTCTCTAAGAACTGAAACAAAACGCTTCACCAATTTCCTCCAATCTTAAGCAGAAACTTCATTGACGGCGATCCAGGTTCGCAGCCATGATTCGCTCATATAATTGAACATGGGATTCAGCAATACTTTCCCAAGAAAATCTTCTCGCATATTCGAGAGCCCTTTTGCTCAGAGCTTCAACAAGGGAGGGCTTCTCTAGCAAATCCTTTGCTGCAGCCACTGCCTCAGCAGGCGTGGCACAAAACCAAGTAGCCTGTTCCAGACCCGGAGGCGTAAATCCGCCTCTCGTTGTAACCAACGGAAGTCCATTCGTAAGCGCTGCCAATATTGAGGCGTGTCTTTCTGAGGCCCCGTCTGGAAAAGGCATATAAGCCATCGTGGCTGACGCTAGTCGCTCTGCGACAGCCTCCGCGCTCAAGTTCAATTCCCATGCAATTGTAAGAGATGCCGAGGCCTCTTGAAGTTTGGTAAGGTACCAAGCTAGGCCTGAAGGCGAACCTCCTATGATTCGGACGCTGATTGGCAGCTGCTCCGCAGAAGCCAACCTTGCAAACTCCAAGACGTCTTCTATACCTTTCCCTGGCCGAACCAAGCCGAAATAAATGACCTCCGCCCGCGTGTGTTCACCTCGTCGAGTCTTTCTGACGGGTATGTTGCTCGACAGCGGGATTACCGAACTCCTTCCTCGCAACCAGGGAGCCCACCGCAACGAGTATCGTCTGTTTGAATCGCAGGTAAATACCACGTGGAGCGCGCGCCCCCATAATGGGTAGATTGAGAGCCTGCGAAGCAGATGGGTGCCCTCCACCTCGTGCAACGTGAGTACAAACCGTTTTACTAGGGAGAAGAACTGGGCTGTCAATCCCTTTCCGAATCCTGCAGTCGGATATTGCAGGTGCATGACATCCGGTTGGAAAGCCCTCGCCTCCTCACATAAACGAAACGCTCGGAAAGCTGCGGGACCAGGAGACTCGATGATTGCGGTCTGTATTCCTCTCCGCTCCATGGCCGCAGCCAGCAGCCGGGTGTAATCACCAACGCCACAGCGCCCGGCGGCAACGGGACCAGTGACGAACGCCACCCTCATGCCGAGGCCTGGCGCACAGCCGGGAGCCTAGCAGCAGATCTGTCCTCCGCAGCCAACGGAATTGCGAGGCCCATTCCGAACACAAACCAGAGGTGGCCAAAGACATACGTAAACTCGGTAAAGGCGCTCGTGAGGACTAAAATCAAGGTTGCTACGAGCATACAGGCAGCCCAGTAGCTCCGCTCCGGTATGACCGCTCTCCGTCGCAGACCCGCCACTGATTTCCAGAGGCCTGACCCCAGAGACTTCAAAAACAATGCAAACGCAATCAGTCCAACAATCCCCACATCGGCGAGCAACTTAAAGACTAAGTCGTGGGAAGTAACTGTCCCCCACCCCACACCCAAAACCGGATACCTGAGAAAATAGCCCTCCGCCTGGACGACAGAGTTGATCCTCTCTAATGCCGAATAGGAGTCAGCCTTCGAAAGAATAGCTGTATCGGCGATCTCCTGTGCCACCGTTGATCTTGCGACGACCACTACACAGCCAACCAGCAACACGGTCGCTGAAACTAAATGCCACCGTCGTAGTCTCCCAAGCGCCCACAGACTGCCAAGAAAAATGGGAATGAGTAACACCAAACCGAGATAAGCGGTCGAAGACGTTGTCATGAGAAGCGTAAGCAGAGTAAGCAAAAGAACGATGCGATCCCAAACCACCGTGATCACTACTTGCCGCCCCAGCACGGCGAATAGCGCGAAAACCAAAACGATCAAAAGATATTGCGCCAGCATCGAAGGCTCTGTGGCGACCGAAGTGATGCGGATTATGTTCGAATCTGTATATTGTGCCAAATAGCCCAACGCCGCTTCATTCTTGTTCGTATTGAGAAGATACGCAGGATAGGAAACTCCCACTTCGTGGCAAAACCACTCCAGGAACCCCCAAGAGCAGACAAAAGCGGACGAAATCAGGAAAATACGAATAGTCTTTTTGAATTGGACAAGGTTCAGATTCTTGACACCAACAAAAATCGCAAATAGGACGCCGTACGCTAGGTAAAGGAACTGTGTCACATGCTGTAACCTGAAGTATAGAGGCCGCGCTTCGCTGGAAGTGAGTGTACCGGACACGATCCAAAGGCGACCGTCAATCCAGAGCGGCATGATCAGGGAGATCAAAGCAACTAGCAAGAATACGACTAGCCTTCGCACTGAAGCCCGCATTTTTTGCTTGTACCAGTGGCCCTTGGTTCTGACCATTGCGCTTAGGTCGCTTGCGAGCCACAGCGTCCCAAAGAACATCCAAGCCTGCAAACCGGAAAAAGAATCGCCTGACCCTACATTCAAGACGGCTGTCGCTGAAAAGGGCAAAAAGAAAATTGCACACCAGTAAAGAAGCCCAGGCCTCACCACGAAAAACAGCGCCCCGAGAAAAAAGAGCGCTATACCGATTGGCGTCAGTTCCATGGCAACGCCCTAGCAAGGTGCTGCCTGAAGCAAATGTTGCTGGAACTAAGCGCATCGCTCGCGCACTCGGCGCGGTCTACAAGCTTCGCTTGCTTCACCAAAGTCATCCCTCGGGAATTTTGTACGCACGCTCGGAACAGTGCCGTTCCCCTGCCACACGCGGAGAGCTCGACGGCCTTTCCGCGGCCTTCCTAGACAACAGGAAACCGTGATCCAATGGTAAGAACTGATGGCGCATATACTTGGCGAAATCGAGATACCTCTGAGGACCCAAAACACGAACGCAGAGCCTAAGCAGGAACTCAATCAACCGCATATACAAAGCGTACCTCTTTGTTATTTCTTCCGCCGAGGAATTACCCGCTCCGTCAATACTTGCGCGTACCCCGGCTTTCCTGCACGCGCTCTGGAACGAACCCTGGCCCGCCTGAAACGGGTCTGCGGTGCTACTAAACCACTCATCAGAGCTTAGAAACAACGAACGTTCCAGCTGCGAAATTGCCTCTCCGTTGTCGTAGTTTGCGTACGCGTACGTAACCCTCGCGAAAACGTCTATTTTCGCCTCCAACAACAGTCGCTTGTATAATCCAAATGTACTCGCAAGGTCTGGACGCATGTCCAGCGTGCTGCGTTTCCTTCGCGCAAGCTCACTGAAAGGATTTCTAGCGGAATACTTACAAATACTATTGGGATCTTCAACCGCGAATCCACTGAAGTGGATAAAGGCTACGCGTTCGCCTGAGTTGCCCTCAAGGAGAACCCCGGCACGCTCCTCCAGTGTCCTCTCGTGTAAGTTCCAATACGCGATGTTATACGCGCGACTGCGGAGGATAAGAACGTTATCAAAGCACGCGGGGACAAGGTCAATCCACTTCTGATCGACATAAAGTCCCGCGTCCGGCTCTTGGACGCACTCTCGCTTTAAATGTTCTGACCACCACTTCACGAACTTCTTGCTGTCCTCGCCTCCCCGTAACGCGAGAAACCCCAAGTTAAATACCCCTGTACTTAATAACCCCCTATCTCCAGGGTACGCGTTCCGTGATTCAGGTTGGCAAATATGTGGGGTCAGTACAATGCAATATTCATTTAGTGCACTTAAGACCTCATCGAAGCGCCGAAAGCACAGGATATCCGGATCGAGATAAATTACTTTCTCCGCGCCACCATCAAAGAGAGCCTGAACAACCGAGGGTTTCACGCCCGTGCTCGCCTCGGTTATGTTGTACTGAAAAACGAACTTCCGATAGTCGGCCAGAGGAATCTCTTCGGGATAAATCGTCTTAAACCCACGAGCCTCAATGGAAGATTTCAAGCCATGGTCTACATCGTCCATCAAAAAGATTGAAAAGGTTGCATCTGGGTGATACTTCAATACTGATTCGCCGAGCACAAACGCGTAGGCCAAATAGTTGCGCGCGACGATAGTGAAGAATTCGATCGATCCTGGCCGCACTGCGTTCGTTTCAGTCATTGTTCAGCCTGAACGCCGAAACGTTATACGCATAGGCGAGAAAATCCTGCAAAACTGTAAGCGTCAAGGAATTGGCCAATTGAGACTTGCGTCCAAATTCGGGCACGATACGATCCAAGCTAAGTCCGCTCCGTTCTACCAAGTTGCGAATGGTTTCACGCGAGAAAAAACGCAGGTGCGTCCAGTCCATAATCCCTGAAGGCTGATACTCCCACTTACCCTTGAATAGCAGTGGAAACACAACACTTCGGTTACGCACATTCGGCAAACCTCCCACCAGTTGCCCGCCGGCCCTGAGGTATCCCTTAAGCCTCTTCAGGACGTTCCACGGATCAGTAAGATGCTCGAGAACATGGCCCGCTATCAGCAGATCGAAGGACGATGGCTCTAGATCAAGCTCCATGCGCTCGATGTCTCCAACGATGATTCGTCCTACGCCCCGTGCTTCGGCCAGGGCCGCAGCCTCGGGCGAGTACTCGATTCCAACGGTGTACACGGCACCCTGGTCGCGCATGTAAGCCAGCGTCTGCCCGCTTGCACAGCCAATCTCGAGCACTCTTTTCGGCGTACCGCGTACGAGCGCCAGCATGGGGTGACGTAGCTCTTGGTAATACGCGCCGCCCGCTTGAACCTGGTCGTTGATCACGAACTCTTCCCGCTTCCCACGGCTACCTCATCCATGGCTTTCAGCAAATTAAGTCGAATCAGGCGTGCAGGGCATCCTGCGATTACCGAGAAATCGGGAAAGCTGTGCGTGACTACCGAATTCGCGCCTACAACACAGTGTTTCCCCAAAGTCACTCCGGGTAAAATGCAGGCGCGATATCCAATAAAACTGTGGGCACCGACGCGTACGCATCCCTTGCTTACCAGCCGCTGGCTCACGATTAAGCCCGATTCAGGGTCCATCCCGTGACCGTGATCGCTAATGTACACATGCTCGCTCAAAAGACAGCCGTCCTCGAGGGTAATGCTTAAGATCGCCGTGAGACATGCGTACCGCCCGATGTGTACGTCATTACCAAGCACGATTTCCGGATGATATTCGACCCCCGCATATGACTTCAGTGCGCTTAGCCAACCATGCTGATCTACCGTCGAACGAGCGCCCATTTGGATAAACTCAGCACCATCTATGCGCCGAGGGCGATATATAAAGGAATGAGCGTCAGACCGGACACCGTGAGGCGGCCTCCAAAAGACTTCCTTCTGTATACGCCGGACGACCCGTTTTAGGCCTAGCATCATTACTTCCCACTAAGTTCGGGCGCCTGCGCGAACCCCTGCGCCAAGACCAAGCCACGCAGTAACTCGTTGTCTCTCCCCGGAAGAAAGCCCGATTTCCCAGACCCCGAACAACATAAGGGTTGTAGCGAGAGCCACTGATTCGACCCGACTCGAAAGAAGCCAGCCCAGTGGCACAACAAAAAGAAACGGAGTCATGCAAACTACAGGACGCAAGTAGCCCTGTTTAAAGTAAATCGCCTTGCTTACCGCAATTCTGGTTGATCGCGTCATGTTGTAAACAAAATTGCACAAGATTCCGATCGTAGCTCCGACTAACGTTCCTATCGCGACGCCAATGGCACCAAATAATTTGCCTGCAATCAGGCTAACTATAAGATTCGAAAAACCCTCAATCAGAGGACTGACTATCACCAAACGTTGCTGCCCAGTGCCGATCAACAGCATCGCGTAAGGTACGGCGGACAACCGAATAATGTTTGCGACGACCAGGACCTGCAGGATCAGGCTCGCATGCTCAGCGTAGTCCCGCCCAACCCAAAGCGAAAGGATTGGCCGCGTCGCAATAAGCAGCGGAACGCCAGACCCAAGCAGCAGAAACATTCCGTAACGCGTGGTCGAAATGAGAATTCGTCCTAGCTCCGCCGTGTCATTTCGCACCTCCATCACTGCCGCAGCAGGTATCATCGCGGTGAAGATGGCATTCTGGAGGCCAAGGATGAAAGTAATGAGAGTTGCCCCAGCCGCGTAGTATGCCACTGATCGAAAGTCGAAAAATCCCACCAGGGCAATGTCCAATCCGGTTACAAGAAGTGTTGCAAATGACCAGATACTCAGACTTAAGCAATAGTCAGCGAGCTCCTTGAAAGCATTTCTGGAAACGAGTCGGGGAGAGAAAAGCACCTTCGGCCCAATCCTCAGATACAGGAAATATTGCACACCGTAGGAGGCCAGGTTAACTGCCGCTACACTCGCACCCATTTGGATCAGACCTCCACCGTGTCTGAGGATGAGTACAAGAAACACCGCCCCGATGAGGCGGGAACTCCCAATAACTGCAGCAGGAATCTCGTACCGCTGAAGCCCAACAAAGATACCGTTGAACAAAGAACACGGGAGCCCAACAGCTAGAGAGCTGCCGACCAGCACCAGCGCCCAACGCGAATCATGCAGGAGCGTCGAAGGAAATTGATGAAAGACCCGCGCCATCAATAGAGCTAGCGCCACACTCCCGAGAACACCAATGGCGGCCACCGAAGTTAGCGCGGCAACAGAAGTGTTTAGAACTCGGTCGCGACGTTCCGCGTCCCCACTCGCTCCCGTATGGGCTACAAATCGTCCGATCGCTGTCTGGATCCCAAAATCAAGGTAGCCGACGAACGCGCTAAGTTGCAACACGAGACACCACGCCCCGAAGGCATCCGGAGACATCAGCCTCGTTAAGAACGGAGGCAAGAGAACGGCGACAACAGCTGCCGCGCTTCCGCGCACGATATTCGCGAAGGCGTTCTTCACCATGACGAACTTTTCCTTGCTATCCATTTAAGAGGCTCCCAGCGAATCTTGCAGAGGCTTTTTTCCTCTTGCCGAGCCGATAACAAGTCAGGAGGAGATTCCCGATTGTCGTGTTCTCAGCCATTTGCAATCGCGTGAGCCTTCCTCTGCTCTTTCAGGTTCACCTGCCTCCCCCGTCAACCGTAAACCCAAACCCGTTTTGTTTGAGTATCTTAAGTTTTTATTGAAGACTTTGCCAATCCATGCTACCGCCTTGAGTGGTTTCATAGCTCAGCCCACTCGACCTTCGTTGCGTTCTCTTCACTTGCAATCCCCTCACGTACGCCAACTCGCCGACCGGCCTTACCTTTCCTAACTGATCTGCACAGAGGAGCCTTCAATCGTAACTCCTTTAGAATCCGCACTTGCAAGAATACGCCTGTAACCCGTTTAGAATGAGCAGTTTCAAATCAAAGGACTTAAAACCCTTTAGAATCCGAAGTTTCAGAAAAACGCCCAAGGGGTGCCCCTGCGAATTGTCATCCTGGGCTGCGAGATAGAAGATTCCGCGCTGCTCGCGACCAACGATTCCAACCCTGTCGAAAGGGGTCTGCTTTCTTTCCCGCCGCCGCATTTCTACGGCAACGCCTCCAGATCCGCTCCGTCCAGGTCTACGGCCATCGCCCGCTGGATCAGTTCCAGCGAAATCACCAGCCGGTTTCCATTCTTCCTCCGCGCTACAATGCCTTCCATCCCCTCAAGTGGTCCGTTCCTCACCCGCACTCGCCGTCCCGCCTCCAAGTACGGATGCGGTTCCGCGCGAAATCCTTGCTTCAAGAATCCGCGAATCTTCTCAAATTCGCCTTCCGGCACCGCTACTGGCTTCCCCGCAAACCCTACGAGGTACGCCACCCCCGGGACTTCCAGTACTTTCAATCGGTTTTGGAGCGCCAGATGGACAAACACATATCCAGGAAACAGCGGCATCTGCAAACGCACTTTGCGATCCTTCCACTTGCGCATGGATTCGTATTGAGGCAGGAAGTGTTCCACTCCGCGTTCCACTAGCTGGTCCGCAACGCGCCGTTCGTGGTTGGCGCGCGTATACGCTGCATACCACTGCGGCTGGACGAACGCTTCCACCCCATCAAGGGCGAAGATCTCCGCTGATACTGCCTCCCCGCCTACGGACCCGACTGTCGATGTGTTCAGCATTGTTCTCTCACAGCTTCGCCCCGTCACTTACAGGGCAACATGTGACCTAACCCGTTTAATTTCCTTATCTTACAACCAGTTCTACGGCCTTCCAGACTCGCCGTTCGGCGGCCGAAGGTCGTCGAGCCGGTCCATATCCTTGTTGTCAGACTCGTTGGCAAACTTGTCTCTTGTCCCGTTTGGCGCCGTGCCATTTCGTGAAAACCAGTGCGCCCGCGCTTTCAGGGTAGCGGCTACTTCTTTCGCAAGAATCTTGCGAGGATCGCCCGGGTCCGCAGCGCGCCACTGTTCTGCACCGAGCACCCACACAACGGACATGGAAAAAACCAAAAATGTTCCCAGAAACATGATGAGCAATCGCGGAGGGAACGATTTCCTCTCTGGAACTCGCCCAGGATCCAGCACCTTGACGCTGGGAGTTTCCTTGGCCTCCTCCACCTTGGCAAGCTCGTACTGTTCGGTCAGCATCTCGAAGACGGTTTCCTGAATCTTCGCGCGGCGGTAAAAATCTGCATACTTCGCGCCGAGCAAAGGCAGATTGCGGATAGTAGGAAAAGGCAGGTCGTCGATCTTGCCCGAGGAAATGCCAGGAGCTTGCGTCGAGGGCGGATCGGCGTCTTTTGTGTTAGCAGAATTCAGAGCGCCGTCACCAGGGGCAAACCGCTGGACTCCACCGAGCTTCTCGAGCTGTTTTCGAAGTTCGCCGACGCGCGCATTCAAAGCACGGACGCGAGGATTATTGTCGGTATAAATTTGCCGGAGGCCCTCGAGCTCTGATTGCGCAGCGATCATCTGCCCTGCCAGAGTGCCCGCGGCATCGAGCATGGCTTTGCCTTCGGTCTGCATGTCCAGGGTATTGTTCTTGCTGGAAAACTGAGCGAGCTGGTTGGAAGCGTCGTCGAGATCGTGTTTAGCAAGCACCAAGCGCCCTTCGAGGAATACGCGCTCCCGATGTGCCGCAGAAGTGGATAGCTCTGCGACTAGTGAATTCAATTGATCGACGTAGCCGTTCGCAATTGCAGCGGCGCGCTGAGGGTCGCGGTCCGTGACGCCGATGGAGATAATGCCACTCTTACGGTCTTCTGAGATTGAGGTGTTTTCGTCCAGTTGAGTCCGGGTATCGGTGATCGATTTTTTCCCAATGAGCGCATAAGCCTTCTGCAAATTGAATTCCTGGACAATGCGATCTTGGGCCGTCTGGCTCCTGAGGACGCCGATGAAAAGGGCGCCGGAGCTTTTCATGCCGAGCAAATCGCCAGCAATAGAACCCAACCCTCCGCCAGCTTTTGAGGCCATCGCTGCCATCATCGCCAGGCCCGAAGAAGACTGCGTGTCTGGCGGCATAAGTTGCGCAGTTGAGGTGTAGGATTTCGGGATCAAAAACGCGATAAGAGTCGAAGCGACCAGAGCGATTGCGGCAGCACGGAGCAGTTCTCGTCGAGAATCCCAAAGCAAGCGTAATAATTTTGCTTGGCGCTCGCGCACCTCCTCAAGCGGGACTTCCTGTACGGGAAGCTCGTCGATGAGCGACCTAGGTTCGGTCTCCATCTGCGTCTTGGTAGCAGTCTGCGTCACGCGTCGACTAAGCCCTACCCTTTCCTTTGCTGTCTTCCGCTATCGTGGTCAATTGTTGGCTCCATCACGCAATAAGCAATTTCAATTTATTTCTTCCAAGACTGAGGCCAAAACGTCAGTTGCAAGGAACTCGTAAAGTTTGTCTGGGCCCCAGGAGTGATGATTGGATATAACCAGCGTCCGTACTGGAATGTCCCGGAGACGCTTAAGTCATCGCGGAGCCAAAAGTTTGCGCTAAGTGACGCATCTGTTAGCGAACCGCCCCCCGGCATAAACTGCTGACTGACTTTTTGGTGTCTGAAGCTGGCTTGAACGAAACTTCGCGGACTAAATCTATAGTTACTCCAAGCTTGAACGCCCTGACTCTCTCTTCCCATCCAATTTCCAAGCAGATAGCCGCCATTCGTGTAGGAGCCGTCGGGGTATCGGCCATTATCATAGAAAATCCCATTGCCGTAGTGTGATTGAGGAGTGCCGTTTTGGAGCCCACTGGGCAGGTCGGTATAGCCAGCCTCGACTCGAAAATCCAATTTGTTGAGCTTGGGGACTTGCGCCAAATACAAGCCGGACCAAGTCGCTGCATTTCGCCAGTATGCAATGGGCGAGAACTCGTCCTCCACAAACGCCTCCGAATAGAAGCTCAACCCATCCTTCACACCTGGGATTCGCAGCGTAAAGTCGAGTCCTGACCTGCGATCTCCCGGGTCCGTTGGGTTGCCGGGTATGCCCCCTTGGCTTCCCTCGCCGGGGGAATA
>Ga0210391_10001594_pt1 | contig 20430 bp, 17 predicted proteins | sample IncBWC12OmetaG_FD_160573 | JGI IMG/M metagenome (GOLD analysis project Ga0210391, IMG submission 160573) | Forest soil microbial communities from Barre Woods Harvard Forest LTER site, Petersham, Massachusetts, United States - Inc-BW-C-12-O ...
CGGACTCGGAGAGCGTCGACGAATTGATCGAGGAAGGAAACGCGTTCGAGGCCGACGTGGTGGCCGGCGTGGAAAGAGCTGACTCCGCCGATGAGAAGGGAGTCCGCACGCACGAGGTGCCAGAGGACGACGTTCCCGGCGAATACCTGGATAAAGACTAATCGCGGGCCGTCCGGTTCGAAAACTCTGCACCCGACTTCGCCAATGTAAATTACTTCAAGCAGTGTGTCTTCCAACAATCGCTCTCCCCGGGCCGTGCAGGCGGCCTGCGCAGTGTAGGTTGTAGCTGCGCAAGTGGAGGATTGAGCCTCCAGAAATACAGCATTTACTGGATACGAGCTTCTTCCTTTGGTCGATAACGTGTGTGTGGAAGTCATCAGAGGGACAAGCGCGATGCAACCGCAAGCTGAAGATATCGTGGCCGTACGGCGGGAGATGTTGGATTTGCTTCGTCAGCAGATGGAAGTGCTGAATTCCGCGCCGGAATTGACGGATAGTCAGCTAAGAGAATGCTATAACCGGCAAGGCCGGGTTCAGGAATTGCGAGAGAAGTTGCAAGCGAGCTTAAGTTGGGAGCCGCAAAATCGTCCGCGCATGGAAGAAGGATTGGCAAGTGAACTGTCGACGGCGGATTTTTCTATGTCGCCTGCGGTCCACACGGCAGCGGCTTCCCATGAACCGGTTGCTCATCGTTGAGACGCGCAGTTGCCTCATCTACCACGCAAGAACATTCCCACAAAAACGGAGGACTCATGCATCGAGGATACAAGTATTTCGGAAGTGTGCTGCTCGCGGCAGCGCTGGCCACGCCGCTTGCCGGCGCACTGCAGGATCATGACGACCATGATCGCGACCGGGATGAGCACAGGGTCTACGATCGGGACCACAAGGATTACCACAACTGGGATGCCAACGAAGACAGAGTTTACCGGCACTGGTTAGAAGAGAAGCACGAGACTTACCGCGAGTTTAACCGCCTGAATGCCAAGCGACAGAGAGAATATTGGGAATGGCGGCACAACCACGAAGATCACGAGGACCATCACTAGAGCGCGGGAACGATAATTCCGGCGTAGCCGACTACGGCATCGCGATCACCGGAAATATCCCCAGAAGTCGAATATTTCAGCAGCTCGGCGGAAACTCCGCCGAGCTTTTTTGCTGCTGTTAACATGGCGACTGCGGGACCAAAGCCGCACATGCTGATGTGCTGCTGGGTAACCACATCGAAGAGGGTGCGGGCGTCGAGGCGGAGAATTGGTTCAATCGCACTCTGGTCTTTGCCGCGGGTGATGGCGTCGGACTCGTAGTGATTCATGTCGCTGGAGGCGACGATGAGAACGCGGCTGCGATGCCGGGCGATCGCGTCCGCCATGGCCAGGCCCAGGTGTTCGAGTGCTGCGAACTGTCTGGTGCCGAGCGCGATTGGAACGAACGTAAGTTTAGGCTGGAGAATCTGCAGGAAGGGCAGCTCAACTTCCGCAGCATGCTCGGAGCGGTGTGCGGCTGCATCTTCGAGGAGAAGAGGACAGCGCTGCTTCAGAACGGCAGCGAAATCGCTTGCAACGGGTACTGGGCCGAGAGGAGTTTCCCAGATGCCTTCGCTCATGATGGCGAGGGCACTGCCCAGGCCTGTGTGGTTGGGACACAGTACGATGCAGAGTTCCGGAATTTCCAATGCGGCAAAGACGGCTCCGGCGACTTGGCCGGAATACATGTAACCCGCATGGGGGACCAGGCATCCCACCGCGGAGATGGTTTTCTGCGGCAGAGTCTGAGAGAGATAAGTGAGAACGTCTTCGCGGAGCACTTCTGGATCGCGGGGGTAGAAACGTCCGGCCACGGCGGGACGGCGAATTGGAATCGCGGTCATGAGAAAGTCTCCGCGAAACGGGTACAGCAGAAATACACCGTCGACTCAGTTCATGCTACGAGCCGTCGTGGTTCTGGCGCAAGGCACGATAGAGCGCCGCACTTTCATCCAGGCTTAAGGTCTCGGCGCGGGCTGCGGGCTTCACTCGAGCCTGCGAAAGCGCCGCACGGAGGCGAGGCTCAGCGTAGGCGGACTTGAGATTGTTCCACAATGTCTTGCGCTTCTGGCCAAAGGAAAGTTTGAGGAAGTCGATGAAGCCGTCTTTAAATCCAATGGTATCGAGGCCAAGCTGTTGATCTCGTGGCGCGATCGTGAGTCGCAGAGCGGCGGAATGCACTTGAGGTGGCGGCGCAAAGGCAGTGGGCGGAAGGGTGAAAAGTTTTTCGACACGGGCATGGAGTTGCGCAGTAGCGGACAGCAATCCATAGTCGCGGCCGCCAGGCTCGGCGGCGATGCGATCGGCGACCTCGCGCTGCACCAGGATCACCAGGGTCTCGAAGTATTTGGAGTATTCAAAGAGACGCAGCAAAATATCAGAGGTGATGTAGTAAGGAAGGTTGCCGATAACCTTTGCCGGCGTGGGCTTAAATTCGATGCCGGGACGGCGGAGTCCGGGCTTGGGGCCAAACAAGGAATCGAAATCGATGGAGAGGATATCGGCTTCGATGACCTCGACGTTCGCAAACATGCCGAAGCGCAGGCGAAGCTGTGCGGCCAGGACGCGGTCGAGTTCCACTGCGATCAGGCGGCGCGCCCGTTTGGCCAGCAGGGAAGTGAGGACTCCGCGTCCGGGACCGATTTCGAGCACGGTATTTTGCGAGATATCGCCGAGGGCATCCACAATTTGCACGGCGAAGCTTTCGCTGGCGAGAAAATGCTGTCCCAACTTAGGCTTAAGTTGCGGGCGGCGCGTGGATACGACCTTCGGCACGTTGACCCTCTTTTCCTTGGGCATATAGACTGACAATTCAGCCCGCGGGCATGGTTGGCGGGAGATCAGTTCCCGCAACATCTTCCATCATAACGTGCGCCCGGGGAAAGCGGGATTCACTCCGGGGAGGGTTCATGCATATCGCATTCGCGGCTTCGGAAGGCGTGCCGTTCTCAAAGACCGGGGGGCTGGCCGACGTGGTGGGCGCATTGCCGCGCGCCCTGGCCGCATTGGGGCATCAGGTGAGCGTATATTTGCCGCGGTACCGGCAGACGAAACTGACGGATCCGGCCACCGTTGTACGCAGTATTACGATTCCATTTGACGACAGATACCGCTTTTCCGCGGTGGTGACGGGCGGAAGTCAGTCAGGTGTGCGTTTTTATTTTGTCGACTATCCGGAGTACTTCGATCGCGATGCGCTTTACGGAACGTCGGCAGGGGACTATCCGGATAATGCCGAGCGCTTCGCCTTGTTTTCCCGTACCGTGCTCGAAGCGTCGAAAATTCTTGGCGTACCGGACGTGTTTCATTGTCACGACTGGCAGTCGGCGCTGGTGCCTGTGCTGCTGCGCACGGTTTACGCCGAAGATCCGGCGTTCCGCGATGCAGGCACGGTGTTCACCATCCACAACATAGGTTACCAGGGGCTGTTCCCGCCGGAGACTTTACCGCTGCTGATGCTTCCGTGGGATCTGTTCACCATGTCGAAGATGGAATTTTTTGGGCAGGTAAATTTTCTTAAGGGCGCGCTTACTTATTCCGACTACGTGACCACGGTGAGCCGGAAGTATAGCCAGGAAATTCAAACTGCGGAATATGGCTTTGGACTGGAAGGCGTCCTGCGCGACCGGGCCGCGACCGTTACAGGAATTCTGAATGGGGTCGACTACGATGAGTGGAGTCCGGAGGTTGATAAGCTCATCGTGGCTAAGTATTCGCCCCAGGATCTGTCGGGCAAAGCCAAGTGCAAGCAGGATCTTCTGAGTGCGTTCGGTGTCAAGAATGCCGATCCAAAGGTGCCGGTGATGGGAATTGTTTCGCGCTTTGCCGCGCAGAAAGGGTTTGACCTGATCGCGCAGATCATGGACCGGCTGGCGCGCGAAGAGATGATCATGGTCGTCCTCGGTTCCGGCGACAAGCAGTACGAAGAAATGTTTGCCCGGCTCAATAAGCAGTTCCCCAACAAAATTGCGTTAAAGGTGGCTTACGACAATGCCGTCGCGCACAGGATCGAGGCGGGATCCGATATGTTTCTGATGCCTTCGAGGTACGAGCCCTGCGGACTGAACCAGATCTACAGCCTGAAATACGGGACGGTCCCCGTTGTCCGCGCTACGGGCGGCCTCGACGATACGATTGAGCCCTGGGATGCGCGCACCGGCAAAGGCACCGGTTTTAAGTTCACGGAGTATAACGGCGAGTCTCTGCTGCTGACCATCAAACAGGCGCTGCAGGCATTTCGCGACCAGACCTCATGGCAGGCACTCATGCGCAACGGCATGAAGAAGGATTTTTCCTGGAATGCTTCCGCGCGGGAGTATGGGAAGGTTTATGAGCGGGTGCGGCAGATGCGTGCGTCCGCACCGGCCGCTGCAGAAAAAGCGTTAGTCTAGTGTCCTGGCCAAAACCCCACGAATGATTGCGGCTTAGTCGTTGAGGTTGGCCCCATGTAATGAATCGTCGCCCCAGCGCACTATGGGAACAGCGGTCATAGGAACGGACTGATTCGCGACCTTTGAAATCAAGAAGGAGATTTCGGGACATAACCGCTGTGTGCCGAGCCAGCGCAGCCGATAACGCCGTGCTGGGGTGACGTCGTACTTCGCGATGCCACCGCAGGCTACTCCTCTAAGAGATGAAGGGGCATCATGGGGCACGTCTACTTTCACGTCGATATGATTGAGCAAGGTCAAAATCCTATCTGTTGGATCGCATGCGTCGCAATGCTTACCTCGTTTAGAACGAAAGCGACTCACCCGATCAGTGAATTCACCGGTGGCGTTGATCCCAGCAACTCTTGCATACCGGACCCAAACAAGGGCTGGAAGGATCTTTACACCAATCTGGATAAGTTTGGATTCGACGTCGATGGAGCCGACATGTCGATCGGTGCCAACTACATTGAGGACACGCTGAGAAGGCACGGTCCTTTCATGATCTTCGTTGATGTGGTGGATTTTCCCTTTTACGGACCGGTCTGCGTCAGCGTGGGCAGCGGCACCCATGCGTTAGTAGTCAGCGGAGTCGACACAGGCGCGGGCAAAGTGATGATCGTAAATCCCTGGGGCACGCGAACTCCGCCCGCGGACCTCGATGTCATCGTGAAAGCGATGCAGAACATCTCAGATCAAGACCTGAACCCGGTCGCGTACATGCACTGACGAAGCTGCCAAGCCCTAAAACGAGCGTAAGGCTTGGCTCACGGCTGGAGCGAGTGTGCGGAGCGTCATCCGTGGCAGATCGCAGCGCGGCTGCTAGAATTCGTTTAACATGGCCGCTGCATCGCACATCCCGGCTCTCTCCCGCACCATCTTCCACGTCGACATGGACATGTTCTTCGTATCGGTGGAGGAGTTGTACGATCCATCTCTGAAAGGGAAGCCTGTTGTGGTGGGCGGGCAGCGGCACGAGCGCGGAGTGGTTTCGGCGGCTTCGTATGAAGCGCGGAAGTTTGGAGTGCATTCGGCGTTGCCGTTGCGAACCGCGGCGAAGCTTTGTCCACAGGCCATCTTTGTGGACGGCCATCCGGAGCGTTACCGCGAGTGCTCGGAGAAAGTGTATAAGGTGCTCACGGCATTCTCTCCGCAGGTGGAGATGGCCTCGATCGACGAAGCTTACCTTGATATGACCGGCACCGCGCGCCTGCACGGGCCGCCGCTTAAAGCCGCGCACAAATTGCACTTGCGGATGAAGGATGAGACCCGCCTCAATTGTTCGATCGGCATTGGCTCATCGCGCCTGATTGCGAAAGTTTCGTCTGCCCAGGCGAAGCCTAACGGTGTGTTGTGGATTGTCCCGGGCGAAGAATCCAGGTTTCTCGCACCGCTGGATGTCCGCGAAATTCCCGGCGTGGGCAAAGTGATGGAGAGCCATCTGCACGCGCTCGGCATCATGAAAGTAGGAGACCTGGCGCGGCTCGAAGAGTCTGAACTGAAGGAGCGATTCGGCAAGTGGGGGCTCGCGCTGGCGGGCAAGGCGCGGGGAGAGGATGCGGGCGGATGGTTCGACTCCGAGGTGGGCGCCGATACGGCAGCGAAATCCATCAGCCACGAACATACCTACAACCAAGACACGGCGGACGTGAGTCAACTGGAAGCTACTCTAATGCGGCTTTCCGAAATGGTGGGGCGGCGTCTGCGCGAAGCGAAGTTCTACGCGCGCACCATTCAACTTAAATTGCGTTACAAAGATTTTACGACGATCACGCGTGCGCACAGTTTGCCGGCGGCGACTCAACTTGATGGTGAAATTTTTGAACAGGTGCGCACCCTTTTTCGCAGGAACTGGAAGCCGGAGAAAGAGATCCGACTGCTGGGCGTGCAGGCGTCGTCATTCGAGCCGCAGACCGAACAGATCAATCTGTTGGAAGGTGGCCGACAGCAGCGCTGGAAAGATGCATTGGCGGTCGCGGACCGCTTGCGCGACAAGTTTGGCGAGTCGAGCGTTTCGCTGGCCGCGGGCATGCGGGGGAGCTTCCGCGAACGGACGCATGAGAATCCGGCTGGGCTGCCGGGAAAAGCCAAACCCAAGTAGATTCCATTTGCCAGGTGCTTCGTCTTGATCGCCGGGCTTCGCCCGGTTGGGCAGCCGAGGGCGGCTGTCCCCACATTGAACAATAAAATAGCCGGACAAGAAACGCAGGCCGGGTATCCCGGAAGTGATTCCGGAACCCGGCCTGCGTCTTATTTCAACTTGAACTAGAGGCTGCTTAATTAGTTGCTTGAAGGTGAATTGGCGGCACTCGTGGCGGGCGCGGTTGGGGTTGTCGATGCGCCCCAGCGCGCTAACCGAGGATAGAAGGGCGTGACTTCAAACGGCATCTTGTCACGAGCTGAGGTGATGGCGACCGGAGCCGTCTTCACCATTTCTGCCCTGTCGTCCCAGGGATTGATCTTGACGCGTCCGCCGAGCGGCAAGGCCGCGACCTGATCCAGCTTGTTGTTGTCGAGCGCCGGACCTTTCGTTGCCAGAGCAGCCAGGCGGCTGATGTTTCCGTTTTCCGCCAGCGGGTTGCCCAGGTGTGTGGTCAATAGAGCATTGAGCTGAGGTGCGTGGGCTTGCAGTGATTTGAAGAACAGGCCGACATTGTCGAGCTTCTGCGCGTACGGAGAATTGTTCAACAGCTCGATCGCCTTTTTGTCAGCGGCGGCTTCTTCTTCTGGAATGTGTTTGAAGCCCAGGTTGTTGTAAGTGGAATCGTCGGAGAACAGCATGCGGTCGTTGAAGGCATACTTGCTGCCCAGGTTGTGGCCGAGCACAATGTGCGCGAGCTCGTGGGAGAGCACGGCGGCAAGGCTGGCCTCGTCGGGTAGGACGTCGATTAATCCACGGCTGATAACGATGGTGTTGCCGACGCTGAAGGTTTCAAGCGGTGCAGTGAGCAGCACTCGAGTGCGTACTGGACGCGGCAGATCGATGTTGTTGGTGACTTCAAGATTGTTGACCACCGTCTGCAGAATGTGATCCACGTCGCCTTCGGGCGCAAGTAATCCCGCGCTGGTGAGGCGTTCGACGACGTTATCTTCCGCCTGTTGCTGCCACACCCGCTCAGCCTGCAGTGGCGAAGCGTCTTGGGTGCTGGCGCTTTCATCCTTTACGCTGTCAACGCGAATCTGAGTAAGTTCGTCGTCCTTGCCGCCCTTTTTCAGGTCATAGCCCCAGATGCGGGTCTGCGCCTTGAAGGCCATCTTATTTTTTACGCCCGCGCTGAAGTCTCCTTCTTCGCTGTAGATGTAGGCAGGAACCCAATAACCGGGAATGAGGTTGAGGCGCCAGCTATCCATGTGGAAAAAGTAGGAATTGCGCGGCGCAGGATAATAAGTCCCATTCAACCGGACGATGTTGTATTCCTGATCTTCGACCCAGATACGGCCAAGGAAGCGTCCCCTGCCGGAGCCTTTCTTGGGGGTGACGTCGAACACCAGGCAGCGGACGTCGCCGAGGAATTCGCGGCGGATGTAATGAAACTCGTAGTGCTCGCGATCGAAATCTGCACGGTCGGCGTAGACCATCCAGGAGAAGCCGAGGGGCTGGTACTGCACCTTGAAGAGCTTGTTGAAGCCGCCCATCAAGCGGGTCTCCATGCCTCTGTCCTGATCCTTCAGATAATCTTTGCGGTCGACGGTCTCACCCATATCCATGCGCCCGAGAAAATAATGGTCCGCACTGGGCACAGGGCCGAGTTGCGGGTCGGCGGTCAGATTCTGCAGATACGTTTCCACCACCGGGGTGCGGCTGGAGAGAGCCTTCATAAGCCCGTGTTCGCGCTCGATAAAGCGATCCACCACCTGATCCATGGTGGTGGGCTGCGGCAGCGTCGAGGGCGTCGGCGCCGGAGCCGTTGACGCCTGCGACTGAGACGCTTGCGGCGGTGCAGAGGATTGAGAATCAGACGCCTGCTGTGCGGCGCTCACCGAGACCAGCAGTGCGGCTGTGAATATCCATTTCGAAGTGCGCATGACTTTTCTCTCCAAGTTTCTTAAAGCCCAATGTTTCTTGCAAAGCGATGTTTGCGTGACTCAAATTTTCTTTGACCGATAAACTCAATTCAGTTGCAAGCCACAAACCACGAAACCGGCCTTCTGGACGGAACCTCTCGTGTTTTCCAAACTTCCTGAAACAAACTTCTCTAGTACGCCAATTGAAACAGCACATGCACGACTGCCGTGGAATCCACGGGCTGTCCCATGCGCAGCGCGGGTTTGAAGCGCATCTTATTGGCGGCCGCAGCGGCCGCTTCATCCAGACCGTGACCCAGCCCGCGGACCACGCGGTTCACATGCAGCGTCCCGTTGGCTCCGAAGCTTACTTCCAACAGAACTTCGCCTTCCAGCTTCAATCTGCGAGCTTCGTCGGTGTACACCGGCTGCGGCTTGTAGGTGATTTCGACTGAAGAGGTGGCCGGTCCTAAATCAGCTTGCGCCAGCTTCGGCCCGCCATGGACCACCTGCTCGGCTCCGAACCCGCCAGTCGAGATTGCACTGCCGGTTCCATTACTTCGACCGTCACCTTTCCCTCCGCTCGCAATGCCGTTTCCGAAGTCAGCACTGGCGACCGTTCCTTTAATACCTTTTGCACCGCCCGATCCGTTGCCCTGTCCTGAACCGACGGGCATGTCAAATGAGCCGGCCTGCGCGGCATACAGCTTGGCGCCCTGCTTGCCCGTACCTTGCAGGCCGTTAGGATCGCCGAAGCCTCCAGTCTGCACTTTTTGCACGGCGACGTTCACCGTGGGGGCGACTGAACTTCCCGAAAAATCTCCGGTGTGCAGGAGTTGCGGACGGGCCCCGCCGGCGGTCATCTTGATTTGCGGAGCGGCGAAAGTGTTGATCACGACCTTGGGTGCTTCTATAGCCTCGGGCGTGGGCGCGCGATGAACCTCATGCGGCACGACCAGCTTCGGGCGATCAAAAACTGGCGCGGGAGGAAGCAACTTGGTCTTCAGCGGCTTCACTTTAACCCGCATACGCTCCGGCCTCATCGCGGGAAGAGGAATCAATTCCGTGACCCGGTACGCCTTGAGCTGAATGCGGTCTGGAAATAGAAGGCCCAGATTAATCAGCAGCAGAGTGAGCAACACCAGGAAGGCGTAGCTAGCGGCCAGCGCGCGCTTGTCGATCTGGCGCTCCGGCAAAATCCCGAGCTGAAAACTCTGTTCTGGCATAGCCATGTCGTAACTCCAAGGGGATCCGGGCCGAGGGAGCGGACCGGGACTGGAGCTTTCACAGTACGGGAGAAAGGACAGTGGGTAAACGTGTCCACGGCTCTTGACCTAAGGTAACCGGGGGCAAGTCACTTGCGGCAATTGGTTCTGAACAGGGCCGAGGGACTGGCTATGACACGGCATGCGACTGACGCCGCCGGCGAAACCAGGAGAAAACCGGTATGCCAGCCAGAATCACAAGTAATCCGTACAAAGAATTCGGCCAGTTTTCCCGAAATGTGTAATAGAGAAGGACTGCGGCAATAGTAATGAACAACGCGGGAACGAGAGGGTAGCCGAGCACGCGATAGGGACGAATTGCTTGCGGGTCGCGCCAGCGGAAGACGAAGATGGTGCTGCCAGCGATCATGTAGAAAAGCCATTCCGCAAAGATGGCGAGAGAAAAAAGCTGGCGAAAGCTTCCGCCCAGCAACAGCAGAATGATCGACAAAACCGCCTGGACCACGATCGCTGCAGAGGGAGTGTGAAAGCGCGGATGCACTTCTCGAAGAGCGCGAAAAAAATATCCGTCGCGCGCCATGGCGAAGGGCACGCGGGCTCCGCTCATGATGGTGCCATTCAAGGTAACCAACATGGAAACAGCCATGCCGATGGAAACGATGGCCGCACCCGTGTGTCCCATAACTAGCGCGACTGCATCCGAAGCCGGCCGCTGCGAAGAAGCGATCGCATTCACTGGCAGCACGTACTGCACGGCCGCGTTCACCAGCACGTACAGCACGCCGACTGTGGCCACACCGGCAATCAGCGCGATCGGGATGTTGCGTTCGGGACGCTTGATTTCGCCGGCGACCATGTTGAGGTCGTTCCATCCATCGTAAGCCCACAAAGCGGCCACCAGAGCGGCCATGAATCCGGCAATTCCGCCTTTGGCTCCGGTGAACGTTCCGGCAAAGTTGGCCCAGCCGCGCCCGGTGGCGCTGCCGGTGCCGCTGAAGCATACGAGCACGATGCCGAGAATGATTGCGACCTTCAGCACGGTGAAGATCAACTGAAATTCCCCAGCCTTTTTTACCCCCAGGTAATTTAGGACGGAGATAAGAACGGCTGCGGCGATGGCGATGAGCTGTCCCCAGGTGACGGCGAAGGGGTGAGAGAAAATATGCGCTAGAAAAACATTGTCAGAAAAAAATGAAAAGACCGAGAACGTGCCCAGGACGCGCACCAGCCCGGTTGCAATGGTTGCCACTGACGCGGGCTTCGCGATTACGAACCACGTCCAGCCATAGAGAAATCCGCCCAGCGGACCATAGGCGTCGCGAACATAGACATATTCGCCGCCGGCTTGCGGTTTCATGGCGCCGAGTTCCGCGTAAGTGAGCGCCCCAAAAAAAGAAAGCATGCCTCCGACCAGCCAAGCCAAATAGACCAGCTTGGCTGAGCCCACGGCCTGCATCATTTCTGCGGGAACCAGAAAGATTCCGCTACCGATGATGGTTCCCACCACTACCGCCGAGGCGTGGCTGACGCCCAGGTCGCGGGCAAGTTCGGGACGAGTCGCAGCTTGTTGTGTCAGCTCCGGCATTGTGGAAGTGTGCAAGTATACGTCAGCGGGGCGACTTGTCTTCTCTCATCGGTTCGCGCAAACCCATGCTGGTGACGTATCCCACCCCAAAGGTCACAGCCGCTCCAATCATCACCCACCATGTCCAGGGAACGTGAGTCCAACGCCACAGGTATAAATCCGCGCTGAACCCGAAAAGCATGCCCACCATTGCGCCACGCTGGTTGGCCTTTCGCGTCAACACACCGAGCAGGAAGACTCCGAGCAGCGCGCCGTAGGCCACGGATGCGATCTGCAGTCCGACTTCGACTACGCGCCCCGCTTTGTGAAGGGAAAAAACGGCCAGGGCAAATAGAACAATGGCAAAAAAGAACGTGGCCAGCCGCGATAAGCGCATCCGCTTTTGCTCGTCCCCAACCGGCCTAAGGCGCACGTAGAAATCCATGATTGCGCTGGAGGACAGCGAGTTCAGCGCGGCGCTCAGATTCGACATGGCCGCCGCCAGAATCGCGGCAATCAACAGGCCGGAGATACCGTGCGGCATTTGTCTCACGATGAAGGTAGGGTAGATCCGGTCCGGTTTTCCGAAGGTTATCGAGGGCACGCGATAGTAGGCCCAGAGCATCACTCCCACCATGAGGAACATGGCAAATTGAAACAGAATGGCCCCGCCGCTCGAGATGAGCGCCAGCGCAGCCTGTTTCTGCCCCCGTGCCGCCAACAGCCGCTGGACAAAAAGCTGATCCGTGCCGTGGCTGGCGGTAGTAAATGCCGTCCCGCCAATCACTCCAGCCCAAAATGTGTAAGGGATCCAGAGGCTCGGGGTGAAATCGAAGACTCGCAGTTTGCCCGCGCTCGCGGCAGCGGCATGAATGGCGGGCCAACCTCCGGGCACAAGATGCAGGATCGTCCACAACCCGACCAGTGTTCCGCAGACATAGATCACGGTCTGCACCACGTCGGTCCAGATCACAGCTGCGAGGCCGCCTTCGAACGTATAGATGAGCGTCAGTACAGTAATGATGGCAACCGACGATACCTCTCCCGTGCCCAGAGCGATAGCTACCACAATCGATACGGCATAGACGCGCACTCCCTCGGCGGCGGTCCGAGTCAAGAGGAATAAACCGGCGGTGAGCGAGCGCAGTTCGCGGCCGAAGCGGCGTTCGATCAATTCATATGCGGTGTAGAGATCGCCGCGAAAATAATGCGGCAGCAGCACGAAACTGATCACCACGCGTCCGATCACATATCCCATCACCACCTGCAGGAAAGTCAGGTTGGTGTCATAAGCAAGTCCCGGGATGCTGATGATGGTGAGGGTGCTGGTTTCGGCGGCGACGATGGAAAGTGCGATGGCCCACCAGGGAATATCGCGTCCCGCGAGAAAATAATCGCGCAGAGTGCGGTGCCGCTTGCGGAAGCGCAGTCCGAACAGAGTGATGCCGACCAGGTAGAACGCGATAATCGCAAGATCGAGTTTGTCGAGACCCATGCGTTCTGCCGCTACATAACTTCGCGCCGCTACAGTTTCGCGACCTTCATTCAGGGCGCGATCTTAATTATTATGGAGGCAATCTTCAGCGCGCGCGAGTGCGTCTTGATAGACGTGGACGACAGCGCTGCTCGCAAGGACCCGTCCAGCGAAACTTGCCTGTGGTAGAAATAACCGTGGCTTACTACTTAGGCATTGACGGCGGCGGAAGCAAGACAACGTGCGTGGTGGGCGATGGGTTATCGGTACTCGGAACCGGTCTTTCAGGCCCCAGCAACATCACTCGCGTAGGAGAAACGCGGGCGCGCGCGTCTTTGCACAACGCTATCGGCCAGGCGTGCGCCGTCGCGAAAATCGATCCGCGGCAACTGCACCGCGCCTGCGTCGGGGTGGCAGGAGCGGGGTACGAACAGATTGCCAGCGCCGTACATAAGATTATTGCAGAGGTGATTGTCGGGGAAATCGAAGTGGTGGGTGATATGCAGATCGCGCTACAAGCCGCTTTGGGCGCGGGACCTGGCGTGATCGTCATTGCCGGTACTGGTTCGATCGCCTACGGCCGCGATGCCAGGGGAAGAGCGGCCCGTGCCGGGGGGTGGGGGTTCGCGGTTTCCGATGAAGGGTCGGCTCACTGGATCGGCCGTACGGCGGTCGCAGCAGTACTGCGCATGGCAGATGACGCCGCGGAAGATCGTAACCTTCCGCAAGTGTCGCCGCTTTTCCGAGAGTTGAAGTCCATTTGGGCGGTGGACTCATTCGAGCAGTTGGCGCGCACTGCCAACTCCAGTCCGGATTTTGCGACTCTCCTCCCTGGCGTTCTGGCCGCTACCGACGCCGGGGACGCACTGGCGCGGCAAGTTCTGCAGCAAGCGGGAAGGGAACTCGCGCAGCTCGCCGGCATCGTGGTGAGGCGGCTTTTCGTGGAAGAGGACGCGCTTATTCCCCTGGCCATGGTGGGCGGGGTTTTTCGTTATTCGTTGATCGTGCGTGAAGTTTTCCGCAATACGATGTCCAGTCTCGATCCGCGCCTGGAGGTTAACCGGCAAGTAGTTGAGCCGGTCGCCGGTGCGCTGATGATGGCGCGCAAGGCGCACGTCCAGCCTGCGGAAGAAGTTAAATAAGTTAAGAATGACGGCTACTACCGGCCGCCGCCGATCTCCAGGATGGCCCCAGTGGTGTAGGAGGCGGCAGGCGAAAGCAGCCACAGTACGCCTTCGGCCACCTCGAGCGGCGTGCCCGGCCTGTGCATCGGAATGGTTGCTGCCAGGCGGTCGAGCCGATCGGGTGCGCGGTTGGCGGCGTGCAGCCCGGTTTCGATCAGGCCGGGAGCGACTGCATTCACACGGATTCCTTCGGTCGCTACCTCGCGCGCCAGTCCGATGGTGAAGCTATCTATCGCGCCCTTGGATGCCGCGTAGTGTACCCACTCGCCGGCGGAACCAGTGCGCGCCGCGCGGGAGGAAATATTTACGATAGCGCCGCCAGTCCCGCCGCGCAAAGTTGACATGCGACGCACGGCTTCGCGCGCGCACAAAATCGCTCCTGTAACGTTGACGGCCATGACTTGCGCAAGAGTGCTCGCGCTCACCGATTCCACGCGCGAAAATCCGCCGGTGATAGCGGCATTATTGACCAAAGCTTTGATCGGCCCGAGTTCGCTCTCGGCCGTCTCGAAGAGGCGGACGATATCTTCTTCACAAGCAACATCGGCATGAATCGCGCGGGCGCGCCCGCCGGCAGAAATAATCTTTTCTGCAATTGCGTGGGCCTCAGCCTGACCGGAAGCGAAATTAACCGCTACTGAAAATCCGCGCGTACCGGCCAGTTTGGCGATCGCCGCGCCGATTCCGCGACTCGCACCGGTTACGATAACCGTGCCGGGACTATCTGCGCTCAGCATGGATTGAATCGTCTGCGCACTCCAAGCAGTCGGGAAGCGTCCTACGGCTTTACCTGCTCGCGCTTCCCGTGCATCAACTCGACCACGGCTTCGTAAAGCCGCTTGCGGGTTTCGTGACGCTCGTAAGCCCGCGTGATGTAACGCACACGCACCTCGACTCCAGATCCAGTCGGGCGCACACTGATGGCGGGCTCCGCTGAAAATCCCTGCACGTGGTAGCGGGTGGTGGTCTGCTGCCATTCTTGCTCGGCTTTAGCCGCATTGGCTTCTGTATCATTGACCACGAGCTGCTGCAATTTGTCGATCACCGTATAAGGATCCTGATCCGCCGAAATCGTAAGCTGCAATTCGTCCCACATCCACTGGCCTGAGGTGGAGAAGTTGAAATAATGACCTTCGATGGCGAAGCTGTTCACGAAGGAAACCTGCCGACCCGTGGGATGGCCGGCATCCGTCCAGTTTCCAGTTTCGAGTAAAACCGTTTTCAATAATCCAATCTCGATGACCTCTCCGCCAACGCCCTCAATCTCCACCCAGTCGCCCACGCGAATGCCGTTGCGCCCCATCAGCAGAAACCACCCGAAGAACGCCATGATCACATCTTTGCTGGCAACGGTGAGGCCCGCGCCCGCGAGGCCGAGGATTTCAGTCGTTTGGCTGGGCATGCCGAAAACAATAAATGCAATTACCATTACGCCCACGATCTCCGCCGCCACCTTGGCCATGGCGCGTAGCGTGTCGATGCGTTTGTTCTCCGCCTTCATGCTGGTGAAGAGGCGGTCAATCAGGCGAGCCACCATGTACACCGCAAACATCACCAGAAGTATCCAAAGGACGCATTCAAGCAGATTGTGCAGCGCACTCTGCCGGCGCGCATCGGTCAGTAAGATCCAGCTTGCGTAAACGTCACTCAGTTCTTTTTCGTCCTGAACGCGCTTGCCCAGGTCCGCGAGATTTTTCTGATCGCGGCTGTATTGCTTCAGCGAGTCGAGCGCTATTTGTGCCCCTGCCTTGGACTCTTCGCGGCTTGCACCTTTACCTCCAGTAGCGAAGCCTCGGGCTTGCTGCTTGGCGCCTTCGCGATTTAATTTTTCTTTCTCGACTTGCACCGCCAGAGCGTCATGCCGCTGACTAAGGCGTTCCGCTTTTGCTGTCGTCTGCTGACGAGCTTCTTCCAGTTGCGTCTTTTTCTCCCGCAACGCTTTCCAGGCTCGAAAAACCGTCAGCATGGTGTGCGCCTGGTAGTCGAGTTCGTAAGGGTTTATTGCGGATGGCGCAGTGGGGCTGTGATCGCTGGCGTCATGCTGCGCTTTCAGCCGCTTTATTCTCGATTGCGGGTCTCCTCCCACCTGCTCCAGATCTTCCGAGGCATCGTCGAACTCATCCTGGTCAAGATCAGCTTGCGCTTTGGCGACCTCGATTTGATCCTGCAGGTTGTCTTTTCGCGAGTCAGGGGCGGCCGCAAGTTTACGCGTCAAGAGGACGATGTTCTCCTGATCTTCCTTGAGGGTCACTTCGGCCTTGTTTTTTCGGTCCGCGACCTCCTTAGCCTCAGGGCTGAGCTTGGGTGGATTTTCCTCGGTAGCGCGCAAAGCATCAAAGAACGCCAGGTCCACTTCACGGTCGGCAACCTTTTCGGCCTGATGGGCGAAGAGCTGCTCTTCCGGAGTCGCAGCCAGACTCGCCATCCGGCGGGCTGTTTGCAGCGGGAGCTGATCGACCAGCGCGCGCGGCGCAATCGGGGCACTCCTTGCCAGAAAGGGTTTGGAGGATGCTTTGCCCGTTTCGTCAGCTTCCACCGGCTGGGTTCGTGGCCGGGTCCACACCATGCCCGCAATGGCCGCAGTTACCAGCAGCAGCAGGACGATTACGGTGATCCAATGGCGGAGTTTCATAGCGATAGTGATAGCGACAGAAAAGTGGAAGTTGGCAGCAACGCGCAGTCAGGAATCATTCGGGGATGAGCTAGTTTAGCAAAGGTAAGAACATAACCACAGGGCAGGGCACGCGGGGCTGTAGAGAAAAACACAGTGTAGAATGTGCTGCGATTCCGGGAGGATATATGAAGTGGTGTTTCCTGATTCTCACTGCCACATTGTTAGTTGGTGTCGTCGTGGTGCCCGGCGCTCGGCCGTCTGCAGCGGCGTCGGGGAAAGCGAGTGCGGACACGCTGCGTCAGTTGGAAACCGAATTCATGAAGGCCGCGACCGACCATGGCTCGGCAGGATATATGTCGTACTACGCCGAGGATGCCGTTGAAGTTCCGAATGGAGAGCCGATCATCACGGGAAAAGTGAATATTGCAAAGACGATGGGATTTCTCGACGACAAGAACAACCACCTCACCTGGAGTCCAATGGGAGCCGACATCTCATCAGCGGGCGATCTGGGTTATACCTACGGTACTTACGAGTTCAGTGCCATCGGGAAAGATGGGAAGTCGGTTGTCGAACACGGTAAGTACACCAGCATTTGGAAGAAACAAAAGGATGGAGGCTGGAAAGTTGTTCTCGACATGGGCAACGCGAGCCCGGACACGGCACACTAGGGGGAAGCTCTTCACCGCCAGGTCGCGAGGTGAATCCAGCAAATGGCGGAAAGAAGTATGCCACTATTTCCGGAAGTGATTGCTGATGGCTTCCGCCTGTACGCGGGTCACAACTGCCGACAGCGCCGACGCGTCCGCTTGCCGGACGGCTTGCAGGCTGCCGAAGTGTTCAAGGAGGCGTCGAGTTGTACTCTCACCCACGCCGGGAATTTCCAGGAGTTCGGTGGAGCGATCGCGCATCTGGCGGCGCTTGCGATGGAAGGTTACGGCGAAGCGGTGGGCTTCGTCTCGAATGAGTTGAATCAAATGCAGTACGGGGGAGTGGTGGTCGAGCGCGACCGGGTCTTTTTCTTGTCCATAGACGTAAAGAATTTCTTCGCGTTTCGCAATGGCGGCGAGCGGCTGATTGATGATCTCAAGCGCTTCCAGGGCCTCGGCCGCCGCGTGAAGTTGCCCCAAGCCGCCATCGATGAGCACCAGGCTGGGCATCGGCTTTTCTTCCTGCTGAAGGCGTTTGTAGCGGCGCGTGACTACCTCGCGCATGGAAGCAAAATCGTCGACACCCTGGACCGAGCGGATGATGAACTTGCGGTAATCCGATTTCTTCATCCTGCCATCTTCCCAGACCACCATGGAGGCCACGGTCTCCGCGCCCTGGATGTGAGAAATGTCGAAGCACTCGATGCGCTTGGGTAATTCGGGCAGGCTGAGAACTTCCTGCAATTCCTCTTGAATGGCCTTGGCATTGGGCTTGAGCACGCGAAAGCGCTGATCGTAGGATTGTTTGGCGTTGGTGCCGGCTAAGTCGATGAGGGCGCGCTTGTCGCCACGCTGCGGAACCAGGATGTGAACTCGTGCGGCGCGAGGATCCGAACCCGCGACCTGCTCTGAGAGTAAGTCTTCAAGGGTTGATCGGTCTTCGAAATCGACGGGCACGTATAGATTCCGCGGCACGTAGGGCTGGCCGATATAGAGCTGCTTGAGCAGAGCTGAGAAGAACTCTCCCGGGGAAAGATCATGTGGAGAGACCCGCTCCCGGCTGTCGGTGCCGAGCGCCGCTTGGCTGCCCAACTCGGTTTCCGCGGAGATGCCGGCCACCAGCGAGCTTTGCTCGCCCGGAAAGCCGAGAGCCTGCTCTGACGTTGCCGAAGGGGCGGCTGTCTGCACATGATCGCTGTCTAGATCAGCCGCCTCCACTGGCTCCGCATTGATCTCCGGCAAATCTTCCCAGAAAAATTCGCGACGATCCACGACCCGGCCGCCGCGCATGTGAAATAGATTTACGGCAAGCATGCCATTTTCATAGTGATAGCCGAAGACGTCGGCATCATCGCCCTCGGCGGCGGCGATGCGCTGCCGCTCCTGCAATTGCTCGACCGTCGAAATCAAGTCGCGATAGCGGGCGGCGCGTTCATACTCCTGCGCTACGGCGGCCTGCTCCATGCGCTGCTGCAGCGAGCGCGCCAGATCCGTAGGACGCCCCTCCAGGAACAGCTTCACGTCACGAACCGCTTCCTGATAGGTTTCCGGCGTGGTCAGATCCTGCACGCACGGACCCAGGCAACGTTTAATGTAGTACTGAAGGCAAGGCCGCGGATGAAAGCGGGTCAGGTCGACTTTGCATGATGGGATCAGGAAATTTCGGTGAATCAGATCGACGATGCGGTACGCGAGATTGGCCGGGAAGTACGGACCATAGTAGGCGCTGCCGTCCTTGCGCAGGCGACGTGTGACGTACACCCGCGGCCAGCGCTCGCTTAGAGTGAGCTTCACGTAAGGGTAAGTTTTGTCGTCGCGCAGCAGGATGTTGAAGCGCGGCTTGCGCTGCTTGATGAGATTGTTTTCCAGCGCCAGCGCCTCTTTGTTATTGCGGACCACGATATAATCGACATCGACGGCCTCACGCACCAGCGTGCCGGTCTTCGAATCTTCCCAGCGGCCTTCGTGGAAGTAGCTGGCCACGCGGCTGCGCAGATTCTTGGCCTTGCCCACGTAAATGACTTCACCCTCGGCGTTCTTGTAGAGATACACGCCGGGCTCGGTGGGAATGGTGCGGATTTTCTGGAGCAGATCCATCGGGCAACTTTGTATTCTATTTGATGAGCGCAGATGCGACAGTGTTACAAGAATCTCAGATGAGCCCAATGTTCGCCGGCCGGGCGGGAGTATCCCGGACATTAGTTTTGGCCGCATGCGCGACGATGGGCACACTGTTTTACGCAGCCACCTGCACGGGGCTCGGGCGGGCTACCGCTCCAGCCCAGGACAATAAAACCGAGGCTGCGAAGCCGCCCGCGCAGAAAAAAGAAGACGCTGCCCAAGCCGCTGCGAAATCGAGCGCCCGTCACTTTGACCGCGTCGTGATTATCGTGCTTGAGAATGGCGACTACGCAGCTGCCATAAAGGATAAGAATCTGGCAGACCTCGCCACCCATGGCGCTAGCTTTTCAAACCTTCATGCGTTGTTCCATCCGTCGTATCCAAATTATCTGGCGATGATTGCGGGCACGGACTTCGGCGTCCATCGACGCGGACGCTATCTTGCGGACCGGCAGGTTAACTTCCCGAACGATGCTTCTCACAAAACCATCGCCGATCGCCTGATCGACAACGGTCTGGATTTCAAGAACTATGTCGAAGAATTGCCGGAAGGGAATTGCCCATATCGAATCGACAGCCAGCATGTGGCTCATAGCAATAAAGGCGATTATGTGCGACGCCATGTGCCCTTTCTCAGCTTCACGGAGGTGCAGGAAAAATGGTGCGACCGGGTCGTGCGGGTTGATTCCGGCAAGGGCAACAGCCTGCTCGGTGAGGATAATTTTTTCGTCAGAGATGCGAAAGCGGGCCTGGTGGCCTATTCGTTCTACTCACCAAATATGAATAACGACGGCCACAACACGAACCTTGGAGTAGCTGGCGCATGGGTGAGCAAGTTTCTCGATAAAACGTTCCCCGAGAAGCTGCGTAAGGGCACGCTGGTGATAGTAACTTTTGATGAGTCCGATCACAATGCCGACAACCGGATATTCACGCTGTTTCTCGGGGACATGGTAAAGGAGGGAAGCCAGCAGGATGCCAACGTCTTGGACCGTCATTACACGCATTACAGTGTGCTGCGCACGATCGAAGACAATTTTGGCCTGGAGCCACTGGCCGAGGGAGATCGCGATGCCGCGCCAATTAAGGATATTTGGAAATAGGCAGTAAAGCAGTAAAGCAGTAAAAAAGCA
>Ga0210391_10001596_pt1 | contig 20402 bp, 18 predicted proteins | sample IncBWC12OmetaG_FD_160573 | JGI IMG/M metagenome (GOLD analysis project Ga0210391, IMG submission 160573) | Forest soil microbial communities from Barre Woods Harvard Forest LTER site, Petersham, Massachusetts, United States - Inc-BW-C-12-O ...
TCTGCGCATCCCCATTGCGCATCACAATCGCGCGCATCATCAATGTCGACGCCACCGTGGGAGAGCGGCGCTTCAGCGCCGCGTAAAGCGATCAGAATGACTCCGGGCTTCAGCCCCGGTGGTCGTAACTCTGCGAGGATCGCCGAGTTCCACGCCACCGATCACCCAGAGATAACATGCTGTACGCAATTCCCGCCCAAACGCATTACACTATTAGCTCGTAGCCCGCGCGCCTTCATCCCCACGCGCCGAGTTCATACCTAGAGGAACGCCATCATGTCCGTAAACAGTTTCAACAGCAAATCCACTCTGAAAGTCGGCAGCAAAGAATACGAAATCTACCGCCTCGACTCCCTCGACCAACAAGGCATCTCCACCAAGCATCTCCCCTTCTCTCTACGCATCCTGCTGGAAAACCTCCTCCGCACCGAAGACGGCCGCAACGTCACTAAAGAAGAAGTCCGTGCCCTCGCAGCCTGGAATAAGACTTCCAAGCCAGAAAAAGAAATCGCCTTCACTCCCAGCCGCGTCCTCCTGCAGGATTTCACCGGAGTCCCCTGCGTAGTCGACCTCGCCGCCATGCGCGACGCCATGCAAACCCTGGGCGGCGACCCCGCCCTCATCAATCCTCTGCAGCCCGTCGAACTAGTAATCGACCACTCCGTCCAGGTCGACGAATTCGGCACCCCCAACGCCTTCGACATAAACGCCGCACTCGAATTCCAGCGCAACAAAGAGCGCTACTCCTTCCTCCGCTGGGGCCAGACAGGTTTTAGAAATCTAGCAATCGTCCCCCCCGACACCGGCATAGTCCATCAAGTCAATCTCGAATATCTAGCCCGCGTAGTCTTCGTCCACGAGAGCGCCGGCAAACGCACCGCCTACCCCGACACCCTAGTAGGCACCGACAGTCACACAGTCATGGTGAATGGTTTGGGCGTGCTGGGATGGGGCGTTGGCGGAATTGAGGCTGAGGCGGCGATGCTCGGGCAGCCTGTTTCCATGCTGATTCCGCTGGTGGTCGGAGTGAAGTTGACTGGACGATTACGCGAGGGCGCGACTGCTACGGATTTCGTTTTGACTGTGACTGAGATGTTGCGCAAGCACGGCGTCGTCGGAAAATTTGTCGAATATTTTGGGCCCGGCCTGCGCGACTTATCGCTGGCCGATCGCGCGACCGTCGCGAATATGGCTCCGGAATACGGCGCGACCTGCGGAATTTTCCCCATCGACAAAGAGACTCTCCGCTACTTGCACCTCACCGGACGCAGCGAAGAACAGATCGCCCTCGTCGAAGCCTACAGCCGCGAGCAAGGACTCTTCCACGACGAAAAAACCGCCGAGGCGGAATATTCCGAACTACTCTCACTCGATCTCGCGACCGTTGAGCCCAGTCTGGCCGGCCCGAAGCGCCCGCAGGATCGCGTCGTGCTCTCGCAGGCCGGAGAGTCGTTCAACAAAGCGCTGCCTTCTCTGATCAAACCCAAGTCCGGCGCGACGTCGACAGCCAAGACTACTGCTCCGGCAGCTGCTCCCAACAACAATCGCTGGGAGCAAGAAGGTGGAAGCCCTTCCGCAATCGGCGTCGAAGATCCGAACGTGCACGAGCACGTGTCAGCCTCGGTGAAAGATTCGCTCAAGCACGGCAGCGTCGTCATCGCCGCCATCACTTCCTGCACCAACACTTCAAATCCTTCCGTTCTAATCGCCGCCGGCCTGCTGGCAAAAAAAGCCGTCGAGAAAGGATTGTCCGTCCCATCGTGGGTGAAGACCTCGCTCGCCCCCGGCTCGAAAACCGTGACCGACTATCTCGCCAAAGCCGGCCTGACGCCGTATCTCGAGAAGCTGAAATTCCATCTAGTCGGCTACGGCTGTACCACCTGCATCGGCAACTCCGGACCACTACCCGAAGAAGTGTCGAAAGCCATCGACGAAAAAGAATTAGTCGTCGCGTCGGTGCTCTCCGGCAATCGCAACTTTGAAGGCCGCATCAATTCCGAAGTCCGCGCCAATTATCTGATGTCCCCACCGCTGGTCGTCGCCTTCGCGCTGGCCGGCCGCATCGACATCGACCTGCGCAAAGATCCCATCGGCAAAGGCCGCGACGGCCAACCCGTCTACATGGCCGACATCTGGCCGACCCAGCGCGAGATTGAAGAGACCATGCAGCACTCGATCACTTCCGAAATGTTTTCAAAATCCTACGCCGACGTTTTTCAGGGCGACGAGCGCTGGCGCGGCCTCGCGGTGCCCAAGGGCCAGACCTACGCCTGGGAGAAAGATTCCACCTACATCCGCCAGGCCCCGTACTTCGACGACATGGCCGTGAAGCCGTCGCCCGTGCAGGAGATCAAAAAAGCGCGCGTGCTGGCCGTTCTCGGCGACAGCGTCACCACCGACCACATCTCCCCCGCCGGATCGATCAAGAAAGATGGTCCCGCCGGAAAATATCTGCAGGAACACGGCGTCAAGCCGGCGGATTTCAACTCCTACGGCTCGCGCCGCGGCAATCACGAAGTCATGGTCCGTGGCACCTTCGCCAACGTCCGCCTGCGCAACAAGCTGGTCGCAACCGAAGGCGGATTCACCCGCCACCTTCCCACCAACACGGAAATGTCGATCTTCGACGCGTCGGAAAAATATCGCACCGCCAACATTCCGCTTCTGGTTTTAGCAGGAAAAGAATACGGCTCGGGCTCATCCCGCGACTGGGCGGCCAAAGGCCCGGCCCTGCTGGGCGTCCGCGCCGTCATCGCCGAAAGCTACGAACGCATTCACCGCTCCAACCTGGTCGGCATGGGAGTCCTGCCCCTGCAATTCCCCGCAGGCCAGAACGCCGAATCGCTCAAGCTGACCGGCGAGGAAGTGTTCGAGATCACCGGCATCCGCACCCTGCTCGACCACTTCGCCGCGGGAAGCACAGTGAAAGTCCGCGCCACCGCGAAGGGCCAACCGAATATCGAGATCGAGTTTGATGCCCTGGTCCGCATCGACACGCCCCAGGAAGCGCTGTACTACGCCAACGGCGGGATTCTGCAGTATGTGCTACGGCAGTTGTTAGCGACGAAGAAGGAGGCGGTGGGAGTTTAGCCTTCGGTTCCCGGCACCCCGAGTTTTTGGACTCGACTGGTTCAGGTTGGAAGCATAGGATGAGGTCTATCTTCTCCGACGCTCAAGTGTTCAAGGCGCCACTGCTTGAATAGCGCGGATTGCGCGATCGTGAGTGCATCGTCAGATACCACGGTGCACTCGCAGAGTTCGATGTGCACCCACCGCTTCGAAGGCTCGAATAGCTTCTGTCGAAATGCGGCCTGGATTTTATCTCGGACCTGCTCCGCGGCAAGGAGTGCCTTCTCCGGGTCCGATTCCGTTGTATATAACACATAGATTCTGAGTGCATACGTGTCGGCCGGCTCGTTGCGCACTTGCTCATTTCCGTCGTCAACGTCGAACAAGATTGAACGGATGTAATCTCCGTAAGGCCTGAGGATCGCCGTCAGTTTTTCAGCCAGGCCGCTTTCCTTAAGCCGGTTTTCGAAGGCGTCGGGAAATGCGGACCGTTTGTAGCGGGCGGCAAGCCACTCCTGCAAGATGGAGTGTCCGCTCCGGTCCAGTCCGAAATCGCCTCGCGGGCTGTAATTAACGAGAGCGGACTTTGCGATCGTGATCTTTTCGATCGCGAGTAGTTCGATCCACTGTTTGTGTTCTCCGCGAAAAAACGGCAGGTGGAGAGTACGCGCGTTCTTGGAACGCGTGAGGGAGCCTTGGGACTCTTCGATAAGGCTACCGAGGATTAGCTCGACTCTAGGCTCTTTGCTTGGATCCGCCGCAAGGTCGCAGTCGTGCGAAATCACGACTGCGACAGTTTGCTCCGGTGACTCTGCGTTCTTGAGTTTGAGCGCAATTGCCGCCTCGTCGGACAACATGTGCCCTTGTCGCCACGGCGTATTGCGATTCCACTCAGCCATTAACTACGACCCAGCCTATTCGTCCAGCATTGGGATGCCGAGTTCAGACGTTTCGAGCTTCGAAGGCTGGCGGCCAGCCAGCCTGCTCTTAAGCAGAGTGCGCTGCTTCGCCTCCTGTTCGGCAATACGAGCCAAGCTCCTTGCGGCATCTTGTGCGGAGCCGCCGCCTCGGACGATGTCCATCAAGTTTTTTCCATCTCGAATTTTTCGCCTCAGCAGATAAGGGGTAGCCAGACCGTAAGCCGCAACTAAGTCTGCGGCTTTCGCGAGATCTTCAAGCCGATCTGCGCTCTCATGCGATGGACGTTCTCCGTCCAGCCAGTTATAGACAGCCTGGCGCGAGACGCCTACCAGATCAGCCAAGTCGGAGATGGAAGGCTTGAATACGGTCCGAATCTGCTTGAGGTTGTCGATGGGCTGACGAACGCCAGCATTCACTCCTGCAACAGCGGGGATTTGCACAAGTGGGTACCCGCGTTCGCCTCGCTGTTGAAGGTACTCGGGAGTGATCGCGCCGCCGGTTCCCACCAGGCAGGCAAATGCCACGGCGGTGGCTACGATTCCGGCTGAGCGAATCGGGCGATAGATCGTGGACGGATAGGACTCTGAATCGACCGTTGGATACTGGGATGTCATACGAGTTTTCCTCCTTATGCCCAAACAGACCGTGCATGGTCCGTTACAGTCTCGCGAAAGGACCTACCTGTCCTGTCGTGCAACACCTTTAGCTTTCGCTTTGCTTCCCCCAAATCGAAGGGGATACGTTCGGCGAGAAACGCGTCAGTGTCGATGATCGCATGCGCTCCCTCGAACTGTTCGAACCGTTGTTCTACTTTCAATGTCATCAGCTGGGCGAGGTCGGGGGGGAATCCGATTCGTCCCTGCTGAATGACAGTGCGGGAAATAATCATGCCGTCCTCGCCTTCGGTCAGAGTCTCAGAAAACGCGTGCCGGGTCTCACCGTTGAGTTTTCCATAGAGTCCCATAACTTCGGGGATCAGATATTGACTCAGAGCTTCTCCCTCGCGCGGCATTACAGCATCGAGGTAGCGTACGCCGATCCGCTCTATAAAGCTGAGCCCCACGGTCTTGTGAACGAGCTCCAGCCCTTCCAGCAGGTGCCCTGCAAAAACCTCGAACGTGTGATATTCGGTCGCCTGAAGAGATAGTGAACTCTGCTCGATCAAAAAATTCATCGTGTTGTTCAGATTGGAAAAGCTGTACCGCTCGACCGGGACAGTGGTGGTGGGTTGCGCCTCTGCCTTCTGCTCTTGCAATAAAGGCGCTAGGTTGAACGTCATGCCTATTGCCTTTTTGAAGTCGGGGAAACCGTTCTTGCGAAAATGCTCCTGAACTAGAGGGATGTAGCTTGGTAGGCTAAGGACTGGGTTATAACGTACCTGGCCAACAGTAAAATACACCGGGGCGCTTTTCATCGTCTTGCCCATAGCAATGTCCTCGCGGTTGACACTCTGATTTACAGTTTACACTTTGGTTGACGCACATACCAGCCCCACGGGAATTTCGGTCGGTTACTTTGGGGAGTCGTCCTTGCTTGTTCGGGTTGCATGCCCACCCCCTTGGTCTGTCCAAGGCCGTAACGCCCCTTCCGCGACTTGGAGTTATCGGCGCTTGGCGGTGCGGGCTAGGTCGCGTCTGGATTTTCCGAGTAATCCCCAGGCTTCGCGGTAGTGTTCATATTTGTAGCGGTCTTGTTTCAGGGCGGTTACGGGGTAGAGGGTGAGGGCGACTTTGAGGGTGGGCTTGAGGAGGACGGAGGCCGGGATTAGGTACCAGGTGCTGACGGGGATGATGTAGGCGGCGAAGAGGTCGACTTCGTCGACGGAGTAGGGTTCTTTGACTAGATAGTTGCGGCGGAACTGGCAGAAATATCCGGTGCCGTTGCGGACGCTCGAGGATTTGACTTGCACGCGGGTCAGGTCGCCGCCGTGTTCGATGGCGACGTCGTAGGGGAGAGAGTCGCCGCAGGGTCTGAGGACGTGATATCCGCGCGAGGCGGCGGCCGCGGTGAATAGGAGTTCGACCCATTCGCCACGTTCTTTGAAAGTTTTGAACCTCTGCCAACGATGCAATCCTCACCCCGGTTCGACCCAATAAGACTCGGCCCTGAAAAGACGAAAGGCGCGACCGGTGGGCCGCGCCTCGCTGACTGAATTTTGTCTATATATCCAGAATAGCAAATTGGCGGGGGTAAACCGGAAAGGATTGGGAAGTTTATATTTGGAGCGGTTTCATTGGGTTAGGTGGAATCGTGTAGTTTCTGCCTATTGACGAGATTTCGGGGAAAGCACGGTTTTTCCGCTGTCGGCGCGGAAACCCACGTCTCAAACGCGAGACGTGGGGCACCCGGGTTGAAGATCAAAATCAAGATCAGGATCAAAGGCAGCGGACAGGAGTGTCCGCTCCACACTAAGACTCCAAGACTCTCCACACTTACTTAGAACTCGATGTGGGCGCGGAAGGTGGGGACGACGACGGGGCCGCGGTCGCGGTTGTAGCCGGGATTGTTGATGTGCTGCACGCCGGGCGCGAGATAAATGCCGCGCCATGCATGCACCGTGTAATAAGCCTCGAAAATGTTTTCGCGGCCATAGCTGAGGCCGCCGTCGCCGAGCAGGAAGCCGAGGCCTCCGGCGGCGAGATAGTTCTGGTGATCTTTCTTGATGGCGTTGCTGACGAAGGCGACGCCGGCGCGGTCCTGCTTGCGATGCCACCACGCGCCGTTCGCGCCGATGCCCTCGGCGAAAGTCTGGTCGACTTCGGTGTAGGCGAACGATTCGGTCTTGCCGTTGTCCCATCCGAAGCGGGCGAAGGCGGTGAGGTAACGCGTGAGATTCTGCTCGGTGTTGATGCCGAACCCATACTTCCGCGTAATGTGCCAGGGGTGGGCGGTGATGTCGGGCGTGGTGTCGGCTGCGGCGGCCGCGATGATCTGGTCGCGGTAGATGCCCATGTTGGCCTGGTTGGTATAGGCGAGCAGGCGCAGGACGCCAGCTTTTTTGGGGATCACGCCGCGACGGAGTTCATATTCGTAGTTCTCGGCGTGAACCTGCCACGGCCGCCATACGAGGTCGATGCCGTTGGCAACTTTCGGCATGAGGGCTTGGGCGAAACGGAATCCCCAGTTGCGGTCTTCATAATCGGCGGTGAGGCCGACGGTGTAGCCGCGAGTGTCGGCAGCGTAGTCCCAGGCGCCGTTGTTGTCGGTGGTCCAGTTGAGAAACTGGAAGTGGGTGTCGGAGCCGACAGAGTTGCTGTCGAAGAAATCCGGCATGCTGAATTTGCCGAAGCGGAGTTCGAGACGACGTCGCGGCAGTTCGTCGAACAGCGAGAGGTAGCTGCGCTGGTTCTCGACTTTGTCTTTGCTGAGCGCGATGACGGTATGGATCATTCCCCGGCCGAGGTAGGGCTCTTTGCTGAGCAGGGGATTGCGGACGATATCGAGGTCGGTGTTTCCGGCGAGGCCGAAACCCTGAGTGAGCGCGGCGCCGCCGGCTTCCTCGATGTCGACGAGAATCTCGGTGGAGTGGTTGAGGCGCACGCCAGTGTAGAACGTCATGACGCGCGACGTAGCTTTCTCGTAGTTGGGGCTGAGACTGTGCGGGCCGCTGTAGAGCGCGGGAAAACCAGGTTGGGCCTGGAATACGAAGTTGGCCTGGCCCGAGAGCCAGAGGCGCGAGTTCTTCAGGTGCGGGAGCATGGATTCGGTGCTGTCGTCGGGAGGAGGGGCGGGCGGGTCGGGAGCGGAGTTCGCTTGCTGCGTGGTCGGAGAAGATTGTTGCGGAGCGGCGGGATCGACGGTTTGCTGCGCGCCGCCCGATACGGCAAGGGCGAGGACCAGCAACGCTGGGCCGAGGAGGCGAAGGAGTGCCTGCGCTGTGAGGCGCGTCAGGTTCTCCGCCATATTGAAAACGAGTTTCACCGCGCCCCCAGTTTGTTGGTTAACTATTGTATACGGCAATATGTTAACACTAATTAACGACAATCAATGACAATCGACGATTACGCGTCAAGCGATGCCCCGAGGCGAATCCCCAAAAAGTTCGAGTTCCGAGCTTACGCACAGTTAATTACAGGAATGTTACAAACTGCCGGATCGCGAGAACCAGCGGTCCGACCCTTGGCCTGTAACCAACGCTTTCTCTCTTGCGTTTGACAGCATTCCTAGCGAACCCCTAACCTTGATTTTCTCCGGCTTATGAGAGTTCTGGTGTTAGGGAGTGGCGGGCGCGAGCATGCGCTGGTGTGGAAGCTGCGGCAGTCGCCGCGGGTTTCGCAGCTTTACTGCGCGCCGGGAAATGGTGGCATCGCTGACGACGCGGAGTGCGTGGCCGTCGACCTCAAGAGTCTGGCATCGATCACGGAGCTGGCTGAGCGTCTGCGTCCCGATCTTACGGTGGTCGGTCCGGAACTGCCGCTGACGCTGGGGGTGGTGGATGAGTTCAACGGACGCGGGTGGCCGGTGTTTGGGCCGACTCGCGCGGCCGCACAACTGGAAGCGAGCAAGAGTTTCGCGAAGGAGTTCTTGCAGCGACACCGCATTCCGACGGCTAACTTTGCCATTTGCGATTCGATCGAGCAGGTGCGGTCGGCGCTAAGTCATTTTCACGCGCCGGTGGTGGTGAAGGCCGATGGACTCGCCGCGGGCAAGGGCGTGGTGATCGCCAAGAGCAAGGAAGAGGCGGCGAGCGTGGCGGCGGAGATGCTCAGCGGAAAGATGCTGGGCGAAGCGGGTGCGCGGGTTGTGCTGGAAGAATGTTTGAAGGGAGACGAGCTTTCGTTCCTGGTGTTCAGCGACGGAGAGCGCGTGGCGCCGCTGGTAGCGGCGCAGGATCATAAGCGCGTGGGCGACGGCGACACGGGTCCGAACACGGGCGGCATGGGAGCGTATTCGACCTCCGATATTGTGGATGACCAGATGCGCGACTGGCTGGTGCATCACATCGCGCAGCCGGTGGTGGCAGGAATGAAGGCCGAGGGCGCGGAGTTTAAGGGCGTGCTCTATTGCGGGCTGATGATGACGGCGCGCGGGCCCATGGTGCTGGAATTTAATTGCCGCTTTGGCGATCCGGAGACGCAGCCGATTCTGATGCGGCTGGAGAGCGATTTGACCGAGGCGATGGAGGCTTCGATTGAGGGACGCGTGAGTGATGGGGATTTCAAGTGGTCGCAGGATGCTTCGGTGTGCGTGGTGATGGCGGCGGGAGGGTATCCTGGGACGTACGAAGTCGGGAAGCGGATTGATGGGCTCGAGGAAGCTGGTGAGGTTGCGGGCGTGAAAGTTTTTCATGCGGGAACTTCGAAGCGCGACGGGATTTATTACACGGCGGGCGGGCGTGTGCTGGGGGTCACGGCGCGGGCTGCTTCGTTGGAAACGGCTGTGGGCAAGGCTTATGAGGCTTGTGCGAAGATTTCGTTTGATGGGGCGCATTACCGGAAGGATATTGCGGGGAGAGCGTTGAAGAAGTGATGGGACGGAGATTCCTTGCCGGGCCGCAGGTTCCGCTATTGTGAAAGGGGTCCTTCGACTGCGGATTTGCTTCGCGTTCGCGAAGCAAATCCTCCGCTCAGGATGACAATTTCTATTAGGCTGACAATTTGCAAAGGAGATTCTAAGGAGAGAGATGAGCAAGACTTTGGTTTCAATTGTGATGGGGAGTGATTCGGATCTCGAGATTATGCGCGAGGCGGGGAAGGCGCTGGATGAGTTTGGGATCGGGTGGGAAATTGATGTGAGCTCGGCGCACCGGTCTCCGGACCGGACGGCGGACTTCGCGCGCAAGGCTGCGGGACGCGGGATTCAGGTGATCATTGCGGGGGCGGGCGGAGCGGCGCATCTGGCGGGAGTGATTGCGGCGCATACGACTCTGCCGGTGATTGGCGTGCCGATTCCTTCGACTTCGCTGCAGGGGATGGATTCTCTGCTGGCGACGGTGCAGATGCCGGCCGGAATTCCTGTCGCGACGGTGGCGATTGGGAAGCCGGGGGCAACGAATGCGGGGATTTTGGCGGCCCAGATGATTGCGCTGGGGGACGCTTCTGTGGTGAAGAGGCTGGAGGCGCATAAGGAAAAGCTGGCGCGAGGTGTGGAAGAGAAGTCGAAGAAGCTAAAGAACTCGGTGGCCTGAGATGCCCGCCGCTCCGCGTTGGCGGCGAGAAGCAGGTTCCTCGTCGCGTTCGCTCCTCGGAATGACAAAGTCTTGGTAGTGGGCTGCTTCATGCAAAGTAGCCACTAGCAAGTTTTTGAATGGCAATCTCCGTTTGCAGAACTTCCTCGCAGAAGTTGCTCTATGAGCAAGGGTGGGCTGTGGTGAAAGGGATTCTTCGACTTGTGCTCGCTTGCGCCTGCCCGCCGCTCAGAATGACAAATCTGGTTAGAGATCTAGTCCCTTGAGGTACTCGCGGAACGGCCCGCCCAGGTCGTTGCGCTTCAGCGCGAATTCTACGGTGGCCTTGAGGAATCCTAATTTATCGCCGGTGTCATAGCGGCGGCCTTCGTAAACGTAGGCGTACATTTTTTCCTGCTTGAGCAACATGCGCATGCCGTCGGTGAGTTGGAGTTCGCCGCCGGCGCCGGTGGGAGTCTTGGCGAGGCAGTCAAAGACCGCGGGCGTGAGGATGTAGCGGCCGATCACGGCCAGGTTAGAAGGAGCCTCCTCGAACTTCGGCTTCTCCACCATGTTGCGGATTTCGAAGAGGCGGCCGTTGTAGCCGTCGGCAGGCTGGGCGTCGAGCACACCGTAGGAAGAAATCATTCTGCCTTCGACGACCTGCGCGGCGATCACGGAACACTGCTTTTCGTTGAAGACGTCGACCATCTGCTTGAGCGCAGGGACGGCGGCGTCGATGACGTCGTCGGCGAGCAGCACGGCGAAAGGCTCATTGCCGACGAGTTCGCGGGCCATGAGCACGGCGTGGCCGAGGCCGAGCGCCTCTTTCTGGCGGATGTAGGCGACGTGCATCATGTCGGAAATGTTGCGCACGATTTTGAGCAGGTCGGTCTTCTTGCGATCCTCGAGCATGCGCTCGAGTTCGTAGCTGACGTCGAAATGATCTTCGATGGCCTGCTTGCCGCGGCCGGTGATGATGATGATCTGGTCGCAGCCGGAAGCCATGGCTTCCTCGACCCCGTATTGAATGATGGGCTTGTCGACGAGTGGGAGCATTTCTTTGGGCTGGGCTTTGGTGGCGGGCAGAAAGCGAGTGCCCAGGCCGGCGGCGGGGAATACGGCTTTGCGGACTTTCATGGGCATGGGTCGGGTGATTCTCGTGGCTCAAAGTTGCGGATCGAATAATTGTAACTGGTCGCGTTTGCGAGTGGCGAATGTCGTCGTCCGCGGAATATCATGAAGTGGTCCGGAAACGGTGGTGAAATTTGCGCATGGCTTTGAGAATCGTACGCGTCTTTGCCTTCGTCGGATTTGTCCTGCCATGGTTGCTGTTGGCATTTTGTGCGGGTATGGGGCACATGGGCCTGCACCCTAATACGACGCCTCTTCTTTACGCCTGCCCAACGTCGATTGCTGCGTTAGGATTGGACAACGCGTCGGTGTTCGTCGGCTTCCTCGGATGGCTTTTGATCAGCGCTAGTAACGCTCTGCTGTACGCGGCGCTGGGTGTGGTAGTAGCGCTCATTGCCACGTTGTGGAATCGCACCCGTTTACACGGAGCAAAATCGTAGGATCGTTTCCGGTATTCACCCCCGGCGCTGAAGCGCTGCTCTTCCACGAAGGAACGGTCACGCCGCGGCTAGAAGCCGCGCCCTTTCAAATCGGGCTCGTGGCGGATCCAACTTCGGATGCCGATTTTTCGCTGGCCAGTTGCTCCAGAACTGTGCGGAGGGCGCGGAGGACTTCGTCGGCAGCCGTCGCTTTTAAAACGAACTTCAACATTCCATCCGGAGTGAACTGGGCGCCGCGCTGGGCGGAGACGAATCTGGCCAGCTGTTCGGGATCGACGGCGGCGTTCTGGCGGAACTTGAAGGTTACGAAATCGCGCTTGCGCTCGATCGCGTTTACTCCTACGCGCATGCAGAGCAGCTTGAGGCTCGCATAGTCGAGCAGGTTGCGGACTGGGGGCGGCGGCGGGCCGTAGCGGTCTTGCAGTTCGGCGGCGACGTCGTTGAGTTGCGATTCGGTTTCGACGCGGGCGACGCGCTTGTACATTTGCAGGCGCTGATTTTCTTCGGGAATGTAGTCCGAGTTGATGCGGATGTTCAGGCCGAGGTTGAGTTGCGTTTCGGCCTCGTCCGGCGCGGATTCGCCTTTCATTTCGCGGACAGCGCGCTCGAGCATTTGCGTGTACAGCTCGAAGCCGATGGCCTCGATGTGCCCGCTTTGCTCGCCGCCGAGAAGATTGCCAGCGCCGCGAAGTTCGAGATCGAGCGCGGCGATTTTGAATCCAGCGCCGAGGTCGGAGAATTCCTTTAGAGCGGCGAGGCGGCGGCGGGCGATGGGCGTGAGTTCGACTTCTTTCGGAATCAATAAATACGCGTAGGCGCGGCGGTTGGAGCGGCCGACGCGTCCGCGGAGTTGGTAGAGCTCGGAGAGGCCGAGGCGGTCGGCGCGGTTGATGAGAATCGTGTTGCAGAGCGGGATGTCGAGGCCGTTTTCGATGATGGTGGTGGCAACGAGGATGTCAGCTTCGTGATGCATGAAGCCGAGCATCACTTTTTCGAGTTCGGTTTCACCCATCTGGCCGTGGCCGACCATGATCTTTGCTTTGGGAACGAGTTCCTGCAGCTTGGCGGCAATTTCCCAGATGCTATCGACGCGGTTGTGGACGAAGTAGACCTGGCCGCCGCGTTCGAGTTCCTGCTCGATCGAGGATTGGATGAGCTTGTCGTCCCAGCTGGCGACCACGGTTTGAATGGCCATGCGATCTTTGGGCGGAGTCTCGATGACGCTCATGTCGCGCAGGCCGACCAGCGACATGTGCAGGGTGCGCGGGATGGGTGTGGCTGACATAGTGAGGACGTCGACTTGTTTGCGCATCTGCTTGATGCGTTCTTTGTGGCGCACGCCGAAGCGCTGTTCTTCATCGACGATGAGCAGGCCGAGGTCGGCGAACTTGAGATCTTTGGAGAGGATGCGGTGGGTGCCGATGAGGATGTCGATTTTGCCGGCTTCGGTTTTTTGCAGAATTTCTTTTTGCTGCTTCGGATTACGGAAGCGGCTGATCATTTCGATGGTGACGGGGAACGGGCCGAAGCGCTGCTTGAAAGTTTCGTAATGCTGGAAGGCGAGGACCGTCGTGGGCGCGAGGACCGCGACTTGTTTGTTGTCGCCGACGGCGCGGAATGCGGCGCGCATGGCGACTTCGGTCTTGCCGTAGCCGACGTCGCCGCAGAGCAGGCGGTCCATGGGCTGGGAGGATTCCATGTCGCGGGTGACGTCGGCGATGGCCTGGGCTTGATCTTCGGTCTCGTTGAATTCGAAGGCGTCTTCGAACTCGCGGACAAATTCGTTGCCGGCGGGGAAGGCGTGGCCTTTGGCCATTTTGCGTTCAGCGTAGAGCTTGAGAAGTTCGTCGGCCATATCTTTCATGGCCTTGCGCACGCGGGCTTTCGTTTTCGACCAGGCCTGCGTCCCGAGATGACTCAAGGCTGGCTTGGCCCCTTCAGAAGACCTGTATTTCTGAATCAGGTCCAAGCGGGTGAGCGGAACGTAGAGGCGCGCGCCTTCGGCGTACTCGAGCAGCATGAACTCGGCGTTGCCGTCGCCCTGGTTAATTTCTTTCAGGCCCTGATACTGGCCGATGCCGTGTTCGACGTGGACGACGTAGTCTCCGACTTGCAGGTCGCGGAAATCGGACAGGAAGGCGGAGACTTTTGACTTCTGGCGCTGCGGGCGGGAAGCGACGGCGTCGGATTCGTCGAATAAGTCGCGCGCGCCGAAGATGGCGAGGTGCGCGTCGGGGAAAAGAACGCCATCGGGGACGTAGGCTTTGGCGAGCGTAGTGGTGAGAACTTCGCCGGCAAAGTAACTGGTTTCGTCGGCGTAACTTTCGCCGCCGCGGGTGCGGCTGCCGAGGCGGAAGCTGACGTTGTATTCGGTGAAGATGTCGGCGAGGCGCTCGACTTCGCCAGTGTTAGGCACGGAAAATAGAACTTGATTGCCCTGTCCGGTTAGCTTTTGGACTTCTTCGAGCATCGACGGAACTGCGCCGTGGAAGCGGGGAGTGGGCTGAGTGAGAAACGTTATCGTGTCGTCTTCAGTTGAGTGGGTGACGCTGAGATGCTCGACATCGGCGCCGGTGAGGGTCGCGACTTTTTTCCACCAGGCTTCGGGTGGGATATAGAGATCCACGGGGCGGACGAGATTGCCGACGCCGCTGCGCTCGTGAGCTTCCTCGACGCGGGTCCAGAAGCGATCGAATTCGGTACGCAGCAGATCGGGTTCGTCGAGTAACACGGCGGCGTGGGGAAGTAAATCGAACACGGTGCGGTCAGCTCCGGCGACGGGCGCGTAAAACTCCCAGCCGGGGAATACGGTGACTCCGCCGGAGCGTACGGCGGCTTCGACAATTTCGTCAGTGCCGGTGATGCGTTTGCCGGAAAGTCGCGTGTGGATTGCGCCGAGGAGATGATCGCTGACCGGAGTTTCGGTGAGGGGAAGAAGGAGCGCTTCGTCCATGGGATTGGAGGAACGTTGAGAGGCGGGATCGAAGCGGCGGATCGATTCGACTTCATCGCCGAAAAATTCGACGCGGACCGGGCGCTCGGCCTCGGGGGAGTAGACATCGAGTATGCCGCCGCGCAGGGCGTACTGGCCGGGCATCTCGACGACGTCGGCGGATTCGTAGCCGACGGTGTTCAGGTGGGCGAGAAGCTTGTCGACGTCGAAGGATTCGCCGCGGCGCAGAATGCGGGCGAGGTCGGTGTAGTAATCGGGGGAGCGTAGCAGGATGGCCGTCGCGGCGATTGGAGTGACGATGATCGAGGCTTTGCCGGTGGCGATCTTCCAGAGGGCCGTGGCGCGCTCTTCCTGTAACTCGGGATGCGGGGAAAGATTCTGGAAGGGGAGCACGTCGCGGGCGGGGAGGGCGACTACGCCTTCGGGATCGCTGGCGGCGGTGAGTTCGCAGAATCCGCGAAGCACGGGGACGAAATCTTCGACGGCGCGGTTGTCGTTGACGACGACGATGAGGGGGCGGTCTGCGTGGCGGCGCAGAAGCACGAGCAGCAGGGCTTTTGCCGTGGGCGAGAGTCCGGAGACACGAATGCGCCCCGTGCCCTCCCGGAGGTGGGAGGCAACACGCGTGAAGGCGGGAAGCATTTCTACGTCCGCGAAGAGTTCGCGGACGAAGGGAAGAAGCATGCTAGTTGATTTTAACAGGAATGGGGAGGGGGTTTGGGGGAGTGGGAGCCGGGAGGAACGAAATCCCCACGTCTCAAAGGCGAGACGTGGGGCACCCTCCGCGTCAAATATTCACGGGATGAAATAGTGGGTTTGAAATTTGTCATTCCGAGCGCGTGCTTATCGCGCAAGGAACCTGCTCTGCCCGGCGAACGGCAGGTTCCTCACCGGGCTTTCAGCCCGATTCGGAATGACAAAATGAAATCCGCTCGACCTGACCCACTATCCGGGATGAAAATCGCTTGACAAGTGATTTTCCCTCGTGTATTTAACCGTATAGTTATTTAACTGATCGGTTTATTGCGACACTATGAATGATCGATTGAGCGAGACGTTTGGGGCGCTGGCGGATCCTACCCGGCGGGCGATTCTGGCGCGGCTGGCTTCGGGGGAAGCTTCGGTTACGGAACTGTCCGAGCCGTTTGCGATGAGCATGCCGGCGATTTCGAAGCATCTGAAAGTGCTGGAGCGGGCAGGGCTGATCGCGCGCGGGCGGGAGGCGCAGTGGCGGCCTTGCCGGCTGCAATCCGGTCCTTTGCAGGATGTGGCGGGATGGGTGGAGCAATACCGGCAATTCTGGGAGGAAAGTTTTGAGCGGCTCGGAGATTATCTGCAGGAACTGAAGAGAGAAGGCTCTGGAAACAAGAATCTGAAAAGCAAAGCGAAGGAGAGCAAGCATGTCCGCACGAGACGCAAGAAGTAGCAATTCCAAGATTGGCGCCAACAGGATTGGCGACAAGAGGGAATCGTCGAAATGGGATCTGGTGATCACTCGCGTGTTTGACGCGCCGCGAGCTCTGGTATTCAAGGCCTGGACTGAGACTCGGCACGTGGCGCAGTGGTGGGGGCCGAAGGGATTTACGAATCCGGTTTGCGAGATGGACTTGCGAGTCGGGGGCAAGCTGCGGATTCACATGCGGGCTCCCGATGGCGTGGTGTATCCGATGAAAGGAGTGTTTGAAGAAATCGTTGCGCCGGCGCGGCTAGTTTTTGTTTCTAGCGCGCTGGATGGGGAAGGCAAGTCGATGTTCGATGTGTTGAACACGGTACTCTTTGCCGAGCAGGGCGGGAAGACGACGCTGACGCTGCAGGCGCGAGTGATCAGTGTGACGGCGCTGGCTCCGCAATATCTCAAGGGAATGGAGATGGGATGGACGCAGAGTCTGGATCGTCTCGAGGAGAAACTGGCGACAATGAGAGACTAGAGGCGACAGGTGAGCTGGTTTTAACAATTCTTGTGCACGGAGAAAAATGATGCAGTCAGAGACGCAAGCTGGTCCAGTTTCGAAGACGATGTTGTGGACGGGAAGAATCATGAGCGCGTTGCCGGTTCTGATGATATTGATGGCCTCGGTGATGAAGCTGCTGAAGGCGCCTGCGGTGGTTGAGGGCACAGTGCATGCGGGATTTTCTCCAGGATTGATTGTGCCGATCGGGATTCTTGAGCTGGTCTGCGTGGTTGTCTATGTGATTCCGCGAACCGCGGTGCTGGGAGCGATCCTGCTGACCGGACTGATGGGAGCCGCGACGGTCACGACGTTGCGCATTGGAGATCCGACATTTCCGATGCCCGTGGTTTTGGGGATGCTGGCCTGGGGAGGGTTGTATTTGCGCGACCGGCGAGTGCGCGCGCTGATTCCGTTGCGAAGGGACGACAGGGCGTGATGGCGCAAGATGCGTTGCATGATGAGGCTGAGGTTCTGCGGCTCATGGCTGATCAGCAGAAGGCGGTGTGCGCGAAGGATGTGGACCGGATCATGAGCCACTATGCGGCTGATTTTTGCGTGTTCAACGTGAAGCCGCCGCTTCAGATTCGTGGGGCTGCGGAGTGGCGGCGGGTGTGGGAGGCTTCGTTGGCGCACTTTCCGGCTTCCTTTGGGATGGAGACGCGGGATGTTGCGATTACGATGAGCGGCGAGTTGGCGGTGGCACATTATCTGGCGCGGTTCACGGGGCTGCCGGGGCCGCCGTTTTGGATTCGGGTTACGGCTGTGTATCGGCGGGATGGCGGGAGATGGGTGATTTTGCATGAACATTCGTCAGTGCCGTTTGATCCGGAGACGTTGCGGGTGGTATCCACGCCGGAAGATTAGTTATCGGGGGCGGAGAAGCTGTGGCGTGTGGGTCTGTGTCCCGCTTGCGCCACGCTGCGCTTGGCTGGACCCTTCGGCTTCGCTCAGGGCAGGCTCGCGAAGACGCCCGTCCCCACACGAGCCGCGGCTGTGCCGGCTTGGCTCGATTTAACTTCTCAACAGGGGGCGGGTTAGGCAGGTGGGGCCGCCGCTGCCGTTGATGCAGAGTTCGCTGCCAGGGAAAGTGCGGACGTCGAATCCGGCGTGGCGGAGCCGGGCGTTGGTCTTTTCGTTCTCGGCAATCGCGAGCAGGCGATTTTCGCCGAGGGCGAGCACGTTGCAGGCTAGCGTGTCGCGTTCGGATTCGTCGATTTGAATGAATTTGTATCCGCGGGACTGGAGCAGCTCGACCGTCTCGACCGCGAGCCAGGAGAGATCGACCAGAGCAGTTTGCTCGTCGAGCAGGCTGATCAGCGACATTAAGTGTAGACAGGCCGACGGGCCGGGGCCATAGGGCAGCGGCGAGGAGAGAACTTCGACGCCTCTGGGCGCGAGCAGGTCGCGGAGTTGTGTGATTCCGGCGGCGTTGGTGCGGTAGCCGTGGCCGACGAGCAGCGTTTTTGCAGTGGGCGTCTTTGCTTCGAGCGCTTTTCCCTCTAACCAAAGGATGTCTCCAGCTTCGGCGGTGCCGGGGGCGACGATCTTGGCCAGGGTTGGAATGCCGAGACGGGTGCAGAACGAGCCGTGGTTGCGGCCTTCGGGAACGCGGTTGGCTTTGCCAGGACGCATAACGATCAGGCCAAAATCGGTGGCGAGAGATGCGTCGTGGGCGTAGACCGCGTCGAGAGAAAGATCGGGCGCGGGTGGGGCGTCGAGTACTTCCGCGCCAGCGGCTTCGAGTTCGCGGCACAGGGCTTCGTGTTGCGATTGGGCTTCGGCGAAGTTGGGGGCGTGGTGGAATCCGAGGTCGCGCCAGCGGGCGGCGTGCTCTGGCTGGTTCCATCCGACGATTCGCGGGGAGCACACCAGCACGCGTTGGAGCGCGCCGACCATGGAGTGTCCGTTGGTAGCGAGAGCGGGTTGGGAAGAGGTGGGCAGCTGGGACTCCTATCGCGTGATGGAACTATTGTAAGACAGGACGGCGCATGGGAGAAAATGGAACCCGCCGGATATCTCAATCTCTCTGATCGACGATCGAGGTTCGACGTTAGTGTTTCGATCGCCTCTTCGCAGCTACGGGTCGCAGATTTTCACTCCAACTTTAAGGCGAATTTTCGTGCAGCATTCTACGGCGAGGGCAGCGACTGCAGACGCGTTATTCCGACGCGGCAAATGAGACGTGGGCGTCGGCGGGCGGCATCAGATCGTGAACATCGTGCTTGCTTTTGCTGTGGGTGCTGCGTTTGTGCAGCCAGCTCTTTAGATGTTTGCGCGCGGCGGGGGCGAGTTTGGAGAAGAAAAGCCCGGCGCGGCCCTGGTCGCTCGCCCAGATTACGTCGGCGTGTCCCTGCAAAGTTATTTGCGTGCCGGGGAGCACGCAGCGAAAGGCGATGTTCGAGGCCATAGGCACGGGTTCGGTGGCCTGGATGGCGAGGCCGTGCTCGCCGATGTCGATGCTGACGCCAGAGAGCATGCCATTTTCGAGTTCGAGATAAACCAAGGTCTTTACTTCATAGCGCGCGGACTTGCGTTGGTTCGGTTTGTGATTTTTCTTGTCCTCTCTCAAAGCCTGCATGAGCGGCTCGGGCTCGAGCGGGCGATAAAGAATGCGGCTCGCGCCGGACTGAAACGCTTGTCCCGTGCCGGGCCATGCGCGGCTGGCGACGGCCAGCAGCGCAGGCTTCTGGCCGGGCGGTAACAACGAAGCCATGCGGATGACTTCTTCCGCGCCGGGTAGATCGAAGTCGACAATCAGGGTTGAGCAGCGGCCACTCATGATGAGTTCCAGCGCTTCCCGTCCGGAGGCGCTGCTCACCAGCTCGACGCCAAGCACTTCAAGCGTGGCCGCCAAGGTTTGGAGGGACCGCTTGTCCTGACACATGACTGCTGCAGATTGGGGCATGAGCACAAGTTACGGTGCATCGGGAGGCAGGTAAATGTCACAGCGGTAATCTGCCGGGTGGTTACTGAAGCACTCTGTAAATGGCAGAAAATGCTTGGGTTAGTCCGCGACCGTCGCAGTTTGAAATCAGACGGCGCCGGTATTCCGGTTTTATGGAGTCGGCTGCGCAAAGTGCCACAGCACTCCCGACGGATCGAATACGTAGGCTACGGTCAGGCCCCACGGCTCGACCTTGGGCGGTGATGGCGGCGAAACGTCAAAGTGACGGGCCAGGGCCAGTGAATCGATATGACGCCACCACACGTCGACATTCTTGACGAGGACATGCATTACTGTATTTTCGGCCCACTCCTTAACGTAGTAGCCCTGGAGCAGGAACGCGTGCGTTCCAAGGCTGAGTTCGGCCAGAGTCTTCCCGAGCGGATATGCCTCGAAACCAATTGCCTTGTAGAAGCGCAGACTCGTCTCGAATTCTTTCGCGGGAAGGAAGGGGCGAAACGCACGAATTTCGGCGACCAGGGCGGTGATGTCGTTCACCGAAGGCTCCTTTCGACGGGGTCAGTATAGAGAAAGCTGGGATTGGAGCGCCACCGCGCCCTCAACGGGACTGATTTCAGCGCGAAACCGTCAGATTTTCTAACTGGGAACCTGACCGTGTTATCTGGTCCTGCGGGGTCGCGAACAGAGAGCGCTGTTATAATCAAAAATTGCGCTCATGACTACGAAACGGCTGATTCGATCTACGACGGTTTTGTCGGTGCGGCGGGACGGGAAAGTGGTCCTCGCCGGCGACGGGCAGGTCACTTTGGGCGAGTCGGTGATCAAGCATACGGCCAAGAAGATCCGGCGGCTCTATAACGACAAGATTTTGGCGGGATTTGCAGGGTCGACGGCGGATGCTTTCACTTTGTTCAGCCGGTTC
>Ga0210391_10001598_pt1 | contig 20384 bp, 9 predicted proteins | sample IncBWC12OmetaG_FD_160573 | JGI IMG/M metagenome (GOLD analysis project Ga0210391, IMG submission 160573) | Forest soil microbial communities from Barre Woods Harvard Forest LTER site, Petersham, Massachusetts, United States - Inc-BW-C-12-O ...
CGAACCGAGAAGCGAGACGTCGGGAACATACCGGACACCCGCAGGGGCGCTGGGAACCTTCAGCCCTTGCTGATACGTCGGCTGCGCTAAGCCACCCCCGGAGGGGCCCGCCCCAGCTCCCAGGCACACGTTGGTTGGGCTTACGTAGAAACAGTTGCTCGCTCCGCCGCCACCCGCCGAAATCCAAATGTCGCTTTGCACTTGGGCCGCGGTCGCCGAGGCTGTGAGCGGAACCCAACCGGGCGTTGCCGGGTTGCCCGTTTTGCAGAAAGGGTCGCCGGAGGCCGGGGAGTGGCAGTACTGGGCCAACTCTTCGTCGTCGTTCCACGGAAGTTCAGGAATGTAGCTTTGTGCTGTGCCACCATTGGGGCCGAGGGTCGTGCTCCAGAAAGTCGAAGGCGAGGGGTAAGAATCGTTCGCGAGCGAGGTCTCTGTGCCACCGACGGCAGTAACTTCGGGGCTACTGGCGGGATAGCTCACAGCCAACCCTCCTACAGCGGGGCTGAACGGCAGATTGGCATTTGGCGGATTGAAATCGCACCCTGCGGAGCCCTCGTCGCCAGAAGAGTTCAAGATCGTCACGCCTTCGGCGTTGCCCTGCTTCAAAAGGGGTTCAAGATTCTCCGCCTGCAGCTCGCAGATTCCGTAACTCATGCTGACGACGGGCGCCACAGGCGGTCCGCTAGCAGGATTGATGGCCGCGCTGAGTGCGGTATTAACGCCAGCGCTGTTGGTCGGGTTGCAATTGGAATCGTAGGTTACAGGAGAGTTTACATAGACGATTTGCGCTTTCCGCGCAGTGGCTCCGGACCACTCGATGTCGAGGTCCGCTTCGCCCAAGTCGCCGCATGCGTATGTTGTTCCGGGGTCACTACCCACCAGCTTGTACTGGAAATAGGTAGAGCTACATGCCGTAATGACACCGTTCGCATTAGTGGTGCAGCCAGTGATCGGGGCAAGATTAAAACCGGAGCGGAATTCAGTGATGTCAGCCAGGTAAACGTCGGTTTGGCCCACGATGGCAAGCTTTTGCCCGGTACCGTCGATCGGAGTGGCGGCGCCATAAAGCGGCGCGATGTCGTAAATCGTAGCAACGTCGTCAGGGGCGAGGAAATTAGGGAAAACGAACTTTGCTACATAGTAGTCGCCGCGAGAATTTCGCACGGCAGCCGCACCCCTAAATTGGCTAGCTGGCTTCGGGAGGAAGCTATGCAGGCCCATTACGCTGCTGACAATGCCGTTGAGTGCAGCGGGAATCATGAGCGACATCGAGTTGGCGAAATGCTCCTGCCCGTCAATGTTGTAGTTATGGATCTCGGTCTTAAAGGCACTCTGGACCTGGGAGGCCGTGCCGCTGAATGCAACCGAGTTGCGGCCACCTCCAATGCTGAGAATCTGGAAGCCCTGTGACTTAAGCCACGCAGTGACCTTGTTCATATCGTTCTGACTTAGGCCAAAACGGTCGGCGAATTGTTGCGGTGTAAGCCACTTGTGATAGTTGGAAGAGTTGCGATCCTGCTGCTGCGCGAGAAGCTGGTCTAAAGCCCTCTGCTGGGTCGGCGAGGGTGCCATCAGCAGGGTGACATAGCTTAACGCCAAAGACGGGTCGACGGCACCCATATCGTATTGCGGCTGAGCCTTCGGATGAAGGCTTTTTGCCAGCGGCACGACTTGGCTGGAATCAATGGGACTAGTAATGCGGTCGGACTGTGCGGCGAAGCACAGGGATGAGGCTAGAAACGGAAGAATAAACTTCCAGGATCGCATTCAATACTCCGTCTGCAATTTTGGGTTCGGGTGGTGTGCTTAGCTTAATGGCTTTCTTGCACTCTGATCAAGTATCGCGCACAGAAGGTTGTATGCTTACAAAAAGTTACAAACCCAGCGTAGCAGCATTTGTCGCGCAATTACTGCAGTAATAATTTTGCTGCGCTGGGAGGGCAGTACCTCTATCCCGCCCACAGTCGAGGGGGTTGGAGTCGGCCGTGTCCGTGAACGTTCCATCCGGAAAAATAGCTTGCACCAGTCTAGCTGGCGGCGAAACCTGCATAATCAGAGCCCATCCCGCGTGTGATCCAAAGTTTCGGGTTAAAATTCAGAACTGAGATCATTTCTGAGAGGATCCATGCGTTCACTTTCCGATTCAGGCAGCCGTATCGCGGCGGCAATGATTCTACTGTCGACCGCGCTCGTACTCGCAGCGGATGTAGACGCCAAGTTTCACAATGCCCCCGCCTCGACCCGGGCCACGAAAAATCCTTACGCAGGCCAGAGTGCCGCAGCGCAGGCGGGAAAAGCGTTATATGCGCGCAATTGTCTCTCCTGCCACGGAAAGACGGGCAAAGGCACGGGCAACGTGCCTTCCTTGGTGGATGGCAGACTCGATTCAGTCCCTTCCGGTGAGGTCTTCTGGTTCATTACCCAGGGCGATAAAGATAATGGTATGCCGTCGTGGGCGGCCTTGCCGGAAAAGCAGCGCTGGCAGATCATCACTTATGTGAAGGCGATGGAAGCATCACAAAATTCGCCGGACGCAAATACCCCAGCACCGGCCGATATGAGCACGTCAAAGCTGAAGGCTCCGCCGCCGGCGACCCCATTTACCGACTTCCGCTACGAGAAGCCAGGGAGCGTGCACAAGATCACAGTGAAGGATCTACCCCAGCCCTATGCGACCGAGTCTGCTGAAAATGCAGCCAAACTGGTGGCCCGGCCAGACAATGTTTGGCCAGCCGCACCCGCCGGATTCAAAGTGGAACTGTACGGCTCTGGGTTCGAGAGTCCGCGGACGTTGCGCACCGCTCCGAACGGCGACATTTTTCTGGCGGAAAGCGATCCTGGAAGAATACGGGTATTTCGCGGGCTCACGAGCGATGGCAAGCCTGAGCAGTCAGCAATTTTTGCCAGCGGTCTAAAACGTCCCTATGGTTTGGCGTTCTATCCGCCGGGACCTGATCCACAGTGGTTATATGTCGGCAGCACCGCCGAAGTGGTTCGCTTTCCATATCACAACGGTGACCTCAAGGCTAGCGGAACGGCGGAACATATCGCCGACCTACCCGCGCCAGGCGGACACTGGACGCGTGCGGTGGCCTTCTCCCAGGATGGAAAGAAAATGTTTGTCGCGGTCGGTTCGGCATCGAACGTGGATGATCCCGATACTACTCCGCGGGAGAAAAATCGTGCCGACATACTGGTGTGCGATCCGGCGAACTGCCAATTGAGCGTGTATGCCTACGGCATTCGCAACGCCGGAGGAGGGATTGCGATAAATCCTGAGACCGGCGAGTTGTGGTGCTCGGTGAATGAACGCGACGGACTCGGCGATAACCTCGCCCCCGATTACATCACGCATGTGCAGGAAGGTGGATTCTACGGCTGGCCGTGGTGGTACATGGGGGGACATCAGGATCCGCGGCATAAGGGTAAACATCCGGAGTTGAAAGATAAAGTCATTGTGCCGGATGTGCTGCTGCAGGCGCACAACGCTTCACTCGAGTTCACTTTCTACGACGGCAAGCAGTTTCCTGCCGAATACAAGGGAGATATTTTCGCCTCCGAGCACGGCTCCTGGAACAAAGCGGTGCGAGTCGGCTACGAGGTGATTCGTGTGCCCTTGCACCAGCGGGCCGACGCCAGCGGTGAGTATGAAGATTTCCTCACCGGCTTCGTGCTGCCGGATGGCAACGTGTGGGGGCGTCCCGTAGGTGTGACCGTGGCTTCGGATGGTTCGATATTGGTGAGCGACGACGGATCGAACTCGATCTGGAGGGTCAGCTACAGCGGAAAGTAACGGGCATGCCCCCGGCCACATCTCATTTACTCTCGTTGACTTGCTTATTTCTCCAACGTAAAGATTTCGCGCACGGTGATCAGCCAGACCATTTCGCACTATCGCATTGTCGAGAGGTTGGGCGGCGGGATGCTCTCTGGTTCACTGCACCATGACCGTCAAGGTCATGTTATGGCTCAGGTTGCCGGAGGTCGCCGTGATCGTCGCGCTGTAGGTTCCTGATGGTGTCCCCACAGTCATGTGCGACGACGAACCGCTCCCGCCACATCCCACCAGCGAAGCGAATGCCAGCACGATCAGCGGCGCGACGAGACTTGGCAACCGCTTTCGGTTCCGCAGGAACAGCCACCCCGAGCCCAACATAAACGCCAGCCAGGCCAGCGGCGGCGCTGCTGGCGGGAATCCAATAGGAGAAACTCTGCTCGCGGTAGAGCCGATTGTCCCGACGGTTACGGTCACGGTCTGTGCCGTGCTGCCGATCTGCACCGGCGAACTTGATAGGCCGCAAGTCGGCGGCGGGGTGACCGTCGGACTAATGCTGCAGGTCAGACTTGCACTGCCACTGAATCCCCCGACGGCCGCTAACGAAATGCTGAATGTGGCTTTCTGCCCGGCCGAAATGGTCTGCGAGGTTGGGGACCCGGATGCGGGTGCGATTGTGAAATCGGGCGGAGTCGCCTTCGTCTTCGTCGAGTTGAGAAGCACGAAGAGGGTCGACTGACTCTCGATGACCAAATCGGCCTTCCCGTCCCCATTCATGTCTGTAGCCTGCACAACTGGAGACAAACTGTGAGGGGGGTAGTTGTAAGGGATAGGGATCTCGGAGGAGTCAAACGTACCATCCCCGTTGCCCAGGTAGATGCCATTGGTTACCTGATTTGCGAAACCACCTTCGGTAATTACATCCACCTTGCCATCGCCGTTAACGTCGGCCAAGGCGACAACGTTGGGGACGAACAACTGGCTGGGGTTAAACGGTGTCAGCGCATCGAAAATGCCATTCGCATTACCGAGGAAAACCTGAATTCCAGCCAAGCTATTGCCAATCAGGTCAGTTTTTCCATCGTTATTCAGATCGGTCGCAAATAAGCCGTTAGAAAGCGACGATGTATAAGGGAAGCCAGCAGCTTGGAAAGTCCCGTCGCCATTTCCCAGCAAAATGGCTAGCCCAGACGGTCCAGCCTCGGCAATATCGAGATTAGCATCGCCGTTGAAATCAGCACTGACGATCGGACCCCCGTCTCCATCAAACACATAAGCCGGGGAACCGAAAGTGCCGTCGCCATTTCCCAGCAACACGGCAAACTCGTCCTTTCCTTCAGTAACTGCAAGATCGAGCTTGTGATCGTTGTTGAAGTCCGCGATCACGATGGGGGACAGAAGGTTTGTGCTTTTGGCACTCTGCTGATACAAAACTGGCGTTCGGAAGCTGCCGTCTCCATTGCCTAGCAGTACGATGTAACTCCAGTTCTGAGAAACCGGGTCAGCGCCTTCCACTACCAAGTCCAGGTTGCCGTCCCCATTCAAATCGCCAGTCGCAATCGCGTAACCCGGCTGCGGCAGGGTGTAAGTGTGAGCCAAGCTGAGAATCCCTGTGCCATCGTTGGTCCAGACGTAGAGGTTGCTATTGCCGGGAGCGATCGCGGGGATCGCCGCGACACCCGGAGCTCCATTGGCGACAAACTCACCCACAACAACCGCGGTACCCATATAACTTGGCAACAATACGGTCGGGGGGCCCTGGAACTTGCCGTTACCGCTGCCGAGCAGGATTTCTCCATCCACCGCGACATCCGGCTTTCCATCTGAATTGAAATCCGCAATGGCGATTCCCGCGTTGATTCCCGGTGACATGGGCTGGTAATAAGTCGGGGTATTGGAAAAAGTCCCGTCACCGTTACCCAGATAGATTCCAATTACGTCCGCGGCAAGAACCAGGTCCAACTTGCCATCCCCATTCACGTCAGCCGCCGCCAGATTTGTGGACTCGGCTCCCGTCGAACCCACACCTGAGTATGGGCCCGTAATCGCTGTAGTCGGTGGCTTGAATGTCCCATCACCGTTGCCCAATTGGAGAAAAACAGTCGCAGCTTGAGTGGAGCCTCCTAAAGTCGCGAGATCGAGTTTTCCATCTCCGTTGAAATCGCCCACCACGGCAGAAGTTAGGGCGGCAGCTCCGGTCGAAGTGAGTGGGCTCGATTGAAACGTGCCGTCACCATTTCCCAGTAAAACGATTTCCTGCTCTGCAGAAGCAGCGGAAAGCACGGCAACATCGGTCTTATGATCGCCATTAAAATCGCCGAACACGATCAGCGTGGGAGGCCCAATCTGGACGCCCAAGCTGTAGGAAACACCCGCCGCAAAAGTCCCGTCCCCGTTGGCTAGATAGACGCGGAGCGTGTTATTGAAAATGCCCACCACGTCTGCCTTGCCGTCTCCATTCAGGTCGATTGCCGCGACTGCAGTCAAGCTGGCGCCGCTATTGGTGCTGATGGGTGCTTGAAACGTGCCATCTCCATTTCCAAGCAGCACCAGCAGAGTGCCGGTTCCCTGCTCCAGCACATCGGGCTTGCCGTCACCATTAAAGTCGGCCACCGCCAGTGGTGTACCCGTTACCGCGGTGCCAGTCTTGAAAGTTCCGTCGCCATTGCCCAGATTGAGAGTTCCGTCCGCAGCCAGGATGCCGGGTTTGCCACCGCCGTTAAAGTCGGCCACGAATAACTGGCCCGACCCGGCGTAGGTAGGAGGCTGAGAAAATGAAACCTGCCCCTGGGCAGTGTTCGCAAGGAGGAGTGCAACCAAGGTGGTACCGAACGCCTTCCAGTGCTTACTCATGGCAGATACTTTCGATGAAGAAGCTAAGGAGGAGCGCTTCAGTCCGGTAAGGATAGTGGCGAAAGCATACTAGCACGGATTACCTAGCAAACATCTTCATTAGTTCGGGAGATCTTGCGTGTGCGCTGAATCGTGGGACATGCTGGCTCTATGCTGGTGGTCGCCGCGATATCAGAGCGTTTTGGCGTACCTGTCGAAACCCGGCCATAAGCTCAGAATGCAGATCAGGCTGCGCCGTCTCTGAGAAACTGGGCGAAAGAACGGATTGATCTCATCTTCTATTCCCGCAATCCGCGCAGATCTTCCACCGAGTTGATTTACTAAAGTTCACGGAACTTCGCTCCCGGCCGAACTGGCTTGACAATCTCTGGCCCTCGGCGCACAATCCTTAAAGGCGAACAAAAAGCGAAACAGCCTACGGAGCTTCCTGGCTCCGGCGTTCCCTGAAATTTTTTCCGAGGAAATTATGTCTTCCGCAGGGTTTTCCACTTCAGCGGCCCAAGGCCGCCCTTTTGTTTTTGACCGCGAAAATGAGGCCGAAGTTTGCCCGGAGCCTCTCGGGGTGGAGCTTTTCACTGAGGCGCGCCCACCGCAGCGAGCCGGTAATACTGGGCTTCCCCGCGCCTTTCAAGATGCGAGACTTGCCGGCGTAACTGCGGCTTCGCGGCTGGCAGTGCGCCCTGCGCCAGAATTGGTATCGAGCGGCATCGCCGCCATGGACACGCTTACGGGAGGCCTGCCCCGCGGCTGCCTGACGGAAATTTGCGGTCCCGCCTCTTCCGGCCGCAGCACCTTGATGTTGTCCGCGCTGGCGGCGGCCACATGGCGGCGAGAATTTTGCGCGGTCATCGATGCCAGCGATGCTCTCGATCCCCAGTCTGTGGCGTCTGCAGGAATTGAATTGGACCGGCTGCTCTGGGTGCGTTGCGGAGAGAATTCGCATCACGCCGATTATCGCCTGGAGCAACTGCTGCGGGTTACAGACCTGCTACTCGAAGGTGGAGGCTTCGGACTGATCGTGCTCGATCTAGGCGATCTGCCGCCACAAACGGCGCGCCGCATCCCGCTGACTACATGGTTCCGCTTCCGCCGTGCCGTGGAACATACGCCCACTGTGCTGCTGGCAGTTGAGCGGCAGTCCATTGCAGGAAGCTGCTCTTCCTTATTAATCAAGCTGGGATTAATTAAGTTGGGATCGATAAAACTGAACCCTTCAGAAAATCCTGAACGCCCAATGAATTCTCAATTTCCGGCACCCACTCACGCGCAATTGCTGACCGGGCTGGAAATCACGGCGGAATTAGTGCGATCACGCATGGAGCGTAAACCAGTTCGTTCCGCGGAGATTACATTCGCCAGCAAAACCGCCTGGGCGGGATGAAGGAAAGCACTCAATGACTTAATGAACAATGCCGCAATGCCGCAATGCCGCAATGACGCAATGACTAAAGATCAATCGCTCAATGGATTTATGCTGCTATGCCTTATGCCTGCATCTTCGTGCCAGTTTTTCCCGTGGCTGCGGTATTTCGCGCCGAATCGGAACTGCGCGCGCTGGCCGTGGCCATTTTCGAGGGTAAGCCTCCTCTGGAAAAAGTTTTTGCTGTGAATGAAATCGCTGGCCGCATCGGCATCACTCCCGGCATGACCAAGGCTCAGGCAGAACTTTGTTCGGAGTTGACGTTGCGTCCGCGTTCTCCGCTGCAGGAATCTGTAGCGCACGCTGCCCTGCTGGACTGCGCGCAATCGTACTCGCCGTGCGTGGAAGATGCTGCAGCCGATACGGTGATTCTTGATCTGGCCGGCATGGAATCTCTTTTTGGCTCGCTGCCCGAAATTGCCCGTAACCTTTTTCGCCGTGCCGCAGAACTCGGGATTGACGGAAACGTTGCCGTAGCTTCGAATCCCGATGCCGCCATGCTCGCCGCTCGTGGCTTTTCCGGCGTGACCATAATTTCGCCAGGCAGAGAATGTGAGACTTTAGGATCTCTCCCCGTTGAAGTTTTGTTTGCCAAAGGATGTGAAAGAAACAGGAAAGACGACCATCAGCAAAAAGACGCTGGTTTGCTCGAAACTTTGCTGGGAACGTTGGATCGCTGGGGTGTACGTGATTTGCGGGCCTTAGCCGCACTGCCGGCGATCGCTTTGAGCGAGCGCCTGGGACAGGAGGGTCTGCGCCTGCAGCAACTGGCGCGGGGCGCAACATCTCGCACGCTGGTCCCGGTGGAAGCGCTTCCGGTATTTGAAGAAGCAATCGAGTTGGAACATCCCATCGTGCTGCTGGAGCCGCTGGCCTTTCTGCTAAACCGTCTGCTCGAACAAATCTGTGCGCGTTTGGCCTCGCGGGCGCTGAACACGCAGGAATTGCGGCTCACGCTGGAACTGCAGAATCTCACTGGAGGTAATCCTCGACTTGATATTTCCGAGACTTCCAGCGAGAGCGCCGCATCGCATATCGCATCCCATACTACGGCTCAGCATTTTGTTTCCGGCCGGGAAACTAAATTCTGCAGAACTCTTAGCCTTCCTCTGCCCCTGCTGGATCCCAAACTTTTTCTCAAGCTGCTGCAACTGGATTTGAATGCGCATCCACCGGGCGCGCCCATCATCAAAATTCACCTTGCCGCGGAACCGGCGCGGCCGCGATCGGCCCAGGGCGGTCTGTTTCTGCCTCCCACGCCGGAACCGGAAAAACTGGAGCTCACGCTGGCGCGTATTGCCGCATTGGTCGGTGAATCTCACGTGGGCTCGCTGGAGTTGCTGGATACACACCGTGCGGAAGGTTTCCGCATGCGGCGTTTTATGCCCGGAGCAACACAAGAAAGAGCTCCTGCGCAGGAAAACCGGCCAGGAAGAACTGAGCCGACGAAAGATAAACCCGCGGTCGCCGCTCTTCGCATGTTCCGTCCCCCTTGGCGAGCCACAGTGACCCTGGAAAACGGGCAACTGGTGCACGTGGTCTGTTCGAAGAAAAAAGAAGCGCAGGGTAATGTTCTCTGGAAGGCCGGCCCCTGGCGCAGTTCCGGCGATTGGTGGGAGCGGGAAGCATGGTCGCGCGACGAATGGGATATTGCTTTGCGGCATGCCGAAGGTATCGCTCTCTATCGCCTGGTGCACGATCTACTCGGCGGAGGATGGTTCGTGGAAGGTACGTATGACTGAATCCAAAGCTTTCACCACAGAGTCACAGAGAAAGCAAAAAAAAGATACCAGAACATTAAAGATTTTCTCTGTGTCTCTGTGGTGAAAAGCTTTTTTACTGAGAACTGATGTACATCGAATTTCATGCCCGCTCCGCTTTCAGCTTCCTCGAAGGATCTTCCTTGCCAGAGGATCTGGCAGGTGTGTGTGCCCGGCACAAGATGCCTGCCATGGCATTGCTCGACACCGACGGCGTCTACGGTGCCCCTCGCTTTCACATGGCGGCAAACAAATTTGAGATCAAGGCGCACATCGGAGCGGAAGTGACAGCATGTTCATCGCCGAGCCACAGAGACACGAAGAAAACAAAAACAAATTCACGATCTTCTGAAAATCAACAAGCAACAATTAATTATCAGCCATCTAAGAATTCCTCCGTGTCTCAGTGTCTCCGTGGTGAACTCCGCCTGCCTTTGCTCGTTTCCTCCCGCGCGGGCTATCAAAATCTCTGCCGTCTGATCACCAAAATGAAGTTGCGCGCGAAAAAAGGCGAAGGCGCAGTCCGTGAAGAAGAGCTGGAAGAGCACGCCCACGGCCTTGTCTGCCTGACCGGCGGTGCGGACGGTCCACTCGCAGCCGCCTTACAACATGGGGGCATCGATGAAGGCCGCCAGCAAGTCGAGCAACTGGTTGGGCTGTTTGGTGGCGGCAATGTGTATGTAGAGCTACAGCGCCATTTCCATCGGGAAGAAGAAACTCGCAACCGCGCAGCCATTGCAATTGCGAGCTCGCTGAATCTTCCGCTTCTGGCCACCAACGGCGTTTGCTACGCTGCCGCGAAAGATCGCGAACTTTTGGACACATTCACCGCCATCCGCCATCACCGTACATTGTCGACCGCTGGACGTTTGCTGGCGTGCAACTCCGAGCGTCATTTGAAATCTCCGCAAGAGATGCACCAACTCTTCGCCGACCTGCCCCAAGCGCTGGCCAACACTCTCGAACTTTCTTCACGCCTTGAATTCACGCTGAACGATCTCGGCTACGAGTTTCCCCGCTATCCCGTTCCTGACGGGGAGACGATGAATTCTTTTCTGCGGGACCGCGCCTGGACAGGTTTCCGGCAACGCTATGGCCGCGCTAAGCCTGACGTGCAAACCTGCGCCCGCCGGCAGATTGAGCGCGAACTCGCATTGATTGAAAAACTTAAACTCGCGGGATATTTTCTCATCGTGTGGGATCTGGTTCGCTTCTGCCGCGAGCAAAACATTTTGGTGCAAGGCCGTGGATCGGCCGCCAACAGCGCGGTCTGTTATTCACTGGGCATCACCGCTGTCGATCCCATCAGCATGGAACTTCTCTTCGAACGTTTTCTTTCCGAAGAGCGAGGCGAGTGGCCGGACATCGATCTCGACCTGCCCAGCGGCGACGAGCGCGAAAAAGTTATTCAATATCTCTACCGGCGTTATGGTGAACGCGGCGCAGCCATGACAGCGAACGTAATTACTTATCGCAATCGCATGGCGGCGCGCGAAATGGGCAAGGCTCTGGGGTTCGATCCGGAAACGCTCGCCAAAATTTCTGCCGCGGTCGCCACCTGGGAATTTCGCGACGAAAACGATGCCCTCGACCGCCGCTTCCGCGATGCTGGACTCGATCTCAATCATCCGCGCCTGCGCAAGTATTACGAGTTATGTCTCGCGGTGCAGGATTTGCCCCGCCATCTCGGACAGCACTCCGGCGGCATGGTGATCTGCCAGGGGCAACTCGACTCTGTCGTCCCGCTGGAACCCGCCTCCATGCCCGGCCGTGTCGTGGTGCAGTGGGACAAAGAAGATTGCGCCGACATGGGCATCGTCAAAGTTGACCTGCTCGGTTTGGGCATGATGGCGGTGCTCAAAGATTCAATCGAACTTATTCGCAATCACTACGCTGAAGAAGTCGATCTGGCGCACCTTCCGGCCGATGACTCTGCTGTCTATTCCACGCTGCAGCAGGCCGATACCATAGGCATGTTCCAGGTGGAAAGCCGCGCGCAAATGTCGTGCCTGCCGCGCCTAATGCCGAAACGCTTCTATGACATTGTGGTGCAGGTTGCAATCATCCGGCCGGGACCAATCGTCGGACAAATGGTTAACCCATTCCTCCTGCGTCGCCAGGGACGCGAAGAAGTTTCCTATCCGCATCCTTCGCTTGAACCGGTGCTGGCACGCACATTGGGAGTACCGCTCTTTCAGGAACAATTGCTGCGCATTGCCATGATCGCAGCCAACTTTACTGGCGGCGAGGCCGAGGATCTGCGCCGTGCCATGGGCTTCAAGCGATCGGAAGCCCGCATGAGGGATATCGAAGCTAAACTGCGTGCCGGCATGACGCGCAACGGAATCTCTCATGATGCGCAGGAACAAATCATTCTTTCCATCACATCTTTCGCGCTCTACGGATTTCCTGAATCGCACGCCGCCAGCTTTGCCCTGATTGCATATGCCAGCGCTTATTTGAAGTGCCACTATCTCGCCGCATTTACCGCTGCCCTGCTCAACAATCAGCCTATGGGTTTTTATTCTCCAGCCACTCTTATCACAGACGCGAAACGGCACGGATTGAAAGTACTGCCGGTGGATGTGATGCGTTCGGAGTGGATGTGCACGCTGGAAGCGGTGCCCAGTACCGAGAACCAAGTACCGAGTAAAACCATTCCTCCTCCAGAGGATTTGCTGGCTACAGAGAACTTTATGATTCCGATCCCCGAGTGCCCGCGAGGGGCGGAGGAATCTTGTAACTCAGTACCGGGTACTAGGAACTCGCAACTCGCTCAGGCCCTGCGACTTGGATTGCGCTACGTCCGCGGCCTGCGGGAAGACCCTGGTCAAGCGCTGGTGCGCGAACGCATGCGTGTTCCGTTCACTTCGATACAGGATCTCGCACACCGCGTTCCAGAACTTCGCAAGGATGAGCTCACTACACTGGCGGAAATTGGAGCTCTGAATTCAGTAGCCAGTACCGGGTATCAAGTACCGAGGAAAACCTTTCCGGCTTCTGAGCCGTCAAAAACGATAGAAACTTTTGTCATTCCGACCTTCGAGGGCAAGCGAGGAGCGGAGGAATCTGGCAACTCGGTACTCGGCACTCGGTACCCGCAACTCCACCGCCGCGACGCTCTCTGGCAAGTCGAACGTGCCGTGCGCTCCTCCGGCCCGCTGCTCGAGCATCTACCTGAATCTGATTCACCTTCCCCGTTACGTCCCATGAACCAGGAAGAGCGACTGGTTGCCGACTTCCACGGCACAGGTCTCACGGTTGGGCCGCATCCCATGGCTTACCGTCGTGACTGGCTCAAAGCCATGGGCATTCGTCGCGCCATCGAACTCCGCGATATACCCAGCGGCAAGCGTCTTCGCATTGGAGGCTGCGTAATCGTGCGCCAGCGCCCGGGAACTGCGAAAGGTTTTGTTTTTCTCAGCCTGGAAGATGAAACCGGAGTGGCCAACGCGATTATCGCTCCCGACCTTTTTCATCAAAACCGTTTGCTGCTGGCCTCAGAACGGTTTCTTGCCATTGAAGGAATTCTGCAGAATCAGGACAATGTGATCTCAGTGAAAGCCGAGCGGGTACTGCCGCTATTCGTTACGAAGGCCGAAACTGCCTCACACGATTTCCATTGAGCCACGGCTGAAAGTTAAACCTGATCACGAGGATCTGGTCATTGTTCGGGCCTGCTATTGTCCGGAGGGGCCAGTGGCAGCCTGGTGGCGCCGCGCATAATGTCGCGCTCCTGTGGTGAGAACATGCCTCTGAAGCGGTTGGAATCAATAATCTGCTCCCGCTGCTGCGGTGGCATAGCCCGCAGATCACGCACCGCAGTACTCACCATACGCCGACGGTCGGGTGGAAGCTGCTGCATCCGGCCGAACAGATCGCGCACCGCTTGTTTCTGACCCGGCGTAAGATGCTCCCAGGTTTCCATGCGCTTCAGCATGCGCTGCTGCTCTTGTGGCGGAAGACTTGAGAAATGCTGCAGTCGCTGCTGCAACATTTGCTGGCGCTCCGGAGATAAACGGCGGAAGCCGGGATCGTTCTGCAACGCGCGCTGTTGTTCACTGGGAGACAAGCCCTTATAGCGCCGCAGCCAGTCCCCCGAATGCCCCTGGCCCGGCGGATGAGTTTGTGCTGGCGGATGCCCCTGCAACGGCCGGAAATTTTTGTGCGGCGCGTTGTTATTTTGAGCCAGGCAGGGAGCCACAACGCCGGCCACGGCCAGCACGGCCGTTGCCATCCATCGCGTCATGCAATTTCTCAACCGCATTCTTTCCGCCCTCGAATTCGCCTACCTGCATTGACGCTGGTTAGTGATCCGCTCTTACGGATTCGCCACCACATCATGCTGCACCTCAAGGTCATCCAGCAAATCGAAGTCGGAATACAGATCGTGATTCTTTTCCAGCGCCTGCAGATCGCTTACCGCTGTCCCGGGCTCCGCTACCTGCCCAGATTCCGCTACCACGTTATTCCCCGGCCCGTAGATTCCGCTGCCCTTCGTAAAAAACAAGCCCACGCCAACTCCCATCACCACCGTCAGGGCCGCAGCCAGCACCGGCCGCCGGAACCAGGCTAACCAGCCCGCTTGCGGCTTGGCCATCTCTTCCCGCAGACGCGCCTGCAAACGCACATCGAAATACGGCGAAGGCTCTGGCGCTTTCCATTCGTCCAGCAATGCCATCGTCTGCCGAAACTCTTTCATCTTGCCGGCACACGCTCCGCAGCCCGCCAGATGATCGCTGATCTCTGGCGTCACTTCCATCAAGCCGGAAGCCAAATCCGGCATCACTTCCTTAATTTCCTCACACTTCATAACCCTGTTCCCCTTAGTCATCTTCGCCACTGCTCACTTCACAAAACAAAATACCTCTTCTAAACAAATTCTTTTAACTGTTCCCGCAAGGTCTCGTATGCGCGAAACAACAACGATTTCGTCGCTGACTCGCTCAACTTCAATACATCGGCGATCTGTTTGTAATCCATCTGTTGGTACTTGTGCATGATCACCGCCAGTTTCTGCCGCTCAGGAAGCGCCTCTACTTTGCTTCGGATCGCCAGCATCCGCTCGCGCCGCACAAGAGCCTCTTCGGCCGTAACCGTACCATCGGCCACGTCCAATGTGGTGCCGGTTTCCTCGTCCGGTTCGTCCAGACTGACCGTCACTTCCGGTCGCTCATGACGCGTATCGCGGGCATGGTTCACGGCCAGATTCGTAGCGATGCGATACAGCCAGGTTGTAAACTTGGCGCTGGCTTCGTAAGTCTGGCGAGAGCGATACACCCGCAGAAAAACTTCCTGGGCCAAATCTTCAGCGGCCGCCGTATTGCGCGCCATACGGTACATAAAACTCACCAGCGGTCGGCGATATTTCTGTACCAGATAGTCGAAGGCGGATTCGTCTCCCGCCTTTACCCGCAACATAACCTCGGCGTCGGTGTAGCCTTCGGCGCCCGCCATCACTGGCTGGAAGCTCCTGACTGGAGGGGGACCCGTCGCAGCCATCAGCGCGCCTCGCTCCATGGCCGCAGTACTCACACTTGTTCGAACCCCGCCTGAGCCGGAAAGTTGCTCTTTTTCTTGATTCGCCGAAATGCCGGAAGTCCCCGCAGGTGAGGAGGATACAGGGGGCCGAGGTGGGCTGGTTTCGTCCGGCATGCAAGGTGACTTTTGGCGGGTGGGCCGCCGGCAACCCGCACGCCGCCTCAGCCCCTGCCGCCGATAGGCTAACACGCCTCCCAACCCTGTCCAAACCCTACCTTCAAGAACCCAGAGTTGTACCCCGGAGGCCGAAATCGTCGGTGGTTGATTGACACTTAAGCACCGCACGATGACAATCGGTGCCTATGCGCGATCTGGGTTGCTTGGTTCTGTTGCTCTTTTGCGCCGTTCGTGGATTTTCACAGAACAAGTCCTACATCTTCGTCTGGGCGGGCGACGACGCTAAGAAAAGCAGCGATTTCCTCGCCGTGCTGGATGCCGATCCCAAGTCTGCGCACTACGCCCAAGTGGTGGCCTCAGTCGCAGTTCCCGGTCCCGGTGGAACGCCTCATCACACCGAAGCGGAAATGCCCGAGGACGGTTTTCTTCTGGCCAATGCGTTTGAGAGCGGACGGACCATGCTTTTCGACTTGCGTGAGCCTCTGCACCCGTCTCTTGCAACATCGTTCGGTGATCTCGACGGTTATATGCACCCGCACACCTACGTACGAATGTCGAACGGCCATGTTCTGGCGACATTCCAATATCATGGCGATCACGGGCCTAAGTCTGACGGCGGCGGCCTGGTTGAGTTCGACGAACGTGGACATCTTATACGCAGCAGCAGCGCCATGGATCCCGCGGCGAAAGGCGAGCTCATTCGTCCCTACAGCCTCGTGATCGTCCCGGCGCTCAACCGCGTCGTCACCACCAACACTTCCATGCATTTCAAAAGCGACGGAGAGACGCGCACCGTCCAACTTTGGCGTCTTTCCGACTTGAAGCTTTTGCGCACCCTCGTGCTACCGCCTGGGCCGCGCGGTACGGAGCAGCAAGCTCCGGGCGAGCCTCGTCTGCTTGCCGATGGCAGAACCGTACTCATCCACACATTTTGGTGCGGCCTCTACCAGTTGGAAGGCATTGAAACTGAGAAACCTTCCGCTCGGTACTTGAAGACCTTCGACGGCGAGCAGGCTGACGTGCCTTTGCAAATTGGGCATTACTGGATTCAAACTTTGTCCTCGGTGCACGCGATCGCCGCCTATGACATCTCCGATCTAGCTCACATTCGCGAGTTATCGCGGGTCACTCTCAATGAAAAACAAAAACCGCACTGGGCTTCCGCCGATCCAGACGGCCATCGAATTATTTTGAATTCAGGCGAGTACGGAGATCACCGCCTGTTGATGGTAAACTTCGATCCCCAAACCGGTGCCCTCACGCTCGACCCGCGCTTCCGCGATGCTGGAAGCGACCAGCCCGGCGTCAGCATGGACGGCAAGTCGTGGCCGCATGGCTTCTACGGCGATGCCTATCCGCACGGCACCGTGTTTTCGCGCCCCACGTCGACGGTCCGGACGGCCTCCATACAATCTTAAGTACGCCAACCAGCTGCTTGCGAAAAAGTGCCTTCGTGTTGGGGGTACTTGAATGAGTTGATCGCCTGCTGAGAATTTCCCCGACTTTGAATACTTCTGGACAACCCGCCGCAGAGCTTGGATCCGGCTTGCCTGACTTTTGAAAAAGGCCCTCCAGGGAGCGCCTGATGCCAGCATCGCAGCTGCCGAACCATCGATGAAAACCACGAAGCGAATCCTGCGAGCGTTGGACGAGGCCAGGCACAGCCGCGTCAATACCAACGACCGATCAGGTGAGCAAATCGAAGCAAACTGCTGTGTCTGGCCATTAGGAATCAGGACCTCGCTAAAATGTGAGCTTCAGTGCAAATTCCAATACTCGCGGAGAACCTAAGCCAAACACTCCGGAACCCAGACCGACCCGCAGGCTGTTAGGCTGTTGCCCGGACGTGCCGTTCACCGTTCCTGCCACCGGCGTTTGAGCCGGAAGGCCAGGCTGACCCGCGAGGCTCAGCACGCCGCTGAGGTTATTCTTAGGGGCATCGAAGTTGGAGAGATTCATCACGTTGAAGAAGCTCACTCCCGGCTGTATTTCCAGTCGCTCTTTGACCTTGTATGTCCAATTCAGGCTGAGGTCGAGGGCTCGTAACCAGGCATTATTCGCCTCGTCGGCGGGCGCGGCATTGACGACCGGCATCACAGCTCCCAGTTGAGTGAGTTCGGTTGAGGTGAACAGTCCTGCGTTAATGAGGGCCTGGCCGGCCGGAGTGGGAGAGCCCGCAAAGCTACGATTGTAGTTGTTAATCGCGTCGTTGATATTAGCGGCGTTTATGCCGTGCCCGAACGATCCAAGATTAGTGCCCGGAAGAATACCTCCTAACGCGCCGTTCGAGCCGTTCGTCAAATAGCCATCGCCTGTTCCGTCCCCGTTAACCGCAGTCACAAACATACCGCCGGGAGTTCCGGTTGAAGCGAGCGTGAGAGTCGTTGGCAGCGCGCTATAAAAATGTCCAATTACGCTGGCCCGGAAGTGAGCCGGCAAATCCAAGGTGCCTCCGAAGGAAATCTGGTGAGTACGATCCAGTCCATTGGGACCGCTGAATTGGTTCGGCTTTGCATAGTTCCACGCGCTGTTAACGAAGTCACCGTCCTGCGCCTGAGAGGTGTACCTGGAGAGAGCATAAGAGACTTGCAGGTTCAAGGAATGTGCTCCCCTGAACGGATTACGCATGTTCTGCTTCAAGGAAGTCTGCAAACCGTTATAAACCGAGCGTCCGATTGGAAACAGCATCTGGTTTCCTCCCAGAGCGGGCGATCCATTTGCGCCATTTGCAATGCCACCGAAGGCGGCGCTGGGGCAGGGGCCTCCGCCGCAGACTTCATAACCAGAGTCCAACCCGTTCGTGGCAAAATCCACGATGGTGGCTCCGCCTCCTGCGGGGTGTAGAGCGGGACAGTTGGCAATGGCGGCGTCAATCGAGCCCGCTCCGCAGGCAGTTAGAGTCTTGTTGATGGCATTCACAGCGGCCGACATATTTAGAAAGCGCGCGTCGCCAACGTGGTTCGTATCTACTGCCAGGAGTGTGTGGGTAGAGATGTTACGGAGATAATCCGCGGTTAACACCATGCCCCGGCGAAGCTCGCGCTGGATGCCGAAATTCATTTGCACCGACCGCGGGGTTCTGTAGTTAGGAGCGAACAGGTTAGTGCTTGTCCCGTTTGGACCGGTATCTTGCAGGGCAGAACCAATAAAAGATCCGTTTGGTCCGGAACCAACCGCCTGAGCGGCAGCCTGATATTGCGATTGCAGTGCCGCAATCTGAGACTGGACCAGCCCAATTGGCTGACCGCAGAAACTGGGGGTGATCGAAGTTGTCGTGCCGGGCAGATTGAAAGTCGCCGGTTGCCCGCTTCCACAGGCAGGCTGAAAAGCCAAAAAAGTTCCATTCGTCAAACGCGCCGGCCGGTCGAAGATAACGTTGTTCCAGATCGAGTTCTCATAGAACAATCCAATCCCACCACGCACCACCGTCTTTCCGTTATGCGCCGGATCCCAGGCGACGCCGAGCTGTGGTGCAAAATTCTTGTTCGGATTGTTCACTCGATTCCCCAAGCCCGAATAGAACTGATTGTCAAACTGGTAGAGCGCCGCGATTGGCCCCAGATCGTTATCGGTTCTTCCCGTATCTCTCACGTACCGCAACCCATAGGTCAGAGTTAAATTTGGTTTGATCTTCCAGGAATCGCCGACGTACCAGGAAATCCGATTATCAGGTCCCAAGCCTCCACCTGGAAAACCAAACGAACGCTTCTCCGTAGAAAATCCCTGGCCGTTGCCGAGAAGCACATTGGTGGCAGGATAGTTGAGCGCATTGGCTGCCCCGCCGGGCATGGCGAGGCATGTGCCGGCGCAAGCGGTGGTGCTGGCGTTCACCGCAGGCCCGTCGGCGAGAAAGCCGGCAAAACCGCCGCCTTGGATGTGGTTGAAGCCTCCACCGTAACGCAGGATGTGCGCCCCGATCGCTTTGCTGCCATCGTACTTGACCTGATGATCAGACTGAGGCGTTGACTGCGGTGCCAAAAGCCCCTGGCCGGAACAAAACACATCGGGAGTTACGCCAGAGCTATTGAGACAGTTGATGTCAGGACCGATTGCCAGTTCTATCGGTGATGATGGATTGAAGGGCGTCGTGGCGTTGGTTCCACTCGAAATGTGGTTAAAGAACTTCATATACCCGAGACGCACAGTGTGGGTAAAAGTTCCGGTGGTGAAGTCGAGCCCCACAACGTGATCGCGAGTATGAGTAGTGTTGTTGAGGGGCTGGAAGGCGATAGCCTCGAACGATGAGACATCGCTGTTCTGGTCGTAGGAAAAGCGGTAAAACGTTTTGTAATTTTTGCTGATCTGGTAATCCAATTTCGCGATTCCCTCGGTTTCCCGGAAAGGCGCCGAGAACGCGCCTGAGAGCGATTGAAAGGGAGGCCCCGCCAGCACCGGCTGATCGAAGTCTTGTTTGGTACGTTCCGCGTCTACGAAGAAAAACAATTTATTTTTTATGATGGCGCCGCCGAGGTTACCCCCGAACTGATTTCTCTGGAAAGGTGTATGCGATGCCCCCGGGAGGTTGGCATCGAGCGACTGGTCACGGAAATAATAGTAGCCTTGGCCGTGGTAGGCGTTGGTTCCCGACTTAGTCACAACATTCACCGACCCGGACGAGGTTAGCTCCGTGGAGAGATCCAACATCGACTCTCCGATTTGGAATTCCTGAATAGCGCCTTGGGGAATGTCTTGAGTCGTCGTCCCCACGGTTTCGTCGCTAGTGTCAACTCCGTCGACCTCGATGCGTGCCGTGCGTCCAAACCGTCCTCCGAAAGAAATTGAGGAAAATCCTTTCTTGGTGGGATCGAAGTTGCCGCCATCTTGAATCTGGATTCCTGGCTCCAATTGAGCCAGGTCGAGGAAGTTCCTTCCGTTGATGGGAAGATTCTCAATCTGCTCGGTGTTAATCACACCCTGC
>Ga0210391_10001599_pt1 | contig 20384 bp, 15 predicted proteins | sample IncBWC12OmetaG_FD_160573 | JGI IMG/M metagenome (GOLD analysis project Ga0210391, IMG submission 160573) | Forest soil microbial communities from Barre Woods Harvard Forest LTER site, Petersham, Massachusetts, United States - Inc-BW-C-12-O ...
CCATCAGCAGGATCACATGGATTCCGGTTTCATGATGATGTTCGACTACGCATAATTCGAATCGCCGCCCTCCGCCCTAAACTACAAGCATGACCACGCCAAACGAAGACCCCATCCTCATCGGTCCCGAAGACCGCGTCTTCATCCTCACCGGCGCCGGCGTCAGCGCCGAAAGCGGTCTCCGCACCTTTCGCGATCAGGGTGGATTGTGGGAAGGCCATCGCGTCGAAGATGTGGCCACGCCCGAAGCCTGGCACGAAGACGCAGCCCGCGTTTGGCGCTTCTACAGCCAGCGCCGCAGCGATGCGCGCCGCGCCCAGCCCAATCCCGTGCACATTGCACTGGCCGCACTTGAATCGCAACTCGGCGACCGCTTCTTCCTCTGCACGCAAAATGTGGACGACCTGCACGAACGCGCCGGATCAAGCCGCCTCATCCACATGCACGGCGAGCTCTTCGCCTCGCGTTGCGAATTCCATCCCGCCGCGCCCGGCGTCGGCCCCTATGCCTGCTCCAGCGAGCCGTTTCATGACGACGCGCTCTACGAAACCGCAGAAGCCATCGCTCGCTGCGCATGCGGCGGACGCATCCGCCCCCACATCGTCTGGTTCGGCGAAATTCCTCTCGAAATGGATCGCATCCAGCGCGCCATCGAACAATCGACCGTCATGCTGGTAGTCGGAACCTCCGGCGCCGTCTATCCCGCCGCCAATTTCGTGCGCTGGGCCGGCCCCCGCGTCCGCAAAATCTACATCGGTCCGGAAGCCCCCATGAACGCCCACGCGTTTTCACGCCTCGTGCTGGGCAATGCCGGCGAAGTCCTCCCCGGCCTGATTATTTGAGGATAAAAAGGGCTCGAAAATGCGCCCTAATGAATCGGCAGCGTCTCCCGCAGCCCCGACCGCGTCCGCGCAATCTCATCACTCATCGCCCGCGCAGCCACCAGACACAGATGCGGCGACCGCTCCAGCAGCGCCGATACAACGGCCGCCGGAATGAATCCCAGATTCGCATCTTCCGCCACCTGGGCTGACAGGCTATACACCCCAGTCAACGCGGCAGGCAGTCCCGCAATCTCGCCCGGCCCCAGCGTTTTCGCCAAATGCGTGTGCGCCCCGGAGTCCAGAAACATGTTCACCGCGCCGCTGCGGATGATGAAAATGCCGGAAACCGGATCGCCGCAGCGAAACAGCAACGTGCCGCTTGGTATGGCGGTGGGCGTTGCCACGCGGTCAAGTTCGTCGCGCAGAACAGAGATGTCTACAGTCATAGGGTCAATACCGGGCCCCAGCAAGTTCTGGACCCGCATAAATTCTGCACGGGAGCCTGAGCCTACGGCTGTGACGGATATCACAACCAATCTCCTCGCTTCCGTGCCTGGTCACCCTCCGGCAATATGCCGGATCGGCGTCCGCGTCACAATCACCTGGGTCCGCTGCCGCGTCAACCGGATCCGGCATTCCACCGGATTCCGTGCAATCCGGCACGTGCTTTCCCGCACCGCCAGCCAGTCCACCTGATCCTGCCCCACAATCATCCACGCCGTCGCATTCGTCGCGTAATTCACCTGCTCCAGGTAGTACGCCGCGTTCACATCCACATCGGCGGCGTCCGCATTCATCTGCTCGCAGCCCTCGGGCGGCGGCATCGGCACATTCGGATCGTTGCCCACCACATAGCAATAGTCCTCGGTGTGCTCCAGAAGAATGCGCAGATTTGTTCCAGTCAGGAAATACCGTGTCGTCAGCACCGGCACGCCCGTTTGCTGCGCCCACTGCTCCAGATCCCGCTCAAATTCCGGCGGAAGCTGGCTCATCGCGATGCCCTTGTCCTTCGTCTTCACCTGCTTCGAGAACACGGCGACCGTCGGCGTGGGTTCGCCATTCGTCGGATGAAAATAAAATCCGCCCAGCACGATCCCGTCCTGCATATCCACCCAGACAAATCCCGTGCCCCGCAGATAGGGCCCCCGGTGCCCCGCCACCAGCACGTAGCGATTCTCCCGCACCTGCACCGGCACATCGGATCCCGACATCACCATGTCCAGCGCCCCATCCAGCGGCATGTCGCGCCCATAGTGGAACAGGCAATCCGGCAGCGTGTCGTGCAGAATGTGGTGAAACGTCTTGTCCTTATACAGCGATCCCGACTGTGCCCCGGCATATTGCCCAAGGAAAGTCAGATACTGCGAAGGAATCGGATTCTGAAACAGCCCCTTGTCGAAGGCCGGTCCCGGCGGAAGCGGCGGAGGCGGTGGCGTATCCGCCCGTGCATCATCTGGAGCCGGAGGCACAGCGGACTGCGCCGGAGGCGCATCGGCGGTCGGCATCGCCTGCGCAGCCAATCGCGCAGCACCTGTCAACGCCAGCAAGGCAAGAAGAGGGAAGAGGGTCAATCGGCCAAAGGGGCGGCTAGAGAGGATCATAGAAATCTCCTGGTCCCGGTCGCGGCTTGGCGGCATTCTACCGCAATTCCATCCATTTCTCTGCCGTCCCTGCCCCCACCAACCGCGATCAGCTCCCGGACCTTGCCGCTTTCATCCCGTCGTTCAGCCCGGTAAACACGCCGTGGTACGTCGCCTGGCCCTGCTCCGCCGCGAATCGCAGCGGATACACCCGCTGCACGCAAATCTCCTTCGCATCCGGCTGCGTCTTCAACAGCTCCATTACCTCGGCAATGAACTCCCTCAGCGGCATCGCGCGCGGGTCCGTCGTTTGATGCGTGCCCATCAGCTCCGTCTGCACATACGGCGGAATCAGTTCCATCACCTGCACCGGCGTGCCCAGCAGTTGGTAGCGCAGCGACTGCGTCCACGAGTGAATCGCCGCTTTCGTCGCGCAATACGTCGGCGTCATCGCCAGCGGCACAAATGCCAGGCCCGAAGACACCGTCATCACCGTGGACTGCGGCTGTTTCTTCAGCAGCGGCAGCAGGGCCCCCGTCAACCGCAGCGGCGCAATCAGATTCGTCTCCACGATCGCTTCCACCGCCGCAAAATCCCCGGCCGGATCGTTCAGGTCCTCGGGCTGCATAATGCCCGCGTTGTTGATCAGCACATTCAGCGCCGGATGCTGCTTCGTCATCGTCGCAACAAAGCTGGCCAGACCCTCCGCATTCTGCACGTCCAGCACCGCCGACTGCATCCCCGGATTTGCCGCCGTCACTTCGTCCAGCACAGCCTTCCGCCGCCCCGCCACAATCACCTGATTGCCCAGTTTGTGAAACTCCTCAGCCATCGCTCGGCCAATGCCGCTGCCGCCGCCCGTAATCAGAATCGTGTTGCCCGCCATCTTCATAAGAACAAGTCTCCTGCTCGCAGAATAGTCGGCGTCCCAACGTTTTGAAAACGGCAGTCAGCCCCGCGTTCGGGCTTGGCGGGCAAGGGAATTTGCAGCCGAATCGTTCTTTGAATCACCTCAGTAACTCTCAGAAAATGATCAAAAAACGAATTTCCCCCGATGGTTTCGTTTCAAATGCTGTTTCCCACTGTGGAATCGTGCACATGTGATACAAATTCGCTATCGAAGTCGCCAAGAATCGTCAGTTCTCACGTTTCGCGACGTTTCACAATGCATCCCACCCTGGACTGGACCCTACTACCGGATTTGGGAGCTGTCGTCTTGCTGACCGTCGCCTTTGGGTCAGTGGCGAGGCGTGGCCAGACCTCTGTCTCTCGCCTCTGGCTCGTTGCCTGGGTCATGATCGGTCTCCACTTTGCTGCCCTCATCTTTGGCCCCGTTCCTGGCCTATTCGGAACCATTGCGTCCCTCGTTGGCTGGAACTCCCTGGCCTGGGCTGGCGTGCTCTTCATGTGGGCCTGTGTTTCTTACCGTAACCGGCCCTCCAGCCGCTGGATGCTGGTTGTCCTGCTGGTCACCAACACCCTCTACATCACCCTCATCAACACCGTGCCCCAGTCCCGCGCCCTGCTCGTTTTCGCCGCGCTGCTGTACGGTTTTGGCCCGATCACTGTCGCCCTGTTCGCGCTGCGCGGCGGCTTCAGCCACACCTTGCGCTGGGCCTCAGTCATTCTCTACGGAGCGCTTTCCGTCTTTCTGCTCCTGTTTCAAATGCGTGTGCCCAACGGCCAGGACCTCGCCTTCAACGCCGTCATCTTCACTGTCTACATGGGCTGCTGCATCCATTTCTGGTTCGCCTACCGCCGCGCCACCGCCGGAGCCTTCGTCACCCTCGCCGGATTCCTCGCCTGGTCCGCCGTCTTCATCGTCGCCCCCTTCCTCGCCGCGTATTTCCCCGCGCTCCATCCCCAGAGCGAGGTCTGGAACCTGCCCAAATACGTCGTCGCCGTCGGCATGATCCTGCTCCTGCTTGAAGACCAGATCGAGCACAACAAATACCTCGCTCTCCACGACGACCTCACCGGCCTGCCCAACCGCCGCCTCTTTCAGGATCGGCTCGCCAGCGCCCTTGAGCGTGCTCGCCGCAGCGGAGCCCGTGCTGCTCTCCTGCTCATCGACCTCGACCAGTTCAAGCAGGTCAACGACACCGTCGGTCATCACGTCGGCGACCTTCTTCTCCAGCGCGTTGGCCAGCTCTTCCTCGGCCGCGTTCGCCGCTCCGACACCGTGGCCCGCACCGGCGGCGACGAATTCTCCGTCATCCTCGCGGACCCCGTTACCCGCGAAGATGCCGCGCGCGTCGGTCAAATGCTCGCCAGCCTTCTGCAGCAGCCCCAGGACGTGGGCGGCCATATCGTCAGCATCGGCGCCAGCGTCGGCGTTGGCGTCTATCCTGAAGACGCAACCGACGCCGAATCCCTCTGCATCGCCGCCGACCTCAACATGTATGCCGACAAGACCGGTCCCCGCAAAAGCTCCACGCGCAACTCCGGCATCCGCCTGCCCCAGCCTACAGCCCGCCAGAATTAGATCGGTTTCCGGAAGCGTCGCTTTGGCCGTTTTCCAACCTTGCGGTAATTCGCTCACGATAGGTCGATGTCCTATTCGTCGCGAAGGGCCACCATTGGGTCCACACTGCTGGCGCGCCACGCAGGGATGACTGTTGCACCGAATGCGACCACGGCCAACAGTGCGGGCACGGTCAGGAACGTAAGGACGTCCGTGGCGCTGACTCCGAACAACATGCTGGCGATCACGCGAGTCAGGGTGACCGCGCCGACGACGCCCGCGAAGATGCCGATCAGCGTCAACTGCATCCCTTGCCCGATGACCAGACCGAGAATATTTTCACGTTGTGCTCCCAATGCAACCAGAATGCCGATATCGCGTGTGCTCTGTGTGACCAGATACGACATCACTCCGTACAGGCCCACAGCTGCGAGCAGCAGCGCGAAAGCCGCGAAAGCTCCCAGCATGGTTGTGGAGAAGCGCTGGCGCGCCAGCGAATCGAATAAACGGTCCTGCATTGTCCGAACTCCGAATACGACCACACCTGGATCGATTGCATGGATCTCGCTAATGATGGCATTGGAGATCCCCGTTTCATCGGAGGTCGTACGGGCCACAAGGAATGCACCGGAGTCGGGCCCTTGCTGCACCGGGAAATAGGTAGCGATCTTGCCGTCGGTCTCCAGGCCGTATTGTTTAACCACGCCCACGACGCCGACAATGGTTATTGGCTTTCTCGGATCGAACCAGAGATGTTTTCCAACCGCATCCCCGTGCGGCCAGAACCGCTGCGCGAACTTTGCGTCGATGATGGCGACCTGCGGCATGTCGATGACGTCTCGATCCGAGAAAAAGCGGCCTCCGACCAAAGGAATCTGCATTGCACGGAAATAGTCCGTGCTTGCCGTGCGCAGATCGACCTGCAACTCCTGCCCCGGCGGCGGCGCATATCCCTCCACGTGAATCCCTCCCCATCCCACTGTGCCCGTCAGCGGGAGCGCCGAAACCTCACCTTCGGCCACGACTCCTGGCAAGTGGGCGACCCGGGCATCGACGTCACGGTAGAAACCGGCGAGGGTTTTGTCGTCCTGGTACCTGGCGCCGTTGACAGCGACTTGCATAGTTAGAACGTGGTCTGTCGTGAATCCTGGTGCTACGTTCTGCAGGCGGACAAAGCTCCGGATCAGCAGTCCGGCGCCGATCACCAGAATCAGTGAAAATGCGATTTCGGAAACGACCAGCAGGCTGCGCAGAAGGTGGCGCTTCACGTGCAAACCACCATCCGACTGCCCGCTGCGGCCGCCGGCCTTCAGCGATGAATTGGGATCCATCCTGACCACGCGCCAGACCGGAGCGAGGCCGAAGAGCACCCCGGTCGCGAGGGACAGGCCAAAGGTAAAAGCCAAAACCGTGCCGTCGATTCCGATCTCATCGAGCCGGGGAATATTGCCGGGATTGATCGCGCGAACCGCCCAAAGGCTGACACGCGCCACAAGCAGACCCGCGGCTCCCCCAAGCAGTCCCAAAAGAATGCTCTCTGTCAACAATTGCCGCGTCAATCGTTTCCAGTCCGCGCCCAGAGCCGTGCGGACAGCGACTTCCTTTTCGCGGCCTGCTGCGCGGGCAAGGAGAAGGTTGGCCACATTCGCACATGCAATCAACAACACCAGCGCCACCGAGCCAAGCAGCACCAGCAGGGTGCGGCGTACGTCTCCGACTACCTGCCGCTGAAGGCCGACTACATCCATGCCAAAGGTGACGTCGCGCTTGTCTTTCGTGCGGATGCGGCTGGCGATGATATCGATATCCGCCTGCGCCTGTTGCACAGAAACATCGGGTTTGAGACGCACGACGATGTTGAAGTTTTCATCGCCTCGGCGCTGCGCGGCATCAGCTCCCAGCGGCAGGGGCAGAAAGATGTCTACCTTTTCCATCGGTCCTTCCGATGGCAGCACTTCAGCGTTCAAGGTGAAGGCGCGCTGCAGCACTCCTGCGACCGTGAATGTTTTTCCGTTGAGGGAGATGCTCTTGCCCACAATGGCGGGGTCCGAGTTGAACAGGCGCTTCCACACTCCGTTGCTGAGAACCGCCACGGCCGGTTGGCCGGGTTTATCCTCCTGCGGCAACAAGGTGCGCCCCAGCAGGGGCTTTGCGCCCAACATCGACAGCAGGCTCGCTTGCGTGCTCAGGACATCAACTCGTTCCGGCTGCTCGCGGCCCGTCAGCGTGAATGTGCGGCTCTGCGCAAGCGCCATCTGATCGAACGAATGGTTCTGGTTCTGGATGTCGATGTACTCGCCCGGAGACGGCCAGTCACGCAGAATGCCGATTCCTGGCGAATGCAGCCAGACCGCCGCCAGCCGGTCCGCATGCGGATAGGGGAGCGGGCGCAGCAACAGCGCGTCCACGACGCTGAATATGGCGGAATTGGCGCCGATTCCGATGCCCAGGGAGGCCAAAATCACCACCGACAGCACCCGGTTCCTGCGCAACGTGCGCATTGCGTAGCGGAGATCCTGTAACCAGAGGTTCATCAATCCTCCCGCGTTGGATGAATGATGGTATGACACGCTGAACTTCTCTGGCTAGAAAGGATCTGGTCGGACCTTACGTTTTCTCAATCTCAAGCTGTCACCCTGAGTGGCGCTCGCGCGCAAGCGCCGGCCGGGCGACGGAGAGGACTCCCGAGGCTCTCTTCGGATTGTTTCGGGACTGGCGGAAAACACAAACTCAATCTTCTGCGATGGCTCTTCGGAGCCTGGGGTAGCAAATGGATGTCCGGTTGAGCGCCGATCGCTGTACTCATTTGCGCAGGCCGCCATTGTTCCGTGTTCCGTTCAGCCTAACCCGGTCTTTGAACGCCAGGTCCTTTTCCTTAAATCTTCCTGCGCTTTCCCAATTCCAAAAGTTGGATTCGACCATGCAACTGTCGTGGGATTGAGTCCGCCTCTGCTCGTGTAGTAACTCTTGCTTCAAGGCAAAGTTCGCAAAATGAGCCGTATCCATTGACAGCTCCCCTCAGGGCTTTCAACGCCTGCTGCGCCAATTCTCTCTTTTATCCAGGAAGGCACCGATGAAATCATGTGATCCGAAAATTCCCACCGCCTCCACGTCCAGGCGGATGTCCTTCTTGTCCCTGCTCGTGGTTCTTGCATGCGTCTCCCTGCCCGCGGCAGCGAGTGCACAGAGTTCACAAGCTCAGCCCTTCTCCGCGACGCCTTCGCGTCTGGTTGAGCCCATCAACGAGCACGTTCTGGTGACCCTGAAGGGCAATGTCCGCGCGGACGTGGCTCATGCGCCGGACCTTGGCCCGGTGGAAGACGCAAAGCCTCTGCACCTCTTTCTGCTGCTGCAGCGCAGTCCCGCGCAGCAGGCCGATCTGGATAATCTGGTTGCGCGCCAGCAGCAGAAGGGCGCGCCCGAATATCACAAGTGGCTGACCCCGGCTCAATTTGGCGCGCGTTTCGGCGCTTCGCCGCAGGATATTGCGAAGCTTTCGGCATGGCTCCAGTCGCACGGCTTCCAGATTCGCAGCGTGCTGAACAACGCCAGCATGGTCGACTTCGCAGCGACTGCCGGCCAGGTGCGCGAAGCCTTCCACACCCAGTTGCATTACGTCGGCGTACAGGGCGGGAAATATCCTGCGCTGATTCGCGATCCGCAGATTCCGGCTGCGCTGGCCACGGTTGTGGCGGGCATCAAGGGGCTCAACAGGGTCCCTGCGCTGCCCAACCACACCAAGCCTCGTCAATCTTCCTGGGATCAGAGCACACACAGGTGGCACATGGCGAGCCCCGAGCTCGCTGATTCCACTTCCCCCGCCTATTTTGGCGGTGGGTATGACTACCTTGTGACTCCGCAGGATCTCTATACCATCTACCAAATCAACCCCGTTTTCACGGGCGGAAACCTTGCCGCGACGGCAACTGTCGCGGTGATCGAACAGAGCGATATTGAATTCGGTACGGTAGATTCGACCACGGGCGCGGCTTCCGGTGGCGATGTAGCCACTTTCCGCTCCCTGTTTGGCGTGCCGGGCACGCTGAACATGGTCGTATATCACGGTTACGGGTCGGTCACCTGCAGCGCTCCCGGGATTGACCCGGAAAACAGCCAGGAAGATGTAGAGGCGTCGCTGGATGCAGAGTGGGCCAACGCAACCGCTCCCTCCGCCAACCTGATTTTCATGTCCTGCGATCAGAGCCCCGATGAGGGCATCGACAGCTCCATGTCGGCACTGATCGACAACAACCTCGCCGATGTGATGAGCCTGAGCTATGGAAGCAGCGAACTCTATTACACCTCATCATCGGATTATGACTTCCAGGACGCTTTGTATGCGCAGGCCGCGACCCAGGGCCAGTCCATTCTCGTCTCCGCAGGTGATTCCGGCTCCGATGTCATCGATCAGAACACGACGGGCGCAGCGACATCCGGAATCAATGTGAGCGCCTTCGGCTCACCCCTGGTGACCGTTGCCGGCGGCACGGACTTCCAGGACATATACGACTCACTGATGGGAGGGGCGGCACAGAGCACCTACTGGAGTTCCACAAACTCCACCTATTATGGCGATGCTCTCAGCTATGTTCCTGAAATGTCATGGAACAGCAGTTGCGCCAGCAGCATCCTGGCGGCGTATTACGGTGACACCGGCGCGGGCCTCTGCGACTCGGGCGAATATACAGCCGGCGACGTCGTGAGCGGTTCCGGCGGCATCAGCACCCATTACGCGGCGCCTTCCTGGCAAACCGGCATATCCGGTTACTCCAACCCTAATCGCTCGCAGCCAGACATATCTGGATTTGCGTCGAACGGTATCGGAGGCCATGCCCTCATCTTTTGCAATTCGAATCCCAACTACGGCGGGGATTATGCCTGTGCCTCTTCCTCCAGCTTCGGCACAGCCGGAGGCACTTCCTTTGTCGCCCCGTACATGGCGGGTGCATTTGGTTTGCTGACAACCGCTACCGGGTCGCGTCAGGGCGTGCTCAATCCCGCGCTCTATGCGCTGGCCCAGGCGCAATATACCGCGCCGGCAACGGCAACGGCCTGCTACGCCAATGGCCAAACATCCAACACCGGTGTAACCACCGGCCTGCCCGCGGCAGCCTGCATCTTCAACGACGTCACCACCGGCAACAACGATGTTCCCTGCGCAGCGGGATCGACAGACTGTTATGTCGACAGCGGTTCAAGCTACGGCATGTTGTCTTTGTCCGGTTCCAGTTCACTGTCCGTGGCTTATCCTTCTACCGCCGGCTATGACCAGGTCACCGGCATCGGCTCGGTCAACATCGCGAACCTGATCAACAACTGGAACACAGCGTTCACCAGCAGCACATCACTCTCGGCCAATCCAACTTCCATCACCTCCAGCCAGTCCACGGAGTTGAGCGCAACGGTGACCGGTGGAACCCCGACCGGATCTGTCGGCGCGCCTCCTGCGGTTACCGGCACAGTCACCTTCACTGCGGGTGCGACGGTCGTGGGCAGCTGCGTTCTGAGCGGTGGAACGTGCTCAACCTCGGTGCCCGCATCATCGCTCCAACTGGGCCCCAACTCCGTGACGGCAACCTTCTCGGGAAGCGGGACCTATCCGTCGTCTGCTTCCAGCATCGTGACTGTGACTTTGACCGCTCCAACGCTGATCACGCCGACGGTCACGGTGACGCCAGGCCAAACCAGCATCAACACGACACAGGCGGACTCGGTGACGGTGACCGTTAGCGGTGGCAATGGCAATCCGACGCCAACCGGCTCGGTGACCCTCAGCAGCGGCAGCTATACCTCGGCGCCTACGACGCTGAGCGCAGGATCGGCGGCCATCAACGTACCCGCCGGAAGCCTGGCCGTGGGCAACGACACTTTGACAGCGGCATACACTCCGGACTCCGGCAGTTCCTCCACTTACACCATCGCCTCCGGCCTGGCTTTTGTGACTGTGTCTCAGACGATTGGATCCTGCACGACTTCGAACCCGAATCCCAACCCGAATCCGAGCTCGTTTGACGCGGTGGGCGACTTCAATGGCGACTGCAGCAGCGACATCCTGTGGCACAACAGCAGCACAGCGAAACTCGAAGTCTGGCTCATGAACGGGACCGCGACGGCGAGCCAGGGGAGCCCCGGCACCGTTGGCTCTCCTTGGAGCCTTCTGGGCATTGGCGATTTCGATGGAGACGGCAAAGCCGATATCCTCTGGCAAAATAGCACCACAGGTGAAGTCGAAATCTGGCTCATGAACGGGGCCACAAAAGTCAGTGGTGGGAGCCCCGGCATCGTCCCATCCCAATGGAGCGTTCTGGGTATCGGCGACTTCAATGGAGACGGCAAAGCCGATATCCTCTGGCGGAACAGCACCACCGGGCAGGTCCAAATCTGGCTCATGAACGGGACCACCATAGCGAGCCAGGCCAGCCCCGGCACCGTTGGCTCTCCATGGAACGTTCTGGGTATTGGCGATTTCGATGGAGACGGCAAAGCCGACATCCTCTGGCAAAACAGCACCACCGGGCAGGTTCAAGTCTGGCTCATGAACGGGACCACAAAGGTCAGTGGTGGAAGCCCCGGCCCCGTCTTCTCCCCATGGAGCATGCTGGGTATTGGCGATTTCAACGCAGACGGCAAGAGCGACGTCCTGTGGCGGAACAGCACCACCGGAGAGGTTAAAATCTGGTTCATGAACGGGACCGCGATTGCCAGTCAGGGGATCGTCAGCACCGTTGGCTCCCCATGGAACGTTCTGGGAATTGGCGATTTCAATGGAGATGGCAAAGCCGATATCCTGTGGCAAAACAGCACCACCGGACAGGTCGAGATCTGGCTCATGAACGGGGCCGCCGTGACGAGCCAGGGCAGCCCTGGCACCGTCGGCTCCCCATGGCAAATCGTTCCCGTGTCTCCATAGAGCGGCGCCAGCCCGATCGCGGATTGTTGTCGGATATCGTCCAATCGGAAATATTGCGTACGACGGCCGGAACAAATCGCAGTGTTGCGCTAATTTCTGCTGGCGAATTGAGAGCCAGCAGAAATTAGTGCATGTAAACCACGAGCCTGGCCTCAGCGAAGTCGAACGGCACCTGTTGCTGTCCCTGACCGTCCTGCGTTCCCCCGCGTACGAAGAGAGCACACCGCAGCAGCTTCAATGTCCCCGTTTGCCAACCCTCCCACCTTCCCGCTACCGTATAGAGTTTTCGCGCACCCCTCGCGCCCTGGCGATTCGTTCCCCATCCCAGGGCCGTCTCAGGAGAGAAAATGTCTGCTACGGAGCTGCTGTACCAGTCAGGATTCGGCAACGAATTCGCCACCGAAGCCGTCCCCGGAGCCTTACCGCAAGGCCAGAACGCACCGCAGAAGTCCGCCCTCGGCCTCTACACCGAGCAGCTGAGCGGCACCGCCTTCACCGCGCCGCGCTCGACCAACCGCCGCACGTGGACCTATCGCATCCGCCCCTCCGTTACCCACAAGCCATTTTCTGAAGTCGGCTCCGGCCAGCTGCGCAGCGGACCCTTCACCGAGCTGCCCACGCCGCCCAACCAGATGCGCTGGAACCCGGTGCCCATGCCCGCCAAATCCACCGACTTCGTCCAGGGCCTTGTCACCCTCGGCGGCTCGGGCGATCCATCCCTCCAGATCGGCGTCGGCCTCCACGTCTACGCCGCCAACGCCTCCATGAAGGACCGCTATTTCTACAACGCCGATGGCGAAATGCTCATCGTCCCCCAGCAGGGCAATCTCCGCATAGCCACCGAGCTCGGCATCCTCGGCGTCGGGCCCGGCGAAATCGCCATCATCCCCCGCGGCATCAAGATTCGCGTCGACCTCGACGGACCCTCCCGCGGCTACATCTGCGAGAACTACGGTCTCCCGTTCCGCCTCCCCGACCTCGGCCCCATCGGCGCCAACGGCCTCGCCAATCCCCGCGACTTTCTCACCCCCGTTGCCGCTTACGAGAACCGCGAAGGCGACTTCCGCATCCTCGGCAAGTTCCTAGGCCGCCTCTGGGAAGCCGAAATCGACCATTCCCCCCTCGACGTTGTCGCCTGGCACGGCAATTACGCGCCCTCAAAATACGACCTGGCCCGCTACAACTGCATCAATTCTGTAAGCTTCGATCATCCGGACCCGTCGATCTATACCGTGCTCACTTCGCCTTCGCTTCTGCCTGGCACCGCCAACGTCGATTTCGCCATCTTCCCGCCGCGCTGGCTCGTCGCCGAGCACACCTTCCGCCCACCCTGGTTCCACCGCAACATGATGAACGAGTTCATGGGCCTGGTCTTCGGCGAGTACGACGCCAAGGCCGAAGGCTTCCTCCCCGGTGGCGCCAGCCTGCACAACTGCATGTCCGGCCACGGCCCCGACGCCGAGACCTTTGAGAGAGCCAGCTCCGCCGAGCTCAAGCCCGTCAAGCTCGATAACACCCTGGCCTTCATGTTCGAAACCGGCTTGCCCGTCCGCCCAACGAAGTTCGCGCTCGAGACTAAAATCCTCCAGCACGAGTATTTCGAGTGCTGGCAGGGTCTCAGGAAACACTTTAAGGATCCCAACCAATCCACTGTAAATAAACAATCCACAAAGATCGCGAAGAAGGATCAGAAAAAATGAGTGCTGTCGGGGCCCTGCTGACGCGAATCGTCGATTACGCTGGACTTTTTCCACCTGCATCGCTCGATATGGACCGCGCAGTCCGCAATTTCCGGACTTATCTGGGAGGCGACCACGCCTGGATGCTCGCCAACTTTGTCCTGCCCGCCGCCCGTCTCGCCGAGTTCGCAGACACCTTTGCCGCCATCTGTTGCGACGAGCAGGAGCAGCCCTGGACCCTCAGCGTCGTCACTTCCGCTGACAGCGCTCCCGAAGATCTCCAGGCGATCGACGATTTCCAGCAGGGCGCGGCCTTCCTTTCCGCCGTCGAAATCAAAGTCCCAACCCTGACGACCGCTCGCTCAATCCTAAAAATCCTACCCCGCGGCCGCGCCCACTACGTCGAGACCGCACCCGACCGCGTCACGAAATTCCTGCCCTTGCTCGCGTCCACCGGCGCCCGCGCCAAGCTCCGCACCGGCGGCATTATCCCTGAAGCCATCCCCGAGCCGGAAGCTATCGCCGGCTTCCTTCTCAATTGTGCGAAAGCCCGCGTCCCCTTCAAAGCCACTGCCGGTCTCCACCACGCCGTCCGCGGCGTGCAACCGCTCACCTACCAGCTCGGTAGCCCCACCGCTGCCACTTACGGATTCCTCAACGTCTTCCTCGCCGCCGCACTCGCGTACCACGGCTCCGACGAGAAGGCCTTGCTCAAAACCCTCACCGAAGAGGATCCCAAAGCCTTTCAACTCGACGAAGACGCCATCGCGTGGCACGATCACCACATGACTTCCGACCAAATCGAGCGCGCCCGCGCCGAATTCGCCATCGGCTTCGGCTCCTGCTCCTTCACCGAACCCATCGACGACCTGAAAGCCATGGGATGGCTATAAAAGAACGCCCCGGGATGGTTATCAAGATGACTGCGCACTCTGCGGAAAGACTTCCCGTCGCATGGGCCCGTATCAGGCCACGATTTCATAGCTCGTGGAACGCCTCACAGAGCCCGCGGAATGCCCCACAGATCTCGTGGAACGCCCCACAGAACTCGCGGAATGATTCACATCTTGTGTCAGGGCACGACTTCAGTCGTGCCGTTACTGCCAAAAAATCTGTGGGCTTCAGCCCCTGAGGGATCCCGTCCCACGACACCAACCCCATTTTCCGCAAGCCTTATAGGCAAAACAACGATATGACCACGCCTCCGAGAACGCCCTGCTGGGTCGAATCCGCCAACGACCCCGAGACCGATTTCCCCATCGAAAATTTGCCGTTTGGGGTCTTCAAGCCGGCCGACGACCCTGATCGCGACGACCCGTCGCCGGCCATGCGTGCCCTCAACAGCCTGAACCGCGTCTGCGTCGCCATCGGCGACCAGCTGCTCGATCTCTACGGCTGCTACCGGGCTGGTCTTCTCAACAAACTCCACGTCCCCATCGGCTGGGTCAACGGATCCGACCAGTTCGGCATCCTCCAGGCCCGGGCTGTCCGTCAACGTGCCGCCGAACTGCTCACCGATCTTGCCCTCCGCTCCAAAGTGGAGCCTTTGCTCGTTCCCCAGGCCGCAGCGCGCCTGCTGCCGCCCTTCCGCATCGGCGATTACACCGACTTCTACGCGTCCGTTTTCCACGCGACGAATGTGGGCAAGCTCTTCCGCCCCGACAACCCGCTTTTGCCCAACTATAAGTACGTCCCCATCGGATATCACGGTCGCAGCTCATCCGTCGTTGTCAGCGGAACAGAAATCCGTCGTCCCCTCGGCCAGTCGAAGGCGTTCGACGCTCCGGAGCCCATCTTCGGACCGAGCCGGATGCTCGACTACGAACTTGAAATGGGATTCTTCATGGGAGCCGGGAATCACCGCGGCTCCGCCATCCCCATCGATCAGGCTCAGCACTACATCTTCGGCTTCTGTCTCGTTAACGACTGGTCCGCCCGCGACATCCAGTCCTGGGAGTACCAACCCCTCGGCCCCTTCCTCTCGAAGAGTTTCGCCACCACCATCTCGCCCTGGGTCGTCACCCTCGACGCCCTTGAGCCTTACCGCATCCCCGCCTTTCCGCGTCCCGAAGGCGATCCCAAACCGCTCCCGTACCTCTATTCCGAGCGCGACCAGCAACGCGGAGCCTTTGATATAAAACTTGAAGTATCGCTCCTAACTGCAAGAATGCGTGATGATGGAGACAAACCATTCCGCATTAGCCGTGGCAACACCAGCGACCTCTACTGGACTCCCGCCCAGATGCTCACCCACCACGCCAGCAACGGCTGCAACCTCCGCCCCGGCGACCTGCTCGCCTCCGGAACCGTCTCCGGCCCCACGCCTGACTCGGCCGGCTGCCTGCTCGAGCGAACTAAACGCGGCGCCGAACCCCTCCAGCTCCCCAACGGCGAACAGCGCAAATTCCTCGAAGACGGCGACGAAGTCATCCTTCGCGGCTGGTGCGAGCGCGAAGGCTACCCCTGCATCGGCTTTGGCGAATGTCGCGGAACTGTTCTTCCTGCAAACCAATAAAACCGCCGATTTACTGCAGAAACATAAAGTATTAGTGGAGATGTCCATCCCGCCCTCACTCTGCGCCGGCTCCGGCCTGACTCCTTACCTCCGTAATGGTTGAACCGGCGATTCGTCTTGCCCTGCATACCCGGTAAAGACTAGCTTCACAATAGCGAGAGCTCTGTTCCTCATGAACAGAGCTTTTCCTTTTGCGACCCGCCCATGCGGGGATCGTCGTTGTTCTTTGAGATTTCTGCCAGCCGATTGCGAGAGAGGACCCTCTCTCATCGAGCTAAATCCTTTGTTTAGAATTAAGTAGGTTACGACCCCCAAGTAACTATCGTGTTTCCCACACATAGCGGCCCGTCTCGGCGTAAGCCCTTTATTTTCTACACTTACAAAAGAGAGGGGGGGTGGGGGTATAACCGGCACCGCAAGGTCGGCCAACGGAGAAACCAGTATCTTGTATCAGGGCATGACTTCAGCCGTGCCGCAAGATCGCCAAAATGGGACGGGCTTTAGCCCATGTGCGTTTAGATGTTTCACCGGAAAAACCTCAAGTACCACTCGAGGATCGGTTCTCCCGCAAAAACCGCGTAAATCGCCGCTGCGCAAAGAAAAGTCCCAAACGGAAGCCGCGCCGCCTGCGCCTTCTTCCGCCCCAATCCAACCACCAGCAGCCCGACCACCGAAGCTCCCATAACGCCCAGAAACATCGTCAACCCGGTTAGCGCCGGGCCCAACCAGGCCGCAATCATCGCCAGCAGCTTCGCGTCCCCCAAACCCATGCCTTCTTTGCCGCGCACCAGCCAATAGACCCACCGAATCGCCAAAATCCCCAATCCCGCCAATAGCGCCCAAATGCCGGACAGGACCGCAGCGACCAGACCGGCGCGCGCATACGAAAAGTGAGGACCCGCCGCGGAAACTCCAAGGGTCAACCCCGGAAGCAGCCGGAACGACCCCGGAAACTGCCGAGCGACCCCCAATAACAGCCCCGAATACAAAATCCCCAACCCAATCCCCGGCCAGGTGAACGCGTCCGGCAGCCGCATCGTCTCCGCGTCCATCACCGCCAACCCCAGGAGCAGGAGGCAAAGCACCGCCATCCCGACGCCCACCACCGTCAGCCCAAACTGAAAGAAGCACAGCAGAAACAGCGCCGCCGTCGCCGCCTCGACCGCCGGATACCTCCAAGGGATCCGCCAGCCACACGCCCGGCACTTGCCCCGCAGCAACAGCCAGCTCAGCAACGGCACATTGTCGCGAACGCGGATCGCCATCCCGCACTTCGGGCATCGCGATCCCGGCCGCACGATCGACGCATGCCGCGGCAGCCGCGCAATGCACACATTCAGAAAGCTGCCGAACGCCAGCCCCAGCAGCGCCACAAACGCCGCAATCAAACCCACCGGCACTCCACCCGCGGTTACCAGAATCGCAGTCTCTCCTTCGTCGTTGCCAGCATACGCGGATCGTTCCCCGCACCTCGTTGTAAAGTGGAGCTATGCCTGCCGACAAGGACGCTGCCCAGCCATCCGACGCTCCGCAGCACCGTCCCGCAGCCGCAGATCCAGGCCCGCTCTTCGCCGAAGCCGTCGCCATCATGGCCCGCCTTCGCGCTCCCGGCGGCTGTCCCTGGGATCGCGAACAGACCTTCTCCACCATCCGCAAATACACCCTCGAGGAGACCTGGGAAGTCCTCGACGCCATCGAGCGCGAAGCCTGGCCCGACCTCGCCGACGAACTCGGCGACCTCCTGCTCCAGGTCCTCTTTTATGCCGAAATGGCCCAGGATGCCGGCTACTTCTCCATTGCCGACGTCATCACCAACCTCAATCGCAAGCTCATCCGGCGCCATCCCCATGTCTTCGGCGAAGAAGCCTCAGCCGCGGCAGGCAATCGCGCCGAAGGCCTCGACACCGCCGAAATAGGATCCGCCCAGGTTCTCCGCAATTGGGAACAGATCAAGCGATTAGAGAAGAAACCTAAACTGAAAGATCAAGGCCGCCTCGGCGCCATCTCCCGCTCCATGCCCGCCCTCGCCGAGGCCGGCAAGATCGGTTCTACTGCCGCTAAGGCGCGATTCGACTGGCCCAGCGTCCACGGTGTCCTCGCCAAGCTCCAGGAAGAGACCACCGAGCTCGAAGCGGAAGTCGCCTCTGGCAACACTCAAGCCGCTGCCGAAGAGCTAGGTGATCTGCTATTTACTGTCGCAAACCTCGCCCGTCACTTGAAGGTAGATCCGGAGGTAACCCTCCGCGATGCCAACGCCAAATTCCGTCGCCGCTTTGCCGCCATGGAAGCCGCAACCACTCAGCCCCTCGAAAACTTATCTCCCGACCAACTAGAGGACCTCTGGTCCCAAAGCAAATCCGCAGAGAAGGCATGAACCCCGAGATTATCCAAACTCCTGATGGCACTCCCATCACCCTCCGCTCCGCGAAGGGTTTCGACGAAATGGGCGACTGCGTCGACCTCCAGATCCAGACCTGGGGATACAACGACGGCGACGTCATACCCCGCCGCCTCTTCCTCGTCGCCATGCGCATCGGCGGCCAGGTCATCGGAGCCTTCGACCCCGACCAGCGCATGGTCGGCTTCGCCATGTCCATCCCCGGCGTCAAGCCCGCCCACAGCCCTGGCCACCTCCCCACCCCCTACCTCCACTCCCACATGCTGGCCGTCCTGCCTGCCCATCGCAACAGCGGCATCGGCCGCCGCCTCAAGCTCTATCAACGCCTGGAAGCCCTCTCCCGCGGCATTTCCCTCATGGAATGGACCTTCGATCCCCTCGAAATCAAAAATTCTTTCCTCAATATCCACAGGCTCGGCGTCATCGTCCGCTCGTATTCTCCGGATTTTTATGGTGTATCCTCATCTCGTCTGCAGGCCGGCCTTCCCACGGACCGCCTCCACGCTGAATGGTGCATGGAGTCGGCCCGCGTCAATGCCATCCTCAGCGGCTCCCCGTACATCGCACCTCCAATTCAGGAGACAATCGTGGTCCCGAAAGCCATCAGCGATTGGAAAGCCAGCAGTGTCTCCCAGGCAGCCGCAATTCAGATCGAGAATCGCCAGCGGTTCCTCGCTGCGTTCTCCCGCGGCCTGGCCGTCACCGGTTTCCGCGTAGACTTAGAGGGGAACGGCACGTTTGAACTCGCACACCTGCAAGAGACCGCACCTGGAGAGCTATGAGAATCGACGCCATCTTTCTGCGTGAACTGCGCCTGCCTCTTGTCCAGCCGTTTCAAACCAGCTTTGGCACCACCACCGATCGCCGCATCCTCCTTGTCGAACTGCGAGGCGAAGGCATCACCGGCTGGGGCGAGTGCGTCGCGGGCGAGCATCCTTACTTTTCTGAAGAAACTGTAGACACCGCATGGTCCGTCATCCAGCAAGAACTTGCGCCGATGCTCGCCAGTGCTGAACCCGAGCATGCCGGCAAGTGTCCCAGCATCTTCCGCCGCGTCCGCGGTCACCGCATGGCCAAGGCCGCTCTCGAAAACGCGGTGTGGGACCTTGAGGCCCAGATGAAAGGCGTTCCCCTCGCCATGCTGCTCGGCGGCTCGCGTGATACCATCGCCTGCGGCGTCTCCATCGGCATCCAGCACTCCATGGAAAAGCAACTCGCCGAAGTGGAGAAGGAAGTCAACGCCGGCTACCAGCGCATCAAGCTCAAGTGCAAGCCCGGCTGGGACGTCAAAATTTTCGAGGCCGTTCGCCATCGCTGGCCGGAAATCGAACTCAGCTGCGACGCCAACTCCGCTTACCGCCTCAACGACTCCGATCACATCGCGACCTTCGATGAATTCAACCTGCTCATGATCGAGCAGCCCCTCTGGGCCGACGACTTCTACTTCCACTCCATGCTGCAGAAGCGCCTCAACACCCCCATCTGCCTCGACGAATCCATCCGCAACCGCCGCGACGCTCTCGCCGCCATTGAGATGGAGTCCTGCCGCATTATCAACATCAAGTGCGGTCGCGTCGGCGGATTCAGCGAAGCCATCGCTGTCCACAACGCGGCTCAGGAGCGCGGCGTTCCCGTCTGGTGCGGAGGCATGCTGGAAACCGGCATCGGCCGCGCCCACAATATCGCGCTGTCGTCGCTCGACAATTTCAGCCTCCCCGGCGACGTCTCCGCCTCCAAACGTTATTGGAAGGAAGACATCATCGAGCCCGAAGTCACAGTTTCCGCGCAGGGCGAAATCACCGTTCCCACCACGCCAGGCCGCGGCTTTGAAGTCCGCACAGATTTGATCGAACAGCTTACCGTGCGCAAAGAGGAAATTCGCGCCATGGCCATCGCCTAGCTTTAAAGTCCAATAAAAGAGGGGAGCCGCGCAAGCGGCTCCCCTTTCCATTAGCTCTACTGCATCACTGCAGGATTGGCCGGCTCCAGCATCCGACGCGTCCGCTTCGCCCCA
>Ga0210391_10001602_pt1 | contig 20367 bp, 14 predicted proteins | sample IncBWC12OmetaG_FD_160573 | JGI IMG/M metagenome (GOLD analysis project Ga0210391, IMG submission 160573) | Forest soil microbial communities from Barre Woods Harvard Forest LTER site, Petersham, Massachusetts, United States - Inc-BW-C-12-O ...
ATTTGTTTGTGGGCGGCGATGAGATCGTCGACCGTCGGATTTTCGGTGGCGGGAGCTCCTGGCAGGCTTCCGAGGCCGATGTCGTTGATGCCCTCGAGGATGATCAGCCATTTCACCCCGGGCTGGCTGAGCACGTCGCGGTCGAAGCGCGCGAGCGCGTTGATTCCGGCGCCGTCATTGAGCAGGCGGTTCCCCGAGATGCCTTCGTTGACGATGGCGACGTCGGCGGTGGATTTGTTCGCGGCCAGGCGCACGGCGAGCTGACTGGGCCAGCTGGCGTCCTTGTTCGGCGTGGAGGTGGCGCCGTCGGTGATCGAGTCGCCGAACGCGACGATGGTTCCCGATTTCGCCGGGGCTTCGACGTCCACGCCGTCGATCCAATACCAGAGCTCCCGGGTCGTCGGATCCGCGATTGAGGGCGCGCCGGTGAAGTCGCCCGGTTGCGAGATGTAGGTGGTGTGCAGGCCCGTGAGATGGATCGTCGGCGTGGCGGCTTCGGCGGGAACGAAAAGACTGATCACCAGGTCGCCGAGCGCGGGCACGTCGAAATCGAGCGGGTCGCTCACGAGTTCTGCACCCGGGGGAATCATGGCGCTCGCGCGGCCGCTGAACAGGAGCGCATGGTCGGAACCCGAGACAATGGCTGAATCTTTGTCATGCAGAGCGATGTGCGCGGCACCGATTGGAAGCGTGCTGGTGCCGAACGCGTTCGAGAGCTGCACGCGGACGCGGTGGCCGCCGAGGCTGGTGTGAACGACCATGCGGACGGTTTGGTTGTTGATCGTCGGGGGAGCGGGAAACGACGGAGGAGGCGCGGGCTGCGCGCCATTGGCCGCTGGGGCGGGCGTGGGGAATCTTGGAAACCCGAAGCGCGGAGTCTGCGGCGAGGCGGCCCAGGTGGCCACCCAGTGGTCTTGTGCAACCGTATCGTGTGCGTTGATTGCCAGGCCCGCTAGAAATGCACACACCGTGAATGCCCGACGAAGCGCTCGATGGGACATATTCCCCCCAAGGAATTCGGAACGAAGGCGGCGTGGATGTTATCGCAAAGAAAACGATGCGACAACGGCGAAGGCGCGCTAGCGCTTCGGTCGGGGCGGGTGCGGAGCGAGGACCTGTTGCAACGTCAGGCCGGGCGCGAAATTCAGGACGACTTCGAATTTGAAAGAGGCGATTACGTCGGGCGCGCCGTCCTTGCCGGAGGTGATGCGCGATTTCACGATGCGGAGCTGGCCTGTGCCCAGCATCAGCGCGGCGGCTTCGGCAGCGATGCGCGGTTTATCGGCTTCGCCGATCGTGCTTGGGTAGAGCGCGGCGTTGACGACTTCGTTGGCGCGTTGATCGTCGTCGGTTGACTGGACGAAGTTGAATTTGCGGACCGGGGACTCGAGCGCTTCCCTGGCTGAATAGCCGAAGGCGGCGGCGATGTAGCGGTCGTTGTAGGCATGATAGGGCGGCGTGGCGATGGCGGCGAACTCGACAGCATCGCCGGCTGGCTTGGCGTCGTCGGCCGCGTCAGCGGGGTCGCGTGCGGGCTCGACGGGCGGCAGGATTTCGATGACCCAGCCGCCGCCTTCATCGGATGTGGCGGGCGTGAGGCGAAAGAAGAGGTTATGGCCGATGTCGCGCGTGAAGGATTGGCCGCGGGCGACCTCGCCGTCGAAGTGAAGTTCCTGGACGTCGGGCTGCTGGGTTTGAGCCGGGGGCGATGGCTGCTCTTGACACCTGGACGGGCGCGCGGAGATTGTGAAGAGCATGGCGCACGCAGGAACCAAAGCCATCGGCCGAAGAAACATGTTCGCGCGGATTCTAGCAGCACCGGGCGAAAAGCGCGAAGGGGCGTTCGGGCCGCCCGAGTGTGGCGGATGTGGCGACTGCGACCGGGGAAAAAATGGGCGGCCCTGAGCCGCCCACTTCGTAATCGGAGAGAAAACGGAAATTCCTACGTGCCTTCGTCCCAGCTGGCGAGGTACTTTTCCTGCTCGGGAGTCAGCTTGTCGATCAGCACGCCCATGGACTCGAGCTTCAGCTTGGCGATCTGCTTGTCGAGATGCTCGGGCACCGAGTAAACCTGCGGCTTGAGATCCTTCGCATTCTTGACCATGTACTCGGCCGAGAGCGCCTGGTTCGCGAAACTCATGTCCATCACGGAGGCCGGATGGCCTTCGGCTGCGGCGAGGTTGATCAGGCGGCCTTCTCCGAGGAGATAGATTTTGCGGCCGTCCTTCATCGCGTATTCCTCGACGAACGGGCGGGCTTCCTTGTGGCCGCTCGAAAGCTTTTCGAGCGCGGGAATATCGATTTCAACGTTGAAGTGGCCGGAGTTGCTGATGACCGCGCCGTCCTTCATGCGTTCGAAGTGCTCGTGCGCGAGAACGGATTTGTTGCCGGTGACGGTGACGAAAATGTCGCCGATTTTCGCGGCCTCGTTCATGGGCATCACGCGGAAGCCGTCCATCACGGCTTCGATGGCCTTGGTCGGATCGATTTCGGTGACAATGACGTCCGCACCGTGCCCCTTCGCTCGCATGGCCACGCCGCGTCCGCACCATCCGTAGCCGGCGACGACCAATTTCAGGCCGGCGATCAGCAGGTTGGTGGCGCGAATGACGCCGTCAAGCGTCGACTGGCCGGTACCATAGCGATTGTCGAAGAAGTGCTTGGTGAGCGCGTCGTTGACGGCCACCACGGGAAATTTTAGCGTGCCGTCTTTCGACATGGCGCGCAGGCGGATGACGCCGGTGGTGGTTTCCTCGGTGCCGCCGATGACGTCGGCGATCTGATTGGTGCGCTTGGTGAGCAGCTGGGTGACGAGATCGGCGCCGTCGTCCATGGTGATCTGCGGCTTGTGGTCGAGCGCGGCGTTGATGTGCGCGTAATAGGTGGCGTGGTCCTCACCCTTGATCGCGAACGTGGGAATGCCGTAGTGCGTGATGAGCGCCGCGGCGGTGTCGTCCTGCGTCGAAAGCGGGTTCGAGCCGCAGACGACGAGATCGGCGCCGCCGTCACGCAGGGTGATGGCAAGGTTTGCCGTCTCCGTCGTGACGTGCAGGCAGGCCGCCATGCGAATGCCCTTGAGCGGCTGCTCCTTGATGAAGCGCTTACGGATCAGTTGCAGCACGGGCATGTGCGAATTCGCCCATTCGATCTTGCGCTTGCCCTGGTCGGCGAGGGAAAGGTCCTTCACATCGCCTTTTACTTTGACGGCTGTTTCCACGTGGTGCTCCCTTTTTTGATCGTTCTATTTGAGGAGGACTGCCTCGTCATGCGTCCCGCGCTGAAGGCCGCGACGCCACAGTTAAATCTGTAAACCTAGCGCGTTACCGCCACCGCGCCGCGCGATGCCGCTTCCTTGCGGATGGCGTCGGCCTTGTCAGTTTTCTCCCAGGTGAAGCCCGGACCGGTGCGGCCGAAGTGGCCGTAGGCGGCGGTGGGACGATAGATCGGGCGCCGCAGATCGAGCGTTTCGATGATGCCCTTGGGCGTCAGCTTGAAGAAGGCGCGAACGAGCTCGGTGATCTGTTGATTCGGGATCGTCCCGGTGCCGAACGTATCCGCCATAACGGACACCGGCTCGGCCACGCCGATCGCGTAGGCCAGCTGGACTTCCACTTTGCGGGCGAGTCCGGCGGCGACAATGTTCTTTGCGACGTAACGCGCCATGTAGCACGCGGAGCGATCGACCTTCGACGGATCCTTGCCGGAAAATGCGCCGCCGCCGTGACGGCCGTAGCCGCCGTAAGTGTCGACGATGATCTTGCGGCCCGTGAGGCCGGCGTCGCCCATCGGCCCGCCGGTGACGAACCGGCCGGTTGGGTTGACGTGGATTTTCGTGGTTTTGTCGAACATGTTCGCTGGAAGAACGGGCTTGATGACCTTCTCGATCACCGCTTCGCGCAGATCGCTGCTCGAAACCGAGTCGCTGTGCTGCGTCGAGATGACCACCGTATCGACGCGGACAGGGCGGCCATTGACGTATTCGATCGAGACTTGCGATTTCGCGTCCGGACGGAAGAAATCGACTTCCTTCCTTTTTCGAACCTCCGCGTGCTTCATCATCAGCTGATGCGCCAGTTGGATCGGCATGGGCATCAGTTCAGGCGTTTCATCGCAGGCGTAGCCGAACATCATGCCCTGATCGCCGGCGCCGCCCGTGTCCACGCCCATGGCGATATCGGGCGACTGGCCCTTGACGGCGGACATGATCGCGCAGGTTTCGGAGTCAAAGCCGTATTTGCCGCGGTTGTAGCCGATGTCGTTGATTACGCCCCGGGCGATCGAATCGTAATCCAGGCAGCCGCGGTGCTCTTTCTTGATGGTGATCTCTCCGGCGACGATGCACAGGCCCGTGGTGAGCAGGGTCTCGCAGCCGACGCGACCCATCGGGTCGTGGGTAAGCACCGTGTCGAGCACAGCGTCGGAAATCTGGTCGGCAATCTTGTCGGGATGCCCTTCGGATACGGATTCAGAGGTGAACAGGAATTTCTCTTCGGAATTAGCCAAAACAGTGTCCTCCACCAGAATTAGAACGGGACTCGGAGTAAGCGTTCGTCGATTCCAGCCAACAGAAACGCTTAAGGCTAGCATTGGGTGCAAGGGGTGTCAATGAAGTGCATGGAAAGGCTTTAAACCGATGTTAAACGGCATCGTGAGCGCTTAAAAGACATTCCTTAATTGCCTCCTGAAAAACGCACGAGCCGGCCAGGGAGGGTGGGGTGATGGGTCCCTCGCCGGCTCGGTAGAACAAGACAGAATTGCGATCCCGAATCCAAGCACAACAACCCTCCGGCAGCACCTGGGGAGCTGCCGCCGGCAAAGTTGAGAGAAAGGAGCGACGAGGCCTAGAACATAAACCTCAGCGCGAATTGAATTTCGCGTTGGCCGCCGTTGGTTCCCGGCATGGTCGCGGCGAACGCGGTCGAGGGCGTATAACAGGGGCCGACGACCGGAGCGCCGAGTTTCTGCGATGGGTTGCAGAACACGCCGCCGGGGCTCGCGGCGGTCTCGGGCAAATAGGCCGCCGGATTGGAAAGTTGCGCATAGTTCGTCCCCGCACTCGAAGGTGAAACGGTACCGGCGGTGCCCATCAGATAGACCTGGTTACCGATGACGAAGTTGGGGTGATTCAGGATATCGAAAAACTCCGCCCGCAACTGCATGGTGACCTTTTCCGTCAGCCGGGTATCCTTGAAGATCGCGAAATCGAAGTTGACGAAATTGGGGTTGTTGAGCGAGTCGCGGATCGAATCGCCGAGGCTGCCAAATGGCGCAAACACGTAACACTCGGGATTCCACCACTCACTATGCTCCCTCACCATGGGGTTGCAGCCAGGAACGACCTCCGGGCGCTCGCCTTCGGTGGCGCCACCCGTTTGGGATTGGTAAAGGCCCCCGAACATGGTCTGGACGTTGAAGGGCAAGCCGGAATACGCGCTGACGATCGGACTGATTTGCCAGCCGTCCTTCAACCGATTGCCCTGAAACGGCAACCGATAAATCGCATTGGCGGTAAACACCTGGTTGGAGCTGAAGCTGCAAGGACCTCTATCGAGGCTCGGGTTGTAAGCATCCACGACAGCCCACTCGCCCTGCTCCGTGCTGATGGTGGCCGAGGCATCATCGAGACACTTCGAATACGTGTAGCCCGCATTGCCGACCAAGGACCTGGCGAACTGCCGGCTCAAAGTGACCTGCACGGCGTTGTAACTGGAGTGCGCCCGGGGTTGAACCGCTTCGACCGCTTGGAAGTTGGGATTGACGTGCACGCTGCCAGTTGCCGGGTTGACCGTAAACGGGTTGGTCGGCGTGCCGGGGGCTCCCACACCGGTCGCACTGGGGTAGTTTCCTGTTGCCAGTGCCGCCGTCTGCTCCGAGGGCGTCAGCATGGAGTAGGAAAGCGGAGGGTTCGCGTCAGCCCAAAAGAACAGATGGTTGCCCGAGGAACCGTTGTAACCCACCGTGAGCACCGTGCCGTGCCCCAGCTCGCGCTGCACGTTTAGGTTGTACTGCATCACGTACGGCGCCGTGTCCACATTCTGGAGGATCGCGTAATACCACGCAATCGAGCTCGATGCCGGGGCTCCACCGATCATCTGGTTTGGGCTGGAGGGCAGCGCGGGGAATCCCGTGTCGAAGAAAAGGAAGAACAGCGGTGCATTCGGGAGAAACGACGTGTTGTCGAGAGCATAGGTCCGCGCAGTGACGGGCTCGTGGAACATGCCGAAGCCGGCGCGGACGGAGGTCTTGTGATCGCCGAACAGATCCCAAGCCAGACCGATGCGCGGATCGAAGTTCCATTTATTGGGATTGCTGGTAAAGGGATGCTTCGCGGTGACGAAGCTGTTCTCGGTCGTCGTCGGCGAAGTGAGGTTGTTGATCACGAACACCGGTTCACCAGCCGTCGTGGGATTGCTGGCCCAGTCGTAGCGCAGACCAATGTTTAGGGTGAGTCGCTTCGTGATTTTCCAATCGTCCTGGATGTAGGGATCCAGCCAAGTCTGACGCCAGTAGCGGTACGGGTTGAAGGGATAGGTTTGCCCACTCGCGGTCGTATAACTGTAGCTCGGGGCGGCCCCGCACACGCACAGCAGTGGGTCGCCGTACAGCGAGCCTCCGAGCGGCGTTCCGGGTACTGTGTTGCCGCTCAGGTCCGCGAAAATCCAGGCGCCGCCGGGATACTGGTCCCAATATTGGTTCAACTCGACGCGGGTTACGGTTGCCCCGAACCGGAGGCTATGCGCGCCCAGGGACAGAACGACATCGTCGCCAGCGCTAAACCGGTTGGTGACCGGCCGGCTGGGACTTGTCGGCGAGGGCCCCAGAGAAGACAAATTCTGGCCCGGCGAGAAGTCCATATCCTGCAGGCCGGGCGCCGATTGTAGAGGGCCTCCGCTGCCGCCGCCATTGGCCGTCTCTGCGTACAGCCGCACGTACCCGAAACGGGCTTCGTTCAGCAGCCTCGGCGAGAACGTATGCCGCTCTTCGACGGTCAGGTACTGGTTATGCTCGTTGTCCACTTCCGGGTATCCCGGGACCGGCGTGTAGACGTAGGGGAGAATCTGGTAGGCCCTCTCGATGTGGTATTGGGCGAACAAGCTGTCCTGGGCGCCCAAGGTGTAGTCCACCCGCCCCAGCACATAGTCCTCGTTGCCGATCTGAAGATCATGTGAGCAGAACAGACCTGTGGCCGGCAGAAACTGGATATCGGTTACGTTCGGGCATTGGGCCGCCGTTTGGGCCAGTGGGTACAAGCCGAATATGCTTTCTGTCAGGGGACTGATGGGCCCGTACGGACCGACCCACGTGGTGCCGTTATAGGTCATGCCGCCGGCCTCGAACAGGTCCGGCAACGACGTGGGCACAATCGCGCGCGAGGTTTCGCCCGTGCCGGAACGCAAACCCTCGTAATTGACAAAGAAGAATGCCTTGTCCGTCTTGATGGGCCCTCCCAGCGAGCCACCGAATTGATTTCTCTTAAACGTCGGTTTCTGCCCGGGGGCGTCGAAGTAGTTCTTGGCGTCCAGAACGCTGTTGCGGATGTATTCGTACGCGGAGCCGTGGAAATCGTTGGTGCCCGACTTGGTGACCGCGTTGACGGCCGCGCCGGTGCCGCCGAACTCCGCGCTGTAGGTGTTGGTCAAGACCGAGAATTCCTGGATGGCCTCCATGCCGAGGGAAGTCCCCTCCACGCTGACGCCCGCTCCATGGTCCAGCGCGTCGGTTATATCGGTGTTATCCAGCAGGTAGGCCAAACCAACCGGGCGCGAACCGGAAACGGAGTAGTTGGTTTGTTCACCGTAAACGGTGGGCGACTGGCCGCCGCCACCACCGCTTGATGGCACCGTTGCCACGCCCGGCGCCAAGCTGAGCAGGTCGGTGAAATTGCGGCCGTTGGAGGGCAGGTTTTCCATTTGATTGGGAGCAATCAGAGTGCCGACCGTAGCGGTGTCGGTATCGACTCTGGAAGCTTCGCCCTCGACCTGCACAACTTGCTCGGATCGGCCCACGGGCAGTTTGAAATCCAGAATCGGCCGCGCACCGACACTCAGCACGATGCCGGTCTGCAACACTTTCTCGAAGCCGGTCTCCTGGGCCGAAACGTCGTAGCTGCCAACCTGCATTTCCGGGAGAGTGTAGCGCCCCTGCGCGTCGGTAACGCCGGAATAGGTGACGCCGGTGCTGACGTCCTTCGCTTCGATCTTGGCGCCGACGATGACCCCGCCGCTCGGATCTGTGACGGTGCCGGAAAGCGTGGCTTTTTCCACCTGCCCGTAGCAGCGGCCAGCCATCAGGACGCACAAGAAACATACGGCCAGCGCTGCGGAAAAAAATCCGCGCACAAAGGCCGGAAATTGCCGGCCCATCGAGCCGCCTGCTTCAATATTCTTAGGAACGGGGGCCGAATTACGGGATACCCGGGCACACCTCCGCGGACACAGGTCGATCGGCATTCGTAGGCTCCTTCGCACCGGTGAAAGTGATCACAGGTGACACACTCCCCTTGTGCGCGGCATTTAGCACCGGGAGAATGTTTGTGTCAAGCGCAATATGCATACATAAACCCAGACATCCTCGCACTGGCGCTGGCGCGTCAATCGATAGTCCTCACATTCAAAAGGACAATTTGTCGATTTCTGCGAATACTATGCGGCTTCCACCAGACGCAAGGCGAAACGATTGTATTCACTTGAGTACCGCAGCATACAAATCATCGGCGGCGGGATTCCCGGCCGCCGGACGCCGAGGTCCTAGCTGGTTAGGTCGCGGCGGTAGAGCAGATAGGCGCGAATGAAGGGTTCGAGGTCGCCGTCGAGGACTCTTTGGACGTCGCCGCGCTCGACCTTGGTGCGGTGATCCTTGATCATCTGGTAGGGCTGCATCACGTAGGAGCGGATCTGGCTGCCGAAGCTGATGTCGGATTTGGTGGCGTCGAGTTTGCGCTGGTCGCCGCGGCGCTTTTCAAGCTCCAGCTCGTAAAGCCGCGAGCGCAGCACCTTCATGGCGGACTCGCGGTTCTTGTGCTGGCTGCGTTCGTTCTGGCACTGGACGACGATGCCGGTGGGCAGGTGCGTGAAGCGCACCGCGGATTCGACCTTGTTGACGTTCTGGCCTCCATGGCCGCCGGCGCGGAAGGTGTCAATGCGCAGATCCTCGGGCTTCACCACGATTTCGATTCGGTCGTCGATTTCCGGGATCACGAAGACAGACGCGAACGACGTGTGGCGGCGCGCCTGCTGGTCGAAAGGCGAGATGCGCACCAGGCGGTGAACGCCGCTTTCACCGGAAAGCATGCCGAAAGCGTTTTCTCCTTCGACCTGAATGGTGGCGGATTTGATCCCCGCTTCTTCGCCGGGAGTTGAATCCAGAATCGTGGCTTTGAAACCCTTCTGCTCCGCCCATCGCAAATACATGCGCAGCAGCATTTCGGCCCAGTCCTGCGATTCGGTACCGCCGGCTCCGGGCTTGATGGTCACGATGGCGTTCAGGCGATCGCTTTCGCCGGCGAGCAAGGTTTTCGTTTCCAGATCGGACACGAACGTGTCGGCGGAGTCGATTTCCCGCGCAATATCGTCGAGAAGCGAGTCGCGCTGGCCATGATCGGATTCTTCCTCGGCCAGATGGAAATACGTGTCGATGTCGCTGATTTTACCGGTGAGCGATTTGCCCGCGTTGGCGCGCTCTTCGAGCTGCTTGCGCTCCTGCATGGTGGCTTGGGCCTTCTCCGGGTCCTGCCAGAAGTCGGGTAAGTTGATTTTCTGTTCGAGCGCGGCTAACTGTGGTTCGATTGCGGAGGCGTCAAAGATAGCTCCGCACGAGCTCGATGCGTTTCTGGAGCTCGGCGTAGCGCTGTTGCAGGTCTTCAATGTGCGCGGGCATATCTAAATCCTACACAGGAACGCGCGAAATGGAAAATTGAAACTTGCCAAACGTTTTTCCCGGCCGAATTGCGAGATGGCGCATTGTAGGATTGCTTGAGCAAAATCAAGCAAAGCCCGGCTGATCGGCGCCGCAAGCGAGGAGTCTAGGATGACGGTGTCTGTCTTTGTCGGAACCAGTGTCGACGGGTTCCTGGCGCGACCGAATGGCGATCTCGACTTCCTGCCCGCCCAGGGCGGTGAGCCCCACGGCTACGACGAATTTATCGCCACGGTTGACGCGCTGGTGATCGGACGCAAGACATTTGAGACCGTGCGGGCCTTTCCCGAGTGGCCGTATGGTGACAAACGCGTGGTAGTTCTCAGCAGCCGGCCGCTCGATTTTTCCGGCGTACGCGGCGGAGTTGTCGAGCAGATGGCCGGGTCTCCGGCCGAAATCGTTTCCAAACTGGCCGCCAGCGGAGCCCATCAGCTCTATGTGGACGGAGGAATCACGATCCAGGGATTTCTGCGCGCCGGGCTGGTAGAGCGGCTGGTAATCACCCGGGTGCCTGTGCTCATCGGAGCCGGGATTCCTTTGTTCGGGGCGCTACCACACGATCTGCGACTGCGTCACGTAGCGACCCAGCACTACGCGAGCGGACTGGTGAAGACCGAATACCGGGTCGGCTGAACCGAGCAGTCACTCGAGCGTCTAGTGGCAGGAGGCGTTGTCAGTATACGTGCCGCTGACGATCATCCCATTCAGGAACCGGCTGCAGTTCGTGATGGCGGCCAGGGACGGATCGTTCTTGAGCGCGTTGGGATCAATCGCTTTGGCGCCATTGAGCGCTTGCCGCGCCGCCAATGTTTCGTCGGCCCATCCGGTCAGCTTGTCGAATTCATTCCGAAGCAGGGAAAGCGCGTTTCGGTCCGAGTCGGTGGTCGCCGCGACAGCTGCCTGCGAGAGATCGGCCTCGACGCGGTCGTGATAGTCCGTCGACCACGACGCGCTGACGACCAGCCCGTAGGTGATCATCATGGAGATTGCGCCGCGCCATTCCCTCATGTCCGCCAGGGACGAAACTGCCGAGCTCGCGAAATCCCTCGACAGGCCCTCCGGGGGAGGAGGGGCGGCCGTGGGAGCGGCGGCGTTGCTCGCGGCAGGAATTGTCAGGACGATGCGATTCGGCTCCACGGTGACCACGCCATTCGTGATCTGCGCGAGCGCTTCCACATCCACATAGGACCGGCCGTTAATTTCTTTTACCTCCGTGCCCACCGTTTTTCCGTTCACGACGAGCGTCTTGGTCGCCAAAGACGCGGTTCCCTGCGCCCAGACATTTCCCGCGGAAAATAGAATCAACCCAAAGAACCCGATTCGTCGAATCTCGATAAGTCTGTGCACGATATGCTCCGATCAGCAGGGCTGGGTCAGCCTATAAGCGGCGTTACCTTCCGCAAGATTGTTCCTAACAAGATCATCATGGCACCAAAAGCGGTTCGCCGACAGATGATTACTCCCGATGCCAGCTTCGGCGGTTATGGGGGCGGAGAAGGCCGGAAGAGGGCCATCCCCAGCAGCGCAACAGAAGCGATCACGCACAGCCAGGCGAACCAGTCGCCGAAGCGGGTGTAGAGCGTGATGTCGTCGCGGAAGTCGTAAGGAGCGTCGAGCTGGGCGCGGATATCGGTCGGTAACTGAGCGACGATGCGACCGTAGGGATCGACCGACACCGTGTAGCCGTTGTTGGTGTCGCGCAACAGCCAGCGTCGGTTTTCGACGGCCCTCACGCGGGCCATCATCAGGTGCTGCGCGGGGGCGGATGAACGGCCGAACCATCCGTCGTTGGAGATATTGATGAGCAGCTCGGCGCCGTTGGCGGTGAAGCGACGGACGGCGTCGGGAAAGACAGCCTCAAAACAGATGAACGTGCTGAAGCGTCCGCCGGGCAGATGGCCCACCGCATAGTCATCACCGGGCGTGAAATCGCCGAGGTCCGCGGTCAGTTTGCCCGTAAACGTGAGGTATTTGCGAAGCGGGACATATTCGCCGAACGGCACGAGATGGATTTTGTCGTAGGAATACACGCGTTCGCCCGACGGGTTCAGCAGGATGGCGCTGTTGGTCGCCAGCCACTTTCCTGCCGTGTCGTGTTTCCAGTCCTCGGCGCCCACCAGAAAATCGGAGCCTGATTCCTGCGCAATTTTGTGCGCGATAGCGGCGAAATTCCTGTCCTGCAGGGTGAATGGCGCGGGTGCTTCGGGCCAGACGACCACGCCGGGATTTTTTCGAGCGGCGCCAATGCTGATCTCGACGAGCTCGTCGAGATCGCCGGCGTGCTTCGGCATCCAGTCCGCCTGATATTCGTAGGATTGCGCGAAATTGGTCTGCACGAGATGCGCGACGTAGCGCGGGTCTTGGGGTGGCACGAAATAACGGCCCGCAAACCCGATGAAAATCAGCGCGGCGGCCGAGGCCAAAACGATTTTCCAGTTCCGCTGGCGGCCGGAAACGATCGCGTAGGCGACCAGAGAACCGTAGGCGGCGACGATATAGCTGAGCCCGTAAATTCCGGTGACGGAGGTGACCTGCAGCAGCGCCAGATGGCCGCTGGCGGCGTACCCGATGAGATTCCACGGGAACGCGAAGATCGGCAAGTGGGCGCGAGCGTATTCCAGGGCTACCCAGAGGTCCGGCGCGAGCGCCCAGGTGACGAGCGCGTTTCGGCGCGAGGCGAAGGCGATTCCCCAGGTGAAGACCGCTACGATTGCGCCGCCCGCGACGCTGACAAGCAGCAGCAGGACCGCGGCGATGAGTGGCGGCACGTTTCCGTATTGCTGTACCACCTCGGCCATCCACGGCACGCTCATCGGATAGAAGACCATGGCGTGCAGGAATCCATACAGAGGCGCGACGGCGGGTCGCGCGCCCAAGGAAGCCAGGACGAGCAAGCCAACGGAAATCCAGGCAAGCAGCGACCAGTTGTAGTTCGGAAATGAGAGCGCCAGGGCCGCGCCGCTCGCCAGAGCGAGGAGTGAGCGTTTCTGCCAGGAAAGGTTCACAGACTTGAAGGCGGCTCCGCTGCCATGTTTTCAAAGTTCGCGAAGACTGTAGTGGATTTACCGGCGCGATGCTAGCGCTTGATGATGGCGATGAAGCCGGCGTGATCGAGGGCTTGCTTGGCCGCGTCGGCGGCCTGCACGTCCGCATAGGGTCCGACCTGGACGCGATAGAAATTGTCGTTCGTGGGCGTGACGACGAACGATGGAAAGTGCTTTTGCTGCAGAACGTCCGCCATGGCCATGGCGTCGCTTTCGTGCGTGACGGCCGCGACCTGGAGAACAAGGGCGCCCTTGTTGAGCTTGGGCGCTTGGAAGCGGGCTGCCCCGGGCACCGATTTCGCGGCGGCGTTCGGAGCTACGGCGGGAGAAGCCGGATTCAGGGGCCGCGCGGCGACAGAAGCCGATGGCGACGCAGCGGACCTGGACATGGAATTGACCGTGTCGTCCGCGTTCTTCTTGGAATAGAAATCCCACTCGTTATTCGCGGGCGCCGGTGCAGCGGCAGGCGCCTGCTCCGCCTTCGGCTTCGGCGTCGGCCGGCTCACCGGCTGATCGGCATCGGCCGACTCGGAGGCGTGGACCGGGCCGCCGTACTGGTTGTGGCCCATCACATAGCCGAGCGTAAAAAACACGCCGCAAAGCAGGACCACGCCCAGGAACAGACTGACGAGGTGTCTGCTTTCCAGGACCCGATCTCCGCCGCGCTTTGAGCTACCCGTCATGTTCCCCTATTTCTTGTCCGCGAACGCCCTGACCCACTGTGAAATGATATCGACCGGCAGCGGGAAAACAATCGTCGTATTCTTCTCGACGCCGATCTCGGTCAATGTCTGCAAATAACGAAGCTGAATCGCGGCCGGCTCCTTTTCGAGCACTCCGGCGGCTTCCGCGAGCTTCGAAGAGGCTTCCAACTCGCCCGCGGCATGAATCACTTTCGCGCGACGTTCGCGCTCGGCTTCCGCCTGCCGGGCGATGGCGCGCTGCATCGATTCCGGTATATCAACTTGCTTGACCTCTACCTTCGTTACCTTTATGCCCCAAGGCTCCGTATCCTGGTCAAGGATTTGTTGGAGCTTGGCGTTAACCTTTTCGCGCTCAGAGAGGATCGCATCGAGCTCAAACTGGCCGACAAGGCTCCGCAGTGTGGTCTGCGCCAGCTGGGAGGTAGCATAAAGATAATTCTGAACCTGCGAAAGCGCAAGATTTGCGTCCACCACGCGGAAATAACAGACCGCGTTGACCTTCACGGAGACGTTGTCGCGCGTGATGACGTCCTGCGGCGGCACGTCGAGAGTCTCGATGCGCAGCGAGATGCGGGTGAGCTTGTCGATGGGATAGAGAACCAGCTGCAGGCCCGCGCCTTTGGCTTCCGGGAGCATCCGGCCGAGACGCAGCACCACACCGCGCTCCCATTCCTTGATCACGTAGATCGAGTTGAAGAACCAGAACAGGAATATGACGACCCCGGCGATCCCGAGCACCGTTACGAAATTGAAATCCATCGTTGCTTCCTCCGCTCGAACCCGTTCGTCTAGCTCGGCCGAGGGCCGACCGGCTCGACTTCGAGTGTCAACCCGTCCACTTTTCTCACGCGCACGCGCGCGCCCTTCGGAATCGTCTCACCTGCCGACGTTGCCGCGCGCCACAGCTCGCCGTGGATGCGCACCATTCCGGCGATGGCGCCTTCGGCCGAAGCCACACCGACCGGTTCCACGACCTCGCCTTCTTCGGCGAGCAATTCTTCCTTGCCGGTAGCCATTTTCCAGTTGCGCGAACGAAGGACCACGCGCATGAGACCGATCGCGAGAATCCCGAACGGCAACGCCACGCCGAGCGCGACGGCAAAGCGCACTCCCATTCCGGTCCATGGCGTGCGGATCAGAAACAGCGCGCCGAGCACCATGGAGATCACGCCGCCGACGCCGAGAACGCCGTGCGTGGGATATTTCGCTTCAATGACGAACAGGCCGAGAGCCAGGACCATCAGCAGAAGTCCGGCGATGTTCACCGGCAGCATCTGCATGGATATAATCGCGAGCACCGCCGCGATGCCGCCGAAAACGCCGGGTGCAAAAAGACCCGGATGCGTGAATTCCGTATAGATACCGAGTGCCGCGCCGATCAGCAGGATGAAGAAAACATCGGGCTGCACGATGAACGCCAGGAACTTCTGGCGCGCGGTCATGCCCAGGTCGGTCGACCGAGGATGCGCGAGAGCGAGCGTGACGCTGGAGCCGTCGAAGCGCGTGATGGTGCGGCCGTCGAGCTTCGCCAGCAGGTCCTCAGGCGAATTCGCGATGAAGTCGACCAGCTTTCCGTCGAGAGCCTCCTTCGCGCTGAAGGCTTTGGCGTCGGTGACCGCGGTGGCTGCGAGGTCGGGATTGCGGTTGCGCTTTTCAACGTAGCTGCGCAGGTAGGCGGTCGCCTCGTTGGTGATTTTCTTGTGCATGGTGTCGTCAATCTTGGCTTCCTGGCCGAAGGCGAACGCCACGGGCGAGGCCGCGCCGGTGTCCGTGCCGGGTGACATGGCGGCAACGTCAGCCGAGAGCAGGATGAAGAATCCGGCGGAGGCGGCGCGCGATCCGGTGGGGCTCACGTAGGTCACGACGGGAACCTGGGAATTCAGGATCGCCTGGATAATCGCGCGCATCGAGGTGTCCAGGCCACCGGGTGTGTTGATCGTGATCAGGATCAGCGACGCGTGCTCCTGATTGGCTTGGGCGATGCCGCTGACGATGTATTCGGCGAGGATGGGCTCGATATCGCCGTCGATTTGCAAGTGCACTACGGACGCCGATGGTTCCGGAGCGGCCGCCGTGGATCCGGGCGCCGCCACGCGAGCCGCCACAGCCATTAACGCCACCGCGACGGCGCACACGACGAACAGATATCGCCGCGATCGAAGGAAGCCCTTCACGAACCGGTAGTATAGCAAGGGAATGGATGGGCGGCGTTAAAGATCGGGCGCAGGCCCAAGGTTTAACACCCAGGACGCCCCCGGTGGGCACCGAGATCGGGGAGGGAGAAAACCAGACGGCGTGCGGTTAGTCGAGCGATTCGGGTTCGAGGCCGATGTTATTTTCGCCGGCGGCTTTCTTTTCGTTGTACTTTTTCACCCAGGCGGCGAAGCTTTTTCCGGCGGCGGTGTCGCGGCCCGTGAAGGCGAGCGCGGCGACGTCGCTGAACGGGATGGAAAGTTTTTCCCCGGTGTCTTTCGGCATCATGCGGACGAAGCATTCGGCGAGCGACGGTCCCTTGATCTTGCGATCGAAAACGTATCCTTCGATCTTCTGTCCAGATTTCAGCGTGATCGTGAGATCGCCGCGATAGTCGAACGCTTTTTCGAGGGCGTCGCGGATCTCGCCCTCCGACGATACGGACGGAATCCAGCCTTCCAGATTTTCGTGGACGAATCCGAGCCGCTCTTCGTCTTCGGCAGCGGATGTTCTGTGAATTTCAGACATAGGGGATCGAACGGCTAGGCCTTGGGCGATACGGAGATCTGCACCAGCTGGCCGGAATCGGTGCCGGCGTGGCCGGAAACTCCGCCCATGGCGTCCGGGTCCTTATATTTGCTGAACAGCGTGGCGCGCACGGTGGCCAGAAACCCGCCGACGGAGCCGAACGTGTCGTTCACGGCGCTCGCTTCATAGCCGCTGTGAACCATGCAATTGGCGCACTTGGGATTTCCGCTCTCGGTTCCGTAGTTGTCCCAGTTCGTTTCGCCCAGCAGCTCATCAAAGGTGTCCGCGTAGCCATCCTGCAGCAGGTAGCAGGGCTTCTGCCACCCGAAAATATTGTAGGTAGGCATGCCCCAGGGCGTGCACTTGTAATCGCGCTTGCCCATCAGGAATTCCAGAAACAACGGGCTCAGATTGAAGCTCCACTTTTCCGAGCGGTTGCTGAGAATCTGGCGGAAAAGATGGCGCGTTTTCTTGCGGCTCAGGAAGTGTTGCTGATCGGGCGCTTTGTCGTAGGTGTAGCCGGGGGAAAGCATCATGCCCTCGACGCCGAGGTCCATCATGTCGTCAAAAAACTGGCGCACGGATTGCGGATCGGCGCCGTCGAACAGAGTCGTGTTCGTGGTGACGCGGAATCCGCGACCGAGCGCCATGCGGATTCCTTCGACGGCCTTGTCATACGTACCTTCGCGACATACCGAGAAATCGTGGTGCTCGCGCTGGCCGTCCATGTGAACGGAAAACGATAGATACTTGCTGGGCCTGAATTCGTCGAGCCGCTCAGCGAGCAGCAGCGCGTTGGTGCAGAGATAAACGTATTTCTTGCGCGCCACCAGCCCGTTCACGATTTCGACGATCTGCGGGTGCATCAGCGGCTCGCCGCCCGGGATGCTGACGACCGGCGCGCCACATTCGTCAACCGCGCGGAAACACTCCTCGGGAGTGAGCTGTTTTTTCAGGACGTGCGCCGGATACTGGATCTTGCCGCAGCCGGCGCAGGCCAGATTGCAGCGCAGCAGCGGCTCGAGCATCAGGACAAGGGGGTATTGTTTCCGCCCTTTGAGCTTCTGGCGGATGACGTAGGACGACACGGCCCACATCTGCGATACCGGTCCTGGTACACCCATCGGGTCAGCCTCGCTTGGAACTGCACGTGCCTGCACAGATCAACGGCTGCTCTTATGATGCCATGTTCGACGCGCTGTGTGAACCGCAGAAGTGGGGCCGCGTAGCGAAAATCAAGACGGCCAAGCGTCAATTCGTGGCGGCCTTCACGGGTTGTATGGCGTAGGCGGGTTCGACGGTCAGCACTTCCCGGACTCGCGGGTCTTTGATGACCTTGGCGAAGTCGGGGTCTTTTTCGGCTTCCTTGAAGTCCTTGTAGCCTTCGTCGCGAGCCATTTTCAGGTACCGGGCGGCGCGCCCGGCGTCGCCGATCTTCGCGTAGGACTTCGCCAGCATGAAATGGAGCGGAGCGGGATCTTCCGCCGAGCGCTGCTGCAAGACGTTGCCGGCGGTGCTCTTGTGGTCGAAAACTTCCGGGTCGATCGCCAGCGCCTGGCCAAACGCCACCATTGCTTTTGGATACTCCCGGATGGCGCAGTAGGCGTAGCCGAGATTCGTGTAAATGGTCGCGAGCGGATCGCCCTTGGCGAGGGCCTGCTTGTAATACTTGATCGCTTTGCCGTAGCGTTTCTCGGCAAATTCGACGGTGCCGAGATTGTTCAGCGGGTTGGAGTCCTTCTTGTCGGCCCGAGCGGCGAGCTTGTAATAGTGCTCGGCTTTCACGCCGTCGCCGACCTGCTGAAAGGCGATGCCGGCGGAGTTGAGAATTTTCGAATTGCGCGGGTCGTCGATCAGGATGGTCTGGTAAGCCTTGGCCGCCTCGTCAAATTCCTTGCGCGCCATCAGGATTTCGGCGTTCATTTCGGCGCGCTCCCGCGCGGTCATTGTTGGCTGAGCGGGGCTCCCGGGGGAGTCGGCGGGAGTCGCACCCACGGGGCCGTTCGGTACCTGTTGAGCCTGCACAATTCCGGGGATGAATCCTGCGACGAAAACGAGCGGAACTGCAAAGAGGCCGAATCGCGTCATGGCCCTGCCCCTTGTTGCGCCAGCTCAACTACGGCTGCGGCTTGGAATTCGAGTTGTCCGAGGGCTGTTTGCTTCCGCCAAAGATACCAAAGATCCGGTCGAGCAAGCCTTTTTTCTTCTCGGGCTCCTGTGCCGTTTGCGAATCCGCGTCCGCCGGCCTTAGCCCGGATTTCGCCCCCTGGGGGGTCTTCGGGCGCTGGCTCTGTGCGGAACCCAGTGGCTGGCCGGTCGTATTGACCGCCGGTTGGGGCGGCGCGGGCTGATCCTTACCGAAAAGATGAGCGAGCCAACCGCCGCCTCCCCCTGACTGCGCGTTTTGTCCGCCGCCGTGGAGATCGCAGTATTCGGTCGGCTCGCTGCCCTGAATGAAATATTCCTGCGCGACCTCGGGACACGATGGCGTGGCCAGCTGGCCGCTTTGCGGGTCAACCGATTCCTGGACGATTCCGGCGGGCGGATCGAAATCCTGCGTTTTGCGATAAAGCGGCAGCGCCACCGCCCGCTTCATGAACTCGGCCCAGATCGGCGCCGCCGCCGCGCCACCGGCGAGGCCTAGATCGCGGTTGTCGTCAAATCCCACCCAGACGACGCAGAGCAGATTCGAGGTATAGCCGGCGAACCATCCATCCCGCGAGGTGCCTGTCTTTCCGGCCGCGGGATTTTGGAAACCGAGCTGGCGCACAGGGAAGCCGGTGCCGTGGTTGATCACGTCCTCCATCAGGCTGGTGGTCAGAAAGGCGACACGCGGGTCGAGCACCAAACGCGTGGTCGGTTCGTTCGTTTCCTCGACTTTGCCGTCGCCCGAGACGACGCTGCGGATAAACAGCGGCTCGGCGCGAATGCCGCCGTCCGCAAAGGCGGTGTAGCCCGCGGCGACGTCGATCGGCGTCATTTCATAGGCGCCCAGCGCCACGGCCGGAGTGGGCTGGATATTGGAACCGAGGCCCATCTGCCGCGCGAGATCGACGACGCGCTGATAGCCGATCATTTCGGCGACTTTCACGGTGGCCACGTTGAGCGAATGAATCAGAGCGTCGCGCACGGTGACGGTACCGTAGAATTCCTGGCCGTAGTTGTCCGGGGTGTATTCCTTGTTGTCGAATTCAAACGTCGTGGGAGTGTCATCGACGGTGGTCACCGGCGTGACGACCGGCGAAAGGCCCTGGGCGGCATTGTTAAACGCCGCCGCGTAAACGAACGGCTTGAACACGGAGCCGGGCTGGCGGTGGGCGAGGGCGTGATTCAGCTGGCTTTCGCCGTAGTTGCGTCCGCCGATCAGCGCGCGAATTTCTCCGCTGCGCGGATCAAGCACGACCATGGCGACTTGCACCGGGGGAACGACCTGGCCCTGTTTTTTCCAGACGGCATATTTGTGCGCGAGAAGCTTGTCCACGTTCTCGACGCCGATCTCGACGGCTTCGTTGGCGGCGCGCTCAAGATTCGGGTCCAGGGTCGTGTAAATGCGGTAGCTTTCGTTTTCCAGGTCGCTTTCCGAGTATTTCTCGAGCAGGTGGTCCTTCACCATGTCGACGAAATACGGCGCCGAACTGCTCGCCAGTCCGCCGTTCACGAAATGCAGCTTGGCGTGCTTGGCGGCGGCTTCTTCCTCCGCCGTCAGGTAGCCATCCTCCACCATCTGCGCGAGCACGCGGTCGCGAGCCTCTTCGGCGCGGTCCGTATGGCGCTCGGCGCCGGAATAGCGATTCGGCGCGCGAATAATTCCGGTCAGGAAGGCGGCTTCACCGGGCGTGATCTCGCGAACGTCCTTGCCGAAATAGGCTTCGGAGGCTTCGCCGAACCCGCGGATCGAAAAGCTGCCGCGATTGCCCATATAGATGTCGTTGGCGTAGAGCTCGAGGATCTGCTGTTTCGAAAAACGTTCGGCGAGCTCCGCG
>Ga0210391_10001603_pt1 | contig 20343 bp, 17 predicted proteins | sample IncBWC12OmetaG_FD_160573 | JGI IMG/M metagenome (GOLD analysis project Ga0210391, IMG submission 160573) | Forest soil microbial communities from Barre Woods Harvard Forest LTER site, Petersham, Massachusetts, United States - Inc-BW-C-12-O ...
AGGCATTGGTGAAGATTACCGTATTACCGGGCAGGGGATAGGGATTGCTTTGCGTAAACGAAGCCACGCTGCTTTCCCCGCAGGGCTGGGTGCATTCCTGCTGCAGCAGGGAACTTCGCACCGTTCGGATGGTGGCCCTCATCCGGGCCGCCTGCCCGTCCGTGAATTCATTGATACAGGGGGCATTCCCATAGCTCATGAAATTGGAGATCAGGTCGGGCACGTCCGTGGTAAAGCCCGAGAGCGTATCCGTACTGCATGAGTTTACGGGTTGACTGCAGCTGGGAGAGCTGAATACATCTTTTTGAGGAGGCGTATCGCATACCATATCCCCGTCCGTCGAACAATCGTTGTTCTTGCAATCCATTCCCTGGAAGGTATGGTACAAGCCCAGGTAGTGTCCCATTTCATGGGCCAGGAGGATTCCGAATCCCGTCACCACGATCCCATCCAGGGAACTTCCCGCCGCGCCAGGCATAGTCGCGTATCCCCCTTCGTTCATCCGCGTCCAGGCTCCGCATTGATAAAAGACCAGGTTTTCCTTGACGATACTGCTGACGCACCAGATATTGATATACCGCGTTGGGTCCCAATCTACCAATCCTTTCACAATGTCATCTTCCATGTCCGCATCCATATCCGTCAGGTACGACGTCGTTCGCGTAATGCCCGTGGTATTTCCGCCCATGGGATCCTTTTGCGCCAAACAGAATTGGATATGGGTGTTGGATCCTGGCCCCATAGCATAAGGGCCCGTGTGCGCAAAAGCATTGTTGAGGTCCTGAAGAGCGGCCTGCAATTGGGCATCCGTCACCGAGGAAGGGTTGTTACTCACCACATGGAACACGACGGGAAGCGTATAGACTACCGTAAAGGTGTCCAGGGCTAAGGATGTGGCTTGTTGAATGATTTGGTTGGTCTTCCATTCTTTTTCCCGGAAGGCAGGGTCTTTCCGGAAGTTTCGCATCAACTGTTCGGTCCCGCAGGCGGATGCGGAATAATACGATTTCTGGGCAGCAACGCTCAGATGAAGGAGACAGCATAGGACAATGGCAGCGAGATGGCGCATGAGGTTTCAACGGGTACAATCCGAAGTTATGACAAAAAACATACCATAGTATGTCCCGCTAGAAAGAATAACACAGGGACATACCGAAGGGCGCTGCGCGCAGGCTCAATCCCTGTAATTTATGATTGATTCTTATTGAGTTATGATGATGAAGGGCGATCATTGCGGCATCCAATAACAACAGGAAACCACCTTGAATGGATATACTGGTTCCGTATCCCCTGTATTGGTCCCTCGAGGTAAGGTTGGACTCCGAATTGCCCCTTTCATTCAAATAAAAACCGCCTGTAATGTAAACGAGGTCCAAGCCGAAATTCAGGACGTAGGTCTTTTCCACGGAGAGTTGGGCGCGTTCGTTTTGGGCCAGGGTCCAGGTCCGGTGCAGGGCGCGGGTGGCGCCCAGGTAACCCATCGACGCAATCCCAAGGTTTACGAGATTCCAATACCCATTCATCGACCAGGCATAATGAGCAACACCATGCGTTTGACCAGCGACAATAAAACCCGAGGCAATATTCACTATGGCGAAAGACCCCAGGGCAATCATGGCGTCCTGCGTTATCGTATTCCTACTACGCTCAAGACTGTCATTGAAGTCCTGGGCATGCCCGGCCAAAGCCGTCAACAACCACAGGACAAACAAAGACTTTCTCATAAAATATCACTCATCGGTTTGTTGATCGACACCAAATGCTCATAGGTCCGGTCCGCGTCATATTCCTTTTCGAAGACGACGAAGGTGTGCCTGTCCAGAAGAACCTTGGGGCTTAGGTTGATGTCCAACTGTTCCCGGAAGGTCTTTCGCTTATCGTCGTAAGCAACCGATTTGCGGCCGCGCATGGCTTTGGAATAAGTATACCAGGAAGACAAAAATATGAAAGGGTACCAGAAGGGAAAAAGGATGAGCGCCATCTTATTGATGCGTACAAAATTGATCCGCGACAACTTGAATCCGCTGAGTTTGGCCAGTACGCGCATTTTTTGAAGGCCCAGGAAAAAGATATGTCCGTAATAGATCTTCCGTTGTGCCGTGTCCCCGAACCAAACCGAATCGATTTCATTGGGCGGCATCAACTTGTGGTAATATTCACTTTCGAAGAGGGAGTAACTCATTTTAGCCATCAGGTTCGAATAGCTCGGGGTGGTGATGAGCAATTTCCCGCCGGGTTTCAGGGCCCTGTTGAACTCGGAAAACATCTTGATCTGGTCGTGGAAATGCTCGATGCCTTCCTGGCAAATGATGTAATCGGCATGGCCGTCCTCCACAGGCAGGCCCTCGTTGATATCGGCTTTCTTGCAGGGGATATCCTTGAGGAGAAAGTATTCCGGAAACAGGTCGAAGGCTTCGACACGGCTGCCCAGCTCAAGGAGGATTTCGCTGGTGACACCGTTACCCGCGGGAACGTCGAGCACCACCTTTCCTTTCAGGTCCTCCTTGATTTCATACAGGTACTTCTTTACTGCGTATTTCGGGCTTTTAGGATTGTTTACGTGAGGGTCTACCATAAGGGCCCTAAAGTAACCAAAATCACCTATTCGTGCAACACTAGTACGGCGGTGATTGCCCGGTTCAGCACCTTGTGGACGGTGCTCCGGTTGAAAATACGGTAGATCACATTGTGGTGGTGCTTAACCACGCAAAGGATGTCCGTCTGGCTCTTGTTGATGAACCCGAAAATCCCTTCTACCGTATTGTTGTCTTCGATATAATTGAAGTCGAGCTCGGTCCCCGGGATCAATTTTCTGAGGTTTCCCTCACCGCTGGCAGAACCCTCTTTCTTATCCACGACATTCACCACCTCTAGCTTTTTAGTGCCAAAAGCATTGATCAATTCATTGAGGGCTTCCAGGTCTTCATAAGACAGCCCGGAAGAAAAGTCCGTTGCCAGGGTAATGGTCGGATCGGGAGAGAAAGCGCTGCCCGGGGGCACGATCAGCACGGGAACGGTCGTCTTCAGCACCACGGAGCTCGTCGTGGAACCGAAAAGGTCCGAAATGCCCGTGGACCCGCTGGCCCCCATGACGATCAGGGCGATGGGGTGTTCGGAGGCATACTTCAAAATCGTGCTGCTGACGGAGCCTACTATTACGTCGGTCGATACGGTAACACCGTTAAACCTGCCCGTAAACCCGGAGGCCCAGGCGTCGAGTGCCTCCTGTTTGCTTTTTTGGTAATCTTCTATATACAAGGCGTTGTACGTATTGTTATCCACCCCTTCCATCGACCCCATGGCGTGCAGGGCGACGACTTCCTGCCCCAGGACTTTCGCAAGATGCATGGTGAATTCCATGGCATTGTCAGCCCCTTTTGAAAAATCCGTTGCGATCAATATTTTTTTCATAACTGAAAATGAAAATTAAATGAATAAGTGGAAGAGCGCGAACAAGAGGATCGAAATCAGGATGGACGCAGGCAGGGTCAGTACCCAGGCCATGGCGATGTTCCGGATAGTCCCCGTATTCAGGTTCCCGCCTCCCTTGGAAGCCACCATGGCGCCTGCGATACCGCTGGACAACACATGCGTCGTACTAACGGGCAAGCCAAACCAGCTACTGAGGCCGATCGTGCTGGCCGCAACGATCTCGGCGGTAGCGCCCTTGGCATAGTTCAGCTCCTCCTTCCCGATTTTTTCGCCTATCGTTGTAACGATCCGTTTCCACCCGATCATCGTTCCTATACCCAGCGAAAGGGAAATGGTGGCGATGGCCCAAATGGGCGCGTAATCGGTCAGCTTGTTCAAGCTGCCGGAAGTTCCCTTCAAGGTAGCCCGATCCGCTGCGGAAATCTGGATTTTGCTAGTCGGAGCTGCCAAGCCACCGAGGGCTTTGGTCAGGGCTTGAACGCGTTTCCGATAAGTGAACACTTTAGCATTATCGGCGCCATCCTTATCCCCGATATTGGCTTCGGCCTGAAGTAAGGAAGTATTAATGGCGGTCAGGGTATCGGCTGACTGGGGATTGGCCGCGATGGCCCTTTGTACGATGGGCTGGGCGCTCGTCAGAGAGGTGAGTATCTTGTCATTGGCTACCGAACGGTCCAGGGCGAACTTGGCAGGCAGGAAGGCGATCAGGATCAGCATGAGCAACCCTACCCCTTTTTGACCATCATTGCTCCCGTGGAAGAAGCTTACCAGGGTACACGTGAGGATCAAAAGGCAGCGGATCAAAATGGGTGGCCGGTCATTTTCCCCCTGGGGTATATGAAACAGGCTATGCGCTTTGACCACATTTTTCAGGAACAGCATGAGCAACACCGCCGCCCCGAACCCAAATATAGGGGACATGATCAGGGACATGCCGATTTTCCCGGCCTCGCCCCAATTCACTCCCCCTCCATGATAATAGTACGTGAAGGCCAGACCCGCCCCGATCATGGCGCCGATCAGGGTATGCGAACTGGAACAGGGAATGCCCAGGTACCACGTACCCAGGTTCCACACGATGGATGCCAGGAGGACTGAGAGGACCATGACGGCGCCCACCTGTACGGGAAGGGCCATTAGGTCATTGAGGGGCACCAGTTTGAGGATGGCCATGGCCACTGCCACCCCCCCGGCGAGGACGCCCAGGAAGTTGAAGGTCCCTGACCAGGGCACCGCGTACTGGGGTTTCAAGGCCTTCGTGTAGATAACGGTGGCCACGGCATTGGCTGTGTCATGGAATCCATTCACGAATTCGAAACCGACCACACATAGCAAGCAAAGGAAAAATATGGCGAGAATACCACCCTGCAGATCGACCCCCCCGATGAAGGGAAGATTGATCAAATTGAAAATTAGAGGCATAGCGGAGAGAGGTTTATGTAGTTAACTCTTTACAAATGACACGATTCCATTTCTGGAATCGCAAAATTGAGGGTTATGGAATTATTAACTAAATTTTCCAGATGTCCGGGCCATCGCAAGAGTTTGAGGGTACCCGTAATATTTTTCGCTGAACGGCGACTCATAAAGCATGGGATGGATTCTATTTTTCCTCGGCCTCGCTGCGGCCGAGTATGGCCTGTATGGCCTTTTCCGAAAAGCCGGGGTTGCCCCCTGGAAGGCCTGGGTGCCGTATTACAATACCTGGGTGATGGTCACCCTGATGAAAAAGAAAAAGGTCTGGTTTTACCTCCAGTTCATCCCCATCGCGGGGCAATTCATCACCCTTTCGCTTACCGTGGACTTCGTAAGGTTGTTCGGGCGCCACAACCTGATAGAGCATAGCCTGACGGTCTTCCTCCCCTTTGCCTACCTACCCTGGTTGGGTCACGCACGAAACATCCCCTTCGAAGGCCCCGACAAGGCCATGAAACACAAAAAATCCCTGGCAAGAGAATGGATCGATGCGGGCGTATTCGCCGTTGTAGCCGCCACCCTCATCCGGGCCTTTGTCTTCGAGGCCTATGCGATCCCCACCCCTTCCATGGAGAAAAGCCTAATGACGGGAGATTACCTCTTCGTCAGTAAAATGAGCTATGGCCCCCGGATACCAAATACGCCCCTGGCCGTTCCTTTTGTACACAACACGCTCCCTATCGGGGATGGAAAGTCTTATCTCGAGTGGGTCCACTGGCCCTATCTTCGCCTTTTCCCCCAGGCGGTGAAAAGGCTTGACGCCGTCGTCTTCAATTTCCCCGTGGGCGACACGGTTATAGATCTCCCCGAATTCGGCTCGGCCGTGACATATTATATGCAATGTCGCTACGTCGGCAGGGATAAAGTATTGAACGATCCTGAAGACTATCCCCTGATCGTGCGGCCGGTAGACAAGCAGGAAAATTTCATCAAGCGCTGCACCGGCCTTCCCGGCGACACCCTGAGCATCATCCACGGGCAAGTATACGCCAGTGGGATCCGGGAGCCCCTGCCGCCCGAATCGGAATGGAGGTATGACGTTTTCAGTAAGGAACCCCTGACCAACGAATTCCTGGAAAACGTGCTCCACATCGATATGGAAAACGACACGGACCGGAACTATATACAAATTAATCCCGGCGAAGCCTATATCATCATGACGCCCTCCATGGTTGGGGAAACGCGTAACCAACCCGGTGTGCAAAGTGTAGCCATGCTGGAGCACACGCGCCCGGACCCCGAGGTTTATCCCTACGATACGGCCCGATTCAAATGGAATGAAGACAATTACGGGCCCATTTGGATCCCGAAAAAGGGCGAATCCATCCAACTCACCCCCGCCAACCTGGAACTATATAGCCGCATCATTGAAGTCTATGAAAAGAACGACCTCCGCAAACGAAACGGCCAGTACTTCATTAACGGCATGCCGGCGACAACCTATACCTTCCGGATGAATTATTATTGGATGATGGGAGACAACCGCCACAATTCCCTGGATTCGCGCTTTTGGGGCTTCGTTCCCGAGGACCATATCGTGGGCAAGGCCTCCCTGGTCTGGTTCAGTTGGAACCATGGCCCCAAGTGGAACCGGATGTTACGTTTGATCAGAAGACCCGACGGAGAATAATTGCAAGGTCCGGTTTTCCTCCGGGGGGCTGACCAGCTCCTTGAACGAAAACCCCAGCTTTTCCAGCAATCGTTTAGATCGCTGATTTCCCTCGGAAACGATTGCCAACAGCTCCGTCATTTTAAGCGAATCCAATGCATAGGCCAGGGTGCCCGAGGCCGCCTCGAAGGCATAACCCTTCCCTTCATATTCAGGCAGAAAGGAATAGCCCAGGTCGGGCTGGTCCAGGTAGGACCGCTTGAAAAGGCCGCAAAGGCCGATAGGCGCGCCTCCGTCGTTTAAGATCACCAGCCAGGCCCCGTAACCGTTTTCTTCATATCCCTTGATGTACACCTCCTCCAGGTAAGTCCTTGCAGCCTCCATTGTTTTGATGTTGCGGTCTCCCAGATATTGCAGCCAATTGGGGGCATTGAACAAGGCCAGCAGGAATGGGGCATCCTCCGGCACCAGCTTTCTTACGTATAACCTTTCCGTTGTGAACAGGGTCATTGGGGCGCTATATTCACATGGAAGTTAAAGAAAGGATTCTTTATTTTATCCATTACCCTTACCCACATGCCCACCAACATTTCGGGCCCCCTCGCGGTCACGATGTCCCCCAGGTCCATCATGTTTTTTTCTTCCCACCCGAATTCCATCAGGAGGATCTTTACCCTGGCTTTGGCATCCGCGTCGTTGCCGCTCAGGAAAACGGTATGGTTTCCGGGGATGGAACGGGGATGGATCATCACCGGGCAAGCCATCGTATTAAGCGATTTGACCACCCGCAGCCGCGGGAAAGCCGCCTGTATTTGTTCCCCAAGGGAATCGGTATTGCAGACGAATAGAGAGGGCGGGAATCCCTTGGACATATCCAGGGGGTTCGTCACGTCGATCAGGACCTTTTCCGTATTTGCTTTGCTGGCGGCCACATCCCTGGTCCCCATAATAACCTGGTGTCCCAACTGAACCAGCCGCCCGGCGATGCCCTGACCAACCGAACCGGTACCTAAAATAGCGATTGTCATATACTATATTTTTTATAGCTCCGAAAGTAAGTATAGTACCTCGCGCCTGAAAAAGGATAAAAAACGTTTCGCCGAATTGCGCAAATTGATGCCCCAGATCACCGAGCGCATGCTAAGCATCCAACTGAGACAATTGGAGGAGGACGGGATCGTGCAAAGGCAGGTTCACTCCACCAAACCCCTGAAGGTGGAGTACTCCCTCACCGAATTCGGCAGGACCCTCATTCCTTGTGTTGAACGAGATAGCCAAATGGGGGCGCTTCGTGGGCACCACCAAGGGGAAGATCACCCTGAATTCGTGAACCCCGGCCCGCAAGGCCGGCGGCGTGACTTACTCCTCCGCGGAAGGTCCGTCCGGCCTGCCGGCTCCGTTCCGCGGATCGGTCTTTGCCTTCAGAAGGTACTCCTTGGGAGGAGTCCCCCCTTGCAGATTTTTGACGAAATAATCCCAGCGCCTCCGCATCATATAGGAAGAGTAGGGACCATATCCATGCGGACTGTTGGGGAACACGATCAGGTCGTAATCCTTATTCGCCCGCTCCAGGGATTCTACCACCAGGAGCGTATTTTCAGGCGGGACATTGTTGTCCATGAGGCCATGCGCCAGCAACAATTTCCCCTTCAGGTTCTTGGCCAGGTTCTCGTTCCCCTGCGCCGCATAGTCCGAATTGGAAACAAGGCCATCGTAGCGCTCACCCCAATCGTCTTCGTAATTGCGGTTTTCGTGGTTGCCCGATTCGGAAATGCCGACCTTGAAGAAATCGGGGTAGCGGAACATGGCACCTGCAGTGGCGAAGCCGCCTCCCGAGTGTCCCCAGATCCCAACCCTGTTGGTATCGATGTAGGAATATTTTGCCGCCAGTTGGCGGATGCCGGTTACCTGGTCGGGCAACGTATTCTCCGCCATATTTCCATAGCTCATATCGTGGAAGCTCTTGGACCGCCAGGGATTGCTGGTCCCTTCGATCGCCACGACCACGAATCCAAGTTCGGCCAGGGCCTGGTTGTCGCCCCTGGATGCGGTAAAAGACCAGTTGCCCCCGACGCTACCCCCCTGGGGTCCGGGGTATATATAATCCACGATGGGATATTTCTTATTCGGATCGAGGTGCGTGGGCGTCCACAATAGTCCGTATATGTCGGTCGTCCCGTCATGCGCTTTCACACTAAATACCATGGGTGGTTTCCAGCCCGTAGCCACCAGCCTCGACACGTCCGTTTTTTCCAACGTATTCAGCAGCTTCCCATCCAGGTTGCGCAGGACTGTGACCCCCGGAACATCCGGTTTCGAATAGGTATCGATGAAACACGTTCCATCCGGGGAGAGGGTAACGACGTGATTGCCCTCTTCCGGCGTGAGGATGCTGAAGTGCTGGCCGTCGAATCCAATCTTGCAAAACCGTCCATAATAGGGGTTCTCCTTAGATAGGCCGTCAGCCATAAAATACAACTCCCGCTTTTTCTCATCCACCCTCAACAGGCGCGTAACCACCCAGTCCCCTTTGGTAATTTGGTTTTTGACTTTACCACTGGCCGCATCATACAAATACAGGTGTCCCCAGTTATCGCGTTCCGAGTACCAGATGAATTCCCCGGTCTTCGGCAGGTATCTCCAGTTGATAGAGCCCTGCCCCGATTCGTATTGGGTAGGCACCGTTTCCTCGAAAATCTCTTGTACCTGTCCCGTGGCCGCATCGGCGATGCGCACCTTTTCATCCTTGTGGTCCCGGGAAGTGGAAACAAAGGCCAATTGGCTGCCATCCGGGCTCCAGTTCACGTCGTCGAATACGCCGCTGCTGGAAATGTCGTCACTCAAGGTAGCGCGGTGAGGATCCGGGGGAATCTGGAAGCGGATCACCCTGGGCGTGTCCACGTTGATGATGACGCGTTGGATGGTTATGATGTCCTTGTCCCCCGGTAAGGGATATTTCCAGGCCTTTAAGGTCGGTTTGCCTACATTGGTGGTGACCAGGTACATGTCGCTCACGTTTCGCTGGTCTTGTTGAAACGTGGCGATTTTTTTGGAGTCCGGGGACCACATCAATATGGCAGCTTCGCTGTTTTTCCAACCCGCGTTATCCGTCGCATATCCAAAGTCCTTTACCCCGTCGGTGGTCAATTGAACCTCCTGGCCGCCCTTCAAATCGCGGACCCAAAGGTTGTAATCGCGTATGAAAGCGCCCCATTTACCATCGGGTGAAGCCACCACGTCACGACCCCTGCGACGTCCTCCGCCCCCCGGAGCGCCATCCGCTGCGGTGCATTGATACGTTCCGAGATCGCATTTCCACCCCTTCCCATCCGCCATGAAGGTGATTGACTTCCCGTCTTCTGAAAACTCGAAGGTCTGGAAGGGAAGGCGCTCCGCGGTGTATTGATTTCCGCTGGCCGTGGAAAGCGCCGCCGCCAGCTTTTGCTGGTCGAAAGCCGCCATCATCGTCTTTTTGGCCGGATCGACCAGTATGAATTCGCTTCCACCCGGGTTCAAATCCCTGTACCAAAAGCGATCACCGGGCAGCCAGTTCGGGCGGACATTCGCATGGTCCACCAAAGGTTCGGTATTGTAGGTAAGCCTGCTTTCGGCAAGCTCGTAGTCTTGTGCAGTGGCGCAAATTGCCACGGCCGTCAGGCAGGTGGTTAGAAGGGCTTTATGCATCATAAGGCGGGGAAGGTACTATTAAAAAATCTTGTCTAGTTAACCCCCTGGATATTGAATCGACCGCCCATACCTGAGGAGGACCACCCCGGGGGACATTTCAACAGCATCCAAAAAACGCAATGAAGTCTTCACTTTGTCGCTAAGCCTGGGTCCCGAACCTGCCAGGACCGGCACCGCCTTGAGCCGGGCCACCGCATCCAAATCGCTTTCGATGCGTACATTTCGCCAATTCGTGTCTGTCAGCGTTTTCGAAATTACCACCTTCTCCGCCCGGTCCAGCTCGTCGGCCAGGCGCAGTAGGGCGGGCGACCCTTCCCGGCTCCTGGCCACGGCCGGCCAAAAAGCCTCGAACAGATGATACGTTTTACGTCCCAGTATAATCGTTTGGATTCCAATCAACATCCGGGCCATAAAATCGCTCCAGTCATCCCCCGGCACGTATGCGTCGTGGCCGCAAAAGCCATCAGGGCTAATAGCGAGGGATAAGATGAGTTTTCTCATATGAACATCAAAATATATACTTTTGCCCCGATATGCAACCCAAACATCTCCTTATTCTTATCCTTCTCCTGTTCAATTGGCAGGTATTGTTCGCCCAGCACAACCCCGTCTTCCCCGGTTGGTATGCCGACCCCGAAGGCATCAAATACGGTGACACTTATTGGATATTCCCAACCTATTCCGCTCCTTATAACGACCAGGTATTTTTTGATGCCTTTTCCTCACGTGACCTGATCCACTGGGAAAAACACCATGACATCATTGATACCTCCGCCGTCAGGTGGGCCCACCGGGCCTTATGGGCGCCTTCCGTCCTGAGCAAGGACGGGAAATATTATTTCTTTTTTGCGGCAAACGATGTCCACCAGGGAGAGATCGGAGGTATCGGCGTTGCGGTAGCCGACAAGCCGGAAGGTCCCTACCAGGACCTCCTGGGAAAGCCCCTCCTCGGTGAAATTTTCAATGGGGCGCAACCCATAGATCCTTATGTCTTCAAAGACAAAGACGGCTCCTATTATATGTATTATGGAGGTTGGGGCCATTGCAACGTCGTCCGGTTGAAAGACGATTTCAGCGGAATCCAGCCCCTTCCCGACGGATCCTTATACAGGGAGATCACCCCCCAGGGATATGTGGAGGGCCCCTATATGCTCTACCGGAACGGATATTATTACTTCATGTGGTCCGAAGGAGGTTGGGGAGGACCGGACTATAAAGTGGCATACGCCATGTCCACTTCACCTTTTGGTCCCTTCAAACGCCTGGCTACCGTCCTGGAGCAGGATCCCGCCATCGCCACGGGAGCGGGACATCACTCCGTGATCTATTCTCCCCAGGATGGTAAATACTATATCGTCTACCACAGGAGACCCCTGGGAGAGACGGGTGCTAACCAGCGGGTAGTCTGCGTGGATGAGCTGTTCTTCGACGCGCAGGGACATATCCAAAAAGTGAAAATGACTAAATAAGCCGCCCGTCGATCAGCTTTTGCAAGGCTACGGCTACTTCCCGGTCATGGGGTGGTTCCAGAAAGGTTTTATGGTCCCCTGCAGCTTCGATCACATGAATCCCCTTCTTCATATAGGGTTTCCAACCCAAGTACTGGCGGTCGAAGACATAATATATCCTTTCCTTGACCCTGAATAACTCCAGGACATCTTCTTCGTTGGGTATCAGTTGGTATTTTAGCCTGGCTTGGTTCATCCTGACCTTGAGCTTTTCCCTGAACCCACCTTCCTCATTTTTCATGAGGCGCAAGAGCCGCAGGAGCTGGCGGGACCTGACCTGTAACACCAACCCTTGATACCGGGCTGCCTTCAGGGGCTGCTGGAGGAAGTTCTGCAATAAGAACAAGGCCTTGGTAGGCTGCCTTTTCGCCTGGTACGCCAACATCTGCATCAAGCCGTCCTTCGGCTGGATATCGCCCGCGTACGAATCGAACATCGCCAGTAATTTAATTTCCTTGCCCAAAGCCCGCAACTGCCGGGCCATTTCAAACACGATGGTCCCTCCCATGGAATAACCTACCAGGAAGTAGGGTCCGTCGGGGTTATGTTTAAGAATTTCGGTTACGTACAGGTTCGCTAAATCTTCTATGGTATCCATGGGTTCCTGGCCCTCTTCGAGTCCCCAGGCCTGGATCCCGAAAATGGGTTGATCGGGATCCATATAAGCCGCCATCGAGTGAAATACCATCACGGTCAATCCTATGCCGTGCACGATGTATAATGGGGGTTTCCTGCCCGAAGGCTTGATGGGGACGAGGGGGCCCATGGAGGGCCTTTCTTTGGATTCCAGGAGTTTGCTGAGTTTCCGGATCGTAGGCGCATGGAACAAGGCGGACATGGGCAATCGGATACCGGTCCTTTCCTCCAATAGGGTCATCATTTCCAGGGCCACGAGGGAATGGCCGCCCAACTCAAAAAAATCATCCAACACGCTGGTTTCCTCCAGGTCGAGCACCTCACACCAGATCCCAGCCACCAATCTTTCCATATCTGTGGTTGGAGCCTCATAGTGGCTTCCGTGACCCGTTTTATCAGATAAACCCAATAATGCCTTCTTATCGATTTTTCCGCTGACGGTCAGGGGCATTTCTTCGATCAACACGAATATCCCCGGCAGCATATACGTGGGGAGGTAGGTCTTTAGCTTTTGCCTCCAGGCAGCAATTTGCTCCCGGGAAAAGCGCACATCGGTTGCAATATAAGCCACCAATTGTTGGTCATCGGGCCTGTCTTCCTTCAACAGGACCACGGCATCCTTGACTCCTGGCTGGTTATGCAGGTGGTATTCGATCTCTCCAAGCTCCACCCTATGCCCCCTGATCTTGATTTGTTGGTCCAGCCTTCCCAGGAATTCAATATTCCCATCCGGCATCCTGCGACCCATGTCCCCGGATCTATACAGGTGTGCACCTCCGGAGTGCGAATAAGGATTCGTCACAAATCGCTCCGAGGTCTGTTTCTCCAAATTGATGTAACCTCTGGCTAACCCTTCCCCTGCGATACAGATTTCTCCCATCATGCCATCGGGTACGATGCCCATGTTGGGGTCCAGGATATATACCTGGGTATTTTGTAAAGGGGTTCCAATCGTAACCGGTCCGTTACCCGGTAAGATTTTGGCCCCTGTTGCATATATGGTCGTTTCCGTGGGGCCGTACAAATTGTATACGGACCCGAAGCATGCGCACAGTTTATCCGCCAATTGCCTGGTCATTGCTTCCCCTCCACAAATGGCCTTGATGTCCAATAACCCGGTCCAACCCGCGTGTAACATCATTTTCCAGGTGACAGGCGTTGCTTGCACCACCGTGATCTTCTCCGTCCTGATGATGTCTACGATGGACCGGCCATCCCGGGCAACCTCCTTATCAGCAAGCACTACCTGGGCCCCGGTAAACAGGGGAAGGAACATCTCCACGACGGCAATATCGAACGCAATCGTCGTCAAGGCCAATACCCGGTCGTCCTCCCGGATGCCGGGCATATGCAACATCCCTTGAAAAAGGTTGACCACGCTATGGTGTTCCACCATTACCCCCTTTGGTCTACCGGTGGACCCTGAAGTATAAATAATGTAGGCCAGTTCCGAGCCGGACACGTCAACCCCAGTCCATTCGTGTGTTTCTTCCCAGGCCGTTTCAAGAAGGACCTCCTTGAATTGTCCATGAAAAAGGCCGCCCCATTTACGGGAGGTGAGGAGCATCGCAGCTCCGGAGTCGTCCAACATGAAGCCGATGCGTTTTGCCGGAAAATCAGGATCGAAGGGAACGTACGCCGCACCCGTTTTCCAAATGGCGAGCAGGGCAACGACCATATTGAGGGATCGATCCAGAATAACACCAATGCGGTCGCCCTTAAGAGCGCCCTGGCGGACAAGGAATGCCGCAACACGGTTCGATCTTTCTTCCAACTCCCCATATGACAATGATTGCCCCTTGAATCTCAGGGCGACCCGTTCAGGGTGTTGCCTGGATCTCTCGCTGATGATCTTGTGGAGAAGTTTTTCAGCAGGTGCTTCAGAGCAGTCGACATAAGTCGATCTGTCTTCATGGTTATATCCTTCGAACACTGATAACAATTAAGTAAGAGCCTTAAAATATAATGCCAAATGCAAGGTTCACATCTACAATTTACTTTATTTGAAGGACATTCATGTGCATTTCGGATCTTATTTCAAATGAAAGATTTTCGTAAAGTTTTATAGCCTTTGTATTCTGCCTTCTGACATGGAGAAAGGGAATTTTTCCTTGAGAAACAATCCTGGTGGCCTGATAAAGGGTTAAGGCCTTTCCATAACCCTTGCCCGTATACTCAGGGTGGGTACATACGGCGCTCACCTCCAGATACGGCTCCGGATGCATCCTTCGGCCTGACATGGCAATCAACTTGTCGCCTTCGAAAATGCCGGCATAATGTCCGAATTCAATGGTCCTTTGAAGGAAAGGGCCGGGGTTGGTTATACCCGTAAGTGCCAGCATTTGTGGAATATCCACCTCACCCAGGGGTACTATGGGCGCCTCCATCTCTTGAATTTGAGCAGGTCGCCTTATCATTTGTAATATGACCTCATGCTGAAGCGATTTCCAGGAATCCGGGACCCTTATATCCTCTGCAGTGACGGTTACCATCACACTTTTGGCAGGCAGCATGTCCGCCAATTGGGAAAAGGAAAATTCGTCGTAGATCTTCAATCCGGCAAATGGGGAAACCTCCCTGACAAAATATCTTACCGATTCATTACCCAGGGAGAGGTACCGGTTTCCGGAAATCAGTGCATGGTAGATAGGGTTATCCAGCAAGTGTGACATTACTGTGGCTCCTCCATTTTTATCTTGAACCGCATGACGGCCGCGCAAAAGCTCCAGAAATAATTAGTCCCTCCGACCGTAGTATTTTGAACAGTTAGGGGAACCTGTGCGCAGACGCTGGCAGGGGAGGTAAAACCGGGCGTGACCAATCCTTGTGAAAAGAGGGGAAGGGTGGGAAACAGGAGAATCAAGCAGAGGAAGCGGCCCTGGTACATCACAAGTAAAAATAAAAATTCTATTATGATTTAAAAATCAGCCATTCCCTTGCCCCGGATGCCTTATTATATTCCAGAATACCCCCTCTCATGCCTACATAAATCAAATTGCCCTTGATCAATATAGGCTAAGGGGTATTCCCTGCGCCAAAGTCGTCAGGCTCCAAAAGGCTAATGGAAAAATTAGAACGCGCGGGGGGCTGATCAAGGTGAAAAAGTACTATATTCAAAAATATGACTTCCCTCCTTAAGTCGGCGCTGTTCACAGCGTTAATAAGTTGCTGCCTGATGGGCGAAGCTCTCGCCCAGGAACCCGTCACCAAAAACGCCTCGCCCGAGGCAAGGGCGCTCTTGAAATTTTTTTACAGCATTTCAGGGGAATATATCCTTACCGGCCAGCATAATTTCCCAAACGTACAGGGGAAAAACACAGCCTTTGCTTCGCGTTATATCGGAAAAACCCCTGTCATCTACAGCACGGATTGGGGGTTTGCCTTTGGTGGCAGTTATGATTCTTACCTCGCGCGCCGGGATATCGTAAACGAGGCCATCGAACAATACAAACGCGGGGCGATCGTCACCATTTGCTGGCACGCCGTGCCTCCCACCTCGGATGAACCCGTTACCTTTCAACCGGCACCCGGTGATGATTCCACGAAATTGCATAGTGTATCAGGGCACCTGCTGGACCAGCAATTCCAGGAAGTCCTGACCCCCGGAACGGAACTCTACCAGCATTGGTGCCGTCAGGTCGATACCATCGCCTTCTACCTGAAGAAGCTACAGGATGCCCACGTACCCATCATTTGGAGGCCCTACCACGAAATGAACGGAGAGTGGTTCTGGTGGGGAGGGCGCCAGGGGGAGTACAGCACCATCCGGTTATACCGCCAACTGTTCGACCGGCTGGTAAACGTGCACAAATTGAACAACCTTATCTGGATGTGGAATGTGGACAGGCCAAGCACCCCCGCCCGGAAGTTTTCCCATTTCTTCGTGGGAAGCGCCTACTTCGACATTGCTTCCCTGGATGTGTACGGGAGTGATTTCAAGCAAAGCTATTATGATAGCCTCCTCTTCCTGGCGGGAGGCAAGCCTGTTACCTTCGGAGAAGTAGGCAATCCTCCTTCTCCTGAAATCCTCAAACGCCAGCCCCGTTGGGCCTACTTTGTGATTTGGGCGACCATGGCGCGCTATACTACCCGGAAACAGTACGATCTGCTCAAATCCGACTCCAGGGTCCTTTTCCTGGAAGACACGGCCTATAGGATCGCTCGGGAAAACTCGGGACTCCCCTACGGTTTGACGAGGCGAATACCCGATTATTCAGGCGAGTGGGTGCTCGATGAAGACCAAAGCAGCCTGGACGACCGCGGAACTGCCTTCCTCCCCGCCAGAATTGACGTCCGCCAAACGGAAGACAGTATCGATATCCTGCAGACAATCCCCTCCGAGTACGAGAAAAATACAATCCAGACCATTGCCCTTTCCCTGAACGGTGAGGAACGGCCCTTTCCTTCTCCCTTCGGAGGCTCTCCCGGAAGCATCAGCGCCAGGCTCGGCCCTGCCACCGACACACTGACGATCATTTCCCGGATCAGGAACGCAAGAACCATCGAAACCTGGACCCTCCGGGAGGCGGGTCATTTGCTCGCCATTACTCAGGCCTCCGAAATGTTCGGGGGCAGGAGAACCATTATTTCTATATACAAAAGAGTCTTCTAATATGAAACGTTCCTTCCTTCTTGTGATAATTGCCTGCCTTACCGGCCTTATTTCGAAAGCCCAAAAGCAAGGCTCCTCCGAAAACCCATATTTCCTCGACGCCACCCCCACGACCGTGGCTTATGGATACTATTGGTCCGAGGCAGTTCCCGTGCTCCGGGTCCAATCAGGGGACTATGTCAGAGTGCACACCCTCCTTACCAACACCCCCGAACGCCTGGTAGAAGCAGGGCTTCCCGCGGACCAGGTGGAGCAGCAACTGAGGGACGTGCAAAGCGTCAAGAACCGTGGCCCCGGGGGCCACGTCCTCAATGGGCCCATCTACGTGGAAGGGGCCGAGCCGGGGGATGTCCTGGAGGTCCGCTTCGATTCCATCCAATTAGCTATACCTTATGGGTACAACGCCATCGGTCAAAATGGGTTTTTATCCGATGAGATCTTTGACCGGAAAATGCGCCTCGTTCCTCTTGATAAGGATAAAATGATCGGTCACTTCGCAGACGGGATCGACATCCCCCTGCATCCCTTTTTCGGCAGCATCGGGGTCGCGCCCCCCAAGGAAGCGGGACGCTGGAACAGCGCGCCACCCTGGATCCACGCGGGGAACCTGGATAACAAGGAACTCGTCCAGGGAACGAGCCTGTTCATTCCCGTCCACGTGCGTGGCGCTCTCCTGGAAATCGGTGACGGGCACGCCGCCCAGGGAAACGGAGAAGTGGATATCACCGCCATCGAAACCTCTTTAATCGGAAAGTTACAGTTGATCGTGCACAAGGGCATGTCCGCCCCCTGGCCCTGGGCCGAAACCCCCACGCATATCATTACCATGGGCTGCGATCGGGACCTCAACGCCGCCACGCACATCGCCGTCAGGCAAATGATCCGTTATTTGATGGAGGTAAAAAAGATGACCCAGTCGGATGCCTATATGTTGTGCAGTGTCGCGGTGGACGTAGACATTACCGAATTGGTGGATGGAAATGTGGGGGTACATGCCATGCTCCCGAAGTCAATTTTCGTGAAACAATGAAACCTGCGCTTTGCTTCCTGATCCTTTTTTTCGCCGTCCGGTTGGACGCACAAGTGATTACCATAACGGGCACCGTCATCGACGCCTCTTCCGGGGAAACCCTGCCCTACGCAACCCTTAGTTGCCCGGCGAGAGGGGTGAACACCATGAGCAACGAAGCCGGTCAATTCATTTTCAAAATTCCCGCGGAAGGGAAAAAGGACAACATATTTATTTCTCACGTGGGGTTCGTCACCAGGGCGCTTTCCCTGGATCAGGCCGCGACTCAGGGCATCGTAATAAAATTAGCGGAAAATCCCCGCCAAATGTCGGACGTGGTGGTCCAATACCGGGACCCGATGAAATTGCTCCAGGAGGCCATCGATCGAATTCCCCTCAACTACGCCACCAAACCTTACATCCTGGATGGGTTTTATCGTATGACTGTTCGAAACAACCAGCCCATCATAGACATTTCGGAGGCCGTCTTTTCGATTTACGGGTCCAGCTATTTGGACGAAGACAAAACTTTCAAGCTGATCAAGTCGAGGGTGGATAAGGATGAACCTGCATTCAATGGAAAAAATATAAATTTCGGCAGGAGACCCCTTGGGATTATCGACATGGATTTTGTCGGCCGGTTGCACGGCATGGAGATCCTGGGAGACACTGGGATCCATAACCATCAATTCACCTTTGGGGGGTTGATCGATTATGAAGGCAGCCCGGCCTATCAAATCTTTTTCGATCAGAAAGACGGCCTGAAAAAGTCTCTGTACAAAGGGACGATCATTCTGGATGCCCGAACCCTGGCCTTCCTTTCCCTTACCCACACCATGAGCCCTAAGGGGCTGCCTTATTATTCTGAACGACCGAATATAAAGCACACGCGGGAAGCGATTTTACCCTTACAATTTGATTATATCTACGACAGCACATGCATCTCCTACCGTCCATTCGGGGGAAAGTATTATTTGAACCATGTCTACACTATTGCCAACCTTCATCTATTTTCGGATGAGGCAGGCATGGACTTCAATCCCTTGCGCTCGGAAACGGATTACCTCGTTACCAGGATCGATACGACAGACGTAAAACCTTTTCGGAAAAAGGAAATCCTGGATCGGAACAAATCAATAGAAAACCAGGGGACCCTGAACGCCGATTGGACGGATGCTTTTTGGGAAAATTACAACCTGATCAAAGCAACGTATAATGTGGATTCTGCAAGGCAAGTCATGCAGCGTCACCAGGCGGTAAACAACTAAAAATTGTAGACCAACGCCTCGACGATCTTGCGCCGGTTCTCGATTTTAGCCCCCGAGTGATAAAAATGATCGCGCGTCTGCACATTGAAACGGCTCCAGAATTTACCCACCATTTGGTTCTCTCTCCAATCATTGTGGTGCCAGGTGGACAATACGAATCGGGCTTTCGTTTCCCTCAACAGGTGGAACAACGAGGCCTCATCCTCCTCCGTCCAGGCATTATAATAATCCGCGTAGCGTCCATAATAGGGCGGGTCGCAATAGATTATATCTCCTTCTTCCGCCAGGGGAATGATTTGAGAAAAGGGCTGATTCAGGAAAACCCAATGGGGCTCCTGCTGTATAATGTTCGTTACCCTCGCCACCTGGTTGACGACCTTGCTGATATACCCCGGTGAAAAGCGGTCCGGCTTTTTGCAGAAAGGAATATTCCATTCGCCCCTCCGGTTGAACCGCATCATCCCGTTAAAGCCCGCCCTGGATAAAAACAGGAAGTCGAGCGGTGAGAAATCTTTGTTGAACCTGGACTTGACTACCCGGTAGTGCGCATACCCCTCACGGCTCAATTGGTCCCCTTCCTTTTCCAGATATTCCCTGACTATGGCAGGGGTGACCTTCCCATTTTGAATCTCCCGGTACAGGTTGATGATATGGGGATTTGAATCGCTCAGTAGGGCCTTCTCGAACCCAGAATTGAAGGCTACCACGCCGGTGCCCAGAAAAGGATCGATCCAGCGTCCGCCTTTGTCCGGAAGGGTCTCAAGTATCCAGGGGACCAGCTTGGTTTTGATTCCCTGGCTCTTTATCGGCGGTATGCATAGTTTCCCCACGGACCCAAAAATACCTATTTTTCAACGAGTTATAAAACAAATGGAGATTTCGGAGAAAAACCGTATCTTAGAATAAATCCGTATCCCATGTTTCTACACCCTACTACAATTTGGCTCATCCTTTTTTCAATTTGGGCCGTTATTATCAGCTGCAATTTTTATGTTGGTTACGTTCAGGTACAGCTCTTCCATAGGGGCTTGCTCTCTGCTAAATGGAGCCTGGGATCCAGCATTTTGAAATCGGCCCTGGAATCAGCTACCGACCGCCGCGACATA
>Ga0210391_10001605_pt1 | contig 20329 bp, 20 predicted proteins | sample IncBWC12OmetaG_FD_160573 | JGI IMG/M metagenome (GOLD analysis project Ga0210391, IMG submission 160573) | Forest soil microbial communities from Barre Woods Harvard Forest LTER site, Petersham, Massachusetts, United States - Inc-BW-C-12-O ...
ATGTCTTCCGGCTTCTTGTAGCCCGCCAGCAGTTCATCCACTAGCTTTGGATCTATGGTCATCGGCTCTCCGTATTTGAGTGTGCTCTATATGCGATGACCGCTTACACAGTTGTTTTTACACCCTCAAAAATCCAGTTTCGGGCAATCGCGTTTCTCGATGCAGCCGCTTCTATCGTTCGAATGCCGAATCTCGGAAGCCAACCGCTGACAGAAGATGTTCCTCATCCAAATGCCGTAGGTGTACGACGCGTTTACAGAAAGTCTTACTCACAACCCAGGCACGCAACCGTAGCAATGGTGACTGAGTGCTCACCGAGTTCCGCGTTTGACCGGGATCCACAACCAATTCCCGCGACTGAGGGTCTGAGCATCTGGCTTGGGCCGCCGTCGCACGGAACCCGCCACGACGCTCGACAAGATCGCCGGTTTCCGGAATAGTCAAGCTATGGCGAAGAAGCGGGCTGCGAGGGCGGCAGGTCCCCGCGGTCCTGAAGAGAACCCCGCGAAGTTTCCCAACCCCACCCGCCGGGCGATCCAATTCAGCGACTGGGTCCTTTGGTCGATGATTTTCTGCGCGACTCTTGCGGCCTACCTCCCGGCCCTGCGCGGGGGTTTCCTCTGGGACGATAGCAGTCACCTGACCGCGCCCGGCTTGCAGTCGTTTCACGGTTTATGGCGAATCTGGTTTGAGCTCGGTGCCACCCAGCAATATTACCCTTTGCTGCACAGCGCATTCTGGGTCGAACACCGGATGTGGGGGGACGCCGTTGCAGGCTATCACCTGACCAACATCGTTCTCCACGCACTGTCCGCTTGTCTGGTCGTGATGATTGTCAAGCGGCTGTCGCTTCCGGGCGCTTGGTTTGCCGGTTTTGTTTTTGCGCTACACCCCGTCCAGGTGGAATCCGTGGCGTGGATCTCGGAGCAGAAGAGCACGTTGTCGGCGGTATTTTATCTCGCCTCTCTGCTCACGTATCTGCACTTCGACCAGGACCGTCGGAAGTCAAAATACCTGCTGGCAACGGGCCTGTTTGTTCTCGCACTGTTGAGTAAAACCGTGACCGCGACGCTTCCCGCGGTGCTGCTAGTGATCTTTTGGTGGCGCCGCGGCGGGCTCGGATGGAAGCGTGATATACAGCCGTTACTTCCATGGTTCGCGCTGGGGATATCCGCGGGACTTTTTACGTCTTGGGTGGAGAGGACAATCGTCGGCGCGCGTGGCGCGGATTTCCTGCTGACCCCGGTACAGCGGGTTTTGATCGCCGGCCGCGCGATCTGTTTTTACGCTGGCAAACTGTTGTGGCCAACGAACCTAACGTTCTTCTACCCGCACTGGAAGATCGATCCGGCCGTGTGGTGGCAATGGCTGTTCCCAGCCGGGGTATTGGCCCTCGGGATGGGCCTCGTGTTCGCCGCTCGCCGCTACCGCGGGCCGTTGGCCAGCTTTCTCATTTTCTCTGGAACCCTTTTCCCTGTGCTCGGTTTTCTCAATGTCTACCCTTTCCGCTACTCCTATGTCGCCGACCACTTTCAGTATCTGGCAAGCCTGGGCATCATCGTCCCGGTAACGGCCGTCCTTGTGCGAGCAATCGAGCGGATTTCATCGCGAAGGGCCGTTACCATCGCCTGCTGCTTCGTGCTGATCCTGATTCTTGGCGTACTGACTTGGCGGCAGAGCCGAATGTATCGCGATATCGAGACCCTTTACCGCGAATCGCTCGAACGCAATCCGGGCAGTTGGGTGGCGCACTATAACCTCGGAGTCCTGTACGCCGCGATGCCGGGTCGGCTTCCAGACGCCATCACACAATACCGAACGGCGCTAGAGATTAAACCGGATTACGCGGAGGCGCACGTAAACCTGGGATTTGTATTGTCGCGCACTCCCGGACGGATTCCGGAGGCCGTCGCGGAGTACCAGGCGGCCCTACGGATAAATCCGGATTACGGGGAGGCGCACAATGACCTGGGAATTGCGTTATCGTTCACTCCGGGGCGGCTTCCGGACGCGATCGCGGAGTTTCAGGCGGCGCTACGGACCGAACCCGATTATGCGGAAGCGCACAATAACCTGGGAAACTCCCTGGCGCAGATACCTGGTCGGGAACCGGAGGCCATCGCAGAGTACCAGGCGGCGCTACGGATAAATCCGGATTATGCGGAGGCGCACTATAATCTGGGAAATCTATTGGCGCGCACTCAGGGCCGACTGCAGGATGCGATCGCGGAGTACCAGGCGGCGCTACGGATAAATCCGGATTATGCGAAAGCGGACTATAACCTGGGAATCGTGCTTGCCGAGATACCTGGCCGAGAATCGGAGGCCATCGCCGAGTACGAGAAGGCGCTGCGGATTAATCCGGAATATGCGAATCTCGTGAGTGAGCGGATCAGGGAGCTGCGGGCATCCGGACCGTCCTCACAAAAATGAGTAAGGGCGAACTGCGACAGCCCAGGTCACCGAAGTTCCGAAACTCGTCATCTCGCTAGCCTCCGGGGGAATCCACTTGCACTTATCAGGCATCGCCCGGACTGCGCTTTCGCACTAGAATACTGATCAGCCTGGATCACCGATGAGGTCATTTGGCCAGCTGAGTACAATGTGCTGACATCCCGATAACAGATTCGGGTGAACGCAGTCGGGGCAACACAGAGAGGAGAATAGAATGCCGCTTCAAAATAACTACTTTGCAGACTATGGCAACCTAAAACTGACACGCGACGACAAAGGTGTGCTGGTTGCTCAATTCCACACCAACGGCGGACCGTTCATCATGACTGCGCAATCTCATACAGAATTTGTCGATGCCTTCTACCGGATTGCGCAAGATAGGGCGAACAAGATCGTGATCCTGACGGGCGCAGGTGGGGAGTTTATTACGGATGTCGATTGGTCCTCTTTCGGCGATGTCACCGATCCCGGTGTCTGGAGTCAGGTTCACGACGAAGGCGTTCAGGTTTTGGAAAATATCGCCAACATACGGGTGCCGGTCATCGCGGCTATCGAGGGACGTGCTCATGTGCATTCAGACTACGCGCTACTTGCCAGTGTAATTGTGGCGGCGGATGGTGCGACCTTCCAGGATGTGGCCCATTTCTCCGCGGGCGTTGCGCCCGGCGACGGAATCTTTACCACCTGGAGTTATCGCGCTGGAGCGGGACGGGCGGAGGCGTTCCTGCTGAACCCACAGCCGCTTCCGGCGCGTACCGCGCACGAATGGGGAGTGGTTGCCGAAGTCGTGCCGAGCGGTAAGGCGCTCAGCCGGGCGCGCGAACTCGCCGAGTTGTACCTGAAAGCGCCGGAAGTTACGCGCCGCAACACGCGCATCCACTTTATTCAACCGTTAAAGGAGCGCGTTGTGCATGAAGTCGGCTATGGATTGTCGCTCGAAGGAGCATCGTCGGCCGATCTCGTGAAGTCGATCAAAGCCAAGAGTGAACCCGTCGCTCGCAAAGGTAAGTCCGCATAAAGAGCACGAAGGACACAAAAGACTAACGCGTAATGCGGTGACTTGGGTCCCAGTGCCGCTTGTCCGAGAAGGGCAAGTCGGTACCGGAACCCACCTGTCCGGCAATCATCGGTAGTTACTCTACAACTGCCTGTCCCGCCGGATTCGGAAGCTCGGTTCGGTTAGGAAACGCACAAAAAGCGGCATGATTTACGTTAACAGCCTATTTGGTAGGGCTCGTATGCAGCTGCGTGGCGTCTCTCTTGCTGCTGGAAGTCATAGGTGTCTGCTTGTCGGATGTGTACCACGTCGGGACGGGGCCTATACGATGGAACTCAAGTTTCTTTCGCGAGTCCCTTAGATTGGCTCTTTACTGCCGCAATGTTTTCTGGCGGTTTCCTTTGGGAATTCCGTCGCCCTCGCTCAAAGTAGCGCACTGGCGGAACTTGGGGGAACCTGGGGAACCTGGGGGAAGTTGCGCGCTGAGGGGACGAGGGTGTACGTTATGGGCCGGCCGGAAGGCAATTTGGAGATCTAGGATCGGTTGCTTTGCAGTGGTATGGGAGCGATTCGTTGCCGAGTGACTCAACAGCGTCGGTGCGACCACAACCAGCGCCCCTGAGCAGAGGCAGAACACTGGTAAGACTGGGTGGCATTGGAGTTGTTCTTCTGTGTGTAGTGGGAGTATTTCTGTATTTGGGCGGCTGGCTCAGCCCAAACGCCGTGACGCCTGGGCGATTCGTCAACGCATTTGAGCGGGCCGACGGAGTCTTTTCCGGTTTCCGCCGCAATCACGCCAAGGGCGTGGGAGTCAGCGGATATTTCGAGAGCAACGGTCAGGGAGCGCGGCTCTCCAAGGCCGAGGTCTTCAGAGCGGGGCGTGTGCCCGTGATCGGACGTTTCTCGTTTGGCGGCGGCGATCCTAATGTTGCCGACGCGCCGAACATGGTCCGCGGCCTGGGGCTTCTGTTCTGGCTCCCGGATGGCGAACTAGTGGCGGACCGCGATGGTCAACCTGCCCGTATTTCCGTTCCAGACGCCGCAGGATTTTTACGACAACCTGGTTGCGTCTCAGCCCGACCCCCAGACGGGGAAACCCGATCCGGGAAAAATGTCGGCGTTTGCCGCGAGCCATCCCGCCACGGTGCGGGCGATCAGTATTATCCAGAGCCACGCACCGTCGTCTGGCTTCGATAACACGGCGTTTAACAGCCTCAACGCTTTCCGGTTCATCGATGCGGCGGGCACGTCGATCCCGGTGCGCTGGTCGCTCGCGCCGGTAGCGCCTGTTGTAGCCATGTCGACGGCGGGGACGGCTCAGACAGACAAGAACTACATGTTTGACGCGCTGATCGCGAGCATCCTCCAGCATCCGTTGCAATGGCACTTGATCATTACAATCGGAAAACCGGAGGACCTGACCAACGACGCCACCCTGGCGTGGCCTGACGGACGGGAGCAGGTGGATGTGGGAACGCTGACTCTCGATCATATCGAGAGCGAGGAAACCAGCCCCGCGCGAGACATCAATTTCGACCCGTTGGTTCTGCCGAGCGGCATGGCGCCGTCCGACGATCCTTTGCTGAGCGCGCGATCTGCGATCTATTCACAGTCGTTTACACGGCGCGCGGGCGAGGCGAAGACGCCGAGCGCGATATCGTCTGCGGAAGTGGGGAAGTGAGTATGGACATAGCCGGCGAACAGCGGCAATTCACCGTCCTCATGCGAATTCTGCACTGGCTGATGGCCGCCATGGTCCTGACCATGCTAGGGATTGGCGTTGCGATGGTCGCATCGCTCGGAGACTACCATCTCCTCGTTTCCATTCACCGCCCTTTGGGGATCGCCATTCTGATTGTGGTGGTAATTCGTTTCGTGATTCGCCAGCTCAGTACTCTGCCTCCATTTCCCGCCAGCATGTCGCCCCGGGAGCGCTTGATCGCACACGCATCGGAAGTATTGTTGTATACGCTGCTGTTTGTGCTGCCGCTGATCGGGTGGGGAATGTTGTCGGCGGCGCGCTTTCCGATCGCGCTGTACGGGCCGCTGCATCTTCCCCCGATTCTTCCGCACAGCGTAATGTTGTACGCGTTTCTGAGAAGGACGCACACCGTGCTCGCTTACCTTTTGTTCCTGGCGTTCATCGCCCATTTTGGAGCGATTTTATTTCACACACTGGTCGTGCGCGACGGGTTGTTCAGCCGCATGGCGCCGTGGAGAGTTGACGCGCGCTAGGCGGATTCTGCAAGGGCCTCCAGAAGTATCTTCTCGACACCTTTCCGTGCGGTGTAGGACCGTCAACTTCCTCAAAACTCGAGGCGACCATGCGCGAAGGATATGCGGGCGAAGGCAAAACGAATTCGAAGGCGCCGCTCTACCGTCAATGTAAGTGATCACCCCATAGCGGTGCGCCTTAGGTTCGAGAGCGAGCAGCCGTTAGGAACTACGTTCTTTCAACCATCGCAAGCGAGGCTTGCGCGCCGCAGCAACCTCATCGAGGCGGCCGATTCGCGTTGCGTAGGGGGCATGCGCCACGAGCCCGGGCCCCGAGGACGCTTCCTCGGCGATTGCGCGCATGGCTTCAATGAAAAGGTCGCATTCTTCCTTTGATTCCGATTCGGTCGGCTCGATCATGAGTGCACCGGGGACGATCAGCGGGAATGCCGTCGTGTAGGGATGAAATCCATAGTCGATCAGGCGCTTGGCGATGTCCATGGTGCCCACGCCGTTTGACTTCTGGATGGCGTCGCTGAATACAACTTCGTGCATCGACGGCAGCGAATAGGGAAGCGCGAAGGCACTCTCGAGGTTCTTGCGGATGTAGTTCGCATTGAGCACCGCGTCTTCGGTGGCCTGGCGGATGCCGGGACCGTAGGCGAGGATGTAGGCAAGAGCACGGACGAGAACTCCGAAGTTTCCGGAGAATGCCTTGACTCTACCGATCGAGTACGGGCGGTCCTGTTCGAGAGACAACTCTCCGCCTGGCTTCTCGACGAGTACCGGAATTGGGCGGAACGGCTCGAGGAACTTCTTCATGGCCACCGGGCCGGCGCCAGGACCACCGCCGCCGTGGGGCGTCGAGAACGTCTTGTGCAGGTTCAGGTGCATTACGTCGACACCGAAATCGCCAGGCCGTGCGACTCCGGCGAGCGCATTCATGTTCGCTCCGTCCATATAGAGCAAAGCGCCCTTCCCGTGAAGAATCGCGGCAATTTCTGCAATGCGCTGCTCAAATATGCCGAGTGTGGACGGGTTCGTGATCATCAAAGCTGCGACGTCCTCGGTCACGAGCTCGCGCAGCTTTTCGGTGTCCACCTGTCCTTCCGGGTTCGACTTGATGTTCTCGACCTCATAGCCGGCGATCACGGCGGTTGCGGGATTCGTGCCGTGCGCCGAGTCCGGGATGAGCACCTTCCTGCGGGCGTTCCCCTGTGTTTCAAGATAGGCGCGAATGAGCAGCAGGCCGGTTAGTTCTCCCTGCGCGCCGGCCGCAGGTTGCAGGCTTAGCGCGTCCATCCCGGTGATTTCCAGCAGGCACCGCTCGAGCAGGCGCATGATTTTCAGGCAGCCCTGCGAGAGGCTTAGCGGCTGAAACGGATGCTCGGTGGCAATGCCGTCTAACCGCGCCACGAGTTCGTTGACGCGCGGGTTGTACTTCATCGTGCAGGACCCCAGAGGATACATGCCGATATCGATCGCGTAGTTCCAAGTCGAGAGCCGGGTAAAGTGGCGCAGGACTTCTATTTCGCTCACTTCGGGAAACCCGGTAACACCTTCGGCGCGGTAATTTGGACCGAGCGTCTTGCGAGGGTCGACAGCCGGAACGTCGAGCGGCGGCAAGTCAAAAGCGCGCTTACCGGGAGAGGATTTTTCAAAGATCAGGCCCTCGTTCCGGCTGACGTGACGCGAGGCGTTTGCAATCGTCTGGCTCATCGTGGCTCCCGCGCCAGAGCTACGGCCAGTCGGACTTCGGACACAAAGGTTTCCATCTGAGCTCGCGTGGTTGTTTCGGTCACGCAGACCAGCGCATGGTTGGTGAGCTCCGGGTAGAACGCCTCGAGCGCCAGGGGGCCGATGATTTTCTCGCGCAGCAACTGTCGGTTCACGGATTCGACCGATCGCGGAAGCTCGACGGTAAACTCGTTGAAGAAAGGGCCCTCAAACGCCCGGCGAACGCCGGGAATCTTTTCAAGCTCGCCGAGAGCGAAATGGGCCTTGGAGAGGTTTTGTTCGGCCATCTCGCGCAGCCCCTCCTTTCCAAGGAGCGTCAGATGCACGGTTGCGGCCAGGGCGCAAAGCGCTTGATTCGTGCAGATGTTCGAAGTGGCCTTCTCGCGCCGAATGTGTTGCTCGCGCGCGGCCAGCGTCAGCACGAATCCACGCCGGCCATCCCGGTCGTTCGCCTGCCCCGCCAGGCGTCCGGGCATTTGCCGAACGAATTTTTCGTGCGTAGCAATCACTCCGACAAACGGCCCGCCATAACTGGGCGCGAGGCCAAAGCTCTGACCTTCCATTGCGACGATATCGGCCTCGACGGGCGGCTTCACCAGTCCGAGTGAAACCCCTTCGGTCACGGCGACGACCAGAAGTGCTCCGCGCGAGTGCGCGCGGTCAGCGAGTGTCGCGACGGACTCCATCACGCCGAAGAAGTTAGGCGACTGAATGACCACGGCCGCGACGTCATCCCTCAGCGCGGATTCGAGCGTTTTCTGGTTGAGGGTGCCGTCCAGACCAAAGGCAATCTCCTCCACTTCGAGCCCCGAGTTCCTGGCGTAGGTCGTCAGCACCTCGCGATACTCCGGGTGCAGGGAGCGCGCCACAAGCACGCGTCGTCGTCGCGTGATCCTCTCGGCCATCAGCGCCGCTTCCGTGGTGGCCGTCGACCCATCCCACATCGAAGCATTGGCGACGTCCTGTCCTGTGAGTTGGCACATCAGAGTCTGAAACTCAAAGATCGCTTGGAGTGTTCCCTGGGAGATTTCGGCCTGATAGGGCGTGTACGAGGTGAGAAACTCGCCCCGCTGAATGATCGTGTCGGTAACGACGGAGCGCAGGTGGTTGTAGACGCCGGCTCCCAAAAAGCTCGTGTAGCCGACGGAGCTCTCCTGGGACCGTTCCTTGAAGTACTGGATGATTTCCGCCTCCGAGTAAGGCCCCGGAAGTTTCAGGGCCTCGCGCAGGCGGAAGGGTTCGGGAATGCTCGAGAAAAGATCGTCAATTGACTGGACGCCGATCGCAGCGAGCATTTCGTCTCGTTCGGCAGGACTCTTGGGGAGATAGCGCATCAGTGTGAGGATTCCCTCGAAGGACTCGCCGCATACGCCTCGTAAGCTGTGGCGTCCATCAGCGCTTCGGTTTCCGTCGGATCTTTCAGGCGCACTTTAACGAGCCAGCCCGCCCCATGGGGATCGGAGTTCACCTTCTCCGGAGCGTCCTTCAGCTCGGCGTTCACCTCGACGACTTCTCCCGATACCGGAGAAAAAATCTCGAAAACGGCCTTTACGGATTCCACGATGCCGAGTGGTTTGCCCGCTTCGAGCGTGCCTCCCGCAGGCGGCAGGTCCAAAAAGACGATATCGCCCAGCCGGCACTGGGCCTCGTGCGTGAGGCCGATGATGCCGACGTCGCCTTTCACGTCGACCCATTCATCGTCTTTCGTGTAGCGATACGTTGGCGGATAGCCCATGAGCTCGCTCCTTTTAACTGGTTCCAGATGGCGCTTCGGTAGGTCGGTCTCTCTTGTAAAACGGCGTCGGCACGACGCGAGCCTCGAAGCGTTGGCCGCGTATTTCGACGTAGATCGTCGTACCCGGCGCGGCCATCGCCGGTGGGACAAGGGCGAGCGCGATGTTCTTGCCCAGGGTTGGCGAGGGCGAACCGCTCGTAATCACTCCGATCCCCTCGCCAGCTTCATTCAAACAGCGATATCCGTCGCGCGCAATGCCTCGATCGATCATCTCAAGGCCCACAAGAGTGCGCGTCAGGCCGGACGCCTTTGCACGCTCGAGCGTTTCGCGGCCGAGGAAGTCTCCCTTTTCCACCTTACAGAACCGGTCGAGGCCCGCCTCCCAAACATTAATGCTTTCGCTGATCTCGTGACCGTAGAGGGACAGCCTCGCCTCCAGTCGAAGAGTGTTCCGCGCGCCCAGTCCGCAGGGAACGATTCCGAACTCACGTCCGGCGCTCATCACCATCGCCCAGACCTCTTCGCTCGTCTTCTGTTCGGCTGGAACATATATTTCAAAGCCGTCTTCGCCCGTATACCCGGTGCGCGCAATGAGAATGTTTTTCAGGCCGCAGAGCCTGCTGTAGGTGAACCAATAGTTCCCAAGCTTGCTCAGATTTGCATAGGTCAGCTTCTGGACCAGATCGACCGCCCGTGGACCCTGAATGGCGAGCTGGGTGTAGGCATCGCTCAGATTGGCGACCGAACAATCGAAGCCCTGGGTGTTTTCCGTCACCCAGCCGATGTCTTTTTCACGCGTGCCGGCGTTGATGACGAGCAGGAAATCGTCCTGCCCCAGCCGGTGCACGATCACATCGTCCACGAACGTACCCTCCGGATAGAGCATCGCCGAATAGTGCGCCTGGCCGACGGCGAGCCGCGAGGCGTCGTTCATGGTGAGGTGCTGGACCGCGGCCAGGGCCGCACCGGGAGTTTGTCTCGCGTGAACTCGAATATCGCCCATGTGGCTGACGTCGAACACGCCCACGCTCCCGCGCACCGCCTTATGTTCGGCAATCAGGCCGCCGCTCGAGGGGTACTCGACGGGCATATCCCAGCCGCCGAAATCCACCATCTTTGCGCCCAAGGCACGATGAACGGCGTTGAGGGGCGTCCGGCGCAACGGATTCGGGGCAGGATCGAGCAATGGTCTCCTCGGTACTGTGAATCAAGGCGTCGACTCCTCGATCAGGGGGGACGACGGTATGCAAACCAGAACCGCTGGTATGTCTAACAAACCTCGACGCAAAGCGTCTTTCGAGATCAGAGCCTGGTTGCCGGAAATTAGCGGCTCTCGACTCGATCCAGCGGCACAAATCCCTTTGTTTTGAGCCAATCGGAACTTGACTTGGTTTTGCCACTTGCTACCATCGCTCGAAGGCGCGCGACAGGGGAAGCCAAGCGAGTGCCATTGATGGAAGGCAAGTCGTCTTTTTCAAACATCCAGGGGAACGTGAGCCGGGCCGAAGAGCTCGGCGATCTGACTCTGACCGATACGTTTTATTCGCCAGGGCTCCGACTCTACCCGCATGCTCACCAACGAGCGTGTTTCGGCTTTGTGCTGGCGGGGGGATTCTTCGAGCGGTTTCCGGTCGGGAATCTTTCCTGCGGCGGCCGAGCGGTGTTCTTCCGGCCGCCTGAATTGGTTCATGAAGATCGTGTCTCTCCTGCCGGTGCGCGCTGTTTTTATCTGGAGGTGTCCTCTCGATGGCTGGGACACGTTGAAGAATACAGTCCCTTGCCAAACGAACCGATCAGCCTGGAAGCAGGAACCCTCCGCAGGCTGGCGAACTGCCTTTACGAGCAGTGGCAAGACATGGACGATGTAGCTCCCTTGGCGATCGAGGGTCTGGCGAGTGAAATGGCTGCTCAATTCTGCCGCAGCGTGCGCGTCAGGCGGACGCCCAGCCCTCCTCGTTGGTTAAGGCACGTCAACGAAATTCTTCGCTGCCGCTTCAAGGAATCACTGCGGCTGGGTGAGATTTCTCGGGACGTAGGAATGCATCCGGTTCACGTGGCTCGCGAGTTCCACCGATACTATGGGACGACCATCGGTCAGTTCAGGCGCCAGTGTCGAATCGACTTCGCCTGCGAGAGGCTGGTTCGATCGAAGTTGCCAATCGTCGAGATCGCCTTTGAATCCGGGTTCGCTCAGCAACCCCACTTCACGAACGTGTTCAAGCGAATCACGGGGCTAACGCCGTGTCGCTACAGAAAACTCCACACCACCCACAGTACCGAGTAAAGCCCAGCCACCACCGAAGAAATGTACGCCGCTTTGCAACGCGTAGGGACCAAGGCGACTTGAGTGACGGCCTGCTGACTGGACTGCTCGACGTACACGCGAAGTCAGATACAGAGACCGATGATCGCTGCTATATAAAGGATGTCGATCCTCTGCGGCGTCGGAAACCGGCTCCTGGACAGGTTAATAACGGGCAAAGATGCTGTTTTCACGGAAGACATCCTTCAGCAGCGGAGGTAGGTTCACGTCAGTCCCGGGGGTGTTTGAGCGCGAGAAAGGACTCCACCATGGTCCTAGCGGATCGGTTGCGATCTTTGAGGGAGAACCGCCATCTGTCACAGGGGGACCTTGAGAGGCGCACAGGCCTGCTCCGGTGCTACATCTCCCGCGTCGAGAACGGTCACACTATTCCCGCGATCGAGACCCTGGAGAAGCTGGCCCACGCCATGGAGGTGCCGCTCTATAAGATCTTCTACGAGGGACAAGAGCCGCCCAAGCCGTTGAGTATTCCCAAGCATGCCCGCACAAACGAAATCGCCTGGGGAAGCTCCGGGAAAGACGCACGTATGCTTGGAAACTTTCGCAAGCTACTGGGTCGACTCAAAGAAGCGGACCGCAGGCTGTTGCTTCACATGGCGCAGAAGATGGCACGGCCGACCCGCGGTCGCCATTAGCATCATGATGATTCCGCGCAGACATCCACTCACTGAAGGCGGGGCGCCCACATAAATGTGATTGTTTCAGTTCCCGAGCGTCGGTGGCCCGGAAGCTACAGCGACGCAATCATGATCGGAACTGTGAAAGCTACCCACAACCAATCTTTCGATGACCAAACAAACGCGGAAAGCGTCGCGGAAGGAACAAGGCGATCGAACGGGGCGGTCGGCTCGGCAGCCACATGGTGTTCTGCTAGATCTGGGCCCTGCCTCCGTCAACGAACAGTTCGATACCCGTGACGAAACTGGAGTCATCCGACGCCAGAAACAACGCCGCCTTGGCAATTTCATCGGGTTTCCCCATGCGTCCCATCGGCACGGTGGACACAATCCGTGCAATCACGTCTGCCGATTGCCGACTCGTCAGCGGTGTATTGATCGGACCCGGGCTAACAACGTTTGAGCGGATGTGGCGGTCCTTTAGATCATTGGTCAAGGTTCGCACGAAAGAGCGGATGGCAGCCTTACTCGCAGCATAGACACCGAAGGCGGCAGTACCCTTAACGCTCGCGACAGAGCCGTTCAGAATGATAGAGCCACCATCATTCATTAGGGGTAAGGCCTTCTGCACCGTGAATAGTGTTCCCCTCACATTGATGTTGAATAGCTTGTCGAAATGCTCCTCCGAAATACTCCCGAGGGCAGCAAACTCGCCAACGCCGGCATTGGCAAAAACAATATCGATTCGCCGCTTTAGTCGAGCGACGGTTTCGTAGAGACGATCCAGATCGGCCAACCTGGCCACGTCTCCCTGAATGCCCGAAACCCTGCTGCCGATTGCCTTTACGGCCTCATCGAGTTCCTTCCGGCGACGGCCCGTGATGAAGACATAGGCGCCCTCTTCGGCAAACAGCCTTGCCGTAGCCAAGCCAATCCCCTCCGTTCCGCCGGTGATGACAGCAGTCTTGCCTTCGAGCTTTTTGGCCATCGCCTTTCTCCGTTGTTGCAGGGCTCGGAACTCTCAAGCTCGGACGCTTCCATGGTCGATCACGGTGCGTCCGAGAACCGCCTGGCCGAGGTGGTAGGAGAGGTGGTTCGTGCGGCTCAGCAGGACAGCGAAGCGATTGCGCGAACTATCTTTTGCGAAATCTTCTGCCGAAACGGCAGAGTTCCGCTCGAGCCAGTCAGACCATGACATTCTCTCAAAACCCTGCGACAGCTCACGGTTCACGCTGTTCCATGCCCGGCGCACCTCGTCGTGCGAGGGAAGGCCGGCTCGCGACTTGTCCGGATTTGACACGAAGGCGAGATCAAATTCGGGATGAAGTCGTGCACCCAGCCCCAAGAGCGGCAGCATCGCGTCGTGTATGGCGGTGAGGTGTCCCCACAGGTAAAGTAGCCTGTTTCTTCCGGGCGCTATTTCCCGCAGAACCTCTTCGGGCGAGAGGCCTGCAAAAAGCTTGTCCGCCCGATCGATTTGGGTCTTCCACATTTTCAGCCCGAGAGCTGCGTAAGAGCCTTCGTTTCCCATAAGTCAGTCTCCTGTGAAACCCCTGGATATGTGCTTTGGAAAAGTCGTCCCGAACATGGGCGCGCCACTTTTCGATTGCTCTTCTGTGGCCTCATCCTCAATCACATCCCAATGTTCGACGAGTAACCCGTTCTCGATGCGCAAGATGTCGGCCGCGATCCAATTCACAGGGGCGCCGAATCCCGAAAACCGTCCGTGCACGATGACGAACGAGCCGTCCGACACGATCGTTCCCGCCTCGTACTTCAGCGTCGGCGGAAGACTCCTGGTCAGGTCGAACAGTCCCTCCCGACCCGGAGCAATGTGAGCGCTATGCTGGATGTATTGCGGTGACCAGAATCGCTCGGCCGTCGCGTAATCACGCTGGTTGAAAAGCGTGTCGAAAGCCCTGAGCACCAGTGCCTTGTTCTTCTCCTCGAAGTTGCCGGCCATTGTTTGTTTCCTCCAGTCCCTAGGAATCGGAGCGGGACCGATTCAGTTTCTTCTGGGAGCTCTACTGAATTCCGCCCGCACCGAGCCAAGGCCCGCAGCCGGATTCAAGTCGTCTCCCGTCAGCGGGCCGCCGATCTGCTGATGATCGTAGTGGTGCTCGTACACAACCCGAGAGGCATTCCATCTCCGGATGGCGTGCCATTTCAAAGTGCAGCGTTTCCCGTCGATGCCAGCGAAGCTGACTGTCCATGCGGAATGCGTCTCGCTGGCAGCGTCTCGCGGAACCGCGGCCTGCTGGACGGATACCGATAATCCGGCAACCTCGGCCAGGACGTGAAGCGGCACCAGGAATTTCAGCAGAAACGGGCGTATTTGCGCCTTTCCGCGGATTGTCTCCCGCGAATCTTCACTGCTCACTTCGACTTCGTCGGCGTAAAACCTCTCGAAGACGTCGAGATACTCTTCGTAGCCTCTCGCGATTTCGGCGCGCAGGATCGCATCGTTCAGAGCGAACTCTCCGGCCTGGGAGCTGGTGTAGGCGTCGTCATCGAACCGGCCAACAGTCACAAGATTATCTTCCTGGATCATGGGGTCCTCCTTCAGGCTTGCGAGGGTTCGTCAGCTCTTGCACCGTTCAAGAAAAAGAGCATCGTGACGGGCTTGGCGCCCTTGTTTCGCCATGCGTGGCGCGTGCCGTTCTGCACGACCACGTCGCCGCGGTTCAAATGAAGAGTTTCTCTGTCGTCCAACTCCATCCAAATCTCTCCTTCGTAGACAACTGCGTAATCGACGGTGTTCGTTCTGTGCATCCCGGAGTCTTCCTTTTCGAAGTGGTCGGCTAATCCCGGGAGCCGCACCAATGCTTCTTTTTGTGCGGCCTTGCCATCGAAGGACGGATCCGCAAACACCGAACCAGGGGGAAAGGTCACGAAGTGCAGACTCGTGCCCCCTGGGCCGGGGACGACGGAGTCGGGGTATTTCTCAAGCCTTTGCTCCTTGCTGAGATCCGGCGTCTGTGGATTCAGCCAGATGAGCGTGTGCTCGTAGCCCGGAACGGTCTTGAACTCATAGGCCGGCAGCGGCTCGTCGCTTTCGACGACGGACTTGCCGTTTACTTTTCCGGTGACGATGCGACGATAAGCGCTCGGTTTCTTATCGCGCTGGGACAGCTTTCTTTTCCTGGACGCCGCTTGATTCATGACTCGATCTCCTGCAATTTTTCAGGAGCTGCGTCCCGAAATCCCCGCCCCCAAACAGACCCAGCCCGTGCCACCGGGACGATGAACCTAAGCGGTCACGGCTTTCCCTTGAAAAGCAGGAACAAAGACGTCCTGCACAAATTTCTCAAACGAAGTCGGAGTGCTGTTTTGGAAGGAACGCAACTCCTGCGCAGCGAGGACTCCCGCGTTGATGGCCCTGAACATCTCGACGTACACCGCGGCCTTGGTCGGCGCCATGCCAGCTTGCTCGAGCGCCCGTTGCACCTGGTCGTAGGAAAACTGCTCGTAACGCAGATCCGGTTTCCCAATGCCGCGTGCAATGACCGCGGTAATTTCCGTCATCGACAGGTCGCGCTCACCGAGCAGCTCGCGCGTTTGCTTGCCGGAAAAGTCCAACTCCAGGAGGCGACGCGCGGCGTAGTCGCCGACATCGCGCGTCGCAATCATGGGCATCTTCAGGTCGGGTAGCAGTGCGTGTCCGAAGATTCCCATCCCCTGGATCATGCTGATCGCCGCCAGATGGTTCTCCATGAAATACGCGGCACGAAGGTGCAGTACGTTTAAACCGCCGACAGCATCGAGTTTTTGCTCCGAAGAATGCAGCCCCGTGACTGGCCCGGTGCCTTCCGGGACGTGAGCGCCGTAGCTGCTCAAGTAAACCGCGTAGGGCAGACCGGACTCCTTGGCGGCCTTCGCGATCGCATCGCTCTCTCGCTCTTGGTCATCCCGGGAGGTAATGGGCGGCAGCATCAAGTAGGCAGCGCGCGCGCCTCGGAAGGCTTTGGTGAGCGCAGCCGCATCGCTCACGTCGCCCGTGAACGCCTCCGCGCCCTGACGCACAAAGCGCTGCAGTCGTGCTGCGTCGCGACCTACGACGCGCACCTTCTGGCCCCTCAGCAGCAGGGTATCGGCGATGATCGAACCGGTGTTCCCGGTCGCACCCAAGATCACATGCGTTTGATCCGTCGCGACAGCCCGCTTGTCATCAAGCCTGTTCATATTCGTTCCCCCTTTTCCTAGGCACGCTGTTGAGCCCTGAAACGAAAACCACATTTCCCAAGACGCCGGGAGGTCCTTCCTCGTCCCTCGGTTCCGGCGGCCAGGTGGGTCCGTCAAATATGTGATAATAATATGCACATAAAGACACAAAAAAATTCAGCGGCTCGCTCGACGAATTTCCCCGACGACATCGGCGACGGTTATGCGACCGAGAGTATTCTCGAAGCTGTTCTGGGCTTTTTTCAGGACCGAGGACATACACTCCTTAATGTTGCAGCTGATCGGGCATCTCTTCTCTACAGGATAGTTGTGAATCGCGAATGTCGGTGGTGCCGCGCTGGCCCGATAAACGTCCAAAAGCGTTATCTGTTCAGGGGAGCGCCCGAGGGTGCTCGCGCCGTGCTTACCGCGGGTTGTGACGACCAGTCCCGCCTTGGAGAGTTTCGAGAGAGATTTCCTGACGAAGGTGGGGTCCGCATTCACGCTTTCGGCCAGCATTGCCGAAGGGATTCGCTGGCCCTTAAAAAAACCAAGAGCCGCCATGATATGGGCTGCCACCGTGAATTGAACGCTCGTTGCGGGCATCGAATCTCCTGTCGAGATATGTGATGTTCAATAGCACAGTTTGGATGCAGGTTTTGTCAACCGACTGGAAGCGCTCGCTTCCCAAGGCAGAGCCACACGACCCGGGAACGCTCGGCCGCGACACAGGGACGTTTTTTTTACGGCGTGTCGGAGGCCACTCGAACAAGAGCCTTATTTCTCGATTCGATCTTCTCACCGACCACTTCCATTGTTGGGATTTGCCGTCCCGCGTCTTCTCGACCAAGCGAATTCAGCTGAGCGGGGCGAGCCCCGGGCCTCAAAGTTTCGACCCGCCGTCGACCGGGATACTCGCTCCCGTGATCCAGCGGGCTGCGTGTGAGGCCAGGAATGCGACGACGTCGGCAACATCTTCGGGCCTGCCGATCCGCTTCAACGCCTGCATTCCCAGCACGAATTCCCGGCCCGCTTCGGTCTTTGTGAAGTTCGACATCTCCGTGTCGATGACTCCTGGCGCGACAGCGTTTACGCGAATTCCCTGGGGACCCAGGATGGCAGCCCAGTTTTTGACCAGAGTCTCTAATGCTCCCTTCGTTGAGGCATAGGCCAAGATGGATGGGTTGTCCAAACCGGGCTTCCCAACCACGGCGTGGGCCCCGAGCGAAGAGATCACAATAATGTTCGAACCTTCACGGAGGACGGGCAAAAGTTGCTGCACCAGGAAAAACGGGCTGCGCACATTCGTTGCAAAGAGATTGTCAAAGTCCTCCACGGTATGATCGTTGAAGGTGGCAGCCTTGCTGATTCCGGCGTTGGAAACAAGCACATCCAATCGTTCCCCAACGATCGAGCGAACTTCCCTCGCGAGCAGTGTTGCTCCATCCACTGTTCCCAAGTCCGCCTGGATCGCTTCCGCGTGTCCTCCTTTCGAGCGGATGCCGGCGACTAACGAGTCGGCATCCTGCGACGAACGGCCGTAGTGAACCAGGACACGCGCCCCAGCCTCGGCGAGCGCGGATGTCGTGGCACGTCCAATTCCACGGGACGCGCCGGTCACCAGCGCGGTTTTACCTTGCAGCGAAGCCATGGATACGCCTCCTGACTCTCATGAATAAGAGTTCTTGGTGCACTCAAAAGAGTCATACGAGATCCGCTGTCTCGAGACGGGCCCGGAATCAGTCCGCCACCATTCCTCCGTCGACCGCCAGGGAAGCTCCGATGATGTAGGAAGCCTTGTCGGAGCCAATGAATAGGATGGCGTTTGCAATTTCATCGGGAGTGCCAATGCGCTTGTTAGGAACTTGTGAATCGAGAAAATGCGCTTTGTTTTCCTTCGTTTGCGCAAAGTGATTGAACATGCCCGTTTCGACCGGACCAGGCCCAACGATGTTGACACGGATGCCGGTGCCGGCAAGTTCGATGGCCGCAGACTTCGTGATGCCTTCCACGGCGTGCTTGCTGCCGACATATACCGCCGCGCTCGGACCCCCGACTTTGCCGTACGCGGACGAGATATTCACGATGCTTCCCTTGCCTTGCCGAAGCATCGCCCGAATCTCGTACTTCATGCTCAGCAGCACACCCAGCACGTTTGTGTCGAAGATGGCTTGATAGTTCTCGGCGGTTACGTCGGCGGCTGGACCCGGATTGCCCACGGTGCCTGCGTTATTGACGGCAACGTCGAGGCGACCGAAACGAGCGATGGTCTTGTCGACGAGGTTCTTGACATCCTCTTCGTGCCGCACATCGGCGCGCACGAATTCGGCCTCCGTGCCGAGGTTGCGCAGTTCAGTGGCCAGCTTCTGACCCTCCTCCTCGTGTCGACCGGAAACAACAACCCGCGCTCCGTCACGCGCGAAGGCCAGCGCCGTCGCACGACCGATGCCGGTCAGCGCTCCGGTAATCAAAACAACGGGCGAACTCATAGGAATTACCTCCTCGATCTGGAACCCATGCAGGTCAGGCATGACTGAACGTCCGCCAAGAACTGCTTGCGGATAGCTCAGATCACTTACTTGGATTACGACGCTGGGCATTCGTAGCGCTCCGGGAGCATACTTTGTTCAGCTGGCACCGATGCCCTACAAGCATGGGAGTGGCAATGGAATTACGACATCTTCGCTATTTCGTGGCCGTCGCCGAAGCTGGAAACCTGACGCTCGCGGCCGAGCAAAGGCTGCACACGTCACAACCTTCGTTGAGCCGGCAGATTCGAGATCTTGAGAGCGAGTTGGGCGCCCAGCTGCTGACGCGTCGCGCTCGGGGGATCGAACTGACACCGGCGGGTCGAACCTTTCTCGACCACGCCCGCTCGCTGCTCGCGCAGGTTGAAGCGGCAGCCGAAGCCACCCGGCGGGTCGCTCACCCCGCCAAGCCATGCTTCACCATGGGCTTTCTGACCGGGCACGAACTGACATGGATGCCGGAAGCCTTGCGGATCTTGCGCGACGAGCTGCCGAACATCGACGTGATGATATCGAGTCAATACTCACCGCGGCTCGCGGCCGGCCTTTTGAAGGGAACCATCGATGCAGCGGTTCTCCGAAGGGAAAAAGGCGTGCCAGGTTTGGCGTTCCGTCTCCTCGTGAAGGAGCCCTTGACGGTAATCTTGCCGAGTGATCACCGTCTCGCGGAGCGCAAGGCCATCAGTCCGAGGGACCTCGCGGGCGAGCCATTTGTGATTGTGTCGCATACAGCGCCCGTACTGCGTATTGTCATCGACGATTATCTAAAGCGGTCCGGACTCAATATTACGCCAGCTCACGAGGCGGACCACCTCGCCATGGGAATTTCCTTAATTGTATCGACGCGCGGCGTCGGGCTGTTACCTGCTTACGCACAGAACTTTCTCCCTTCGTCTGTAACGAGTCGTCCACTGAAGGGAGAGGCCCCGACTGTCGATCTGGTTCTCGGCTACCGAAAATCGAACCGGTCTCCCGTCCTGAAGCTTCTGCTTTCAAGATTGGACGAGTGGGTCGCTCGTGTCTCGAAGAAGGCCCCGTAGGGGTTCGGTCAAAGGGGCTGATCGCGTTGGGAAGTCTTGCCTGGATCACTCGGAGCTAATGCCTCCGCATGGGTCGCCATAAACGCTGATGGTCGGCTGCACCGAAGCAGTCGCCAACGGCGGTGTAAAGATTTTTGTGTAAACGGTTTCAGGTTTCGCTATTTTGAGCCTTCTATTTTCCTTAAAGACAACCGCCGCCGGAGCTGTGGGAATGTGGAAATCTCGCGTCTTCTGCGAGATTTCCAAGGAGCTATGGAAAGCCTGATGTTGGCTTTCCATAGCTCCGTCATTTCCACAGCTCTGTTTCACGAAAGTCTCTCCCGCAAGGCTGGCGCAGACTGTCACGCACGTTCCCCCGTCGGCATGCGATCCGGCCAGAGAATGCTGAAGCGGTTCAGCGCGGCACACCAATCATTGAGCGGCCTCGTCCATCTCTTGGAGGCATTTTTCAGCGCCAGGTATAACAGCTTCAGAGCCGCCTCCTCGTTCGGAAACGAACCCCGCATTTTGATGATTTTGCGCA
>Ga0210391_10001606_pt1 | contig 20322 bp, 11 predicted proteins | sample IncBWC12OmetaG_FD_160573 | JGI IMG/M metagenome (GOLD analysis project Ga0210391, IMG submission 160573) | Forest soil microbial communities from Barre Woods Harvard Forest LTER site, Petersham, Massachusetts, United States - Inc-BW-C-12-O ...
GCGCGTTCTGCGTCAAACGCATCAGCACTATGAAGTATAGCAGCAGAACTCCGAGCGCGCCCACGAATCCATGCTCCTCGGCAAAGGCCGCAAAAATAAAGTCCGTTTGCGGGACAGGAAGGAAAGCGCCGTGTGTTTGCGAGCCTTTCCCGCCCCACAGCCCCCCCGAACCCACGGCGATCTTGGATTGCTCAACTTGGTACCCCGACCCCTGAGGATCGTTTTCCGGATCCATAAAGCTGGTCAGCCGCTGCTTCTGGTACGACTTCAGAACGTGTACGCGCGGTGTAAAGAAGACCGCCCCGATCCCGACTGCGGCCAGCAGCACGACAACCATGCCTTGTTTCCACTGCATCCCGCCCAGAAACACTCCCATCACCGCGATCGGCACGTAGGTAAGGGCCGTACCCAGATCGGGCTGAGCCAGCACCATCAGCATCGGAAAGCCGACAATCGCGGCGGCTTTCATGAAGTCCGGCCACGAAAGATCGCGATGCCGCAAGTCGGCAAAGTACTTGGCGACCGCCAGAATCAGGATCAGTTTCACCCACTCCGACGGCTGAAAGTGGTTGCCTCCGGGCATCTTGACCCAGCGCTTCGCGCCAAGATATCTCTGGCCGAATACCAGCACCGCCATGAGTGAGGCAACCGCAGCAATGTAAAACCAATGCACGCGGTCGAGCAGTGCCTGGTAGTTGATCGCGCTGATGACAAACATCGCCGCCACGCCGCCCGCAATCCAATAGACCTGCCGGATATGAGATCCCGCAAACTTTGTGTGCATGGTCGCGCTGCGGATCTCCATCACTCCGAGCCCGCAAATCATAAGCACGAAGATCAGCAGTCCCCAGTCAAAATCGCGAAATGAAACGTAACGTGCCATAAAAGCAGCTTCTAGCTCCTAAGCTTCTAGCCAAAAATCAGTACCCAGTACTCAGTACCGAGTAAAAGCCTCCACTTGTAAATTTCTCTTGCCTTCGTCTTTCATCTCAACTTCGCCGAACTTGGTACCAGGTACTGGGTACTCGAAATTCCCGGTGCAGCCGTCGCCATCGCCAGCGGCTTCTTCGCGATGTCGACGAAGAAATGTCCGGCTTGGAGTTTGTCTTTATCTCTATCTCCATCCCGGTCGTTGTCATGATCGTTATCCGGAGTGGTCCATACAGCGCCAACTTCAACCCTGGCGCCGGTCTTCCGCATGCCAGCCATCTTCGCGGGAGCACGCTGTTCTTTCTCGACGAATGCTTTGATCACTTTCGCGGCCGTGCGCGCTGCAAGATACCCATGCTCACCCTCTTCAAGCAGCGTGCAAACGACAATCTCCGGATTCCTCCGCGGCTCAACTCCCACAAACCATCCATTGTCCTTAAAGTTCGCCTTGCCGACCGCTCCCAACTTCGCTTTCAGCGCATTGCTGATGGTCTGTGCGCTGCCGGTCTTGCCCGCGAAGTCGATATTCTGCAGGTGCGACAACGCCGCCGTGCCTCCCGGATTCACCACGTCTGCCATACCGTCCGTGATGGTCTCCCAGTTCTTGGGATCGATCGGCACCGTGGTTTCATCCGGCACGCCGCCCGCCTGAACGATGCCCGGCGGCAGATCGGCGGGATTGGCCACATGGGGTCGCACCAACCGTCCTCCGCTCGCAATGGCGCCAATGGCTCGCGCCATCTGAATCGGCGTAGCTGCAACGGCACCCTGACCGATACCCACGGAAATGGTCTCGCCCGCGTACCATTTCTGCTTGAAGTTGCGGATCTTCCACTCCTCCGACGGCATCACGCCACTGACTTCCTGTGGCAAATCGATTCCCGTCTTCTGTCCCAGGCCAAAGGCCGTGGCATACTTGGCGATCCTCTGGATACCGAGCTTCTCCGCAAGCGTATAGAAGAACACGTCGCAGGATTGATAAATCGCTTTGGTCAAGTCGGTAATTCCATGCGTGCGGTGTTCGGCCACTACCCAGCACTTAAAATAGCGGCCGTAGAACTCAGCGCCGCCGGTGCAATTCACCTTCATGTCCTGTGCGATACCTTCCTGCAAGCCGGCGGTTGCCATGATGATCTTGAAAGTTGAGCCGGGCGCCAGTTGCGCCTGAATCGCCTTATTCAACAATGGATGGTCGTCATCGGTTACGAGCTTGCTCCACTCGTCGCGCGAGATGCGCACCGAAAAATCATTAGGATTGAAAGTAGGGCGGCTCACCATCGCGAGAATTTCTCCCGTCCGCGGATCCATCGCCACGATTGCGCCGTTCCGGCCTTCGAGTGCCTCTTCGGCCGCAATCTGCAAATCAATGTCTACTGTAAGCTTGAGTTGCTTTCCAGGAACTGCAGGGGTTTCGCCGAGCAGCCCGACTTCGCGCCCGTGGCTGTTTACCACTGCGCGGCGTGCGCCATTGGTACCCATCAAAGCGTTGTTGTACTGCCGCTCCACCCCCGAGACTCCCACTACATCACCGGGGTTATAGAGTTCGAACTGCGGTTGGTTCAACATGTCTTCCGTGACTTCACCCACGTAGCCGATCAGGTGTGCCATGAATCCGTTGCGCGGATACAACCGCCGGTGCGCAACAATCGTGTCGAGTTCCGGCAATTCGTTGCGATGCGCGTCGATGAACGCCAACTCGTCGGGCGTGATGTCTTCTTTAAGAAAAATCGGCTGATACTGTGGCATGGAGGCGAAGTGGCGGATGCGCGTACGCACTTCCACGGGATCCAGATGCAGCCCTTGCGCGATCAAGTCTGCATCTGCATTGAGGTCACGAGTGGAGTCACGCAGGAGAAGCGCGGAGAACGACGGATAGTTATCGACGATGATGCGCCCTTCGCGGTCCAGAATCTTGCCTCGGGGCGCAAGAATCGGCACGTTACGAATGCGGTTTTTTTCCGCCGCCGAAGCATAGTAGCCGCTCTGCATTACCTGCAGCCGCCACAATCCGTAGGCCAACACCAGAAAAATCGCGAGGATCGCGTACTGCGCCGCCGTCAGGCGGATTTCCGATACTTTGTCGTCACGTCCGAACATAGATCAGTCGTTGGCCGTTCGTCGTTGGCCGCCTGCTTGCCACGTTAGTCTTAATTGTAATCCGAGGGAAAGTGAACGCTGCGGCATTGCGTACTCTAGGAAGTAACGGAAGTGCTGAGGTTCTGCAATCTGCACGAGGCTAACGACCAAGGACTAACGACGCCTTTCACGTTCTCTGTTTGAACTTGTCCAGCAGGAAGTACAGCCCCACTCCCAGAAACCCATTGGCCAGTCCAGCCACGATTCCACGAATCCAGCTCCAATCCAGAGTAAGGCTCACCATGCCTCGTGCCACCGTGAAATAGACTGCGGCATGAACCAGATAAAACCCCAGCGTCACCAGAAGCCGAGCCCCAGCGTTTTCGACGTCCAGCTTGGCGCCCAGCGATGAAGCCAGATAGCCCACGACGGTCTTCGCAATGCCGTAAATTCCGATGGGATAAGCGCCCAGCATGTCTTGCACAAGACCGATAGCTGCGCCGGTAAATAGCCCCGAAATCGGATTGCGCCGCGCCATGGCGAAAAAAATCGTCACCAATAAGGGCAGGTCAAAGATGGAAAAAAAAGGAACCCGCCGAGGCACGAATGCCTGCAAAAACAGCGCCAGCAATGGCACGCCGACCGTCACCGGAATGCTGAACCGGTAAACCTCAATTTGCTCCCCGGAGGTATAAGTGATAGGCACGCTAGTGAGGATTATCGTCCGCTGCAGGTGGTTGTGGAAGAGACTGGCTGCTCACGGGTTTAGACTGCGGCGCTGGTGGCTTCGCCGTAGAAACCGCAGAATTCGATGCTGCGCCTGAAGGCCTCGTGTCCGAACTTGACGCGCCCGGCGGGATATTCGTCTGGGCCGCACTTCTCGAGCTGCCGCTCGTGGTCGAATCGCTGGGTGTCTTTGCCAAGACCTTCTTGGAAGTTTCTCCAGCCGTGACCGGCACGTTGTCGGTCGACTTGTGCGCAGCATCGACTGCTCCCGCATTGCTTGCCGTCGCAGTAGTCGGCGACAGCTTCGCGGCAGTTCCACCCGCACTCTGGGTCTGCGGTTTGTGCACAGCATCGGTCTGCGGCTTCGCCCCACCGGTCGATCCTTGCGCACTCGTGCTTGCCGCGCCAGTTCCCGACTTAGCCGTTCCCGCGTCCGGAGGTTTGTCCGGTACCGAAGGTAGACGTTGGGCGAGAATGTCCGCAGCCCGCACTTTGGCTGGACTTTCCGCAATTACCTGCCGCTCCTGCTTTTGCGTAACCACCAGAACCTCTTCCAGCCGGCTCAGATCTGCCGCCGGTTTCACCTGAATGTTCAGAAACATTTCTCTGCCGGGGCTGACGTTGCTTACCGTGCCCACCGGAAGTCCCTTGGGAAATATCTGGTCGCCGCCGCTGCTCAGCACAGTTTCTCCCACGGCAACCTGCTCGTCGCTCATCACCCGCTCGAGAACGACTTCCCCGTTCGCCGTTCCGCGCAGCACACCTTGCAGACGAGATTTCTCCAGCATCGCTCCCACGCCGCTGCTCTGATCGTTGATCATCAGCACCAGCGAAGTCGAAGGATACACGCGCAGCACTTTCCCCACGATGCCGCCGACGGTAATCACCGCCATGTCCGCCCCAATGCCGTCATTCGAACCTTTGTCGATGTAAATGGACCGGGAAAGATCGCTTCCACTCGAGCCAATCACCTGTGCGGCCACAGTTTTGGCAATGTACTGCTCCTTGAACGCCAGCAACTGCTGCAGGCGATGTGCCTGCGCTGCATCTTCGCTCAGTCGCACTTGTTCTAAACGCATCTGCTCGATTTGCGCTTTAAGCTCGCGGTTTTCCGCCCTTACGCCGCGAAGAAAAAAATAGTTGTGCCAGAGATTGCGGCTGCCATCGTGCACCCAGACCAGCCCGCGCTCGAAAGGAGTGATTGCACCCACCGCCCAAATTCGGATCAGGCGCGTGTTCTCCGCGTCACCGCTCCGCTTCACCTGCACCGCCAGGCCTAGAACCTGCAGAAACAACACCCCCACCAGAATCGTCAGGTTGCGGTAACGGCCAAGAACAGATTCCATAAAAACAGTGAACAGTACCGAGTACCCAGTACCCAGCAAAGGCGAGCGTTTTGTTTTTCTAGGTACTGGGTACTAGGTACTGTTTCTACTCAATCGAAATCTTGCGCAGCAGCTTGAAGTCGCTGAGCATCTTGCCCGTGCCCAGCACTACGCTGCACAGCGGATCGTCGGCAATCGAAACTGGCAGCCCGGTTTCTTCCCGGATGCGCTTATCCAAGTTCTTCAGCAGTGCTCCGCCACCAGTCAACACGATGCCGCGGTCGCTGATGTCCGCCGAAAGCTCCGGCGGCGTGCGCTCGAGGGCCACGCGGATCGCATTCATGATCGTCGAGACACACTCACTCAATGATTCTCGCACTTCGCCATCGTCCACCGTGATGGTTTTTGGGACGCCTTCAATCAGGTTACGCCCTTTGATTTCCATCGTCATCGGCTTGTCAAGCTGATGCGCGGACCCAATCTCCATTTTAATCTGCTCGGCCGTGCGCTCGCCGATCAGAAGATTATATTTCCGCTTCAGATAATTCATGATGGCTTCGTCCATCTGATTGCCGGCCATCCGTACCGACCGCGAGTAGACGATGCCGCTCAGCGAAATCACCGCAATGTCAGTCGTTCCGCCGCCGATATCCACCACCATGTTGCCGCTTGGTTCCGTAATCGGCAGCCCAGCTCCAATCGCCGCCACCATCGCCTGCTCCACCAGATGCACTTCGCTCGCCTTGGCGCGATAAGCCGAATCCATGACCGCGCGTTTTTCCACCTGTGTGATCTCGGAGGGCACGCCGATCACTATCCGCGGATGCACCAGCATCTTCCGGTTGTGCGCCTTCTGGATGAAATAGTTCAACATCTTCTCGGTGACCTTGAAGTCAGCGATCACGCCATCCTTCATAGGCTTAATGGCGACGATGTTGCCCGGCGTCCGGCCGAGCATTTCTTTCGCTTCTTTGCCGACGGCCTCCACTTCGCCGGTGTTCTTGTTGATGGCGACGATCGAGGGCTCATTGACCACAATGCCCTTACCGCGCGCATACACCAGCGTATTGGCCGTTCCCAGGTCGATTGCCAGGTCGCTTGAGAACAGGCTGAACAGTGACCTGAGGTTGTGTGAACGTGAAGAATGAAATCCGTTGCTTGACATGACGAAATTCTCTCTATCTACCTGTTGATCTATTTACCCAACCCGCGCTGTTTCCCGGCCGAATTAATTCTGCCTTGGCACTCGTCCAACTCACTGGATTACGACCTTCTTCTGCTGTGTGTTCACGCCGCCCTGCGCCGTCTGCGCCGTCACCGTGATCACCGATTCACCGGTCATCAGCGGCGGTGTGAAGTAATGGAACGTGCCGTCGGTCCCAATCATCGGAACCTCTCGCCCATTCACCATCACCCGTGCTCCTACCTGCGTTTTCCCAGTGACTTCGATCACGTGTCCATGCTGAATGAAAGGGTCCAAATCCAGATCGATTGCTTCCGTCTGTTTTCCCTTGGGAATAATGGTAAAGCGATTCTTCTCGCTCTCCATCGATTCCTTCCCTGACGCTTCATACGACTGTACCACCCAGTAGTAGGCTCCTTCGCCGAGACTGGTAACAGTTACATCGGCAGTGTTAACTCTTTTGTCCACCAGGGTGGAAGAAAAATATGGATTCCTCGAAATCCGCAGGCGGTAGGCTACCGCGTTCGCCATCGGAGTCCAGGAAAACTCCACATCCTTGGTCGACTCGCCGGAAGTAAAGATCGGCGCCATGTTAGCTGGCGAAATTGGCGTAGGCGGCCCGGTTCCCCTCGCCTTCTCCATGTGCGGTTCCTGGGAGCGGAAGCTGACTTTCTCCCAGTTCGCCAACTCTACAGTTTCCCCGTTACGCGTCACTTCGCCGGCGCCCTTCTTCATCAAAATCTCGTGCTGATCGCTCTTGGGATCGTTATGCACCTGCGCCGCCGATTCCGGAGACAGCGATGCCGTCGCCCCCGCCACGATCACCTGCGATTTCGATCCTTGTGAGTAAGTCGCGGTCGAAAGATCCACCGTTCCAGTGCTCACCGCTACGGCCACGTTCGTCTGCTGCTGATCGTTCGCCGAGTTTTCTTCAATCACAATCAGCGAATCCTGCTTCACGGTATAGCTGGTGCCGTCGTTGAACACCACCTTCGCCATACCTTCCGAACCGGTCTGCACCACATCGCCCTTTTCCAAAGGGACGTTGTAGTCCGCCGCCATCCAGCTATCGCCGCTGCCCTTCTTTACTCGCACTGTACCGTCGAGCGCCGTAAAGTGCGCCTGCTGCGCAATGGACTTGCCGCCACTCGCCGGCGGAGCCATTCCTGCCACGCGCTCCAAAACTTTGTTGGCCACGCCATCGGCGGCCTTGATGCTGCTCTGCGTGAATTGCGGAAAAGCCAGCCGCATCCCGCCCAAAAACAGCGCGGCCCCGGCCAGAATCAGCAGCGCAACACTGCGATACGTGATCGTGGTCCATGCAATCTGGATGCTCGGTTTGCGAGTCTCTAAAGACACGGGTCCCAACAAAAGCTTATTCAAGCCTTCTGAATATGCGGTAATTTCAACGTTACCACAAGCCTATCGGCACCAAATATAGGTAATCAACAGGGAACGTTACCTTCGTTTGTAAGCTTCAATATAGGGACAGCCGCCCCTCGGCTGTCCTCCCGACGAAGCCGGGACAGTTGTCGGATTTGCGCTGTACTAATTCGCTCTCGTCTGTGGAAAAAGTCAGGTTGACAGAGCCACCACTGACGGACATAATCGCTGCGTTCGGTCGCCGCATCTCTTCCCTCGCGGTGTCCGATAGGGCCGAACAGATTTGTAACGCAGGTGAAGTGTGCCGATCCCAGGCTTCGTGGATTCTTACCCGAGGAGAATGTCAATGCGAGCTGTTTTTAAGGCTGTATTTTTCTCGCTGGCCGTCACTTTTTGTTTATGCGCTGTTTCGAGCGCACAGTCAGCTGGCCGAATCGAATCCATGAAACTGGTTACATCCGATACGGGCTGGGCGGCCACGAAACAGAAAGTTTTCTGGACCACTGACGGCGGGGCGCACTGGAAAGACATCACGCCGAAATTGAAGCACAAACGGCAAACGGTTTCGTCTGTTTTTTTCCTCGATTCGTCGACCGGTTGGATCTTACTTAGCTGCGGCGACGACAAGGATCAGATGATCGACGATGTTTGCTTCGAGTTCGCCTCCACCGTCGATGCTGGCGAGAGCTGGTCAGTGGTGCATCCCAAGATCATCGATCCCGTTCCCCAATCAGCTATTGTTGAGGACGGACAGGGATTCTCTAGCGCTACATTCCTCGACTTCGCGGATGCGCAACACGGCTGGGCTATTCTAGCGAGAAACCTGCATGTTGGTCGAAGCTCAGGCGAGATGCTTCGTACAGCTGACGGAGGGCGAACTTGGACGCAACTGGCCAAGGGCACCTTGCCGATGGCGGACAGGTTTCATTTCGTAAACGCTAAAGATGGGTGGATGGCTGGCGGACCTGACCAAGAGCTTTACGCGACACAGGATGCCGGTAGCACGTGGCAGTTGGTACCCCTCGCTAGGCCTGGTAAGCTCGGCCCGGATCGTGGTGCTGCCTACGGCCTTCCGGTTTTCGAGAACGAGCACCGTGGGTTCCTTCCAGTCAGGTATGACGTCGGGCCGGAATTGGGCCCGATTATCTCAATGCTTGTTCTGTTCTCCACGGACGATCATGGTAAGACTTGGCGGGAGGGAGCAGTCCTAGGGGGGCTCCCTGACAGCTATGGTCCCGGGATGCCGTATCCATCGGCTGTGACCGGCTCCGTCCTCATAGCCGCCAAAGTTTCGAGCGGGCGCGTGAGCTTGCTGCAAGCTGGGGAGGGTATGGAGCCCAAGGCCCAATCTGCCGAGGTTTCAGTACGCGCCTCCACAGTCGATCAATTAAGTTTCGTTAGTCCTGGACGTGGCTGGATTCTCGCAGCGTACTGGCTGTTGTCGACCTCAGATGGCGGCCTTAGCTGGACCAACATCACTCCGGACCCGGCTGAAACAGTTCCTGCTCTGGCGTCCTCTAGCAGCATCCCAGAAAAAGGCGCCGTGCGCGCCAGTGTTCAGCACCTCTCCGCTCCGGGGGGCGCGGCGATCCCAGCTACCAGTGGCGTCAGTACGCACCTGGGATTTGACCGCTCAGACGTGCTTACGGCACCCCAAATGAGCACCTGGATGAGCTCCAGCCCTTACTACGACGTCTACATCTACCTTCCGGGCTCGCCAAATAGACACAAGGATAACAACCTCACACCGACGTGGCTTTCCGCCATTCAGGGTCAGGGCTGGGGTATAGGCCCAATCTGGTTTGGCCTGCAATCGACGTGTGTTGGAGACCCAACTGGCATCACACAATTCATTAGCACGACGCCGACGACCGCCAGCACGCAGGGGGCACAGCAGGCGGACCTGGCTATTGCCGCCGATCAGGCGCTCGGTATTAGCGGCGGGATCGTCTATCTGGATATCGAGAACTACACAGTTGGAGGCACATGCAGTGCCGCTGTTCTAGCATATGTTGACGGCTTTGTGAGCGAGATTGGAGTCTACAGCGGTTATAGCGCGGGCGTCTACGCCAATTCGGGCCCGATCAAAAGCGACATCTCACAGGTGAGTCCGGCCCCAGCCGCGATCTGGATCACAAAGGTGAACAACCCTCCTCAAGTGACCGTTTGGAATCAGGGAATCAGCGACAATCTTTGGCCGAACGGTCAGCGAATGCACCAGTTCCTCATAAACAAATCGGCAACTTTCGGCACCATAGGCCCCGTCAATATCGACGCGGATATCGACAATGGGCCGATGGTGAATGCCAACGCCATCGCCAAAGCGTATACCTACGGCACCCCGACAAACATTAGCTGTGCAGGCGCGATCAATACTTACCCTACGGCGATCAATGACATGAGCAACGGCGCATTTATCAACGGCTCAGGGCTGACGGGCACTGTCGTTGGTATGGTTCAGACCGCCATTGGAAGTCCTGACTATGCGTTCCAACAGACCACCGCAGGCGCCTGCACGATCCTCAATGTGCTGGGCTCGACGTCGGTCGAGGCGACGGGGATCAACAATCTCGGGCAGATCGTTGGGTACTTCAACGGATCGGACGGGAAAATTCACGGATTTCTGTTGAACCCCGGAAAGAGCCCCATCCAAGTCGACTATAGCCAAAATGGGCAAACTGCCAACGCAACATACCTGTACGGGATAAACGATGCTGGGCAGGCCGTTGGTTATGCTTGGTCCCCCGACACCTTCTACTATCAAAGTTTCATGTACTACGGGGGAACCATTTATCCGCTCGGGGTCAGCGGAAACTTCACCTATACCCTTGCGCGCGCCATCAACGGCCAGGGCATAGTCACGGGCATCTACTACTACCAGCCGGTTTCAGAGGACTTTGAAGCACCTATGCTGCCCTCCACCTCTGGATGGTCCAACCCTTACGTGAATGGGCTGACTCCTGGTGGCATCGCGAACACCCAAGCTCTCGGGATTAATGCCAACAATGAACTAACTGGCTATTACTACTCCACGGCGTGCAGCGACACGCAGAACGAGTGCGGTTTCCAGTGGTCGCAGGGAGCTTCTTTGAAAGTCCTAACCTACAGCGGCGTCGACAGCGCCGCAACCGGAATTAACGACTTTGCCCAGGTCACGGGAGCTTACACCGATTCGACCACCCAATATACCCAAGGCATACTGTGGACGCATCAGTGAAGCCGCTAGATTAGATCGATGGCGTTTCGTCCGTTACAAAAACGGAACGTCTCCCAACATCATTGAAGGACCACCCCCAGATGTGCTAATAACTCTTAGCCGCTTCTTCCATTCAGCAGTGGCCTGCTCGGTGGCCATGCCTCCGGGAGTAGTACCATGAAGTTGCGCAACTTCCGCTTTGCCCTCGTACTTGCCATCACTCTCCTTGGCCTCGTCTATCGTTCCACAGCGCAGGATTTCAAAAAGCAAGTGATCTACCAGATTGTCACCGACCGCTTTTACGACGGCGACACGACCAATGACAATCCTGCGGAGAGCCCCGGCCTTTTCGATTCCACGCACACCAACTGGTTTGCCTATTGGGGCGGCGACCTCGCCGGAATTCAGCAGCAGATGTCCTACCTCAAGGGCATGGGGGTGACGGCGATCTGGATTTCGCCAACGGTGAACAACGAGAACCTAAACCTGAATAGCGGCACGCCGATCTCAGCCCCGTATCACGGATACGACGGGCGCGACTTCATGCAGGTCGAGGAGCACTCTGGCGACAACAGCAATTCATGGACGGCATTCAGCAACCTGACGGCGGCGGCGCACGCGAACGGCATCAAGGTCATCGTCGACTGGGCCGAGAACGACACCAACTACAATCAGGGCGGCGAGTTTGGCTCGCTCTACAACAACGGCGTCTTCATGGCCAACGACGCCAACGATCCCAACGGGTATTTCCATCACAATCCGGCAATCGGCGACTTCAACGACCGCTATCAATTGCAGTACTACACGCTTGAGAATCTTGAGGACCTGAATCAGGAAAATCCCACTATCGACAGCTATCTGAAGACCGCGATCCATCAGTTCCAGTCGCACGGCGCCGATGGATTTCGGCTCGATGCCATCAAGCATGTGACGTGGGGATGGGAATATTCGCTAGCCAACTCGGTATTCAACCAGGCTCCAAGCTTTCTTTACGGCGAGTGGTACAACAACGACGAGTACGATCCGATGTATCACGATGCCTATAAATTCGCCAACAAGAGCGGCATCAGCGAATTGGATTTCGGAATCAACAGTGCCGTGCGCGACGTCTTCGCCAGCAACAATAATTTCTCGGAGCTCGATGGCATGATCTCCACCGAGAACTCGAATTTTATCTGGAACAACGACCTTGTCACGTTCTTCGACAGCCACGACGAAGCCCGCCTGCTGACTTTGAATAACAACAACAACCGGCTGCAGGAGGCCATGGCTTTTTTGCTTACGTGCCGTGGCATCCCCGTGATTTTGTATGGCGATGAGCAGTATCTGCACAACGACACCGGCGGCGGCAACGATCCCTACAATCGCGTGTGGATGAGTTCCTTCAATACCAGCACAACTGCGTATCAGCTCATCAATAAGCTGGCAACTTTGCGCCAAAGCAGTAACGACGCCCTCGCCTACGGTGGCTCTCAACAGCGCTGGATCAATAACGATGTCTACATTTTTGAGCGCCAGTTTTTTAGCGACGTGGTTCTCGTAGCCATCAACAAGAACGATACGACCGCATATCCCATCTCCGGGCTGCTTACCGCATTACCGGCCGGCACCTACAGCGACTACTTGGCCGGACTGCTGGGAGGATCAAGCTTGACGGTGACTGCGGGCAGTGGAGGAAATAATCCGGCAAATAACTTCACGCTGCCCGCACACACCGTCGCGGTATGGCAGTCGGTGAGCACGCCAGCCGCGCCGGAGGTTGGCTCCATCGGGCCAACGGTCGGCCAGCCCGGAATGAAAGTGACCATCGCAGGCAAAGGTTTTGGCGCCGCGACGGGCCAGGTTTTGTTTGGCGCAACCGCGGCTTCGATTCAAGCCTGGTCGGATTCCTCCGTGACCTTCACAGTTCCCAACGTGAGCAATGGAATCTACCAGGCGCAGCTTAAAAATAGTTCAGGAACCGCAGCCAACACGATTCAGTTCACCGTGCTGGCAGGCCAGCTTATTCCCGTCACGTTCACGGTGAACAACGCCACTCCGACGAACACAGGAGACTACATTTTCCTGACCGGAAGCACCGTCGAACTGGGAAATTGGGGCACGACTTTTGATACGGCCGTTGGTCCGATGCTTGACCCGAGTTATCCGAATTGGTTTCTGAATGTCTCGCTGCCCGCCGGAGCAAACGTGCAATTCAAATTCATCAAGATCGCCGCGAACGGCACCGTGACGTGGGAAAACGGATCGAACCATCAATACACGGTGCCTACCAGCGGGACTGCATCGGTGAATGTGAACTGGCAATACTAGACCCAGGCACAAGTGAGTCGCTCTGATGGGCCGGCGTCGAATTGTTAGCGCGCCGCCCACCTTACTTTCGCGTCTGGATTTTCGTTCCCTTCCTGTATCCTTATTCCCCATGGCCAGCGCCATCACTTCACTCTCCACGCCTCGCGACCGCGGCTCATCCTTCGCATCCGGCATGGCCATCATCTGGGCGATCGCCCTGGCCAAACTCTTCTTCCACATCTACTTCAACAATCGCTACGGCTATTTCCGCGATGAGTTCGATTACATCGCGTGCGGCGATCACCTTGCCTGGGGATATGTCGACCAGCCACCGCTCATTCCATTTCTCATCCACATTTGCCGCGCCGTCCTTGGAGACTCCCTCCGCAGCATCCGCTTCATTCCCGCGCTGGCTTCGTCTCTTCTCGTCGTGCAAACCGCCGTCCTCGTCCGCGAGTTCGGCGGACGCCGCTTCGCCCTGCTCCTGAGCGCCATCACCGTCGTCATCGCGCCGCAATATCTTTCCAACGGCAGCCTGCTCGGTACCAACTGCCTCGAACCCAACCTCTGGATGGGCTGCGCCTACTTCGCCATCCTCGCCACAAAACGTGACGACCCTCGCTACTGGCTGTGGTTCGGCGTCGTTGCTGGAATCGGCATGCAGGAGAAGTATTCCATCGCACTCTTCGGCTTTGGCATCGTCGTAGGACTTTTGCTGACGGCCCAACGACGCGTCTTTCTTGATCGCTGGATCTGGCTTGGCGGACTCGCGTCTTTCCTGATTTTCCTTCCCAACCTGCTCTGGAACATTCACTATCACTGGCCTTTCTTCGAACTGATGCACAACATTCGCGCCGAAGGCCGCGACGTTGTCCTTCCTTTTCCGCAATATTTCTTTCAGCAAACGGTGCTGGTTGATCCCATCACCGCGCCGATCTGGCTCACCGGATTATGCGCGCTGATCTTCTCGACGCGACTTAAGCCGTATCGCTTTCTCGGCTGGTGCTACCTGGCTTGTTTCAGCGCCTTTTTTATTCTTCACGGGAAAAATTACTATCTCGCGCCCGTGTACCCCATGCTCTTCGCTGCCGGAGCGTTCGTGATTGAATCGGCTATCGAAGGAAAGCAAGAAGAAGGCGCAAGAAAATCGGCGCGACGGGGATGGCTGAAGCCCGTCATCATAATCATTCTCCTCGCGAGCGGCGCCCACCTCGCTCCCGTCACCATTCCCGTTTTCTCCCCGGAAAATTTCGTCGCTTACTCGCACACGCTCCCGTTCAAGCTCCCCGTCATGGAGCATGGCCATGAACGATCGCCTCTGCCACAGTGGTATTCCGATCAATTCGGCTGGCAGGAAATCGTCGACGAAACCGCCGTAGCATGGAATCGAATTCCTGAGGCGGATCGTGCCGACTGCGGCATCTTCGCCCAGGACTACGGCCAGGCCGGCGCCATCGACTTTCTTGGTCGCCACTACGGCCTTCCACGCTCCCTCAGTGGCCATCAGACATGGTTTCTCTGGGGACCGCGTGGATATTCCGGCAATTGCATGGTCGTCCTCGATGACAGACGCCAACGCCTCGAACAACTCTGGGATCACGTCGAATACGTCGGTACGTCTGCCGATAATCCTTACGCGCTCGAAAAACAGATCGACGTCTTCATCTGCCGCGGTGCAAAGTTCGGAACCTTCGCGCAACTTTGGCCAGAACTAAAACGCTGGCGCTAACGGACTGTTCTTGAACAGAACATTTCATCCGCGTCTTGTTGAAAACACGCGATTTTTCGTGGGTAATGCTTGACATCGCAAGATGCGGTCGTCAACAATCGAGCCGCACTTCAATGCGGGTTCTGAACATCGTTCTCACGATCGGATTCGAATCACTCGATCGTTCGGAAACTTACTCACGAGGGTTTCATGTTGATTACCGCGCGCCGCGCGCTATTTCTCTGTCTCCCGCTTATTCTGGCTACCGTTCTTCTCGCTCAGAAAATCACTGTGACGCAACCTACGATCTGGGCTTCCAAGCCAGACGTCGCCGCCTTCGAAAAAATCGAGAACGACCGCCTCGCCGCCGTACAACATTCGATCGATACGCTGCTCGCCGTCAAAGGCAAACGCACGATTGAAAATACTCTCGTGCCCTACGACGAGGCCGTCCGTCAAAACAATTCGGCCGCATACCTCGCTGGAATGATGGAGCAAGTGCATCCTGACGCCACTTTTCGCGATCACGCTACGGCCATGGTCACCAAGGCCAGCGCCGCCCAGACCGCCATCGCGCTCAATCACGACGTTTATAACGCACTCGCTGCGCTCGATCTCTCGAAGGCTGATCCCGCCACTCGCTATTACGTGCAGCGCCAGCTCCTCGAGTTTCGCCTGGCAGGTGTCGACAAAGACGAAGCCACCCGCGCTCGCCTGAAGAAATTAAACGACGAAGCTACCGAAGAGAATTCCATGTTCGATCGCAATATTTCCGACGGGCAGAAAGTGGTCGAGGCCGATCCTTCCGAACTCGACGGCATGCCGCAGGATTACATCGATCGTCACAAGCCCAGCACCGATGGCAAGGTCCATATCACCACGGATTATCCCGATGCCCTTCCGGTCTTCAAGTTTGCCAAAAGCGATTCCCTGCGGCGCCGCATCTCTCATGCTTTCGACACTCGCGCCTATCCCAAAAACCAGGAAGTTCTCACCAGCCTGATGAAGACGCGCTATGAGATCGCCACGCTTCTCGGCTATTCCTCGTGGGCCGACTATAACGCCGCCGACAAGATGATCGCGAAAGGCCACAACATCGCCGACTTCATCCAGCAAGTCGACGATGCGTCACGCCCACTCGCGCAAAAAGAATTCGAGATGCTGCTCGCCGAAAAACAAAAAACCGATCCTAGCGCGACGAAGGTCTACGATCACGAAGCCGGTTATCTCTCGGAATTAGTTCGCCGCACCAAATACGATTTTGACTCTCAATCCACCCGCCCATACTTCCCCTTCACGGAAGTCAAACAGGGCATTCTCGACACTGCTGCCGATCTCTTCCACGTCATTTTTCAGCAGGAGCAAGATGTCCCCGCGTGGGATCCCACCGTCGAAACCTGGATCGTGATCGATGGCGGAAAGGCCATCGGCCGCTTCTATCTTGACATGCATCCGCGCCCCGGCAAGTTCAGCCACGCCGAGATGGTTCAGGTCCTCGACGGTATTCGCGGTAAGCAACTGCCCGAAGCGGCCCTCGTGTGCAACTTCCCGATGCCCACCGCCTCCGATCCCGGCCTCATGGAGTACGGTGACGTGAAAACGTTCTTCCATGAATTCGGCCACCTCATGCACCACATTCTCGGCGGCCAGTTGCAGTGGGCTGGCATCGCGGGCATTTCCATGGAATCCGACTTCGGCGAAGCCCCGTCGCAAATGCTCGAAGAGTGGATCGCCAGCCCACAAGTCCTAGCCAAGTTCGCCCGCCACTACAAAACCGGCGAGCCCATTCCCGCCGAACTCGTCGCCCGCATGAATCGTGCCTCCGCCTTCGGACGCGGCGGCTGGGTCGGGTCGCAGAACAGCTACAGCGCCATCTCCTACGACATCTACAAAACCAAACCCGAGAACGTGAACCTCGACACCGTTATGCTCGATGACACGCTCCGTTACACCCTCATCACCCCGCTGCCCGACGAACACTCGTGGGCTTCGTTCGGACATCTCGGTGGCTACTCCTCCGCTTACTACACGTATCTCTGGGACAAAGTGATCGCCGAAGATTTCTTCCTGCAATTCGATCATCAAAATCTTCTGGCCGGCGACGCACCCATGAAGTATCGCCGTGTAGTACTTGAACCCGGCGGGTCGATGTCAGCCAACGATTTGGTGAAGAATTTCCTCGGCCGCCCGCAGAACATCGCTGCCCTGCAGAAGTGGATGGGAGAGGAGTTCGAAGGAGCACCAAGCGCGAAAGCGGGAGGCAAGTAATCCCCTTAAACTACACAACAAATACACCGAAGCTCTCGAAGCACAAAGACGGCCTTCGCAGAGCAAACTACGGCGTCTAGGTCCGCCTCGGTTTACTATTAGTCCTGTCTCGCTCAGCGAAAGTTGAGGCTCTACCCATGATCTTCGGGTTAGTCTTCGCGTTGATCATCGCGGCTCCCCTGCAGCACGCTCAAGACGCATACGAACGTCACCACCAGGCCGCGATTCGCATCAACGATCTCGCCGCTCGAATTCATTCACAAGCCGATGCCGACGCGATGATCTCTGAAATCGCCGATCTGTTCGAAAAAGAACTGCCTCCGGTATGGGCCATGAGCATCATCCGCCAGCGAGTGGCCCATGCGGAGTTCGAAGCAGCTAGCAACCCAACGAAATTAATCCCGGAACAACGTGTCGTCGATGTCTGGAATCACTATGCCCGAGAGATCGGAGCGCCTGACGAAGCCATCGTCTCCGTCGCTGAGATTCACAACATGCGTGATGGATCGTTCACCGTGACCCAGATGATGTGGGCTCGTGGACATCAAACGATCTGGACGATGCCCAACGTGTACGCGGTAGGAAGCGACGGCAAAGTCGCCGACGGTTGCCGGGCCGTTGACGCCATTCGCGTAATTCATGACTTGGACAGCCTTTTTCAAAATCTCCGCGCCGCGCGGGAGCGCCTTCAGAAAGGAATTGTGGCGTCGGAAGAAATCAAGAAGCGGGAGGGAGAACCAAAATCGCAGCTACGCTCAGTCGCCCAACTTGAAGCCCACGCCGACTCAAATCCTATACGCCCCGCAGAACTGCACTATGTACAGGATCACGGTTCAGCGGCTTATGACCTGTTACTTGTCCGTTTGTTCGACGAACTATTCCCCGCAGAGTGAGAGCCCGACGAAAACGAGGGACAGCTAGAAGCTAGCAGCTCCTAGTACCTAAACGACTGAATCTCCGTCACCCCTGAGTCCGGACCGTCCACGTATCCGCTGCGGTTACTCGGGTTCAATGCAATGTGCGTGAACACAACGTTAGAGGAATTCGAGAAGTTAAATCCGTTCAGCGACTCCACTAGTCTTCCCTTCGGTGTATAAACCTGAATGCTGCTTCCCGGCCCCGTACTTGACACCGACTGCGCCACAAAAAACAGCTTGTGCACTGGATCGAACTCCACGTCCGAACCACTTTGAAGCTGACCGGACGCTCCCGGCAGAACCACGGCAAACCCCGTTTTCTTTTTCAAATCGTAAAACTCAACTCTGAAATCGACCTCCGTAGTCGTGCACGCGATCCCGTCCTCCGAGTCCACGGCAAGTCCGTTGATAGAACCCTGACGAAATGGAGGCGGGCCCGGGATCCCCTTGAACTCGTTCACCGTTCCTGCCGCCAGGTCTACGAGCGCCAGCACCGGCGGCGGGCCACCCACGGTTCCATCCGAGGACGCCACGACTGCCAGGTTCGTCGTGCTGTCATATGCCACCTGCGGTTCTTCGCTGAAGCTGAAGACCGGATCGGTGAGCGTAATAAGAGGTTCAAAAGTATTCGCCCCCACGTCGGAACCGAACACAAAAGACGAAAAATTATTGCCGTCGTTATGAAATGCGAGCACGGCCGTGGTCGCAGAACCCTGGTTTCGACTGACTCCGATGATAATGTCGTCACTCGCGAGTGGCGGAGTCCACGTGCCCGTGAACTTGTTCATGGAAAGAGGATTCAGTTCTTCATAAATCCGCTGCGTCACAAAGTTGCCCTGCACATGCTCGCGCTCCACCAGACCCACGCTGGTGCCAACGATGCCCAGCGTCAGAAAATCGTCCTTGCTCTGGATCTTCGAAACCACGTTCAGAATTTTGCCGCTCTTCTGATCGAAGGTTTCCACCGCGGCCAGCACTTTCCCGCCGCCAAGGTCCTGCGCCTCGCTCAGCACGCCTTCGGTGCCGTTCTGGTCGATGTCGAAGCCAAATATCTGTCCGCCAAACTTGCTATGAACGATCGTGCTTCCAGGACCCACCGGCGGCCGCTGTTCCTGCTGCCCAGACGCCTGAGCCTCGCCCCGCACAGCGACGCCCAACGAAAACAAGAACATCAGCGCAAATGCTCCCCCTCGACATGACTCATGAACAGTTCGGCATTCCATGACTCGATCCCCTTGTGAAGTGTCTGTCCAAAGCTCCGCGCGCGAAAAGCCTACAGGGGCACGCCATCGCTGATGTCAGAGGTTTGTAAAATATCTGTCTCAGTGCGGAGCGGGCACTCTACCAGCTGCCTTTGACTTTGATAGTGCTATGGCCCGAATTCCACGTGCCGGAAGAGAGCAACTGTCCGGCACTCCCACAGCTTTGTCATCCTGAGGAAGTGGAGTCTCTCGCTGCGCGGGAGACTCCCGACGAAGGACCTCTGCAGTTGTTGGCGGTATCTTGGCAGTATCGGCGGCACTATCAAATACATAGGTCCTTCGGCCCGCAAAAACGCAGTCCTCAGGTTGACAAGCGACGGAATGCAGTCCTCCGAACGAAACGGCCGAAACCCGTGGGTCGAAGTACGGAAGCCGAACTCCTTGCTGCACCTTCCCCAATCCCTGTAGCATCAATATTCAGGCATTCATAAGGAATTAAGGAGCACTCATGGCCACCGACACTCTTGCCGCCCCCGCCGCCCTCAGCCACACCCCGACCCGAATTCTCAAGAATTTTATCGACGGCGAGTGGGTCGAGTCCTCCACGGGAGAGACTTTCGAAGACCGTAACCCCGCCGACACGCGCGACGTGGTCGGCATCTTTCAGAAATCCGCGAAAGCCGATGTCGATGCCGCCGTCGATGCCGCCAAGAGCGCCTTTGCCAAGTGGCGCCTCGTGCCCGCACCGCGCCGCGCTGAGATTGTCTTCCGCGCCGCCGAAATCCTCATCGCGCGCAAAGAAGAGTACGCCCGCGAGATGACCCGCGAAATGGGCAAAGTGCTCGCCGAAACTCGTGGCGACGTGCAAGAGGCCATCGACGCCGCCTACTACAACGCCGGCGAAGGCCGCCGGCTCTTCGGTCCGACCGTGCCCTCCGAAATGCCCAACAAATTCGCCATGGCTGTGCGCCAGCCTATCGGCGTCTGCGGCATGATCACGCCCTGGAATTTCCCCATGGCGATTTCCTCCTGGAAGCTGCTGCCCGCCATCGTTTGCGGCAACACCTGCGTCATCAAGCCCGCGCAGGATACTCCACTCTCCACCTTCAACCTGGTTCG
>Ga0210391_10001607_pt1 | contig 20317 bp, 14 predicted proteins | sample IncBWC12OmetaG_FD_160573 | JGI IMG/M metagenome (GOLD analysis project Ga0210391, IMG submission 160573) | Forest soil microbial communities from Barre Woods Harvard Forest LTER site, Petersham, Massachusetts, United States - Inc-BW-C-12-O ...
AAGCTACCGAACTTCAGAAAACGGGCATCGGCTTGAATATCGACACGGTGCGAGCCAATGTCGAATTGCAGAATGAGCGCCAGAATCTGATCGACGCTGAAACGCAGACTCGCACGACCAGGTACGGATTGGCGGAACTCCTGGATCTGCCGCGCGACCAGGACCTCGAAGCGACCGACCGACTCGACTTCTACGACCTCCCCGCGCTCGAAAAAGAGGCCCTGCTGAACCAGGCATTGACGTCCCGGCCCGAGATTCGTTCGCTCGATTCGCAGGAACGCATCGCCAACTTGACTGTGGATTCGACCCGCGAGGAACGCCTTCCGCAATTGGATTTCTCGGGGTTTTGGTTTTATCAGGGAGAGCACTTCAGCGACGGGATGCCGGCCTATACCTATGCGGTCTCTTTGCAATTTCCGCTGTTCACCGGTGGTCGAATCCGCGCGGAAGAGGCGCATGCCAAGCTTGAAAGACAGCACGTGACCGAAACTCGCCGCCAACTAGAGGCGCAAATCATCGATGAGGTAAAATCCGCTCTGGATGAGCTCAATGCGGCGCGTAGTTCGGTGGACGTCGCCAACCTAGGCTACCAGTTGGCCGAGGACGAAGTAGCCCAGGCACAACGGCGGTTTCAATCCGGTGTCACCACGAATGTCGAAGTCATCACCGCGCAAGATGAGCTGGCGCGCGCCAGCGATAATCAGATCGGTGCTCTGTTTCAATTTAACCTGTCTCGCGCAGCCCTCGCTCGTGCTACGGGCGAAATCGAAGCCATGTACACGAAGTGACAAGGTGAACGGATCGTGAGTTCCACTCCCGCTAAGCCAACGCCAGAAACCAGTTCCGTCGCGGCGAACGCCACGCCGCAGGCTCCGCCGCCCTCCTCCTCCTGGCGCGATCGGCTTCGGAATCTGAATCCCTTCATCAAGGTGGCTTTCGTCGCCGTTTTGATCCTGGTCGGAGTGGCGTGGTACGTGTTCGCCGGCCGCGTGACCACAGACGATGCCCAGGTGGATTGTCACATCACTGCGGTCGCGCCTCAGGTCCCCGGTTATGTGATCAACCTCTTCATCAACGACAACACCCAAGTCAAAGAAGGCGACGTTCTGGTGCAGATTGACACGCGCACCTACCAGGCGGAGGTGGAGCAGGCCAAGGCCAACCTCGACTTCGCCCAGGCACAAGCCAATTCCGCGAATATCCAGATCGGCTTGACCCGCGAAACCACGACCAACAGCACCAGCGGCGCGTCGGCGCAAAAGGACTCCGATGCGGCCGATTATGTAAGCTCCCAGGCGCAACTTGAACAGTCTGCGACAGCGAATCTGCAAGTGGCCGAGGCCAACGTGGAAGCCAAGAAAGCCACCAACGAACGCGCCCAAGCCGACTTGGCCCGATATACGCCGCTGCTTTCGACGGGTGACGTCTCGAAGTTTCAGTTCGATGCCGTGGACGCTTCAGCGCGCGTGGCGAAGAGCGAACTAGAGGCTGCCGACCAGCAGCGGGCCGCGGCGCAACAGGCCGTGGAGATCGCCCGCGCCAATGCCCACTCTTCCCAGGCGCGGCTATTGCGTTCGCAGGCGCAGTTGCTCGAAACGAAGGCTCGCGAGCAGCAGGTGCCCATCGCCCAAGCAACGTATAAGTCGGCGCTGGCGGCGGTCGAGCGCGCGAATGCGGCGCTCGAGCAAGCTGAGCTAAACCTCGCTTACACCCACATCACCGCTCCGATCAGCGGGCAAGTCACGCAAAAGTCCGTGGATCTCGGGCAGTACGTCTCGGAAGGACAATTGCTATTCACCATTGTCCCGCTCAATGAAGTTTACGTCACCGCAAATTTCAAGGAAACCCAGTTAGCCAACGTCGCGCCAGGCCAGAAGGTCCGTATCCACGTCGACACCTACAGCCAGGATTTTGAAGGTGTCGTAGATTCCATCGCCGGAGCAGCCGGTTCGCGGCAAGCCCTGCTGCCACCTCAAAACGCGACGGGAAATTTCATTAAAGTGGTCCAGCGCATTCCGGTGAAAATCCTGGTCAAGCCAAACAAGAATCCGAATCTCGTGCTGCGCCCGGGCATGAACGTAGAAGCGACCATTTACACGCGCTGACGGGAAAGAGACTCCATGACCTACCTCGTTGGAAGTCCTCCGGAAGCCTGGGAACTGGAAGAAGAGCAATACGTCAGCAATATCTCGTCGCAACTGTCACATGGACGAAGAATGGCCATTCTCCTGAGCGTTGGTATGGTTACGGCCATCGAAATCTCCAACCGTCTCTCCATCAATGTGTTTCTCCCGGACATGCAGGGCAATGTGGGGGCGAGCTCCGATGAAATCAGTTGGGTCATAATTCTTTATAACGTTGGCTACCTCTGCTCGTTGGCGCTGGCGGCTTGGATGACGCGCGTCATCGGCACCAGACGCCACCTGCTGATAAGCATCGCTATCTATTCCGTGGGATCCATGGGCTGCGTGCTGAGCACGGGTAACCTGACGCAACTGCTGATATCACGCCTGATTATGGGATTCGGCGGCGGCGCGTTCCTCGTGCGCGTCATCATACTCGCGGGGATGATGTTTCCGGGGAAAGCGCGGATGACGGCGGTCACTTGGCTTTATGCCGTTCTCTCCACTTTCGAGGTTCCGTATCCCATTGTCATGGGGTGGATTACGGATACGTTTCACTGGAATTATGCCTTTCTGGTTGATTTTCCCTTTCTGGCGATCGGTGCTTTTCTGATCTGGAAAACTGTCCCGCCAGGTCAATTGTTTCAGCGAAAGAGGGGGGGCAGAATCGATGTGTGGGGTCCGATCCTGCTGATTTCGTCGCTCGCCTGCCTGGAAACTGCCATTAGCCGTGGCGAGCGCGATCTCTGGTTCGAGTCAAGATGGATTACGCCGGCGCTGCTTGCAGCTGCCGTTCTCTTTGTCGCGTTTCTATGGTGGGACTATCGTCCCGAGAACCCTTCGCCGGTGCTTCATCTGCGCATGATCTGGCGGCAAGCCTCCCTGCGCTCTTACTTCTTGGTGGTTCTGATCGCGGGCGCGTTCTTCGGCGCCGGACTGTATGTCGTCCCGCAATACCTCCGCTTCGTGCAGGATTACAGCGCCTTGCAGGCGGGTGGCTTTATTGCCATGTATACGCTTGGACTCGGACTAGGTCTCCAGCTCACTTTGCACGTGCTGGCTCCCCGCCTGGGGGCTGTCCGCACGCTTGTCTTCGGACTTCTGCTATTGATCGGGACGTATGTCGCGATTATTTATATATGGACGCCCACCACCCCCACCGTCGTCTTGGCTCCCGCAATTTTTCTGCAAGGCTTTTGCATCGCGCCCGTTATCTTCGCCGCCGGCAATGTCGTCACTTCCAACGCTTGGATAGCCGACATCAATGACGTTTCCACGACCTACTTCTTCGTGCGTCAACTCGGAAATACTTTTGGAGTCACCGCGGCAAATGTCATGTTCGATCGCCGCATGACGCTGCATTCTTCGCGCCTCTTGGACATCTCAAATCGTCTGGACGCCACCACTCGTTCGACCCTCACGCAATATGCCGATGTGATTCACCGTAATGGCGGCGGCACGAGCGACCCAGCGCTCGGAGCGCTCCAGCTGTTCCAAAACAATGTGATCACCCAGAGCAGACTGCTCTCCTACATAGACATCTACTTCGGCTTGGCCGCGCTAGGAGTGGTCGCCCTGATCTCGATAGCCGTCACGCGAACAAAGAGCAAACTCGGCCGCCACCACTTTCAGCCGTGGTAAGCGGCTGCTCCGGCTGACTCGGTACGATGCAATCCGCGCATGCGCCTGGCATTCTCTTTTGCTCGGTTGGGCATTTCTTTCATGTTATTGGAAGCCGCTTTCATTCTGCACGAATACCGCCAGCTGTTTGCCGTTGCCCGATTTCCAGTCGGTCAGATCGGCTTCCAGGATCACATGGGCGGTCTGGAGCACCCAGCACAACTCGGTCTGGTCGGTAAACCGGACTCGGACGTAGAGCATGCCCTCCTCGAAGATATGCTCGGCCCAGGCCACCACTTTGCCTCTGACGCCGGGGTACTGTTTGCCGGGGTTCTGAGCTTCGGATTTCGCAGATGATTTGCGCTTCGACATAGGTCACACGTCCTTTCTGCGGCGTTGGTGAGCCGCAGTTCGAGGTTTGCGCGCTGCTGTTGCGCGAGGCGTCTGGGGTTTGCTAGCGGCCGTTTTCTGGTCTTTCGACGGAGGCTCGTCATCCTGATCCCAGCCGGGGAGCAGGACGGCGCGAGGAGGCAGGCCTTTCTTCTTCCTCTTTTCCTCGCGTTCCTGGACTTCGAGATAAAGATCGAACGGGTCTTTGTTCTGCCGGTCATGATCGCGGCGGAATTTGTAGGCCCACTTAGCGTCCTCCTCGACGATTTCTCCGAACTTGTCGAAGAACTCGCGGTTGACGTCCACTCGGGCGCCCTCAACCTCGGCGCGGGCGTAGCGGACTTGGTCTTTGTCGAACAGTGCTGCCTTTACCATGCGTTCGAGTCCAAAGATGACGTTCTCGAACGCTTGATTGAGATCTAAGAGTTCCTGCAGGAGGTGGAGTTTCACGGCTGGCCTCCCGTCCCACGGAACGATACGTCCCCGCCAGTTCTGGGGTACCGCCGCTCCCATTCCTGCTGCTCCTCCTCGGTGAAGAACCGCACTTTGGGTGGTTTGCCTTCGATCCGCCGGCGTTCCTCGACGGCCTGGAGGTCGCGATAGACCTGGATTTCGTCCAGTGTTTCCTTCTCGTATTCGCGGTGTTTCTGCTCAAATCGAGCAGCATCCCCGTCCTCGTTCCTCCCGACGTTGTTGCAGAAGTACGAATTGATCGAGGCGCGGTGAATCTCAAAGAGCATCACTTTTTCCTCGCAGCAGGCGGGGTCCAGACCGGAATCTTTCGCACGTTTGAGCCGTTCCAGTCCTTGAACGGCTTCGTCGATTCCGCGGTTCAACGAGAGAATTGCTTCGTACAGATCGGCCTTCTGCATCGGAGTCTCCCTTTCCTCCCGCGCGCGACAAAGCGGAGGGATATTAAGGTTGGTCAGGTGCCGGACACACGTGTCCCGGCGAATTGAAAAGACGGATCGAACCGAGAAAGTGATTGGGCGACCTACGACGGTGGAGGAGAATGCTCGAACAGGAATGATGGATTTGGGTTAGATGAATGCACGCGGCGCACTGCTTGCGTGCGGAAACGGAACCCGATAACTTCTGTTGCAGCCATCGTTGCACCTCAACCGTGCGACTTGGTCAGGGGTGCGTTCGGTGCTTGCTACACCGGCGCGCCCCGTTTCTTCATCTTTTCCTGGGCTTGGTTCGCTTCTTGCGGTTCGGTTTCTTACGATAATGTTCGGCTTTGTACTTCCTTACGGCCTCCACTTGTTCTTCCGACCATATACGAACTCGCATTCCACCGAGTGACCGGATCGAGGGTGCTTCTACTTTTCCTTCTCGAATCCAGCGGTGCAGAGTGTCCGAAGTAATGCCGAGAAGTCCGGCAACTTGGATCGTCGAGTAGGTTGTCATATAATATCAGGCACCCTACCTGTTATTGTCAAGGGCGAAATTCGGACTAGCAATAGTAGTCTCAACCCACCAACTGGGAGTCACGAAGGGAGTATCGCACCCTTCGCTACGAGCGGCTAGACCGACTTGGGCAATGGTTGACCGAGCCCGTAATACAGGCTAATATTTAGATGCTAATGGAGGTCCCATGGGAAAGCCAGCGTTAAAGCTCAAACAGGCGAGTGCTATCCTGCAAATTGAACCGAAGGAGCTGCAGAACCTCATCCAATTCGGGGTCGTGAAACCTCAACGATCAGAGGGAACCTACGTCTTCGACGCGAACACACTACTGGTCGCGAAAGTCGCATTTTGCCTGAAAGAGTCCCTTGGCACACGCACGAGCGTACTGTCCAAGCTGATGAATGTATTCTTGGCATCGGAAAAAGAACTCAAGTCTGAGAATCCGAAATACATCGTCTTCACATGCCAGCTGTCGGCAGAGGAAGACCCGATAAAAGTCGGAGTCCCGTTCCGTACGCTTGGAGAACAGCTTCGAGAACGAATGACGCGGGCCGACCTATACAGGGATCTGCCACGAGGCCGCAAACGCCAAGGGTGGAAGAAGGACTTTCTCGAATCTCTGACAGAGGCGGCAAAAGACATTGGCGGAGTCTCCAAGCAGGAAATCTTGCGGACGGTTCGCGCCTATCGCAAGGAAAGACGAACGCCGGAGATCACCGTTGCGGCCGAAAAGTAGGAATCGAGAGCGTCGCGGAGTTGTTGACACAAACGTACTTGTTGCGGGTATTTCGGGCTTCCGGAAACCCTATGTTCGGGGCAAGAATCCCAGCGCCGACTTGCTCTATCGGTGGGCCGAGAAGGGCGATTTCGTATGGCTCGCAACAGAGGAGATTCTGGACGAGTACAAGGAAGTTTTGAAGCGCCTGGGCGTTCGTCCAAACCTGATCGGCACCGTGATTAATCTTATTCGCGAGCGGGCCGAAGTGGTTGATTTCCGCGCGTCTGATGAGTTTTCGCCCGATCCCAAAGATGATCCGTTTTGCCGTTGCAGCGAAGAGGGTAATGCTCAGTTCATTTTAACGCTAAACCCAAAAGACTTCCCGCAGGAACGTCTAAGGGCGAGGGTTATTTCGCCCGAGTATCGCATTCTTGAAATGAACCGGAAACTAGGAGGGGCAAGTATTTAAGGGGCACTGCTCAGGTGCAGATGGCGACAAGGCGGCCCGGCTGGACGCGGAACTATGATTCCGCAAGATCGCCTCGCTGGTTGAGCTGACCCTTCAGGCGGTCAAGCAGCCCGAGCCGTCGCCGGATCGCCGAGAGTCGTCGCGAGCCATCGCATAATGTGACGACGCTGAGAAGAAAATCGACGTCTTTGGTGCTGCGGGCTCCGGCAACGCCAGACTTGATAGCCTGTGTGCCGGCAAGTATGAAATCGTTGGCAGCAGGCTCTAACGCGAGAATAAGTTCGAGAACGTAGGTCCGCCGGGGTTGGGAAACCCTTTGTAAAGGAAAGCTTTCCTATATGAAATGGTTTCCGGAAGGGGTGTCACGAATCAACCAGTTGGCCTTGGTCAGTGACCGTCACGGGCTTCACTGGGCGCAAGGGAACAGCTAGATCGTAGCGGGCGTGCCGCCTCTCACCGGCTCGAAGTAACGCGCCTTTCTCAACCAAGTCGGCTAGGTCCCGCGTAACTGTGGCCGGTGATGCTCCGGTGATTGTGCTGTATTTTCCGGCGGTCAGTCCGCCTTTGAATCCCTCAGGGCCTTCGCGGAACATGCGCAGGAGCGCTTTCTCTTGCCGCTCGTTGAGCTGACCCTTCAGGCGGTCAAGCAGCCTCGTCTTGTCCATAAGGAACTCAACCAGCGCAATCGTACGATGTTGCGCTTCGATGGCGACACCTGCGAACCATGCGAGCCAAGGCGTGATTTCGTTTTGCTTGTTCGCGGCTTCAAGCACCTCATAGTAGCTCTTGCGCCGAGTCATGATGGTAGCCGCCAGCGCGATCAGGGTCGGCTGGCCTAGGCTCTCCGTCAAGGATTTTTCGGAAACTGCTCGACCGATTCGTCCGTTGCCATCCTCGAATGGATGGATACACTCGAAGTAAAGATGTGCGATTCCGGCCCGCGTCAACGCAGGCAGGGGCTCTTGGCCACGCGGTCCAGTTCGGTGAAACCAGGCAAAGAACCGCGCCATCTCGGGTTCCATTTGTGACGAAGGGGGCGCCTCGAAATGGACCCTGGGATCATAAAGTACATGTGAGACAACTTGCATGGGCTCGGCGCCGGTTCGATACTGTCCGATATCCTTGAGATCTCGCCTGGCGCTCATCACCATGCGATGCCACAGAAATAGCATTTCCTTTGAGAGTGGATCGGCGAACGATCGGTACAAGTCGACCATCATCTCCGCAATCCCCTGCTCGGCCGGTCGCACCCGACGAGCGTCTGTACTGAGGCCCAGCTGCTTACGGATGGAGGATTGCACGCTGGCCCGGTCCAGAATCTCGCCCTCGATCTCCGAGGTTGTGAGCGCTTCGGTGCTCATAGCTTCAATCGCCAGCTGATCGCGCTCCTCGTTCCCAAGATACTTGACGGACGCAACGAGCACACCCCCACCGATGAGGAACCGCTGCTCGGCCGCCTCCAGGCGAGCGCGGTCCCAGGTAAAGACAGGCCAGTCGGGTTGTTGCCAGTTCCAAACCATGAGCGATAGGATTGACCTCTATCGCTCACAGAATAGCACATTTGTGAGCGATAGAAGCTCGCCGCTTACCTCAAAAGGGCCCATCTCACCGAACACAGGGAACAAATCAGAGGTATGGATCGCCTAGAGTAGCTTCGCTCTAGCCCAAGATCTGAGCTGTGTTCCGTGCTTGGAAAGAAAGACACGAAACGATTTCGAGGTTTTCGCGCAGCAATGTCCGCGCGCACGACGATGAGAAAATCGTGAGCGGTTCTGAGTGTCCGTTTGGCATCGTACTCAGAAAGTAAGCCAGCATGTTTCTTATCGAGCCGCGTCCGCACGAAATCGATGATCGCGATGTGATGCCCAGGTTGACTGCCCGCACGGAAGCCGTGGCTGAACATGAAGCCGAGCGAGGTTTTGAGCATCGCTTCATAGGCTTGCTGCAGACAAGGCTCTTCATCGAACGCGAGAGTCTTGTGGGCGGACGCGAGTTTCTTGTCGGCGCTGGCCGGGAAGCGGTCTTTGGGTCAGTCAACCGTGTGTGGCTTGAGTCTTCTCCGCGGGCTGGTGGAATCTGGCGGGAGACGGCTTGTATGACGTTATTGCTGTCCGAGAAAAGAGGCACATTGCGGACACGTCCGCGATCTAGGGATTCTTGCTCAGGCGGCGGAAATAATCGGCCACGGCATCCTCATAGCCCGCGGGCACGGGCTGCGAGTCGGTGCTATGCACCTGACCGGATTGCTTGGCGTCGGTCGCGTGGCGCAACTGCAGCTCGAGCTTGTCCACGTCTCCGAGGACACGATTGTGCAGCTCCTCGACCATGGCGGGATTGCCTGGGAAACGGCTGGGATCCAGGCGCTGCATTTCGCGAATCAAATCCTGCACCTGACGCAGCGCGTCTGGATCATCCTTCACCGATTGCCGAAGTTGATCGAGCTGGGCCATGCTGTCGCGGTAGGCCTGCTCGGGAACCGGATTCGCGTAACCGTTGGGAGGTGACGGCATTTGGCCGTAATTGTAAACGTTGTTCCCGGTATTCATGCCGCCGTAGACCGGTCCGCCGTTGTAACCGCCGCCGGGATTCACGAATTGGCCGACGGCACCGTTGCGATCGCCCGGTCCCGATGGACCGCCGGGTTGCTGGCCCGCTTGTTGCCCGCCTTGCTGACCGGACTGCGCGCCACTTTGCTGGCCATTCTGTTGACCACCGCGATTGCCCGGAGAATTTCGCGCGCCGGGATTGGAACTGCGATCGAGCGACTGCAGGCGATCGCGCAGCGTCTGCACCTGATCGAGCGCGTTTTGCGAATCGCCCGGCTGCGTTCCGTCACCGAGAGCCTGCTGCGCGTCGCGCGTCTGCTGATTCAGCTGATCGAGGTCGGAAGCGATCTGCCCCTCGCTGCCATTGCGATCGGGATCCACTCCGCGGCGCAGCATGTCTGCGCTGCGCTGCACGCGGCTATCGAGATTCGATTGATCGGCCTGACGCAGGGCATCGCGAAGCTTGGAAGCCGCGGCGTGATTTCCGGACGCGAGATCGCGCGCGGCGTCGCGCATCTGGCTTTCCAGGCGTGCGAGATCGTCCGCGAGCTTCTGGCGATCGTCGGCGAGCGATTGCACCGCGCTGTAAGTGGATTGAGCCCCCGGATCACCGCCCGCGGCCTGCTGCGATAGATCGCGAATGCGGTCGGATTGACCGCGCTGTTCGTTTGCAAGTCGCTGCGCCTCTTGCGCAAGGGAATCGAGCCGGCCGGAATTCTGCTGGCGCTGCGTGCCGCCCAGCAGATTCGTTGCGTCGCGAAGTCGCTGAGCCGCGCGTCGCGCGTCGGCTTGGCCCTGGGCGCCATCGGAATTGGCGCGGCGCATGTCGTCATTGGCCTGGCGCATCTGATTGAGTGCCTGCTGCACGCGCGGATCGGACGCCGAGCCGCCGCTGCTGGAAGACTGGCCCGAGGGCTGACCGTCGGGCGAGTTCGATTGCGAATTCCCGTTGCGGCCGAGCTGCTCGATCTGGCGCTGCAGTTCTTCGGCTTCCCGGCGCAGCATTTCCTGCTGCCAGCGGGAGTCGGGCGAATTGGCGTTGTTCTCTGAGGCGAGCTGTTCTTCGCGGCGCGCCAGTTCGTCGAGCTTGCGAAGCGCCTCGTCCACTTTTTCGCTTTGCTGCGCGGCCGAATCTCCCGTTTGCGCGGTTTCGTACTGGTTTTTCTGCGTATCGAGCTCGAGGTCGAATAGGCTCGCGAGATCGCGGCCCGCGCTGCCGCCTCCGCCGCCCGCTCCACCGCCGCTGCCGAAGGCGACTTCGATCTGGCGGAAGGTCGCCTCGGCGCGCAGGAGATATTGCAGCGCCTGCTGTTCGTGCGGGATGGCGTCTTTCCACTTTTCGCCGCGCAGCGTGTCGGCGGCCGGCGTCATGGCGTTCGCCGCGGCGTTCATGTTTTTCTGGAATGAGTCGAACTCTTCGTTGCCGCCGTCAAGCCCGCGCATCTGCAGGCGATTGGCCAGCGACACGGCCTGATCGTGCAGTTTGGCCTGGACGCCGGACAGAAACTTGGCGTTCTGGGCAGCGCTTTCGGCCGTGGCGTTCTTGTCACCGAGTTGCTTCCACGTGGAGCCGATAATTTCCTTCTGGCGCTGGGAAATTTCGTCGGGAGCGTTACCACCACCGCCGCCACCTCCGCCGCCTCCGGCTTGCTGCGACTGCGAAAACTCGCGCTCGAAAGGTTCGGCCTGGATGAAGAACATGTCGGTGCGGGACTCGGCGTGCGCATCCTTGGCAGTCGCGTAGATGCTGACGATATCGCCCGGCACGGCCTTGAAGTCTTCCAGGCGAATCACCGTCGATCCGTCGGCCGCCTTTGCGCCGGGGTGAGAGAGCAGGTTCAGCGACTGATCGGCGCCGCCGTTCACCGAATAATGGAGCGTGAAATCGCGGAGTCCGAACGCGTCGTCCGCCTTGGCTGCAACGGTGACTTCTTCGATAGGGCTGGCGCGGTAGTCGCCGGCCGGGCGCGCGATCACCACGTCGGGCGCGTCGGCCTTGGTCGCGTTGATGAAATAGTCTTCCGAGAGGCGGACCCCTTCGCCCCGATCGAGCGCTGCGACGTGATAGGCGCCGTCCTTTTCCACGCGAATCGTGCCGGTGTAGGAATTGTTTGCGCCGGCCCGCAGCTGAATTTGGCGATCGTCGTCGAGCATCAGGATGCCGTTGGCCAACGGGCGATCCATGGTGATTTCAAGATCGGCGTCGGTTCCTTCAATGGCGTGGAGATCGCCGCCGTGATCGTCGGTCGATGAAGGAATGCCGGTCCATGCCGGGAAGCGATAGGTCACCCGGATCTGCTTCACCGCGGGAACGTCGGTGACGCGAATGTGGAAGTGGGGCGAGCGGAGCTGCCCGGCTTCGACGTAGTACTCGACGCCTTCGGGCAGGCCGGCGAAGACAAACTGGAAATTCGACGTGCCGGGCTGCGGCTGCATCGGAAGCTGGTCCCACTTCGAGGTGCTTTCATAGCGCGCGTAGATGCGCATGTCGTTGGTTTGAACGCCGCGCGGCTCGACGCTGATGAGCTGATCAGAATTTCGGCGCACCGTGGCGTCGCCCGGAGTGACGCGAAGATCGTAGAGCGGCGCGGCTCCGGCATTGCCGGCCCAGAGCAGCGCGGCGCCGTAGCCCAGGAATCCGGGGCCGGCCACGATCATCCAGATCAGCACGCCAAGCGACGCAAGGGCGGTGCCGAGCGAGATCAACAGATTCCGATTGGGCACGAGCTGGGTTGCTTCGGCGCGCTGGGCGATTTTGAGCGTGTCGGCGGCCAGCAGCTCGGCGAAGGCGCCTTGCGCCTGGCCTTCGCGCTCGGCGAGAGTTACCAGACGCTGCCCGAAATCCGGCACGAGGGTTTCGGCTTCCCAGGCGCTGCGACGGCGATTCATCCGCAGCAATGGAAGGACGCAACCGAAGGCGATCGAGGCCGCGATCACGAGATAGAGCACGACGCGTGCGCCCGCCAGGCTGGCGCCTGAGAATCTTAAGGCGTTGGCGATGAGCACGAGTACGAGCGTGGTAACGAGAGCGGATGAGGCGAGAATTGCGGCGCCGCGCAGGCTCGCACGGATTCTCAAGCGGCGTTGCAGCCCTTCAAGGTATGTTTCGAGCTGTTGGCGCGCGGTCATGGCTCAGTCACGCCCCGTCTGTGGCTCTTCTGGTTGTGTGGCCAGATAGCGGCTCGCGACCACCGATTCCGCAATGCCGGCCAGCAGCACCAAAAACATAGCGTACCACCAAAGGCTGCGCGGTTTCGCCGGTTCCGCTTCGGCGATCCCGGCCGCAGCTGGCTGCGGTTCGCCGCTCGTGCGGCCGCCGCGCCAGAGCGCCAGATCCTCGTCCGGGACAACCTCGAGGTTCGACTCGCGCCGGTCCGGATTCACGGCGACGAGATCGCGACGCCCGTTCGCGAGCCGAACATCGTAGAAACCGCTGCTCGTGAGCTGATACGACTCAGCCGTGGACGCTTCTTGAAGCGAAAGCGGGCGGCGGCCGGCCGGGTCCACTATTTCGACGCTGACAGCCTGGTCCTTGGATGTACGCAGCTCCAGGCTGGAGTCGACGATTCGGGAGCCGGCGCGGTCCGCTGTGCCGGAAAGATAGAGCGCCGTCTGCTTCACGAACGGGACGAAGACCGGTTGAACGGGCAGATCGCTCGTCAGATCGTCGAGACCTGTGGCGAGCACCAACACGTGGCCTTCGCCGATCTTTTTATCGAGCAGCAGCGGGGTTTGATCCGTTAGCCGGGCGACCACGCGTGAGTCGGCTGAATCGACGGCCACGGCGTAGTAAAACTTGGCGCCCGACCAATGCTCGCTATTGGCCATCGACGGATGCGAGGTGTCGGTGTCGCCGGTGGTGAGGTATCGCGCGGCGTCCCGCGAGTAGTCGTGTGTCGAGAGAACGTTTTGCTGCGAGACGGGAATGCGCGAGCGGTGTGCGGTGGACGTGCCGGCTGCGACGAGGACTCCTCCGCCGCCCTGGACATAGCGCACGAGATCGTTTTCAAGTTGTGACGGCAACGAGCCGACGTCGGAGAGCACGACGAATGCGTATTTGGAGAGCGGAACGTTCGCGGCGCGATCGACGGTGAGCGATTCGAAAGAGAAAGAAGAATCCGCCGCGGAGCCGAGCGCCGAGCCGAAGTAGACGGGCGAACGCGCGTCGGACGATTCGTGCACGAACAAAACAGGTTGGGGATCGGATCGCTCCACGGAGAACAGATATGTGTCGTCGGCCGGCAACGCGTCGGCGGAATCAATGCGCACTTCGCAGCGGCTGAAGCCGTAGGGCACGTCCAGCGATTGAAATTCGACGTTCGCGCGGCCCGCGGCGGGGACTTCGACATTCTGGCTGGCGACCTTCTTGCCGTTGACCACCAACGAGATCGCGCGCGTGGCGGCCGGCGTGCCGTAGCCCGCGATGGTGGCGTCCACGCGCGCTTTCTTGGTGTCGGAAACACGTCCGGGCGCGCGGACCGATTCAACGGCCCAGTTCGGTTGGGTGCGTGTCGCAAGGGGATGGAGGACGAGCGTAACGCCGGGCGGCAGCGACAGCTCCGAAAAGCTGCCCGGCATGGACGATTTCTGCATGTCACTGAAGAAGTGAAGCTCGATCGGCGCACGGGTGCTCTCCGCAAGAGAACGAGCGGCGCGAGACAGCTCGGCGAAATTCGAGCGCGAATCGCCGGGCCCGATGCCCTCGACGGCGGCGCGCAGCGCGCCGGAATCCTGAATGGGCTGCGTCAAAACCTGAAGCCGCGATCCGAGCGCCGCCACCTGCGCGCGCGTCGAGCCGCTGCGCGAGGCCAGAACCGATTCAGCCTCGCGCTTGGCATCGGCTAGCCGCGTGCCCGCGCGCATGCTGAACGAGTCGTCGACAACCAGGAGTAGTTGCTTATCGCCCGCCGCCGCAACAGCCGTTCGCTTGAAATAGGGATTCGCAAAAGCCAGAGCAACCAGCAGCAATAAAGCGAGCCGGAGCGAGAGCAGCAGCAAATAGTGGAAACGCCGATGGCGGATCGAGCTCTGCGTGCGCCGCTCGAAAAACATCAACGAGCTGAACTTCTGCGGAGTGGTTGTATGCCGCCGCAGGAGATGCAGGTAGAGCGGCAGCCCAATCAGCGCAGCGCCCGCGAGGAACCAGGGAGCGAGAAATCCCATCAGTTCCTCCCCTGCCGAATCGCGAGATATTCGCGCAAGGCGCCATCGAGCGGACGGTCGGTGACGAGCAGGTGATAATCCATGCCGGCGCTGCGAGCGGCGTCGCCCAGCTTCGCAATGTGAGACTCGATCTTCGCGTGGTAGCTGTCGCGCGCGTAATCGGGCGTCACTTCCATCTCGTCGCGGGTTTCGAGGTCAACCAGAATCACGGGCTTGTCGAGAGCGGGACGCAGCTCGCGCGGATCCAGTACGTGAAACAGCACGACTTCGTTCCCATGAAATCGCAGCGGCTCGATCGTGCGAATGATCCGCTCCGGCGCTTCGTAAAAATCCGAAATCACCAGCACCAGGCCGCGGCGGCGCAGAAACTCCTGAAAATGAATCATGGGCTTGGCGAAATCGGTCCGCGCGCGAGGCTCGGCCAGCTCGAGCCCGTGCAGCAGGCGGCTCACCTGACCCTGCCGCGTGGACGGGCGAATGTAGTTGCGCACTTCGTCGTCGAAGACGATCAGGCCGGCGGCGTCGCGCTGATTGTGAATCGCGAGATAGAAAATCGAAGCGGCGATAAAGCGGGCGTAATCGATCTTGGTCACCCGGTGCGAGCTGAAATTCATGGAGTTGCTCGCATCGAGAACCACGGTCAGCTGACTGTTCGTCTCGCCGCGATATTTTTTCAGGTAGGCCCGTTCGGTTCGCGCGAACACGTTCCAGTCGACGTGGCGCAGATCGTCGCCCGGCGTATAGGCGCGGTACTCGGCGAATTCCTGGCTGAAGCCGAGGTCGGGCGAGCGGTGAAGCCCGGCCACAAAGCCGTCGACAACGGTCCGGGCGATCAGGTCGAGGCTCGAAATTTCCGCCAGGACCGCAGGATCGAGAAAGCGTTGCACGATCAGGCTCCCTTCGGAGGAGGCACGTGCTCGATCAGTCTTCGAAGAATTTCGTCCGTATCGATGCGGTCGGATTCGGCGTGGAAATTCAGCAGGATGCGATGGCGCAGCACCGGGAGCGTGAGGGCGACGATATCTTCGGTGGCCACATGGTAGCGATTCCGCGAAAGCGCACGGGCCTTGGCCGCCAGGACGATGAATTGAGCGGCGCGCACGCTGGCTCCGTAGTTCACATATTTCTTCACGAAGTCCGGCGCCTCGGCATTTTTAGGGCGCGTGGCGCGCACCAGGCTCACCACATAGGCGGCCAGCGATTCCGCCACGGGCACCATGCGAACGAGCTGCTGAAAATCGAGGATTTCGGCGGCCTCCGTCACCGCGGTCACTTCGGGGACGTGCGTGGCGGTGGTCAGGTCGACGACTTTCACTTCATCGCTCGCGCTCAAATAATCGAGCACGGTGTTGAAAAGGAAGCGATCGAGTTGCGCTTCCGGCAAGGGATAGGTGCCCTCGAGCTCGATCGGATTCTGCGTGGCCAGCACGAAAAAAGGCGCCGGCAGTGTGTAGTGGTTGCCGCGTACGGTGCAGGAATGCTCCTGCATCGCTTCCAGGAGCGCCGACTGCGTTTTGGGAGGCGTGCGGTTGATTTCGTCGGCCAGCAGAATATTGCCGAAGATCGGCCCGGGTACGAACGTCCAGCGGCGGCGGCCCGTGGCGGGATCTTCCTCGATGATGTCGGTACCGGTGATGTCGGACGGCATCAGGTCCGGTGTGAACTGGATGCGCCGAAATTCCAGGCCGAGCGTCTGCGAGATCGTGCGAACCATCAGAGTCTTCGCGGTGCCGGGAAGCCCGGTGATGAGGCAATGGCCGCCGACGAACAGGCCGATGATGATCTGGTCGAGCACCTCGTCCTGACCGACGATTACCTGACGGATCTGGGCAAGGATTGCGTCACGCACGGAACGAAACCGCTCGATGCGCTTTTGCAGCTCGGCGGCGTCCCTATTCGCTTCAGCAGGTGCGGCCATCGTTTATTTCCCCTTGTTGTCGTCTTCCAATTGCAAAAGCAGCTTTTGCGCGGGACGGTAATCGGGCGCGGCTTCCAGAGTTTCCAGCACGTTTTCCCTGGCCTTGTCCCTCTGTCCCGCAGCCAGATACGCTTCGGCTAAACTCAGGTGCGCCGAGGCTAGATCGATAGGATGCATGGCGACGACAGAGGAGTACTCGCGGATCGCGCCCGGATAGTTATTCTGCGCGAGCCACAAATCTCCCAGGCGGCGATGCAGCTGTTCGTCGCTCGGGTAGATATCGTTGATACGGTTGAGCGTGGCCGCGGCCTCCGCCGGGTTTCCGAAACCATCTTCCAGAGACGCGAGCTCCTTCAGCGTGTCCGGATCGTGGCCACCGCGCTTTTCGTAGTCTGTCAGCACCGCGGCCGCGTCCTTCTTGTTTCCTTCGGCTTCGTACGCTTGGGCGAGGAATTCGTAGGCGTTGGCATCATATACGTAGTCGGGATAGAGGTCGCGAACCTGCTGGCCTTGCTTGATGACGTCATCGTTGTGGTGCGCCTTGGCTGCTTCGGCCAGGTCTTTCAGATCCTTGCGCCACTCGTCGAAATTCGCGGCGGTCTTACCGACACGGCCGTCGAGCCAGGCGAGAAATTGTTTATCGAAATCGGCAGCCGAGATGCCGAGATCCTGCTCGATCACGTCGGCGGTGGGCTGCACTTTGGCGAACGAATGCGCCATGTCGAGAAGCTTGTCGGCGCCCCAGCGGCTCTGGATGTAATCGCAAATCTGTCCCGCCTGGTAGTAGGAGACGATCACCTGCGCTTCGTATTCCGGGCGGACGAAGCCGCGATCGAGATCCGTGACCGGCAGCAGTTTCTTATCGCGGATGGCGAGCAGGATTTCCGGCGTCACGCGGTCGCCCCATTCGGGCGAGGCTTGCGTTTCCTCGTGGACGGCGAGGCCCTCGGCGAACCAGCGCGGCACGCGATGATTCGTCATCGTGAGAATGTAAACGTGGCTCATCTCGTGCCAGAGAGTGCTCGCCCAGTTGAAATCGCCCGGCTTGCGGCCCGAGGGGCTGTCCATGGCGACCACCTCGCCGAACGTGACGCCCAGCGCCCCGAGACCGGGCATGCCCAGCGTGCGCACCGCGAAATCCTCGTGATCCGGATAGACCTCGATCTGCACGGGGCCGGGCAGTTTGAATTTGTATTTTGCCTCATAGGTGGCCATCGCTTTTTTCGCGACTGCTTCGATGTAGGGATGGAGCAGGTCGGCTTCCTTCTTTTGAAGCTTCAGGGTCAGCGTGTCGTCCTGGAAGGTGACGAAATTCTTGTAGCTATCCAGCAGGCGGAGGCTGTTGACCGTGGCGGCATCGCGGTAATCGTTGGCGTAGGAAAGCTCGAGCTCCCGGCGCGGTTCATCCTCCTGGCCCAGGCGCATCAGGTTGATGCCGAGCTCGGAATGCGCCGACCAATCCTCGGGATCAAGCGCGATGGCTTTGCGATAGTAGGCGATGCCATCTTCGTAGCGGCGATTCAGGATCAGGTGATGGGCCACCAGGGCGTAGGCCTCGCCGTAATGCGGATTGACGCTGCGGATTTTTTCGAACCAGGCGTCGGGCGGGCGATCGGCGAGCACTTCCACGGCCGCGCGGATGGCCATGGCGTCGAGGGCGTCTGGGGATAAGGCCATGGCGGCGTCCGCTTCCTTCACGGCGAGGTCCGTGGCGGAGTCTTCGAGCGCGAGATTGGCCATCAACTCGTGCGCCTCCATGAGGTTGGAATCGAGCGCGAGCGCTTTCTCATCCCAGTCGATTGCGGCGTTGTCGAAACCGTCGGCACTGACGAGCGCGAGGCCGAGATAGGCTTGCGCGTTTTTGGGGTCGTGCTCAAGCGCTTCCTTGAACAGATTGTCTGCGTCGGTGTTGTTGAAACGCTCGTGCAGCAGGCGGCCCCAGCGGACGCGGTAGAGTGGGTTGGCGTCGGACTGCGCGACGGCCTGGCGGAATTGATCGTTGGCCTCGCGATACATTTTCAGGCCCCAGTAGCCTTCGGCGCGGAGGTAGGGATCGCGCTGCTGGGAAAGCGCCTCGTAGCAGGAGTGGGCCTCGGGGGTTTTTCCGTGTTTGCGCAGCGTGGCGCAGGCGTCGGGCGTGGTCGCGGTGACGGCTGCTTTTGCCGCGTGCGCCGCGCAGAAAATCACGCCACCCGCTAGCGCGGCCTGGAGGGCGCGGTTCACTTGTCGATCTCCTGCTGCACGCGGGCGAGCTCGACCAGGGCGTCGGTGAGCTGCTGCTTGTAGTCGTCCGGCGACATGGCGGCCTTTTGATATTTCAGCGTGTCTATTTTCTGCTCGAGCTCCTCTTTCTTGGCGAGCAGATCGCGCTTGGCGGGATCGGCGAAGGCTTTCTGAGCGCTGCCGAGACGGACGAGCGTGAAATTGGAAAGGAACAGGCCTTCGCCGGTTTCCGTGGAAGCGGCGCGCACGGATTCATGCTTGCCGGTATCCTCGAAGACGGCATGTTCGGTGGCCAGGCGCTTTTGCGAATCGTAGAACGCCGCGGTTTTGGCGTTGGCGTAATCGAAAGCTTCAATCGCACTGATGGCGTCGTTCTTATTTACGTCCGAGGTGGGATCGCGCAGCGCCTCGACCCAGTAGCGCGCAAATATCGTGGCGTTTTTTTCCGTGCCGGTCTTCGTGGCCGCGATCACCGCGCGACCGGGGCGGTCGAATGCAGCGATCGAGCCGCCGCTGGCGCTGGTGGTGTTGACGATCAGCTGGCGCTTGGCTGGAATGCGATCGCACCAGGCGGCCAGTTCGGTGGCAGAAACATCCGGGCCGGGCAGATTGAACTTGTACTCGACGCCGTCGAAGGTGCCGTGGCCGATCAGGATCAGGACGAAATCGTCGTCGGGCTTGGCTCCGCGCGCGACCTGCTCCAATGCGTCTTCCACATGCTGACGGGTGGAATTCGGGCCGGTCAGCGTAACGACGTGAATCTCGCCGCCCGAAGACCTGAGGATGTGGTCGAGGTCCGTCGCCGCCTCCGTGAAGCGCTGGTCGTAATCCGGTTCGCCGCCGAGACCCGCGACGGTGACGAAGAAGGTTCCGGCGTGCGCAGGGCGCACGGCACACAGCAACAGCAACCCGACCGATGCCACTCTGCGCAGCGCCTTCACACGATCCCCCAGCGGCGGCGCAGCAGCCATTCCATCGAGCGCGCCAGCAGAATCAACAGAAACAGGATGGGCAGATCCCACAGCTCCTTCGTTTCGCGCATGGTGATGCCGGCTTGGGAGTAGGGAATTTCTTGGGCGAGTTTGCCGAGATCGCCGGGGCGCCAGTAGCGCCCGCCGGTTTGCTGCGCGAGGCGTTCAAGCAGATCGCGGTTCTGCTCGGTGTGAAAATTCTCGGCAACATCGTCAGAGCGCAGAAACGTGACGACATCGCGGCCCAATTCTTCGCTGCCTCGGCCGGCGGTTACTTCGGCGACATAGGAACCCGCTTTATCGGCGGTCCAATCGGCCTGAAAGCTTCCCGGCGTGTCGGGGACGGGAACCATCTCCACAGTCGATGAGATGCCGCCCGGGCCGATGACGTGGGCTTCGACTTTCGCATCCGGCGCGGGCTGATATTCGTCGTCGCGGACGTCGGCGGAGAAATGGACGTGGCCATCGTCGAGCAGCGTCCGGTTCGGGATCGTCGCCACCACGCGGCCGGGCGTGTCCGCCACGAGCCAGCGCAGCAGCTGCTGCCAGAACATTTGATGGCTCGTGTCACCCAGCGGCATGCTCATCTGCCATCGCCATGTGCCGGAGGTCGCCAGCACAGCCGTTCGCCCGCGCCCGTAATTCTGCGTGATGAGCATCGGATACTTGCTGCCGCCCGCGCGCATTTGGGCCAGCACCGCGGCGCCTGGCTTCGGCGTGCCCGCTTCCTGGTAGTCCATCAGATACGGGAGTTTTTTCCAGCGCT
>Ga0210391_10001608_pt1 | contig 20304 bp, 13 predicted proteins | sample IncBWC12OmetaG_FD_160573 | JGI IMG/M metagenome (GOLD analysis project Ga0210391, IMG submission 160573) | Forest soil microbial communities from Barre Woods Harvard Forest LTER site, Petersham, Massachusetts, United States - Inc-BW-C-12-O ...
CTGCCGCGGCGCTCGCGCAGGTATTCCGGATAGCACACCGCCCCGATACTGGTGCAGTCCCCGGGCAATGGAATCATCCACACCCACCCGGACGGAAAACGGTAGATGCTGATGTTTCCGGCATCCTCGCCAGGCCGGCGCTCGACACCCGCGAAGTGAGCGAACAGCGCGGCGCTTTGATGCTGCTGATGCTTGCGTTTAAGGCGCAGCGCGGTGCCCAGCAGGGTATTGCGCCCGGTCGCATCGACCACATAGTCGGCCTTGAGTTCGCTGACGGTGCCGTCCGTCGCACGCAGCCGCGCCGTGGCCGCCTCGGCGCCGAACTCGACGCCGAGCACCTCCGTGTCCTCCAGGGTGCGGGCGCCGCAGGCGGCCGCGTGGTTGAATAACAACTGGTCCAGGTCCTCGCGACGGACCTGCACCGCGAAGCCCGTGCCGGGATTGAGGGTGCGCGCGAAGCGGTAGACGTTGTAGCCGCGCTCGTTGGCGGCCGGGAAATCGGCGCCGAGCTTGCGCCGCCCGATGGCCATGACCTGGTCGAACACGCCGAGGCGCTCGAAAATGGGCATGTTCATCGGCAGCAGCGACTCCCCGATATGGAAGCGCGGATGGCGGCTCTTCTCGACCAGGGTCACGCGCAGTCCCTTGCGCGCCAGGAGCGCCGCCGTCGTGGACCCGCCGGGACCGCCACCCACAACCAGGACATGTGCGCTACCCGGCTGTTGTGACAAACGACCTCCCCCGAAAGGCCGGGCGAACCGGCCTCCATGTTACGATTTACGTCCGACGACCCCGCCGTAAGCGGCGGGACAGCCTATTTTATCTTGCGATCGATCATGCCTGCCACACAGACCGCCGCCGAAACTGAACTCGCTGAACTCATCATAGCCGCCGTGAATCTGGAAGGCGTGCGTCCGACCGATATCGACGCCGAGGCGCCGCTGTTCGGCGCCGGACTCGGGCTGGATTCCATCGATGCCCTGGAAATCGCGCTCGAGGTTTCGCGGCGCTACGGCCTGCAGCTGCGATCGGACGATGCAGACAATCGGCGTATTTTCGCCTCACTACGCTCGCTAGCCGCCTACATTCAGCTGCACCGTCAGCCGCGCAGCTGATGCGGCCGCTAGCCATCACCGCGTATACGGTGGTTTGCGCGACGGGGTACGGCAAAAACGCGCTGCTTGCCGCACTGCAGGATCGACGCGCACCGCTGATTCCCAACGACTTCACCGCCGAATCCCTGCCCACCTGGATCGGCCGGGTCCCGGGCCTCGAGGGCGAGCAGTGGAATCTCCCCGCTGAACTGGCGCCCTGGGAGAGCCGCAACAACCGCCTGGCCTGGGCCGGGCTGCACACCGATGACTTCACGACCGCCGTGGCCGGCGCGCGCCACCGCCATGGGGCGCGCCGGATCGCCCTGGTGATGGGGACCTCGACCGCCGCGATCGATGCCACCGAGGCGTTCTACCGGCACCAGGCGGATCCGCCGAGCACGCCGCCGCACCTGCGCCAGGGCGAATTGCACACGCCGCACTCGCTGGGGCATTTCGTGCAATCCGCGCTGGGGCTCGAGGGGCCCTGCTTCACCATCGCGACGGCCTGTTCATCGAGTGCCAAGGTATTTGGCCAGGCGGAGCGGCTGATGCGACTGGGACTGTGCGATGCCGTCGTGGTCGGCGGTGTCGACTCGCTGTGCAACAGCGTGCTCTATGGATTCGCGTCCCTGCAGCTGTTGTCGCCGGACCCCTGCCGGCCGTTCGCGGTCGATCGACGCGGACTGAATCTGGGCGAAGCGGCGGCTTTTGTGTTGCTGGAGCGCTCGGGTTCGGAACTGCAGCTGCTGGGCTATGGCGAGACCAGCGATGCGCACCACATGTCGGCGCCTCATCCCGAAGGGTTGGGCGCCCGTCAGGCGATCGAGCAGGCCCTGGGCAGGGCCGGCCGCCGGGCACAGGAGGTCCAGTACATCAACCTGCATGGCACCGCGACGCCGAAGAATGACGCCGTGGAAGCCCTGGTCGTGGCGCAGATGTTTCCGGCTGCCACCCGCGCGAGTTCGACCAAGGGCTGGACCGGACACACTCTGGGTGCCGCCGGCAGCCTCGAGGCCATCATCACCTTCATGACCCTGCAGACCGGCTTTATCCCCGGCACGCTCAATACCCGGGAACTGGATCAGATGTGCGGGCCGCAGATCCGGCTCGACAATGCGCAAGGTGACGTGCAGCTCGCGCTCAGCAATTCCTTCGGCTTCGGTGGCAGCAACTGTGTGCTGCTGTTTGGGCGCGACAGCCGATGAGCGCGAACCTTCAAGTGGCGGTGTTGGGGTGCGCGCTGTGGAATTCACCGCAAGGTGCGCGGCCGCAGCCTTCGATTCTGCCTGCGAATGAGCGGCGCCGTGCGCCCGACACGGTCGCGGTTGCCCTGCAGGTGGCGCAGGCCGCCTGCCTCAATGCCGGCCGCGATCCGGCACAGCTGGCGACGGTGTTCGCCTCTACCTATGGTGATCTGGCGATCACCGACTACATGTGCAGCACACTGGCCCAGGCGCCGACGACGCTGTCGCCCACCCGATTCCATAACTCGGTGCACAACGCCGCTGCGGGTTACTGGACCATCGCGACCGGGTGCCGACAGCCCTACTGCGCGCTGGGGGCCGGTGACTACACCTTCGCCGCGGGACTGTTCGCGGCGGCCCTGCAGGTGTGCGCCGATCAGACCGACGTGCTGTATGTCGCGTATGACACCGAGACGCGCGGGGTTCAGGCGCAGCTCGCGCGCAGTCGCGGCGTGCTGGGCGTGGCGCTGGTGTTGGGCGTCACTGGCCCGGCCGACGGCGCGGCGCTTGAATTGGAGGTGTCATCGCAAGCTGCCGCGGGCCGCACCCCGGGTACCAATGCCATGGCGGCCTGTCTGCCGTTGATTGCGGCGATCGAGGACAGGCAAAGTCAGGTCCTGTGTCTGCCGTTCGGCCCCGACTCATCCCTTCGGCTTCAGGTCCGACACGGACTTTGAAAATATTCCGTTGAGCTCCTTGCCGGATGCGGCCTGCATCGTGTAGTCGAAGGTTCCGTGGGTCTGGATTTCGGCAGCGGCCTTCATCAGCGCTCCATAGGCGGCCCTGGCCAGCGATCCGCCCAGGCTGATCCGCCTCACACCCAGTTCCTGCAAATCCGCTACTTTGAGCGTCATCCCGGGCATGCCGATCAGGACGTTCACCGGCCGATCGAGCGCACTGACCAGCTGCCGAATATCATCCCGCGACTGCACGCCCGGCGCGAACAGCACATCCGCGCCGGCCTCCTGGAAGGCCTGCAGTCGGCGAATCGTGTCCTTCAGGTCCGAACGACCATAGAGATGGTTTTCGGCGCGCGCGGTCAGGGTGAATTTGAAGCCCAGCGACTTGGCGGCAACGGCCGCATGACGGATGCGCTCCGCCGCCAGCTCCAGCGGATACACCGGATTGCCGCTGTCGCCCGAGGCGTCTTCGATTGAACCGCCCACGATGCCGGTCTTCGCGGCCTGCAGGATGGTCACGGCCACATCTTCCGGATCATTGCCGAAACCATTCTGCAGATCGGCACTGACGGGAATCGAGGTGGCTTGGCACACCGCGCCCAGATGCGTCATCAGACTGCTTTTGCTGATGGCGAGGTCGCTCTTGGCGATTGAAAACGCAAACCCCGCGCTGGAGGAGGCGAGGGCCTTGAAGCCAAAATGCTCCAGCAGCCGCGCCGAGCCCGGGTCCCAGAAGTTCGGAATCACGAAACACGAGCCCTGCTCATGCAGCTGGCGAAAGACTTCGGCCTTCTCACTCTGAGTGATCATTGGTTCACCTGCGGGTCACGTTCCTGAGCACGTGAATGAGGGTGTGGGTGCCGAGGTTCAGCTTCTTGAATAACGGCGACATCGCGCATTCACTCCGATAGCTGCAAGGTCATGAACACGCTGTTCGGGTCTTCGACGTAATCGGCGAAGGGTCCGCAGATGCCGAAACCGACGCTCGCATACAGAGCCTGCGCGGGTGTGAAGGCGTCCTGGGAACCGGTCTCGAGGCTGAGCCGCTGATAGCCGCGGCTGCGCGCGACCTGGATGATGTGGTTGAGCAGCGCACGCCCGGCGCCGCGGCGCCGTCGCAGCTCGGGGGTACGCATGGACTTTATTTCACCGTGGCGCGGATCGAGCTCCTTGAGTGCACCGCAGCCGACCAGCTCCGCGCCCTCCCAAGCCGACCAGAAGCTGATCTCGGGGCGGCGCAGTCGATCGAGGTCCAGCGCGTGGACACTCTCCGGCGGCGACACCGCGTACATGTTCTGCAGATGCTCATTCAGCAGTGCATGGATTTGCGGACGGGTCAGATCATCGAGTTCAATCTTCATGACGGGTGGGCGGCGCGGGAAGTTTCGGACTCCAGGTTTTCAGCAGCACGATCACGCCTACCATCAATATTGCGTCGGCGACATTGAAGATTCCAGTGCGGATCGGCCCCAACCCGAAATTCAGAAAATCGGTGACCGCACCATCGAAGCGAATGCGATCGATGACGTTGCTCAGGCCCGCGCCACCGACGCAGGCGAGCGCGACTCGCTGCAGCCACCCGAGGTGACCGGAGAGCAGCGCCCAGGCGAGCAGGGCGATCACCAGCGCGCTGACCGCGATCGTAAAACTGTCGTAACGCGCGGCCGGCGACAGCGAGTCGCCCAAGCTCAGGAACGCACCCTGATTCAAGGCAAACTCGAGGCGAAAGACGTCGCCGAGGTAGGAATGGATGCCGGTGCCGGCCAGGTACTCGCGCGCGAGGCTCTTGGAGAGCTGGTCGCAGCCCACGCAGCCGGCCAGTACCAGCGCCACCAGACCACAGCGTTGCAGGATCCGCATCATTACCTGCGCCGGATGATCGCGAGCCGGCCGGTCGCGAGGGTCACGCCCGCATGCGCGGCGGCGAACTGGTACTGCCAGCTGCCACTGTCATTCAGCAAGAGCTCGGCGCGGATCTGCAGCTCACCGTGCAGGTCGTCGATGTAGTCGCGCAGCAGCGCGACCTCGCGCAGCGAGACCAGGTACCCCGGCTCCGCGACGGTGCCGGCGGCACGGGCTACGAGGCCACCGTGCAGGGCCGCGGCCTGCGCGCCATATTCGCACAGATGCACGGCGCGCAACCGGCCGTTGCTGCGCAGCGGGTTGTCGGGCGAGTGATGCGAGGCCGACAGCGCGACAATGATGGTTTCGTCCCAGGTCGCGACCCGATCCAGCAGCAACATCGCGCCCTGGTGCGGAATCAGCCGTGCGATGAGGGTGCGATCGATGTCCATCATGGCTGATCCTGCGGGCGGCGCCTTATCAGCAGCTGCGACAGCACGAAGTTGCTCGCGACACCGAGTACCACGGTGGTCCCGATCGAACGCAGTACCGGCAGCGCGGAGCTGCCGAGGACCGCGAACACCACGCAGGCGGCGGTGGCGCAGATGCTGACCGTGTGCAGCGCACGCCGATGCGCCTTGGGCTCGGCGCTGGCGCGTTCGAGAAACAGTCCGTAGTCCAGCCCGAGCCCCGCCGCGAGTACCAGCGAGATCAGGTGGAACAGATTCAGCGCAACGCCACTGGCATGCAGCACCGCGAGGGTCACGAGAGTCGACAATGCCATGGGCGTCACGACCCGCAGCATCCGGCGCAACGAGCGGCAGGTCGCGGCGACCACCAGGACCAGCAGCACCGCGGCGGCGGCCATGCTGGCCAGAATGCGTTGCCGCTGGTGCGAGACCAGATCCTCCGCCGCCTGCTTCAGATCCAGCAGCTGCAGAGCACCGCCCGAAGCTGCCGCCAGCGCCGCAAGTTTCTCCACCTGTCGCACCTCGGTCAGCGTCACGAGCCCGGTCCAGGCGCCGTCGCGCTGCTGCAGCAGTGAGCCGACGGTGAGCGCCAACGGCGTGCCGGCGATGGTCGCGACGGTCAAGGGTCGCAGCCTGCGGGCACTGGCGACATCGGCCAGAAACGGCGCGAACAGCCCGGGCTTGAACGCCATGCCTTTCACGGCCCGATCCAGGCTCGCCTGCAGCATCGCGGCGTCCGGTAGCGCCGCCTGGCGCCGCAGCTGCACGGCGGCGCTGGGCAGATAACGCGACCCCAAGTCGAAGCCGCCGATGGCGTGCTGCATCGTGAGGCTGTCGAGCTGGGCGGTGAGGCTCTCCTCGCGCGCCAGCAGCGCGTCCGCCGTCGGTGCCTGCAGCGCGAGCAGATAGCGCACATCAGGAGCCCCGAGGGCCTGCTGCAGCGATTCGTACTCGCGCAGCATCGCTTCCGGGACCGGCGTCAGGTGTCCCAGATCGGTGTCCCACCACGGTCCGCGAATCCCAACGATGAGGATGAGAGCGAGGGCCGCGATCGCCGGCGCCAGCCACGGCAAGGGCGGCAGCAGGCGCGACAGCGCGCTCAACGCCGTCGCGATCCGGCCTTCGCCGTAGTCGTGCGCCCCGACCGGGAGCAGCGCTGGCAGCAGGTAGCGGGTGCACAGCCCGGCCGCCGCGAGGCCCACGATATTGAACGTGGCCAGCTGCGCGAGCCCGAGCACTCCGGAGACCAGAAACGCCAGATAGGCGATGCAGACCGCGGCCACTGCCGTGGCCAGTGTCGGCCAGAGGGTCCGCGCCACCACAATCGGATGCACGCCCGGCTGCTCGTTGCTGAAGAGGTAGATCGGATAGTCCAGCGCGACACCCGTGAGGGTGAAGCCGAAGGCGATCGTGATGCCGTGGACGCTGTCGAACAGTGCGGCGACCGCTCCCAGACCACACAGACCCGCGGTGGCCAGCGGCAATGCGCCCAGCAGCACGCGGCGGGGGCTGCCGTACGCCAGCAGCATCAGGAGCACCATACCGATGGAATCTAAAGTTGCCGCCAGGCGCGCATCGGCCTCGCTGCGCGCCTGCATGGTGACCGCGAACGCCCCGGAGCCAGTGACGGTCAGCTGCTGGGTCGCGCTGCCGCGAGTTTGCGCGAAGTGCCGGCGCAGGGCATCGATCGCGAGTTTCTGCCCGGCCGGATCGAATCCCGCACCACGCGTCTGCACGATCAGCAACGCGGCGTTGCCGGCCGGATTGAACCACACGTCGAACAGTTGCTGGGCCTGCTGCGGCGGCTCCCAGCCCTCCAGCACCTTCACCAGTTCGAGCGTCGGATCGCGTGGCAGCAGCGGCGTCAGCAGGGTGCCGGCGGGGGAGGCCAGGTCCTGCTCGCGCTGCTGCAGCTGATCGCGCAGGTAATCCGCGTCCAGCTGCTGCGTGTCGAGGGTCGGGGAGAGCAGGTAACGGTAGGGCAGCAGCGCGTCGGGGACCATGTCGAGCCGTTGTTCGCCGTTGCTGACGAAGCCAAATGCGGGATCGCGGCGCAGCGCGGCACTGAGTTTCTGCGAAGTGGCGGCGAGCTGCTCGGGCGGCGCGCCCTGTATCGATAGCAGCAGCAGCTTGGCCGCCGGACCTTCGCTGACTTCCGCGAGCAGCAGCCGACCGACCGCATCATGCGGGGTCGGCATGAACAGCCGCAGATCGCCGCTGATCCGCAGGCTGTGGTGGACCAGGAGCGCCGCCCCCGCCAGCAGCGCCAGCCACAACAGCGCGGTGATCCGGGCGGAGCCGCCCGTGCGCGGGGTCAGTGGCATACCTTTTCAAGTCCGGCGCGGTCGACATCCGGCGCGACGGTCGCCCTGGCGGCCTCCTCCATCAGCATGACGGTCACGCTGCCATCCGGTGCGGTGGTGGTCATGCAGCGCGGACTGCCCGCCGCACCGGTCACCAGGATGCGCGACACGCGTTGACTGACGCGGCTGTCGCGCGGGCTGAGCGTGAGCGACCAGTGCGCGTCATCGCCGCTGAGACTTAAGCTGAAACCCTGCTCGAGCTGCTGGCGATTGCCGCCCAGCAGCGCCGAAAAACTCGAGAGCAGGGTCTTCAGTTCCGGGGCGCGCTGCAGCGAGAAGGTGCGCGGCTTGCCATTGCCGCGTACCACACTCACCTGATCGCCATGAATTTCGGTGTGCTCGGAGTAGGGCTTGTCCACGGTGCGCGCGAGTGCCTCCGGTCCGTCGTACTCCAGTTCCCCCGAAACGATGAGCGGGCGACTGAGCAGGGGCGAGAAATGGACTTCGGTGAAAGGCGTGGTCGCGGGCGCCGGGCGCGCCAGATGTTGCAGCAGCGCATCGGCGTCGGGCGCGGAAGAATTCGTCTGCGCGAGCGCGGCGCCCGCTGGCAGCAGTGCCACCGCCAGCCATCGCAAAGTCCCCATCAGCCATGCTCCTTCAGCTCAAACACGCCCTGGACCAGGGTGTGGCCGTTGGCGGTCACGTCAAAGCGTAACTGTCTGCCGTCATACTCGAGCCGCGCCCGCGCCGGCATTCCCGGCAGCCAGGGGGCCGGGAACTTGGCCTGCCGCAGTCGTACCGGGTGCACCGCGGCACCGAGCCACAGCTGCGCGCCATCCAGGACCTGTGACAGCAGCAGCACGCCGGGCACGACGGCGGCACCGGGGAAGTGGCCCGGAAACACGGGGTGATCGGCGGGGATGAACAGCGCCTGCTCGTGCCGCCTGATGGGATCTTCGGTGCTCACGATGGAACATTAGCACTCCCGAGCGGCGCTCTGCCCCGGGGCTGTGCAGGTGGCCGCATTTTCGTCCCGAAACAGGGCAATATTTTCGCGAAAACTAAGGATTTCCTCGGGCTATATTCCAGGACATGAACAGCCTCTACCAAGAGTCAGCCGAGAAAGACAGTTGCGGCTTTGGCCTGATTGCCAATCTGGACGATCAGCCCAGCCACTGGCTGGTGCAGACGGCGATTGCTTCCTTGAACCGACTCACGCACCGCGGCGCCGTTGCCACCGATGGCAAGACCGGCGATGGCTGCGGCGTCTCGCTGAAGCGCCCCGAAAAATTTCTGCGCGCCGTGGCGCGCGAGGCCGGCATCTGCCTCGCGGCGCGCTTCGCGGCCGGCATCGTCTTCCTGAACACGGATGCAGGACGCGCCCAGGCCGCGCGCGAGCGGCTGGCGGCCGAAGCGGCCACCGAAGGACTGATGCTGGCGGGCTGGCGGCTGCTGCCCACGAACCCGCAGGCCTGCGGCACGCAGGCGCTGAAGACCCTGCCGCGCATGGAACAGGCGTTCGTCAATTGCCCGGAGCACCTCGACGAGGCCGAATTCAACCGCCGCCTGTTCATGACACGGCGGCGCGCGGAAAAAGCGCTCGCAGCCGATCCGATGTTCTACGTGCCCAGCCTCTCGGCGGTGAACATCGTCTACAAGGGTATGGTGATGCCGCAGCACCTGGCGGAGTTCTATCAGGATCTCACCGATCCGCGGCTGGAGAGCTCGGTGGTGGTGTTCCACCAGCGCTTCTCCACCAACACGCTGCCGCAGTGGCGCCTCGCCCACCCGTTCCGCTATCTGGCGCACAACGGCGAAATCAACACCATCGAGGGTAACCGCAACTGGGCGCTCGCCCGCGGACCGGTGTTCCGCACACCGCTGCTGCCGGACCTCGCGGATGTGCTGCCGCTGGTGACGCTGCACGGCTCGGACTCGCAGAGCCTCGACAACATGTTCGAAGTGCTGCTGATGGGCGGCCTCGACCCGATGCACGCGATGCGTCTGCTGGTGCCCCCCGCCTGGCATGGCCGCGATGACATCGATGCGGATCTGCGCGCCTTCTATGAGTACTACTCGGTGCACATGGAACCGTGGGACGGCCCGGCGGGTCTGGTGTTCTGCGACGGCAGGTTCGTCGGCTGCACGCTGGACCGCAATGGCCTGCGCCCGGCGCGCTTCACGATCACGACCAATCGCACGCTGACCGTCGCCTCCGAGACCGGTGTCTGGGACTACCTGCCGGAAGATGTGGTGCGCAAGGGCAAGCTCGGACCCGGCGACATGCTGGTGCTCGACCTGACCACTGGCACTCTGCTGGAAACCCGCGACATCGATCGCCTGCTGGCGAGCCGCCATCCCTACAAGACCTGGCTCAAGAAGGGCGTGCGCTACCTCGAGACCGACCTGGTCGACAGCAGTCTCGCCGCCGAGCCCATGGACGCGGAGACGCTGGCCCGCTACCAGAAGTCGTTCAACGTCAGTGCCGAGGAGCGCGAGGAGATCATCCGCGTGCTGGCACAGGATGAAAGCGAGGCGGTCGGCTCAATGGGGGATGACACGCCGATGCCGGTGATGTCCGCGCGGGTCCGATCATTGTTTGATTACTTCCGCCAGCAGTTCGCGCAGGTCACCAATCCGCCGATCGATCCGCTGCGTGAGTCGATCGTGATGTCGCTGCAGACGCAGATCGGCCCGGAGTGCAATGTATTCCTGCCGGCGGCGGAGCATGCCCGCCAGATCGTGCTGGGCTCGCCGATTCTCTCGCAGCGCAAGCTGCGACAGATTCTCGACGTCAAGGTCACAGGCCTGAGTCACGCCTTCATCGATCTGCAGTACGAACCCGAGGAGGGGCTTGAGCAGGCGCTGCGTCGCCTGTGCTCACAGGCGGAAGCTGCGGTGCGCGATGGCACGATGGTGCTGTTGCTGTCGGATCGTTACCTGGTGCGCGGCAGGCTCCCCGCGCACGCGCTGCTCGCAACCGGCGCCGTTCACCAGCATCTGGTGCGCACCGGACTGCGCTGCCAGTGCAACCTGCTCGTCGAAACCGCCACCGCGCGTGATCCGCATCACTTCGCCTGCCTCATCGGATTCGGCGCCTCGGCCGTGTATCCCTACATGGCCTACCAGGTGCTGTTCGAGATGATGCGCAAGGGGAAGACCACGATGGAGTTCGAGGAGCGCGTCGAGCTGGGGCGCTCCTATCGCGCGGGCATCTACAAGGGCCTGTTCAAGATCATGTCGAAGATGGGCATCTCGAGCATCTCGAGCTACCGCAGCTCGCAGCTGTTCGAGATCGTGGGCCTGCACGAGAGCGTCGTGAAACTGTGCTTCAATGGCACCGCCAGCCGCATTCAGGGCGCGAACTTCAGCGATCTGGAAGCCGATCAGAAGTTCCTGAGCGCGCGCGCCTGGAACCCGCGTGAGCCGCTGGAGCAGGGCGGTCTGCTCAAGTACGTGCATGGCGGGGAGTACCACATGTACAACCCGGACGTGGTGGCGACGCTGCAGGCGGCGGTGGTCTCGGGTGACTACGAGCGCTACCGGCAGTTCGCCGCGCTGGTGAATTCGCGCCCGGCATCCTGTCTGCGCGATCTGCTGCAGGTGAAGTCGGCGGGTGCAGCGGTGCCCATCGAGGAGGTCGAGCCGGAGGCCGCGATCCTGAGCCGCTTCGACAGCGCCGGCATGTCCATGGGGGCGCTGTCGCCCGAAGCGCATGAGGCGCTGGCGATCGCGATGAACCGGCTGGGGGCGCGCTCGAACTCCGGCGAGGGCGGTGAGGATCCGGCGCGCTACGGCACCGAGAAGAGTTCGAAAATCAAACAGGTCGCCTCGGGGCGCTTCGGCGTGACCCCGGAGTACCTGGTCAACGCCGAGGTGCTGCAGATCAAGATGGCCCAGGGCGCCAAGCCCGGCGAGGGTGGGCAGCTGCCGGGACACAAGGTCAATGAGGGCATCGCGCGCCTGCGCTTTGCGCGTCCCGGCGTGGGCCTGATCTCGCCGCCGCCGCATCACGACATCTACTCCATCGAGGATCTCGCGCAGCTGATCTTCGATCTGAAGCAGGTCAATCCCACGGCGCTCGTGTCGGTGAAGCTGGTGGCGGAGCCTGGGGTCGGCACCGTCGCGGCGGGAGTCGCCAAGGCCTACGCCGATCTGATCACGATCTCCGGGCACGACGGGGGCACCGGGGCCAGCCCCATTTCTTCGATCAAGTACGCCGGCACGCCCTGGGAGCTGGGACTGGCCGAGGCGCATCAGACGCTGCGGGCCAATGATCTGCGGCATCGGGTCCGGGTACAGACCGATGGGGGCCTTAAGACCGGCCTCGATGTGATCAAGGCCGCGATCCTTGGAGCGGAGAGTTTCGGCTTCGGTACGGCGCCGATGGTGGCGCTGGGCTGCAAGTACCTGCGCATCTGTCACCTGAACAACTGCGCCACCGGGGTTGCGACCCAGCACAACGTGCTGCGGTCGAAGTACTTCATCGGCCTGCCCGAGATGGTCATCAATTACTTCCGCTTCCTGGTGCGCGAGGTGCGGGAGCTGTTGGCACAGATGGGCGTGCGGCGCATCGAGGACCTGATCGGCCAGACCCAGTACCTCGAGATCCTGCCGGGGCAGACGCAGCGCCAGCGGCGGCTGGATCTGACGCCGCTGCTGTCGCAGGACGGGCTGGCCGCCGCCGGTCCGCAGTTCTGTACCGCGCCTTCCAATGCGCCCTTCGACAAGGGTGAGCTGGCCGAGACCATGCTCGCCGACATGCGCGAGGCGATCGTGGCCGGATCGGGCGGGAAGTGGCACTACGAGGTCAAGAACTTCAATCGTTCCATTGGCGCACGTATCTCCGGAGAGATCGCGCGGCGCTGGGGGAACTACGGCATGCGCGACCAGCCGATCGCGGTGCACCTGACGGGTAATGTCGGCCAGAGTTTCGGCGCCTGGAATGCCGGCGGCCTGCACCTGTACCTGGAAGGCGATGCCAACGATTACGTCGGCAAGGGCATGGCTGCCGGGCGCATCGTGGTGAGGCCGCCGCGCGCTGCGACCTACCTCGCCCGGGAAACCACCATCATGGGCAATACCTGCCTGTACGGGGCAACCGGCGGCACGCTCTACGCCGCCGGCACGGCCGGGGAGCGCTTCGCGGTGCGCAACTCCGGCGCGATCGCCGTCGTCGAGGGCGTCGGGGACCATTGCTGTGAATACATGACCGGTGGCGTGGTGTGCGTGCTGGGCCGCACCGGGGTCAACTTCGGCGCCGGCTTCACGGGCGGCTTCGCCTATGTGCTGGACCTGGAACGCGACTTCGTCGATCGCTACAACCACGAGCTCATCGACATCAGCCGGATTCATTCCGAGGCCATGCAGACGCATCAACTCCATCTCACCGGCCTGCTCGAACGGCACGTGGCGGAAACGGGCAGCCTCTGGGGCGAGGAGATCCTCAATGATTTCCGCAGTTTTGCCGGCAAGTTCTGGCTGGTGAAGCCGAAGGCCGCATCCATCGATTCGCTGATCGAAAACCTGCGCCGGGCTGCCTGAAGGACACCATGGCTGACAAGAACCTGCAATTCCTCGAGATCCCGCGCACCGACCCGGAGAAGCTGGCCGTCGAGGTGCGGATCGCGGGCTACTCCGAGATCTACTCCTCATTCAGCGCCGATGGGGCCGGTCAGCAGGCGGCTCGTTGTCTGGGCTGCGGCAATCCCTTCTGCGAATGGAAGTGCCCGGTGCACAACTACATCCCCAACTGGCTGAAGCTGATCCAGCAGGGCAAGCTGTTTGAAGCCGCCGAACTGTCGCACAAGACCAATTCGCTCCCCGAAGTGTGCGGACGGATCTGCCCGCAGGACCGGTTGTGCGAGGGCGCCTGCACGCTGAACGACGGCCTCGGCGCCGTCACCATCGGCTCGATCGAAAAGTACATCACCGACGAGGCGGTCAGGCAGGGTTGGAAGCCGGATATGTCCCATGTACGGGACACCGGCAAGCGCGTGGCGATCATCGGCGCGGGGCCCGCCGGCCTGGGGTGCGCGGACATCCTCGCGCGCAATGGCGTGAAGCCGGTGGTCTTCGATCGCTACCCGCGCATCGGGGGCCTTCTGACCTTCGGCATTCCACCCTTCAAACTCGAAAAGGAAATCGTCGAGGCGCGGCGCGCACTCATGGAGGGCATGGGCGTGGAGTTCCGTCTGGGTATCGAGGTCGGACGCGACCTGCCGCTGGCCGAGCTGACCGAGCAGTTCGATGCGGTGTTCCTGGGGATGGGGACCTACCAATATGTCAAAGGTGGGTTCCCCGGCGAGGATCTGCCGGGTGTCCACGAGGCGCTGCCCTATCTCATTTCCAATATCAATCACGAACTCGGATTGCCGGGCGACGGCTGGGTGAGCCTGCGGGGGCGTCGGGTCGTGGTACTCGGCGGCGGTGATACCGGCATGGACTGTAATCGCACGGCCATCCGCCAGGGCGCCGCCTCGGTCACCTGCACCTACCGTCGGGATGAGGACAACATGCCTGGATCGCGCCGGGACTATAAGAACAGCAGGGAGGAAGGGGTCGAGTTCCTGTTCAACCGCCAGCCCATCGAAATCGTCGGGGCCGAGCACGTCGAGGGCGTGAAGATGGTCCAAACGCGCCTCGGGCCCCCCGGTCCGCGCGGCCGACGGATACCGGAAACCATCCCCGGCTCCGAGGAGGTCATTGCGGCGGATGCCGTGATCGTGGCCTTCGGATTCCTGCCCAGCCCCCCCACCTGGCTCGAGGCGCAGGGCGTCAAACTCCACCCCAACGGCCGGGTGCGGGTCTCCGCCTCCCGGGACCTGCCCTTTCAAACTACAAATCCCAAGATCTTCGCCGGTGGTGATATGGTTAGAGGTTCGGACCTCGTCGTGACGGCCGTGTTCGAAGGCCGCGAGGCGGCCCGAGGGATACTCGGGTATGTAGGAGTGAACCAGGCCGAACGGGCCGCCTGAGGGCGGTCGACAACGCGCCATAGCCTTCCCAAGGCCGTGGCGCGCAGCTGGGCGTCGACGGGCGCCGCTTGGGTTTTGGGGGAAAGCATGAGCAAGTCAGGCAGGACCGCGCCGGGGCCACGCACCGGTGCTCAAAAGGTGTCGGCAACGACCCGGAACGCACCGCACCTGCGTCCTGGCAAACAGGGCCTTTACGATCCGCAGTTCGAGCACGACGCCTGCGGCGTCGGCTTCGTGGTCGACATCAAAGGGCGCCGTTCGCACAAGATCCTGCAGCAGGCCATCACGGTGTTGCGCAACCTGGATCATCGCGGCGCCAGTGGCAGCGAGACCAATACCGGTGATGGCGCCGGGGTCCTGCTGCAGATGCCCCATGCCTTTCTCAAGGAGGTCGCACGTAAGGCGCGCCTGAACCTGCCGGCGCCCGGCGCCTATGGCAGCGGCATCATTTTCCTGCCGCGCAATCCCACCCGGCGGCGGCGCCTCGAGGAGCACTTCGAGCAGATCGTGCAGTCCGAAGGTCAGACCGTGATCGGCTGGCGCACTCTGCCCACCGACAACTCGATGCTCGGTGAGACCGCCAAGTCGAGCGAGCCGTTCATGCGCCAGATTTTCATCGGCCGCGATCCCTCGCTGACCGACGAGGCGCTATTCGAGCGCAAGCTGTATCTGATCCGCAAGCGCGCCTACAGCGAAATCCGTGCCTCCACCATGGACGGCGCGGAGTACTGGTATGTGCCGAGCCTGTCGCACAAGACCTTCGTGTACAAGGGGATGCTGCTCACCGGACAGCTCTCGCAGTACTTCAAGGATCTGAACGATCCGGCCATGGAGACGGCACTCGCGCTGGTGCACTCGCGCTTCAGCACCAACACCTTTCCGAGCTGGGATCGCGCGCATCCGTATCGCTACATCGCGCACAACGGCGAAATCAACACCCTGCGTGGCAATCTCAACTGGATGAATGCCCGCGAGGCGCTGTTTGAAAGCGACATGTTCGGCGATGACGTGAAGAAAATCCTGCCGATCATCAATCCCAACGGCAGCGATTCGGCGATGTTCGACAACACGCTCGAGCTGCTGGTGCTGGCCGGGCGGTCGCTGCCGCACGCCGTGATGATGATGATTCCGGAGCCGTGGTCGAACCACGAGCAGATGGATGATTCGCTGCGCGCCTTCTACGAATATCACTCCAGTCTCATGGAGCCGTGGGACGGGCCGGCCTGTATCGCCTTCACCGATGGCCGCCAGATCGGCGCGGTGCTCGACCGCAACGGGCTGCGTCCCTCGCGCTACTACGTGACCAAGGACGACATGGTGGTCATGGCCTCCGAGGCCGGCGTGCTCGATGTGCCGCCGGAAGATGTGCTCATGAAGGGCCGCCTGCAGCCCGGGCGCATGTTCCTGGTCGATACCGAGGCCGGGCGCATCGTCGAGGATGAGGAGATCAAGCGCCAGGTCGCAGGCCAGAGGCCGTATCGCCAGTGGCTGGATGAGCACCTGCTGCACCTGAAGGACCTGCCGGCGGCGCCCGAGGTGCCGGTGCCGGATCACGACACTCTGGTGCAGCGCCAGATCGCCTTCGGTTACACCTTCGAGGACCTGCGGGTGCTGCTGGCGCCGATGGCCAAGAGTGGCGTCGAGGCGGTCGGTTCGATGGGCAATGATGCGGCGCTCGCGGCCCTGTCCGCCAAGCCCCGCCTGCTCTACGACTATTTCAAGCAGCTGTTCGCCCAGGTGACCAATCCGCCGATCGACTGCATCCGTGAGGAGCTCATCACCGCCTCCGAGGTGTGGCTGGGTTCGGAGGGCAACCTGCTGATGCCGCAGCGCGCCGATTGCCGGCGTCTGGAACTGTCCGCGCCGATCCTCACCAACGAGGAGTTCGCCAAGGTGCGACGGCTACACGCACCGGGACTCAAGGTCGGCGTGCTGTCGATCCTGTTCCGCGCCACGCGCGGCGAGCGCGGGCTGGTGAAGTCGATCGAGGAGTTGCGCCTGGCGGCGCGGCGCATGGTGGAGGACGAGGAGGTCAACATCCTCATCCTGAGCGATCGCGGAGTGAACCGCGAGTTCGCCGCCGTGCCGGCTCTGCTCGCGGTCTCGGCGCTGCACCACTACCTGATCCGCGAAGGCCTGCGTACGCGCGTGAGCCTGGTGCTCGAGACCGGCGAGGCGCGCGAGGTGCATCACTTCTCACTGATCATCGGCTACGGCTGCAGTGCGATCAATCCGTACCTGGCGTTTGAGACGCTCGACGGCATGATCCGTGACGAGTTCCTGCAGGACATCGATCACGCAAAGGCCTGCCGGAACTTCTCGAAGGCCGCGACCAAGGGCGTCATCAAGGTGATGTCCAAGATGGGCATTTCCGCGGTGCAGAGCTACCACGGCGCCCAGGTGTTCGAGGCCGTCGGATTGCGCCAGGATGTGATCGACGAGTACTTCACCTGGACCTCCTCGCGCATCGGTGGCATCGGCATGGATGTCGTCGCCCAGGAAGTCATGCTGCGGCATCGGGCCGCGTTCCCGGCGCGCGGCACGCACAGTGGTGCGCTGACCGCCGGAGGCCAGTACCAGTGGCGCAGTGATGGCGAGACGCATCTGTTCAGCCCGGAGGCCATCCATCGCCTGCAGAAGGCCGTGCGCACCGGAAGCTTTTCGACCTACAAGTCCTACGCGCAGCTGATTGATGATCAGTCGACGAACCTGTGCACCCTGCGCGGGCTCCTGGAGTTCAAGGCGGGGGATGCGATTGCGCTCGAGGAAGTCGAATCCGTCGAGAGCCTCGTCAAACGCTTCAAGACCGGCGCCATGTCCTATGGGTCCATCAGCAAGGAAGCGCACGAGACACTCGCGATCGCCATGAACCGCATCGGCGGCAAGAGCAACACCGGCGAGGGGGGCGAGGATCCGGAGCGCTACCTGCCGCTGCCCAACGGCGATCTGCGCAGCTCGGCCATCAAGCAGGTGGCCTCGGGCCGCTTTGGTGTGACCAGCGAATACCTCGTCAATGCACGCGAACTGCAGATCAAGATGGCGCAGGGGGCGAAGCCCGGGGAAGGCGGTCAGCTGCCGGGCAGCAAGGTCTATCCGTGGGTGGCCAAGACCCGTCACACCACCGCCGGGGTCGGCCTGATCTCCCCGCCGCCGCACCATGACATCTACTCCATCGAGGATCTGGCCGAACTCATCCACGATCTGAAGAACAGTAACCGCGACGCGCGCATCAGCGTGAAGCTGGTGGCCGAAGTGGGCGTCGGCACCATCGCCGCCGGTGTCGCGAAGGCGCATGCGGAAGTGGTGCTGATCAGCGGCTATGACGGCGGCACCGGCGCCTCGCCGCAGACCTCGATCACCCACGCGGGCCTGCCCTGGGAGCTGGGTCTGGCCGAGACGCACCAGACCCTGGTGTTGAACAATCTGCGCAGCCGTATCACGGTGGAGACCGACGGTCAGCTGAAGACCGGCCGCGACGTGGCGATCGCAGCGTTACTCGGCGCCGAGGAATTCGGTTTTGCGACCGCACCCCTGGTGTCCGTCGGCTGCATCATGATGCGCGTGTGTCACTTGAACACCTGTCCGGCAGGGGTGGCGACCCAGGATCCGAAGCTGCGCGAGCGGTTCGCGGGATCGCCGGACCATGTCGTCAATTTCATGCACTTCATCGCGCAGGATCTGCGGCAGATCATGGCGCAGCTGGGCTTCCGCACCCTGAATGAGATGGTCGGTCGGGTGGATCGGCTGGAGCCGCGCAAGGCCATCGCGCACTGGAAGGCCCGCGGTTTCGACTTCTCGAGCATCCTGTATCAGCCGGACCTGGGTCCGGAGATCGGCCGCTACTGCACAGACACTCAGGATCATGGGCTGGAGAAGTCACTGGACGTGACCACGCTCCTGGAGCTGTGCAAGCCGGCCATCGAGCGCGGTGAGAAGGTGACGGGCGAGGTCAACATCCGCAACGTGAACCGGGTCGCCGGCACCATCACCGGCAGCGCGATCACGCGCCGCTGGGGTGCGCAGGGACTGCCACAGGACACGGTGCAGATCCTGTTCAAGGGGTCGGCCGGTCAGAGCTTCGGCGCCTTCATCCCGCCGGGTATGACGTTTCGTCTCGAGGGCGATGCCAATGACTACGTCGGCAAGGGACTCTCGGGAGGCCGCCTCATCGTCGTGCCGTCGCCGGCCGCGACCTTCATACCCGAAGAGAACATCATCATCGGCAACGTCGCGCTGTATGGCGCGACCAGCGGTGAGGCGTACTTCCGTGGCATGGCCGGGGAGCGCTTCGCGGTGCGCAACAGTGGCGTCAGAACCGTCGTCGAGGGCGTGGGCGATCACGGTTGCGAGTACATGACCGGCGGGCGGGTCGTGGTGCTGGGTGCCACCGGTCGCAACTTCGCTGCCGGCATGTCCGGCGGCGTGGCCTACGTGCTTGATGAGAAGGGCGACTGCCGCAGTCACGTCAACAAGCAGATGGTCGGAATCACCGGTGTCGATGAGGAAGCGGACATCGCCGAGCTGCGTGATCTGATCGAGCGGCATTGGCAGCACACGCGCAGCGGCCGTGCCCGGCGGATACTGGATTCATGGGACTTGAGCGTCACGAAATTCGTGAAGGTCATGCCCAAGGACTATCAGCGCGTGCTGGCCTGCATCAAGAAGGCGCACGACCAGGGACTGACGGGTGACGAGGCCATCATGGCCGCGTTCGAAGAGAACGCGCGTGACCTGGCGCGCGTCGGCGGGAATTGAGTTTCAGATAATGGGAAAGCCGACCGGATTCATCGAATATCTGCGGGAACTGCCCGTGGATCGCACGCCGCTGGAGCGCATCCAGGACTGGCGTGAGTTTCACTTCCATATGGAAGACAAGCGCCTGCGCCAGCAGGGCGCCCGCTGCATGGACTGCGGTGTGCCCTTCTGTCACACCGGCAAGCTGTTGAATGGCGGTGCCTCGGGCTGTCCGGTCAACAACCTCATCCCCGAGTGGAACGATCTGGTGTACCGCGGCCTGTGGCGCGAGGCGCTGGAGCGGCTGCACAAGACCAACAATTTCCCGGAATTCACCGGGCGCGTGTGTCCGGCGCCGTGCGAGGGATCCTGTGTGCTCGGGATCAACGCGCCGCCGGTGACCATCAAGAACATCGAAAACGCCATCATCGACAAGGGCTGGGATGAGGGCTGGGTGTTTCCGCTGGCGCCCGTCGAGCGCACCGGCAAGACGGTCGCGGTCGTGGGCTCGGGACCGGCGGGGCTGGCGGCAGCCGCGCAGTTGAATCACGCGGGCCATCTGGTCACGGTGTTTGAGCGCGCGGATCGTCCGGGGGGGCTCCTGATGTACGGCATTCCGAACATGAAGCTCGATAAGCGCGAAGTCGTGATGCGCCGAATCAAGCTCATGGAGGACTCGGGCGTCAGATTTCAGTGTGGCGCCAATGTCGGCACCAATGTTGAGCCGCAGACTCTGCGCAAGGACTTCGATGCAGTCGTGCTGTGCACCGGCGCCACCGTGCCGCGCGACCTGAACGTCGATGGCCGCCATCTGAATGGCGTGCATTTCGCCATGGACTATCTCACCGGCAGCACCAGGGCTTTGCTGAATGGCGGCGCGGATCACGCGCCCATTCATGCCAGGGACAAGGATGTGATCGTGGTCGGCGGTGGTGATACCGGTACCGACTGTGTCGGCAC
>Ga0210391_10001609_pt1 | contig 20297 bp, 12 predicted proteins | sample IncBWC12OmetaG_FD_160573 | JGI IMG/M metagenome (GOLD analysis project Ga0210391, IMG submission 160573) | Forest soil microbial communities from Barre Woods Harvard Forest LTER site, Petersham, Massachusetts, United States - Inc-BW-C-12-O ...
CTGCACCCTGTCCTCTACATCCGCCGCAGCGCCATCTTCGCCGCGTGATACCCGCACATTCCATGCACGCCCCCACTCGGCGGCGTCGACGACGAGCACAAATACAAATTCTTCGTCCCCGTGTAGTAATTCCCCAGCGCCGGACGAAACACAAATTGCTTGATCGACAGCAATCCCCCGTTAATATCGCCGCCCACCAGATTCGCGTCCATCCGCTCCAGCACTGCGGGCGAAGCAATGTGGCGCGCCAGCACGCAGTCGCGGAAGCCCGGCGCAAACCGCTCCATCTGCGCCTCCATCCGGCTCGTCATATCCTCCGTGCACCCATTCGGCACATGGCAATACACCCACGCAATGTGCTGCCCCTTCGGCGCGCGTGTCGTGTCGAACAGCGTCGGCTGCGCCACCAGCATGAACGGCTGCTCCGCGATCTGCCCATGCGTCACCGCATGTTCCGAGCGCGCAATCTCGTCAAACGTCCCGCCCACATGCACGGTAATCGACCGGTTGCACTCGCGCGCCTCCCATGGAATCGGCGCCGACAAAGCGTAGTCAATCTTGAACACGCCTGGTCCGTAGCGATACTCCTCCATCGCTTTCCGGTAGCTCTTCTGCAGCCGCTCACCGGCCACGCCGAGCAGCTGCCGCGGCGTCAGATCGCACAGAATCGGCCCATCGCCAGCATCCAGTTCGTCGAGCGACCCAATCCTTCGCCCCGTGTGCACCGTCCCGCCCAAATCTTTGAGCGTCCCCAGCAGCGCGTTCGTAATCGCCTGCGAGCCGCCGCGCGGCACTGGCCAGCCCACCACATGCGCGGCCGCGCCCAGCATCAGCCCAACCGCCGGACTCAGCGCCTCATCGAAACTCAGAAATGAATGTCCGGCCAGCCCCGCAAAAATCGCCCGCGTGCGTTCGTTTTTGAAGTGCCGCTTCCCGAGGCCCCGTGCCGACTGCATCGCGTATAGCCCAAAATTCGCCATCACGAAAGGGTTCTGCGGAATCCGCGTCACCGGCCCGAGCGCATCGGCCACAAACGTTGTCCAGTGCAGCACCAGCGGCTCAATGATCTCGCGCCACGCTCGCGCATCTTCGCGGAAAACGGTGTCCTGATCCTTCAGGCTGTGCTCCAGTGTCACCGCCGTTCCGTCGTCCAGCGGATGCGCCAACGGCGCCGTTCCATGCACCCATTGCAGCCCATGATCGGCCAGCGGTTGCGACGCAAAGAAGGGCGAAGCCGCGCCCATCGGATGCACCGCCGAGCCAAAATCGTGATGAAAGCCAGGCAACGTCAGCTCCAGAGTGCGCGCGCCGCCGCCAGGAACTTCTTCGGCCTCATAAACATCCACGGCAAGGCCCGCTCGCGCCAGCACAATGGCCGCTGCCAACCCGTTAGGCCCGGAACCGATCACGCAGGCGCGCCGTGTCATTTTGCTTTCCGTTTCATTTCACTTTTACGTTACAGGTTCCATCGCGGGCGGCGCAAAGGCCGTCATGCCTGGCTTGCTGCCTGCGGGCGCTGCCGGTGCCGCTCCACCATGCGCATTTTCACGTAGAGCAGCAGATACAGCACCACCGCCAGATTGATGACAGTAAGCCCCAGCTTGATCCAGGTCACGCGCCGAAACAGCTCCCACAATTCCCAGGGCAAAAACGATGCCGTCAAAATGAGCGTCACAAACTCGGCCCATGCCTGCTCCATCACCAGGCCCGCGCCTTCAATCGCGTCCAGAGCGGCAATAAAGAAGATGGCCGCGCTGATCTCCCGCATCCGGTGCGGGTCAATCATGGCCACCTTCACCAATATGAGGCTGACGAAATGGCCTTCAGGATTGAAGCGCATGGCATGAATGAAGTGCTCAAGAACGTCGGCCAGATTCTTATGCAGCAGCCGGATGGCGCCGATCCCCAGCAGGATAAACATCACCGCCTGGGCCAGCTTGAACACGCCAATCAAAATGATCCATCGATCATGCGAGGACCTCACACGCGTAGTCGATTCTTCCTGGACAACGGCGGCCGGCTGAAAGGGCATAATGTGGGGTGCTACTTGGCATCTTCCCACACTGGATGGGATGCAAGCCAGCGATTACCGTGCCACCAGCTTCGGTGCGCCCCGGTTCAGGCCGCCCCGCTGCAGGATTGGCCCCAGCTTCTCGAGCGCCGCTTCCACGCTCACGCCGTGCCGCGCACGCAGCGCATCCACCTTGCCATGCTCAATGAAATGATCGGGCCAGCCGATGCGGACCACCGGCGTCTCGACCCCCATTTCGTTCAATGCTTCCAACACCGCGCTGCCAAAACCACCCATCAGCACGTGATCCTCAAACGTGATTACCGCGTTGGCACGCCGCGCATAGCGGCCGATCAGTTCCCGGTCCAGCGGCTTGATGAATCGAGGGTTAATGACGGCGGCCGAATACCCCAGCGGCTGCAGCGCTTCCGCCAGTTGTTTCGCCATCGGCAGCAGGGCGCCCAGTCCAAGAATCACGAAATCTTCGCCCTCCTGCACCATTTCGGCCTGCCCAATGGGCATCGCGCGCGGTTGCGCCTTCACCTTCGCGCCCGGGCCAACACCGCGCGGATACCGGATCGCGCTCGGACCCTCATGCAGCATCGCCGTGTACATCATGTCCGCCAGCTCGTCCTCGCTCGTCGGAGCCATTTGCACCATGTTGGGCACGCCCCGCAGGTAAGCAATGTCGAACAGCCCGTGATGCGTCGGCCCGTCGTCGCCGCTCAATCCTGCGCGATCCATGCAGAACACCACCGGCAGATTCTGCAGGCACACGTCGTGCACAATGGGGTCGAAAGCCCGCTGCAGGAAAGTCGAATAAATCGCGCAATACGGCATGAATCCCCGCGTCGCCATGCCCGCTGCGAAAATCACCGCGTGCTCCTCGGCAATTCCCACATCGAAGTATCTCTTTGGGTGATGCGGGCGGAAAAGATCGAGCGCGGTCCCATTCGGCATGGCCGCCGTAATCGCCACAATCTTCTCGTTTTCGTTTGCCAGCTTCACCAGCGACTCGGCAAACACCTCGGAATACGTCCGCTGTCCCGTCGATTCCGTTTTCCCCGTTTCCGGATCGTAAGGTCCCAACCCGTGAAACTTCTTCTGCTTATCCAGCGCGGGCTGGAAGCCGCGGCCCTTCTGCGTAATCGCGTGCAGCAGTACCGGGCGATCCTGCTGCTTCAGGAACTTGAACGTCTCAATCAGCAGCCCGATGTTGTGCCCGTCCACCGGCCCGTAATACGTCAGTCCAAATTCTTCAAACAGGAACGAAGGCCACAACATGCCCTTGGCAGCCTCTTCGGCGCGCTTCACCATGTTCACGGCAGCCTTGCCGCCAACGCGCTCCAGCAGCCGTGCAGCGCTGTCGTGCAGCTGGCTCACGTGGGTGTTGGTCACAATCTTATGCAAATATTTCGCGATGGCCCCAACGTTGCGGTCAATCGACCACTCGTTGTCGTTCAGCACCACAATCAGCCGCTTCGTCTGATCGGCAATGTTGTTGAGCGCCTCAAACGAAATGCCGTTAGTGAAGGCCGCATCTCCGGCCAGCGCGATCACGTTTTCCTTGCCGCCTGCCAGGTCCCGCGCCACCGCCATTCCCAGCGCCGCGGAAAGCGCCGTCCCCGCGTGCCCTGCGCCGTAGCAGTCGTGCTCGCTCTCCGTGCGCAGCATGAACCCGTTCAGCCCGCCCGGCTGCCGGATCGTATCCATGCGGTCGCAGCGCCCGGTCAGCATCTTGTGGACGTACGCCTGGTGGCTCACGTCGAAAACAAACTTGTCCCGCGGCGTATCGAACACATAATGCAGCGCCAGCGTCAGTTCCACGACCCCCAGATTCGGGCCGATATGACCGCCGGTTTTTGACAGTGTGACGATCAGCCGCTCGCGGATCTCCTGCGCCAGCAACTCAAGTTGCGGGACGGTGAGCGTCCGAAGATCAGCAGGGGATTGAATGGCGTCGAGAAAATTGCCCATGAAGAGTCCAGAGGCGGCCTGTCCGTTGGAAACCCTCAAACGGCTAACCTGTTGCTCCGGAATCAAAAAAGACCCCCAACCAGGGAGCCTTCGCGTTTCGGAACGTCCTCTGAAGGTTAAGTATATCCCGTTCGTTCAGAATGGGGTACCCGGCGGCGCGCCAAGCCCTGCCAGGCCAAAATTGCCGAGTTCCCTATCGCCCGCCCTTCGCTTCCCTGGCCGGAAACAGAAACCGCAGCAGCGGACCCACGCGTTCCGCCCACGCGCCCTCGTCATGCGTTCCCCCAGCCACGCGTTCATAATGCAGGTCCACGCCCTCGCGCCATCCGTGGATCTTCAGCCGCGCCTCCAGCAATTCCACATCCGCCAGCGTGCGCCGGCCTTCCGCATCGCCCACATCCAGCCACAGCCGCGGCCGCTTTACCAGCTCCGGCGCCACATCGTTCACGTAGCTCACGATGTACTTGTGATTCCACCAGACCGACGGCGACAGCACCGCCAGCTTCCCAAAAGTCTCTGCGTGCCGCAGCCCCAGCCACAAAGACAGCAACCCGCCCAGCGACGATCCGCCGATCCCGGTGTTCTCCGCCCCATCGCGCAGCCGGTATTCCGACCGCAGAAACGGCAGCAGCTCGCGGATCAGCATGTCGCTGTATTTGCCCGCGTCGCCGCCGCCCATCTTCCAGTCGCGGCTCGGCGTGTATTCCGCCAGCCGCCGCTCGCCGCCATTGGCAACGCCCGCAATCACCAGCGGTTCCACCAGGCCTGCGCCAATCACCGCGTCCGCCGTCTCCGCCACGCGCCACGTGCGCCCGCGTATAAACGACGTCTGCGGATCGAACAGGTTCTGTCCATCCTGCAAAATCAGCAGCGGATACCGCCGCTTCGCATCGTCTCCATAGCCCGGCGGCAAATAAACCGTCACATCCCGCTGCGCGCGCAGAAACTTGCTGGTCAGCCCCTCAAATTTCCGCACCCGCGGATGATCGTATCCGCCCGGCGGTGGAAAGCTCTGCGCCCCTGCTTCTGCCTGACTCGGTGTTGCCAATTCCTTGCCCTTCCCTGTCCGCTTGCTCCGGCTGCCTGGTTCGCGCATTGCGATTCCGATGCTTTACGATACCGTAACTTCACAACCTGCCCACAATGAACCGCGAATATCACAAATGGTGGTCTCCACGCCTCGGCCGCGACATGGAACTCCTCGTCCACGGCCACGACGGCGTCCCTCTCGTCGTCTTCCCCACTTCCCAGGGCCGCTTCTACGAATTTGAAGACCGCGGCCTGGTCGGCTCCATCGCCCACAAAATTGACGGCGGCGAAGTCCAGCTTTATTGCCTCGATTCCGTCGACGCCGAAAGCTGGTACAACCGCGCCGTTCCCCCGCGCTGGCGCATCGCCCGCCACATGCAGTACGAAAGCTATGTGATGGACGAAGTCCTCCCGCTCGTCCGCCAGAAAAACGGCAACCCCAACCTCGCCTCCTTGGGATGCAGCTTCGGCGGCTATCACGCCGTCAACATCGCCCTCCGCCATCCCGACCGCTTTACGGGGTTCCTGTCCATGTCCGGCGCCTTCGACCTCAGCAACTTCTTCGGCGGCTACTACGACCAGGACGTCTACTTCAACCTGCCCACGCATTACCTGCCGAACCTCGGCGACGCCTGGCACTTCGATCGCTACCGCCGCAATCACTACGTCCTCGCCACCGGCTGGGACGACCAGTGCCTCGGCCAAAACCAACACCTCGCCCGCATCATGGGCGCCAAAGGCATCCCCCACAACCTCTACATCTGGGATTCCTGGAATAGTCACGACTGGCCGACGTGGTCGAGGATGATGAACGAATATTTGTGAGAAGGCCAGTCGTGCGGGTGAGCGCGGCGCGAGCCCTGGCAAGGGGCGAGCAAAGCGCGAGGGCGATAGCGAAGCGGTAGCCCTTCTGTTAGGCCTGGCCCACATGGTCGAGGATGATGAACGAATATTGTGAGAAGGCCAGTCGTGCGCTGACGCCGTCCTGAACGCTGATCGCTGATCGCTGAACTCTGATCGCTACACCCTACACCCTACCCCCTACCCCCTCGGCCTCCCCCCGGGAACCTTTCCCAACATTCTGCGTCTATCCACCCAGTAACCGTCGTAATTGTGTTTAGGAAGGTCCGCATGCTCCTGCGCAGGCTCGTCGTCGTGTCGTGTCTTCTTCCCGCCGGTTTCCTCTTCACGCAAAACACCGCCGAATCCCACAAAGCGGAACTCCCCGTGCGCCGCGTCGTTCTCTACAAAAACGGCGTCGGCTACTTTGAGCACTCCGGCCGGGTCACCGGCAACCAGGCCGTCAGCATCGACTTCACATCCTCGCAGCTCGACGACGTCCTCCAGTCCCTCACCGCGCTCGATCTCAACGGCGGACGCATCGCCGGCGTCAGCTACAACTCCACCACCCCCATCGATCAGCAGTTGAAGAACATTCCGCTCGGCCTCGGCGAGAAGCCTTCCACCACCGAACTCTACGCATCGCTCGCCGGCGCGCACGTCGAAGTCTCGGGAGCCGGCGATGCCGCTCTCTCCGGCCGGATCGTCCACTACGAGATTCGCTCCGAGAAAACCGCGGGCGGCGTGGAAGCCAATCACCGCGTGCTCACCATCGTCACCGACGGGGGTGCCATCCGCTCCCTCGAAGTCGGCCCAACCACCAGCATCCGCGTGCTCGATGGCGACCTGCGCCGCGACCTCGACGAATATCTCGCCCTCCTCGCCTCCACCCAAAGCCGCCAGATGCGCCACCTCACCCTGCAGGCCCAGGGCACCGGCGCGCGCGACATTCGCGTCAGCTACATCAGCGAAGTCCCCGTGTGGAAGAGCACCTACCGCATCGTTTTCCCCAACGACAGCAGCAAAGCCACCGCGCCCGGCGACCCGGAACCGGCCATTCTGCAGGGCTGGGCCGTCGTCGACAACACCGTCGGCTCCGACTGGGACAACGTCCAGCTTTCGCTCGTCGCCGGAGCGCCGCAGAGCTTTATCGAGCCGCTTTCGCAACCCATCTACACGCATCGCCCCACCGTCGCCGTGCCGGAAGCGGAAAACACTGCGCCCGTGGTGCATGACAGTGCGCTTCAGTCCGCGAGCGAAACCGTCGAGGTCAACGCCGATGCAAACGGGCTGCTCGCTCCTCAACCGTCAGCCCGAAAGGCCAGAGTTGGCCATGGATCCGGCGGCGGAGTCGGAGGCGGCCGCATGTTCCTCGGCGGCGGCGCCGGGGGCGTGATGGGCGGCATCCTGGGCGGCGCCGCCCCAGCTCCGCCACCGCCTCCTCTCATTCAGGACGAAACCAACAGCGCCTCCTCCAACAAATTTGACGACTACTTCGAGTACACCGTCGCCCAGCCTGTCACTCTCCACAAAAACGAGTCGGCCCTCGTCCCCGTCCTCCAGACCAACGTCCAGGCCGAGCGTGTTACCCTCTGGAACCCCTCGCAACCCGTCGCGCTGCGCGCCCTCTGGCTCACCAACTCCGGCACGCTCACCCTCGACCGCGGCAGCTTCTCCGTCTTCGAGAGCAACGAATTCGCCGGAGAAGGCCTCACCGACCCCATCCACGCCGGCGAAAAGCGCCTGCTCTCCTACGCCGTCGACCAGGCCGTCCACGTCAGCACAGAAGGCCATCACGACACAGCGCACCTGCAACACATCGCCGTGCACGACGGAGTCCTGATCGCCCGCAGCGAGCAGATTCGCGAGGTCACCTACCTCGTTCACAATGCCGCCAGCGACGCCCGCGACGTCATCCTCGAGCATCCTCTGGAGGACGGCTGGAAGCTCACCTCCGGGGTCAAGCCAGTCGAAACCTCGGCCTCCAGCTACCGCTTCCGCGTCATCGCCCAGCCTGGCGAGACGGTGCACCTCCACGTCGGCGAAACGCATGTGGAAGGCACGCGCTACGAGCTGGCGAATGTCGACGACGATCAGCTCGACGTCCTGCTGACCAGCGGCGGCGATCGCTCCAGCCTTGAGAAAGCGCTCGCGCCGGTTCTGGCCGCCCGCGCCAAAGTGAACGACCTCGGCGATCAAATGGACGCGAAAGACGACGAAATCCAGAAGGCCGAAGACGATTCGAAGCGCCTCCACGACAACATCCAGGGCTTAAAGGACTCTGCCGAAGAGCGCACCCTGGCCAGCCGCTACGCCCGCGAAATGAACGCCGACGAAGACCAGCTGCAAACGCTCCGCAAAGAACGCGCCGACTTAGAGCAGCAGCAAAAAACCGCCCAGCAAGCCCTCGACGAAGCCATCCGCAATCTGAATCTCGACCAGGACGTATAAACCGAGCAAAGCCAGAAAGCAAACTTGGTAGCTCGAAGCCGCGCGGAAAGCCTGGAGTCGAAGATTGGCGCAAGCGCAGGCCGTATCAGCCGCAGACACAATCCGTCGCTGACCTGTGTAGCAACTATGGTTTTACGCAATCGGGTCGATAGCCCTCCACAGCCAGCACGCATGCCTCGGCGCTGAGCTCTCGCGCCCCACGCGCAAGGTTCCTGGAGCATTTCCATCCTCATGGAGCTTGCTTACTGAGGTAACTCGCTCCACATTTTGACAAATTGTGCGTTGATTTGTGTTGGGGAAACTCCATATACTCACCGACAAAATCACCGTATCCCTCAATCGCTCTGGGTTTTGTTGCGCATGGGTACCTAGAAATCCCCCTTCCAGGAGCAACTATGCAAGACGTGTGCGCCTGCGGTCCCTCACCGAAGACCAGGCTTCTGTGGGCTGTTCTCGCAGCCTCTGCGACGCTGAGTGTTTCGCTGGTCACGGGCTGCTTTTCCACCAACTTCGGAAGCCAGAACGCCGCCACGATCTCGGCCGCGAGCAGCACGATCCGGGTGAATCAGCAGTTGCAGCTGAAAGCCGACGCAGGCGCGGAGAGTCTCATCTTCTCCGTGAATGGAATTCCTGGAGGCAATGACGAGGTAGGTACGGTGAACGGCTCCGGCGTGTACACCGCTCCGGCTGTCATTCCAACTCCGGATTCGGTAGCGATCACGAGTGTCTCGAAGTCCTTCCCAAACGCACCGAACGGTTCCGTCACACTGACGGTCTGGAATCCGATTCCGGTTCTCTCCAGCGTGAACCCCTCGGGATTCTCGGAGGGAACATCGACAGTCACAGTGAACGGATCGCAGTTTGTTTACGGCGCCCAAATCAGCTGGAACGGCGCCATGGTGCCGACGACCTATGTTTCGGACTCACAGCTGGTGGCGTCGATTGCGGCGCCGGTTCCAGGAACGTATCCGCTGAACGTGACGAATCCAAACCCCGGATCGGCAAGCGCCAAACCGCTTTCGCTGAAGGTGGGGCCAGGGCAAGTGGTGCTGCAGTTGTACGCGAATTCCGGATCGGATGTCCGCGTGAGCAACCAGCTGACCTTTGGATTGACGGTGAATGGGACGGATAACCCCGGCGTCACGCTGCAGGTGAACGGAATCGCCGGGGGGAACCCACAAATCGGCACCGCAGTCTCTAACTCGGATGGATCGATTACCTATACCGCCCCGGCAGTGGTTCCTACTCCTAATAATGTCGTCGCGCTGAAGATTACGAGTGTCGACAACCCGGCCGTTTCGATCGAGCAGAACATTTCGGTGATGAATCCGATCCCGATTCTGACATCGGCGACGCCGATGTCGTTCAATCCTGGCCCGGCAACGGTGGTACTACAGGGGCAGAAGTTCATCACAGGGGCGCAAATAGTGGTAAACGGGGCGGCGATCGCAGCCACCTTTAACAGCTCTTCGCAATTGACAGCGAACCTGAATCTAACCGAGCCGGGCACCCTCGATCTGCAGGTGCTGAATCCAGCTCCGGGGCCGGCTGCTTCCGCGGATTTGATTGCGCTGGTGAACGGCACGCCGCCTGTGCCGTTGGTGGATCCCGCCGATGCTTCGCGCTTTCTGGAACAGGCGACGTTCGGCGCTACCGATGCTGACATTCATCACCTTTCGATGGTTGGCTATCAGGCCTGGTTCAACGAGCAATTCGCCCTTCCTTCAACGCCGCAGGTTCCGGTCGTGCAGCAGGAGCTGATGCTGAATAATCCGCCGTGTGCCAGCGGCAATGTGAAATGCAACGCAGCACTCTTCCTGCAAAACAGCTCGGATGAGCAATTCGTGCAGAATTCCTTCTGGCAGCAGGCGGTCACCGGCAACGACGAGTTGCGGCAGCGGGTGCGCTACGCTCTCAGCGAAATGCTGGTGGTTTCGAGCAACAATTCCTCCGGCGTGCAGAATTATCCCCGCGGCGAAGCGAACTTCTACGACGTACTTGGCGCCGATGCCTTCGGGAACTTCCGCACGATTCTCAACGACGTCACGCTGAATCCGGAGATGGGCATTTTTCTCTCGATGCTTGGGAACGACAAGGGGAATGCGACCACCGATCCGGATGAGAACTACGCGCGCGAAGTGATGCAACTCTTCACCATCGGTCTGTATCAGCTGAACGACGATGGAACTCAGAAGCTGGATGGAAACGGGAACCCAATTCCGACGTATTCAAATACCGATGTGATGGGGCTCGCCAAAGTTTTTACCGGCTTCAGCTGGAATATTCCCGGAAACAGCAGCGACGCGGGCTGGTCCAACTGCTGCGTCTATGTGGGGCCGGGCTACGGAGAAGACCTGCTGCCGATGCAGAGTTATTCTGACCATCACTCGACAGATGAAAAGGATTTTCTGGGAGCCACGATTCCGGCGGGAAGCTCCAATTCCGACGCCGACCTCAAGATTGCGCTGGACACGATTTTCAATCATCCCAACGTGCCGGCATTCGTTTCGAAGCAGCTCATTCAGCATCTCGTGACGAGCAATCCCAGTCCAGCCTACCTCAGCCGCGTATCGGCTGTGTTTAAAGACGATGGGACGGGGGTCCGCGGAAACATGAAGGCGGTGATTACCGCCATCCTGCTCGACCCGGAAGCGCGCGACGCTGCCAACTTCTCCGGTAATCCGCAATACGGCAAGGTGCGGGAAGCGCTGCTGCGCTACACAGAATGGGCGCGGGCCTTTACCGCCCAGTCGCGGACCGGCTCGTTCGATCTCGCCAGCACGGAAGATCCGATTTATGGGCTGGGGCAGATGTCGCTGCGCTCGCCTACGGTCTTCTGGTGGTTCACTCCAGGATATGTTCCGCCCGGCACCAGCATCGCAGCGTCCAACCTGACGGCGCCGGAGATGCAGATGACCAATGTTTCGACGGTGGTCGGCTATATCAATTACCTGGAAACAGCGATCGGCGGCGACGCGGACTCGGGTCCTGACCTGTTCGCGTCCTATGGTACGGAAATGGCGCTGGCGGCAACACCCGATCAGTTGGTCGACCGCCTCAATCTGCTTCTGATGGCTGGAGAAATGAGCAGCACCCTGCAGTCGCAGATCGTTGCCGCTGTCAAGGGGATTCCGATTCCCAGCGGCGACCAGAGCGCCATTCAGACCGCGCTGGCCAATCGCGTGAGAACGGCTGTCTATCTCACCACGGCTTCGCCAGATTTTAGCGCGCAATTTTAGTGAGGCTACGATGAACCGATACGAGCAATCCCGACGGCAATTTCTCAGAACGGCGTCCATGGCCTCGATGGCGGGGTTTGCGGTGAGCCCGTTTCTGCTTGAACTGAACGGACTGGCGGCCCTGGCGCAGGAGAGCTCGGGCTCCGACTACCGCGCCCTGGTTTGCGTGTATCTGCAGGGTGGCAACGACGGCCACGGAACCGTGATCGCCACGGATCAGGCCTCCTTCGCCGCGTTTACGCAGGCACGTTCCGGAGCCCCTGGGCTGGCTTATCCGATGGGCGAATTGCTGCCCATCGTGCCCAACACGCCACAGAGCGGACGGACGTTCGCGCTCAATCCCTATCTGACGGGCGTGCAGAACCTGTTCAACGCGGGGAGGGCTGCCGTGGTGGTCAATACAGGCACTCTGGTTGCTCCCACCACAAAGGCGCAGATTAATGCCAATTCCGTTCCCCTGCCGGATTCCCTGTTCTCGCACTTCGATCAGACGGCGGCATGGCAGGCGATCGCGTCGAATCTTGGCAGCGGCGAGCACATTGGCTGGGGCGGTGCCATGGCCGATCTGATCGAGAGCATGAACATGAATTCCAATTCGATGTTCACGTGTATCTCCACCGCCGGGAACGCTTTGTTTCTCGCCGGGCAAACATCGTTTCAGCTCAACGTCACTTCCGCGGGTCCCATTCCGATCTATGGGTTGCAACAGCCGACATTTGGAATGCAGTCGGGATCGAGCGCTCTCAGCTCGATTCTCAGTGCAGAGGAATCGAACCTGTTCGCGAAAGAGTACGAGGTGGTCATCCAGCGCTCCGTCCAGGCCCAGGCGACGCTGGCCAGCGCTATGCCTCCGGCGGGCGTGGGTGGCATTCCCAATCCGCCGCAGTATCTCGATCCCGTGTCAAAGAAGCTCATGGACAATCCGCTGGCGGATTCGATGCAGACCGTCGCCCGCATCATTGCCGGGCGCGGTAGCCTGGGAGTGACGCGGCAGATCTTCTACGTCCAGCTTGGCGGCTTCGATACCCACAACAACCAGGCCGCAACGCATTCGCAGCTGCTTACTCAGCTGGCGGCGGCATTTGAGTACCTGGACGCGCAGATGACCGCCCTCGGCCTGGGCTCGCAGGTCACCTCGTTCACGATCTCGGATTTCGGACGCACCCTCACCTCCAACAGCAACGGCACCGATCATGGATGGGGCAGCCATCATTTCGTCGTCGGCGGCGCGGTGCAGGGGCACGATATGTACGGGCAATATCCGGTAATCGGCGTGAATCAGGCCAACGATGTGGGCGCGGGACGCCTAATTCCCACGACCGCCGTCGAGCAGTATGCGGGTACGCTGGCGCGGTGGTTTGGACTCAGCGACAGCCAAATCCGGGTGGTATTTCCCAACTTCGCAAACTTCGGCTCGAACCCATACCTCGGATTCATGTCATCCTGACCGCTGCCTGATGGGCGAGCCATCAGCCATGGGAAAGGGGAGCTTTTTCGCCACCCGTTACCCGCTGGCGTTACGGCGCTTCGATCAGTTCCATCTTGCCGTCGCGTTTACGGTGTAGCACGCACACAGTGCCCTCGTTTGTCCGGAAGACGAAGACGTCGCGGTCGCGGAATTCTGCTTCCTTCACGGCTTCCTCGACGGTCATGGGCCGTATCGCCACCGAATCCGCCGAGCGCACGATGTGCGGTTCCGCGATGGGGGACTTCGCCGGGAACGTGTGCACGGTCACCGGCACCACCTGCCGCGCTGGGCGTTTGCCGTTCGTCTTCGCCAGACGATGCGCGGGAGCGGCAGGCACGTCGTGTTCGGCGTCGGCAGCATCGGCACGCGACTGGGCTGCCTTGCGCGCACGCACCGGGAGGTTGTCGGTCTGCATCTTTTCTTCCTTGGGCTGCCGCTTGATGGTGTGCAGCTTCTTCCGCAGACGGATCGCCTGCGATTCCGCCTTGCCCAGCGCCTCACGCAGCGCGTTTTCCATGTTATTCGACTCGGCAAAGCCCACGATCTTTCCCGCGCGCATGCGCAGGGTCACGTCGGCGGTCTTGCGATATTTCTCGGTGGTCAGCACAATGTGCGCGTCCACCAGTTTGGGCAGCAGCTTCGCAATGCGCTCAATGCCCTCGTCGCCGACGCGTCGAAATGCCGCCGTCACCGTCACCTGCCTTCCGGTGTACTCAACCTGCATGGAAAGCTCCTTTCCTGAAGAAGACGCCTGGCAGAGTGCCGGCGCTCTTAGTTGCGAATGCGTCGCTGATGCGTGCTGGGAATACGCATGTCCTCGCGATATTTTGCCACTGTCCGCCGGGTTACGTCGATTCCGTGGCCCTGCAACAGGGTCGCGATCTGGTCGTCGGTGAGCGGTTTGCTGGGGTCTTCATCTTCAATCAGCTTTTTCACCTTCCGCTTCAGCAGCATCAGCGGCGTCCCTGCGCCTTCCGGCCCGTTCACGCCCTCGCTGAAGAAGAAGCGCAACTCAAACACGCCTTGCGGTGTGTGGACATACTTGCTGGAAACCGCGCGGCTCACCGTGGAGGGATGCACGCCGATCTCTTCCGCCACTTCCTTGATCATCATCGGCTTCAGCGCTTCCACACCCTTTTCGAGAAAATCGCCCTGACGCCGCACAATCGATTCGCAGGTGCGCAGGATAGTGTTCTTGCGCTGCTCGATATTCCGCATCAGCTGGAGCGCCGAGCGGTAGCGCTCCTTCACGTAATCCTTCACATCTTTTTCGGCGCCATCCTGGGTCAGGAGACGCCGGTAGCCCTGGTTGAGCCGCAGCGTCGGCAGGTCGTCTTCGTTCATGGCGACCATCCACTCGTCGCCGCGCTTTACAAACGCCACATCCGGCTCAATCAGGCGAGCTTCGCTGCGGTTGTAGCGCTGGCCTGGACGCGGATCGAGTGTTCGAATAAAGTCGATGGCTCGCTGCGTCTCTTCCACGCCTTTGCCCACGGCTTTCGAAAGCTCGCGCGGATCGCGCTTCTGGAGCAGCAGCATATGGGTGTCGATAATCCGGGTGGCAAGCTCGAAGATTTCCAGACGGCTGGATCCCTCGTGCACCACTTCTTCAACTTTGGCGGGCTCCGGTTTGGCTCCGTCGAGCATTGCGCTATGCCCATTCGTTATCGCGGGAGGCGTTTCGGAATCCGCATCGTCTGCCTCGGCCGCGCGCCGGCTCGCTCTGGTGGCCTTCGCGAAGATCAGTTCGAATTCCTTTTTTTGCGCTTCCACCTGCACCAGCAGGCAGTCGCGCAGATCGCGCGTCGCTACGCCGATGGGGTCCAGCTGCCGCACCACTTCCAGCGCTGCCGCCAAATTGTGGCGCGCTCGTTCCACCATCGCCGGAGGCAGTTCAGCCACGCGCGTGTGAACTTCCTTTGCGACTTCGCCTTTGGCCAGGTCGGGATTATCCGGCTCCATCTGCTCATGCAGATAACCGCCCAGCAACTCTTCGTCGGTCGCCGTCAGGTAGCCGTCTTCATTCAGATTGCCGATGAGGTATTCCGCCGCCTCGCGAACCGCGGGCGACAGGCTAAGCGCGCCCAACTGCCAAAACAGGTGATCGGTGAGCGTGGCGGGAGAGGAGAGAAAGTTCTCAATCGACGGCTTTTCAATCTCCTCGTAATTGTTCGGGGAGCGGAAGCCGGGGTCGAGGTAATCCTGAAAATAGCTGCCGAAGTCGATCTCGTCGAAGGGGTCTTTCTCCTTCGGCGTGTCGGCGACCTGCGTTTCCACCGGGCGTTCGCGCTGCGCTTCCTCGGCGGCCACGTCGTCGAGCAGCGGAACGTTCTCTTCCATCTCCTCGAGAACGGGATTCTCCGCGATCTCGGCCTGGATCATTTCCTTCAATTCGAGCTTGTTCAGAGCCAGGACGCTGACCATCTGCATTAGCCCCGGCGTGAGAATCTGCCGTTGCGCGACCTTCAGGCTCAGTTTTGGCTGGAGCAGTCCCATAATTCCTTGTAAATATGAAGCTCGAACCCCTCAGATGCCTCAAAGTGTACATCCGGCATCCTGGCGGCGGGGGCCTTTTCCACCCGATCGCGCCTGAAACTGAGACGCGTTAGCTTTGCCGGCGTTAGGCCGGACGCTAATCCAGCGAAAAGCCTTCGCCCAGGTAGACTCGCCGGACTTCCGGATCGCTTCCCAGTTGTTCCGGCGTTCCGTGCCGGAAAATTTGTCCGTCGTTAATGATGTAAGCGCGATCGGTGACGGAAAGCGTCTCGCGAACATTATGGTCCGTAATCAGAACTCCAATGCCGCTCGCCTTAAGGTCGAAGATGATCTCCTGGAGATCCAGAACCGCAATGGGATCGATTCCCGAAAAGGGCTCGTCGAGCAAAATAAAGGTGGGCTGGATGCACAGGCAGCGCGCAATCTCGACCCGGCGCCGCTCGCCGCCGGAAAGCGCGTAGCCGCGGGTCTTGCGAATATGCGGGAGATTCAACTGCTCGATCAGCTTTTCCGCCCGGGCGCGACGCATTTCCGGGGCAATGGGCTGCACTTCCAGCACCGCCAGAATATTCTCCTCCACCGTCAGCTTGCGGAAGACCGACGGCTCCTGGGGAAGATAACTGATTCCGTATTGGCGAGCCCGTAAATACATGGGCACATGGGTAATGTCTTCGCCATCGATCAGAACGCGCCCGCCGTCGGGCTGGATGAGGCCGACAATCATGTAAAAACTGGTTGTTTTTCCGGCGCCGTTGGGACCCAGAAGGCCGACCACTTCTCCTTCGGTCACCTGCACGCTTACGTCGCGCACCACCTGGCGGCCTTTGTACGACTTATTGATCCCGTCCGTAAACAGCTTCCGCATAAACCAAGGCTCTACTTCGGAGCGCGTGTGTCGGTAACCGCGCTCGACTGACCACCATTCACCTCGACGCTACCATCCTGACTATTGAAAAGCAAAGCAGTGCCCGTTGTCGTTCCGTGCACTCTATCCCACAGGTGCGGCGGCGCCTCCGGCGTCCCGGTGAGCACGTAGCGGCCATCGTCCGCGGTATAAACCAGCTTCTCGCCGTCGCCCTTGCGGCCAGGCTCGGTGAAGACCACGTGACCGGTCGCAACGATGTGATCGATTTGCGAATTCTGGCCCTGGGAAGCCACGCCCTGGGATGTTTGACTGGCGGTTGGCTTTTTCCCGCCCGTTTGGGCCGGTTTCAGATAGACCAATCCGTCGTCGGCGTGGGTGACTTCGTCGGTTTGCTCCATGCTGACGGTTCCGCGGAAATCCGCCAGCCGATCCTTGTCGGAGTAGACAAGGGTCTGGCTGTGAACCTGGGCTACGCTCTGCTGGTGCTTGGCGCCCATGGCCGAGGTGAAATTCGCCTGGACCACAGGATCGGTTCCGGTGTTTTCACCCCAGGCCTTCAGCACGTCTTTATTGCGATCGATCTCAATCACCGGAGCGGTCAGGGAATCGGTATCCTGCCACAGGCGCGCAGGCTTCTTCACGGTTCCGTAGAAGTCGTTCTGGTTGGTTGCATGGTGCATCGCCGCGTGGTCCGCAATCACATGAACGGGCCCGTTGCCGCCCATGGAAGGAGGCGCGCTCGAAGTTCCGGCTTTGGGCTGCTCAGTGTAGGTTGCCTTCACGTTGCCTTTGGCCGCGGCATCCTGAGAATCGCGGTGGTAATCGATCAACTCGGCGGACACCTGCATGGACTGGCCGTCGCTGATGCGCGGGCTTCCGCTCATGTGCAGCACCTGGTCGGACGCGTGGTACTCCGCGTGATCGGCCCAGCCAGTCAGTGTTGTTGGCTGCGTCGTGGAGCCGGGTTTCTTCGCGGGTAACTCGGTCAGGACCACGTGGCCATCCTGGGTGGCCGAGTCGATGCTGGTTTGCATCTTCGGGCCAGTCTGGCTGGTTCGACGATTGCTGCCTGCCGGTTCGTGCGCGGGAGTCCGCCGCGCCTTGGGCTCGCCTGCCAGTTCCGGAGCGGGCTGCTGCTGGAAGGTTGTGTGCAGCACATCGCCCTGGCTGGTGTCGCGTGCGCCATCGGTCGATTCTTCGACCACGCGTGTGTTCCCTTTGCCGTCGAGTTGGCGCAGCACGTTGCCTGGATCGAGCGTCGCGACCAGATGATCTCCGCTGATGCGCGTCTTCGTCGAAGGACCCTTTGACGGCATTTGCTGGATCGTCACCACCGGATTGCCGTCCGCGACCGCCTTGCGCGCCTCGGTCTCGCCCTGCGGGCCTGGCGGCGCGAAGTCGACATCCACCGTTTCTCCCTGGACCTGCCGCTCCGCGTGACCCCGGGGATCTTTCGCGAGGCCCACCGTCGCGTCGACGAAATGTACGTCCTGCCGGAACTGCGCGTGGGTGAGCGCCGTCGCCGCCTTCCCATTCCCGCCGGTGACCGTTGCGAAGTGCAGGGTGCTTTCGCGCGAGGTTCCGTGCATGGAGTCGGCGCCGCGCGCCGATGCGAAGGCCACGCCGCCGGCGAGGTCCGCCTGCGTGGGCTGGCTCTTCGCGTCGGTCAGGATGTGCGCGGTGTCCGACGTCATCGTTGCCCCGGTATCGGTCTTCATCCGGACGTGACCCTGGGCGTCAATTTTCTGCGTGGTGCCGTCTTTGCGGAAAAACAGAGTCGCAGCATCCGCGCTGCCTTCTTCCGTCTCGTACTCCATGGTGGCGTTGGTCAGAAACCCCTGCATTTTTTCGCGCAGCAGTGTCGCGTGATCAGCGTTGATGATCGCCGCTCGCCCATTGCTGCTGGTGATGATTTTGACTGCACTGTTGAGCACCAGCACGCCGGTTTTTGAGTTGTAGTTTGCGCCCACCGACGTTCCGGCCGCCCGCGGCAGCTGAAATTCGACTGGCTCCGGCGTGGCAGCGTCCCCGGTTTTCTGCTCGAAGACGAGCCCTCGCGTGCGCACACGGATGGTGTTGCTGCTGTCGCCGGGCGCTGCAGCGGGGGCCGTGCTGTTGGCGGCGTTGCCCATGCCTTCCAACTCGATGTTCACATCGCCCTGGCTGGTCGCGGTCTGAGTGTTTTGGTCGAAGTCGAAGTCGCTGCCGTAGATGCGGTCGGTGCGCCCCGAGCCGGGCGGACCGTAGAGCGTGATGTCCACGTCGTGGAGCAGGACATGCCCGGACTTCATCTGCACCTGTTTCGCCGCCTTCAGAACGAAGAGGGTGTGCGGTCCATTCGCCTGAGAAAACGTGAAACCGTTCGCGGTCTGCTGGATGTTAATGCCCAGCCGCCCGGGAAGATCTCTCTCAATGTGCCGGAAACGGTATCGCCCGTAGAGGATGAACCCCGCGACTACCACCAGCAGCAGGCCGCCCGCGGTAAGAATCCACAGGCGCAGCCCCTTGATCGTGACACGCATACCTGCTTCATCTTCTCATTTCCAGACGCCTGGGCTCCTGAAGCAAAAAACTGGCGGCGAAGTGTCTCCCAACCCTTCGCCGCCAGGAGGAAAGAAAACCTAAACCTGAATTCCGTCCCTCACTCGCTCCTCAGCGTTTCCGCCGGATCGATGCGCGCGATGCGCAGCGCCGGCAGCAGGCTTGCCACCGCGGCAATTGTCAGCAACAACGCAGGGGCGCTGATGAGCGTCACCGGATCGTAAGTGGTCACGCCATAGATCGCGCTCTTCATGACTTGCAGCGCGAAAGCTGAACCGACCAGTCCGACTAACACGCCACCGCACGCCGCCAGCAGGCCCGATCGGGCGATGGTGCGCATGGCCTGGCCGAGCGTCGATCCGAGCGCGATCCGGATGCCAATCTCCCGCGTCCGCTGCACGACCAGATTCGACACGAGAGCAAAGATCCCCACTGCCGAGAGGAGCAGCGCCAAACCGGCCAGCGTGCCGAGGAGCATCACCTCAATGCGCTGCATTTGCAGTTGCTGGTCGAGCAATTCCTGCATGGAGTAGAAGCCGGAGAACGGCAGCCCCGGATCGGCTTCCTGGAGAGCGCGCTGCATCTGCGCCGTCAGATCGGCTGCAGGACCGCGCGTCCGCACGACCCAGGACGGCTGAAACCACATGTTCGCAAGGTTCACAATGCGCTGATCGATTTGTGCGGCCGGCACATAGAACATCGGCTCGGTTGCCAGTGGCGCGCCCTGCGTCATGCCCAGCTTCTTCACCACATTTCCGACCACGCCCACAATCGTGAAAGTGATGTTCTCGCTCCTGAAGTGGCGTCCGACAGGATTTGGATCGCCATAGAATTTTTGACCGAAATCCGTATTGACCACGGCCACCGGCTGCGTGGTTTCCGTGTCGCTCTCGCGAATGGCGCGACCGCTGAGGATGGGAATGCGCAGCACTTCAAAGAATCCGGGAGTGACCCACGCTTCGCTCGAACCGTCCTGATGTCCGGCGCGATTGCCGTCCAGGATTTTCAGTCCGTCGTTCAGCCCGCGCTCGTAAGGCAGGCTCAGGGCGGCTGCCGCGTTCTCTACGTTCGGAATACGCTGCATGGCCGCGAGACTCGTGTTCAACAGCGCGTGGAACCTGGCCGAGTCGTGATACCGCGCGTCATCCAGCGACGCTTTCGCGGTCATTACGTTATGCCCGTCGAATCCGGCGGGCAGCGATTCGAGATGCGCGATGGTCCGCACCAAGAGACCGGCTCCGGCGAGCAACACTACGGTCAGCGCGACCTCGGCGCCGATCAGAGTTTGGCGCAAGCGTCCCGATCCGCCGGCCACGGTGCGCGTCCCGGACGCGATGGAACTGCGCAGATCCACACGCCGCGTCTCGAGGGCCGGAAGCG